>BNJV01000395.1_pt1 | contig 28445 bp, 33 predicted proteins | sample 8540591 | NCBI WGS metagenome assembly BNJV01 (sample SAMD00202457, study PRJDB9452) | human saliva metagenome | host: Homo sapiens | reverse complement strand
GGTCTCGTTCTGTCGGGTGCGGAAAGCGCTTCCCGAAGCTATAGCCAGCCCCAGACGCACGCCGCTACTATGGTTATTCGTCACCCAGCGAGTCTGCGTGACATCACGGAAGAAGTAGCGGGTATCGGTACGCATCGTCCCCCAGGGATTGAGGAGGGAGAGGCAGTTGTCGGGGGTCGCGATACTATCTGTCGTGGGCTGCTGAGCTGCTCCACTCAGGCGAATACCAAAGAGGAGGAGCAACGATAAGGAGGCGCATAGCCTCTGGGATGAGCTTCTTCATAAGGCCCTTGATTCGGGAAGATGCTTTGTCTTGCGTGCGCTATGAGGGGCGTGTGTACTGCAAATTTAGAAAAAGGATGGAATAAGCTAGAGTCCCTTCTGCACCAGCTACTTTTACACAGAGCGGATGCCAAACCAATAGTGGTGGGTGGTGTGAACCTATAGTGGTCAGTGAGTGAACCTAGTTGGTCGCATCACGACTCCATATAGGATGGCGAAGCAAGCTATATAGCATTGTGAAGTGACCTATATTAGGTTATTGCTCCGCATAGGGATAAAAGTTGTGGACGAGTGGCAGATAAGCTTGATCTACGTACGTGGCTCTAATATCTACGTACGTGGATATTTGGATTTACGTACCTGGTCTTTAAGACTACGTACATAGATAGAGGAAAGACCACTACGTGAAGGCGCTTTTTCCTTCACGAAGACAGACACTTTTCCCTCCGCTAAATAAGAGGAATACGCGCGGTAAGGCGAAGGGCTTGCGTGTCACTTCGGACAGGTGTATCGGGGAGCTGGGCGTGCGATGCCTTTGTACACTAAATAGAGGACAGGACTCGCGGCAACCGTCTCATATAGATTCGCACCACCCCATAAGGGAGGTGCACAGCTTGCACACGGGCAAAAAAAAAGTTGGCACCCGCAGATGGGTGCCAACTTCTCTATGATAATAAGGAGGGAGCGAGGCGGGCGCTATCGCTTGTGACGCTCGAAGAAGCGGCGGGCAAAGTCCTTGCAGACCATCGGCAGGCGTACGAGCTTGTCAGCGGGAAGCGTGGAGCGACAGCGCAGGTAATAGGTGCGCTCCAGCTCGGCTTCGCGGACGTGGAAGTCCAGCATCTGCTCGAGGTGGGTATTCAGCTCGGCTTCGGTCAGCGTCTTGTCGCCCTGACGTACACGGCGGCCGAGGGTTTCGGTCGAGCGCCATAGGGCGAAGCGCTTATCGTCAAGTTCGTTCAGCACGGGCATCAGTGCATTGACTTCGCCAGCGGTGAGGGAGAGCTCGCGCATCAGGAAGGCACGCTTCTCAGCACGCACCTTCTCGCGCATATCCTTATGATGGTCGGCGCCCTTCTTCTTGGCTTGTGCGGACAGTCCACCCGTCAGGAGGAGGATGGAGCAAAGGATATAAAGGATTCGCTTCATTGTCTTCGTAGGAGTTAGCGTGTGGTAGTAAAGGCGGTATTCGTCATCGTCCCGAGGTCGGAGAGGAGCGAATTGTAATAGGAGTCATAGCCTGCTACGGCCGTCATGCGCTCACCGTAGTCGGCGTAGTAGTTGGCATACTCGTCTTCGCTACTGACCTCAGTCTGGGCTGTAGCGACGGACTTATCCTCGGCAGTCTTCGGTGCGAAGGCACGGAAGATGAGGTTCATCGCGACAAACATCGCCGCCAGATAAGCGATGGGGCGCAGGCGCGTCCATAGGCTGATGCGAGGGAGCTTCGGCGACTTCCTCGGGGGTCTCCTCGGGGATCTTCGCCATGATACGCTCCTCGAGGCTATCGAAGTAGCCCTCGGGGACGCTATAGTGCCCACGACTCTCGGCGGGAGTAGGTAGGTTGGGTTTGCTTATTCATCTCTAAATACATGCGCCCTTATCGGGGCTTCACCTGTGTGACAACTGGTAGGGGAAAAAGGTTTATTCGCTGCGCTGAAGTTCTTCGGTTACCTTCTTCATCGCGTGGTGGTAGGAGGCCTTGAGCGCGCCCTCAGACGTGCCGGTAAGTGCGGACATCTGGTCGTAGGGCATCTCGTCGTAGTAGCGGAGGCGGAAGACCAACTGCTGCTTGGCAGGTAGGGCTCAATATAGCCTTCTGCAGGCGCACCTCTGCCTCATCGGCATCGAAGTACTCGTCGGCCGTGAGGCGATCCAGCAGGTAGAGCGAGTCACCCTCCTCCGAGGGGGCGATGACGTTCTCCTCTTCGTGGCGGCGCTTCTTGAGGAAGTTCAGGGCCTCATAGAGGGCGATGCGGTAGAGCCACGTGGAGACCTTCGCCTCGCCACGGAAGCCTTCGATAGCCTCCCAGGCCTTGATGAAGACGTTCTGCACGAGGTCATCGGTGTCGTCGTGGTTGTAGACCATACGGCGTATCTGCCAGTAGATCTGCTGCGAGTAGAGGCGCACGACCGTGGTGAAGGCGCTTCGCCGGCGCTCCGGGTCAGCCAGCGCACGCTGGAGCTCCTCTTCAGTGACAAGGGGTTGGGGCATCGTCAAGATTTCTTTGACTTCAGGGTAGCAGGGGCTTTCTTTGGCTTGCGTCGGGCTATCGGCAGTACGGCTGGGCTGGATCGTGTAGGCAAGCTCGCCGTCCTTCCCGAGGCTGACTGCAAAGGTCTCACCCGCATGGAGCTTCTCCTCGAGGATGTGCTCGACACAGGGATCCTCCACGAGCTGCTGCAGACGACGGCGCACGAGGCGGGCTCCGAGACCGCGATGAGCCTCATCGATACCGACGAAGCGCTTGGCCTCCTCGGTGAGCGTCAGGCCATAGCCCGATGCAGCGAGGCGCTCTACGATAGGCTTCAGCTCCAGCGAGACGATCTGCAGGAGCGACTCATCTGAGAGGCTCTCGAAAGGCGACCGTACCATCCAGACGACCCAAGAACTCGGGGCTGAAGGTGCGCTCCAGTGCCTTGCGGACAATGCCCTTCGCTACGCTCCTGCCCATTGCTGAGGCCAGAGAAGCCGACGGAGCGGGCAAAGTCCTTCGCTTCGCGCGAACCGACATTGCTCGTCGTGATGATGATCGTATTGCGGAAGTCCGCCGTACGCCCCTCCGAGTCCGTCAGACGGCCATCGTCGAGGACCTGCAGGAGGAGATTATAGATATCGGGATGGGCCTTCTCGATCTCGTCGAGGAGGACCAAGCGATGAGGGCGGGTACGCACGGGCTCCGTGAGTTCGCCACCATTGCCGTAGCCGATGTAGCCAGGAGGAGGGCCGATGAGTCGGGAGACGCTATGACGCTCAGCGAACTCACTCATATCGATACGCACCAGCGCTTCTTCACTGCCGAAGACTTCCTTCGCCAGCGCCTTCGCCAGATAGGTCTTCCCTACGCCCGTCGGGCCAAGGAAGAGGAAGGAAGCGATGGGATGCTGTCCGTCACGCAGCCCGAGACGGGCACGCTGCACGGCACGGCTGACGACCGCCACAGCATTATCCTGCCCGATGATACGGCTGCGGAGCTTCGCGGGGAGCTCACGTAGGCGCTGGAGCTCGGTCTTGTCCTCGATCTGCTCCACGGGGATATTGAGGCGACGAGCCAGGCCCTGCAAGAGGTCATCACGGCTGACAGTCCCCTTGCTTCGCGTGCCGCTTGTCGTGCCATAGAAGTGGCGATGCAGGCGACGGCGGGTCTCGCTGGCAGCAGCATCGAGGATCTCACCGAGGGCGTAGAGCGCTGGCTCCTGCGGGAAGTAGCGCTGAGCGAGTGCCAGCAGTTCCTCATAGGGGCGTCTGATAGCTCACCGAGTGGTAATCCGCGAGGAAGGCACGGCGTCGCTCGTAGGCCTTACGGAGTGCCTCACCCTCGAGGGGCTTGATGATGTACTTCGCCGTACTAAGCGAAGCGGCTTCACTGCGCTCGACAGACTGGCTGTAGGTAGCGGGAGTAGCGTGAGCGATACACTGCATACGACGCTTCGCAAGCCCCACAAAGAGGGCCTCCAAGACTTCACCACCCGTACGACCGAGGGGCTTCAGGAGGCTGAGATCACCGATATAGAGGAGTACAGAGGGATCGGCCTTGAGTCGCTCAAAGAGGGACTGCAGGTACTGCTCTGCCCCACCCATCATCTGGCTCGCAGAGGCCAGACGTAGCGGATCAAGCTCCAGCACCGACTGGTAGCGGAAGCCCTGTGGCGTGGCACTCAGCTTATCGGCTGCACTCGCACTGCCGCCCTTAGCATCCAGCTCAGCACGGCGATCCATGTGGCGAACGAGCGCCTTGATGATAGGCTCGGGGCTGTCAGTGGAGCTCGTGCACCAAGACCACCGAGGGGTAGCTCTCACGGGAGAGTATCTGTATGAGGTCGCGCGCTTCATCATCGTAGGGCATCGGCTCCACCTTACCCTCTGAGGCCGTGGGGGCGGTGCTCGTCACACGACGACCGAAGTCAGCGTAAGGGAAGCTCCCATCCTTCGGGGCTTCTTCGCCCTCGGGGAGCTTGCCGAGCATGCGGTCGACCTGCGTGCTGATACTCTCGGCGAGTGCCTGCAGGAGTTCGTCGCTGGGTGGCAGTTCGCCATCGCCACCGAGCCCGAGGCGCCTTCATCTGCGCCAGATCTATGCGGATAGGGGATGCGGCGGACGCGGTCTTGGGACAAGACGATCGCCTGGGCCTGCGCTGAAGGTTTATCCGAAGCGGGCTGGCTTGGCTTGGGTTCTATGGGCTTTGGCGTGCTCTCCTCTGCGGTAGTCTTACTGCCCTCGAGGAGCATAGCGACACGATGGAGCTGGGGGATCGGTATGCTCGTTGATGCGGTGAGCTACGAGGTAGTGCGTGAGGAGCGTCGGGGGCGAACAGAAATATAGGCTATAGAGGAGGTGCAGCGCACTGATGGCCTGCGCCCGAGGAGCGTGGAGATCTGCGCCGCACGTGCCAGCGTATTATGCGCTTCGATGCTGTAGAAGACGTGTGCGGGGTCTTCCTTATCGTCGGACTGGATATGCTCGTCCACCTCACGCAGCACCTCCTTCACGGAGATATTACGATCCATCAGGAAGCGGATAGCGGCGCTGGTGCCTTCACTGAGCACGCCCCACAGGAGGAGGTCATTCGTGATCTCGCCACAGCGCAGCTCCTTGGCGTGCTCGGCAGCGAGCTCGAGGGCCGCACGGAAGGTATCGGTATAGTTATACTTGACAGGATTACGCTTCATCTCTGTGTCCGCTTAGGATTTGACTTGGATAGCATGCAGCTTTGGCGTAGTGTCCGCCGAGTGCGAGGAGCTCGTCGTGCGTACCCTGCTCGACGATGCGCCCATCATCGACGACGCAGATGACGTCGGCATGGATGATCGTCGAGAGGCGGTGGGCGATGACGATGGTCGTACGGCCCTCCATGAGGTGATCCAAGGCACTCTGCACAAGGCGCTCGCTCTTGGTATCGAGGGCCGAAGTAGCTTCGTCGAGGATGAGGATCGGGGGATTCTTGTAGACGGCACGGGCGATAGAGAGGCGCTGGCGCTGGCCACCGGAGAGCTTACCCCACGGTCACCCGATATTGGTGTCATAGCCTGCAGGCATCTCATTGATGAACTCATCGGCGTGCGCGACTTCGGCGGCCTGACGCACCTTCTCGAGGGTAGCACCCTCGACACCGAAGGCGATGTTCTCAAAGACCGAAGCATTGAAGAGGATGGGCTCCTGATTGACGTTCCCCATAAGGCGGCGCAGATCAGCTACCGCGACCTCACGGATATCTGTACCATCGATGGTGATGCGCCCCTCGACGACATCGTAGAAGCGAGGGATGAGGTCCACGAGCGTGCTCTTCCCCGAGCCCGAATGCCCGACGAGCGCCACGGTCTGCCCCTTGCGGATCGTCAGATCTACGTCACGTAGTACCCACTCCTCAGCATAGCGGAAGGAGACCTTCTCCAGGCGGATCGCCTCGTTGAAGACGACGGGCTTAGGCTGAGCGGGATCCGTGATCGTGCTCTCGGCCTGGAGGATGCGGTCGACACGCTCCATCGAGCCCATACCACGGCGTATAGCATAGGCACCCTTGCTGAGGTCCTTCAGCGGGTTGATGAGGCTGTAGAAGATAACGAGATAGTAGATGAAGGTCGAGGCATCGATGCTGCTATCACGATTGAGGATGAGCGAGCCGCCGTACCACAGCACGATAGCGATGGTCGCTGTACCGAGGAGCTCACTCACGGGGTGCGCCAGGAGCTGACGGCGGTTCACACCGATGACCGTCTGGCGGTACTCCTCGTTGGAGTCACGGAAAGCGCTTATCGACGAACTCCTCCGCAGTGAAGGCCTTGACGATACGCAGCCCGCCGAGTGTCTCCTCGACCTGACTGATGAGCTGCCCCCACTGGTTCTGCGCCTCGAGGCTGGTGCGCTTGAGCGACTTCCCTACGCGTCCCATGACGAAGCCCGCGATGGGCAGGACGAGGAAGACGAAGAGGGTGAGCTGCCAGCTGATGACGAGCATCGAGCCGAGGTAGACGAAGATGAGGATAGGGTTCTTCAGAAGGAGATCGAGCGAACTCATCACGGAGTTCTCCACCTCCCCGACATCCCCCGTGATACGAGCCAGCACGTCACCCTTGCGCTCTTCGCTGAAGAAGCCCAGCGGCAGGGCAAGGATCTTTGCATTGAGCTGATTGCGCAGGTCACGGACGACCCCCGTACGGATAGGCACGAGGAAGAAGCCCCCGAGGTAGGTAGCACCGACCTTCAGGAGCGTCATCAGCACCAGATAGATACCGAGGATGATGAGCGTGTAGGGAGGCTCCCTCGGTCTCGATGAGCTGAGAGACGAAGTAGCCGAAAGTTATTCGTCACCACCTCCTTCATCTGCGACCAACCTGCTTGGGTGGTGAGGTCAAGCGAGCTGAAGGGGATATAAGTCGTCACCCGCTCCTCGATCTGGAAGAGGATATTGAGGATGGGCATCACGAGGGCGAAGGCCACCAGATTGAGCAAAGCGCTCAGGATGTTGAAGAGCACCGCAAGGCTCAAGTACCCCTTATAATAAGGAGCGATGAAGCGGCGGATCAACATGAATATATCTTTCATCTATGCATCTTAGGGCTCACGCACCGAGGGCTTTTACTGGGCTTAGCTTCGGCACGGAGGCTACTTATCCAAATGTAATAATCTTATCAAAGATACGACAATGCCGCGGCTTCCTCCCGAGCCGCCGCATTCGCTGTGCCGCCAAGGCAATACCAACACCCACTCTCCCTCTGTTATTAGATGCACTTCACCCCCCTATAGCAAGCATAGCAATAGGGGGGTGAAGCACTATTTAGGAGTGAATATTCAGCTCTTCCGAATGAGGAGATTTGCCAAAGAGTACTCAGCTCTTTGCGCCCAGTAGAAACTGTAGGATTAAGCCCCCAGAAGCGCAAATTACCTGTATCCTCCTGATCCGTTCGCAGCACGAAAGTCTCGGCACAGATACTTCGAGGACTTAAGGCTCTGGAAAGGTCCATAGCTCCAGTCTGCTGGAGTACGCGCATCCACCTAGTTGGTCGTTTGATCAGGCCTCCTCCTCAAAAGATCTGGTGAGGACCAGCGCCAATATAGATATAGGCCTGCGTGACTCTCATAGCGAGGGAGCATTACATTCAGACAGGTCGACTGGTAAGGGATCAGCTCATAGGGTCTCGGGGTTAGATAAGACATACATTGTACTCCCCAGTTTGCTGGGTCGCACCAAGTCTAAGATCCCAGAGAAGTACTTTACCTTCAGCGGAATATCTGAGATAAGCGAGGGGATCGATGGATTCCCTTCTTCAAGCTCTAAGAACGTCGTGTGCGCATTGGCATTGATCTGCTCTTGGAAGAGACGCTGATCATACTGCCCCACCGTATAGCCTGGATCTATGACCGAGCTGAGGTTGGGCTCGTACTTACTGCCAGACTGTAGATAGGTTACCCCCAACTGCGAATAGTTGTTGCTCACCTTCTTCTGGAGCTCAGGAGATAGAATCCCCCCTCCTACCCAAAGCGCACCATGAATAGCCATGACTTCACTCTCAGTGAATAGTGATGAATTAGCAGCCACGGCCAAGTCTTGAGAGGCACCCGTGGAATATGAAGTCACGACATGCGTCCCATATTTCTCCACCAGTTCAGCTGCCGAAAGCACTTTAAGATCTCTCACGAAACGCTTACTCAGATAGAACTCATAGTCCATCGGATCTGCTACTTCATATCGCTCGTAGAGATATTTATACCCCGTGGTATAGCGATAGACATATCGCTGCAGGCTCCCTATAGAGTATCTTCTATTGCCATAAGAGCAAGTCACCTTCTCATAGCCCGTACCTACCGCTACGACCATTGAGTCACTGAATGGCTTATCCGCGGAGGACTGATAAGTCCGCTTAAAGGAGCGCTCCTCAGGCTGGACATTAAGCTCGGTATGCCGTGGCACACGAAGTGTAGGGGTAATAGCCCGACCAAAAGGAGACCAGGGATCATTAGAAGCGATGCGCTTCTCATCCAAGACACTCCGCCGCGTGAAGCCCCCAGCATCATTAGCCGTATGTCCTACAAGGTTGAAGCACTGCCCCAGATAGCGCTCTGCTGGCAAGGTCTTAGGCTCTACCCCACGGAGGCGCGTAAATTTGGGGTAAGTACCCTCGGATGCGATCTTCCGATCTGGTGATGGACGATCTGGATCATCCTTCTCCTTACAGGAGCTAATGCCGAGAGCCATCAAGGCAACCAAAGCCAAATAGGAGGAGTTCCTTAGTGCTTTCATCTCTATGAAATGGGGGACTTAATATATATGTATTGGATATGCGAGGCCGCTCCTCATGGGGAAGACGCAACTCTACTTTTCTCGACGCAAATATAGTACATACTTGAATACATCGGAGCATAGTACCTACGGCTTCCCTAAAGCGGATCATGGGGCTATCCACAGCACGAGACTATGGCGGAGAAACGGCTACTCGCAGGGGGAGAAAGCGACGGGGCCACTACCGAAGGATATCGGTAGTGGCCCCGTAAAGAGGTATTCAGCGAAGCGCCGAATTACTTAGCGTTCTTAGCGAGGATCTCCTTGACGGTGTCGATCTCGAGCGAGTGAGCAGCACCCGACTGACCGATCGTACCGCTCATATAAGCAGCCTGCGTGTCTTCGCTGATGAGGCCTGACTCGATGAAGCTCTTGATACCTGCAGCCAGACGTGAGCCTGGGCAAGCAGCGTCTTCAGCGTAGTGAGCCGTCACACCGTAGCTGAGAGCCAGCTGACGAGCCAGAGTAGGATCGTAGCAGACAGCGCAGACGGGGACCGTAGCACGGAAGGAAGAGAGGTAGCGAGCCGTACGACCGGTGAAGCTATCGGTGATGATAGCCTGCGTGTCGATCTGCTCGACGCTACGTACAGCCTGCTTAGAGAGGAAGGCCGTCGTGGTGCTCACTTCCTTAGAGTAAGGCACTTCGTCGTTGTATTCGCGCTCGAGGGTCTTCTCAGCCTCACGGATGATGCTTGCCATCGTCTGGACAGCCTCGAGGGGGTACTTACCGTTAGCCGTCTCACCAGAGAGCATGACTGCGTCGGTGCGGTAGTAGACAGCGTTAGCGATGTCGCTGACCTCTGCACGCGTAGGCAGGGGGTTGTCGATCATCGTGTGGAGCATCTGCGTAGCGACGATGACGGGCTTCTTAGCAGCGATACACTTCTTGATGATCATACGCTGGATGGAGGGGACCTTCTCAGCGGGGACTTCGATAGCGAGGTCACCACGAGCGATCATGATACCATAGCAAGAGTCGATGATCTCGTCGATGTTGTCGACACCTTCCTGGTTCTCGATCTTAGCGATGATCTTGATGTCGCTCTTGTGCTCGTCGAGGATCGTCTGGATCTCCTCGATGTCCTTCTTGTTACGGACGAAAGAGTGAGCGATGAACTCGATCTTCTGGGGGATAGAGTGCAGGATGTTGCCACGGTCCTTCTCGGTGAGAGAGGGCAGGTCGATGCGTACGCCAGGGACGTTGACGCTCTTGCGGCTACCGAGCTTACCGTTGTTCTGACAGACCGTGAAGAGCTTGTCGCCTTCCTTCTTCTCTACGTCGAAGGCAAGAGCACCGTCGTCGAGGAGGATGCGAGCACCTACGGGTACGTCGTGGACGAAGTTCACGTAGTTCACGTTGATGACTTCGTTGTTGGTCTTGGCTTCGGGGTTAGCCTGGAAGATGACCTTGTCACCAGCGTGGAATTCGCGCTTGACTTCTGAGTCACCTTCGAGGACCGTCGTGCGGACTTCGGGGCCCTTCGTGTCCAGGAGGACAGCGACGCTGGGCGATACAGCACGCGTATTGTTGATGACCTGGGTGATACCCTCCTTCGTCATGTGGGCGGTGTTCATACGTACGACGTTCACGCCAGCTTCGACGAGCGGACGGATGAATTCTACGTCGCAGCGCAGATCCGAGATAGTAGCTACAATCTTAGTTTTCTTCATAATGCTTAATTGGGGTAATTTATTCGTGGGTCGGTAGAGGTAAGCCCCACACACGGCTTCGATGGCTAAGCGGTATCCATCGAGACCGAAGCCCGAGATCGTCCCTCGGCAGGCCTCTGCGATGAGGGAGCGCTGGCGGATAGGCTCACGCTTATAGATATTGGATATATGGACTTCGATAGTGGGGGGAGTGATAGCCCGGAGGGCATCGGCCAAGGCCAAGGAGGTATGGGTATAGGCACCGGCATTGAGGATGATGGCGTCAGCGCCGGCATCGTGCAGCTCATAGAGCCTGTCAAGGAGCGCCCCCTCATGGTTCGACTGGAAATAGGTCAGACGAAGCTGGTGATCATAGCGCTGGTGCAGCTGCTCCAGGGCAAGTGTCCATCGACATCGTGCCGTAGATGCTGGGCTCACGCTGGCCGATCCGAGCAAGGTTCGGCCCGTTAATGATCTCTATCCACATTCGTTATTTCGGGGGTATTCCTATTGTCTTCTTACCTTTGCAAAAGATAAATTAAAAATTCTCACTTTTTGAATGCTCCCTGACGATATACGCACGCAGTTCCTCTCGCACCTACGCTTCGAGCTTGGCCTCTCAGAGAATACGTGTGAAGCTTACCTCAGCGACGTCGATAAGCTCCTCAGCTACATGGACGTCGAAGGGCTCAGCATCGAAGCCATCGACTATCCACGACTGCAGCACTTCATCGCCACGCTCCACGATCTGGGCATCGGCCCGACGTCGATCTCACGCATCATCTCGGGTATCCGCTCCTTCGGGCGCTATCTCCTCCTCGAGGGCTATGTAGATAGCGACCCCACGGCACTCCTCGAGGTGCCACGCAAGGGGCGCTATCTCCCGACCGTGCTGACGACTGCCGAGGTCGACCGCATCATCGAGGCCGCAGGGAGCAAGGGCGGTGTCGAGGGCCAGCGCAATCGTGCCATCATCGAGGTGCTCTTCAGCTGCGGCCTGCGTGTGAGCGAGCTGTGTCACCTGACCTTCCCCGACCTCTTCCTCGACGAGGGCTATCTGCGCGTACAGGGCAAGGGGAGCAAGCAGCGCCTCGTCCCGCTGAGTGACTCCGCCATCGCCGAGGTCACCCGCTACCTCCGTGACCCCGACCGTGCCACCCCGAAGCGTGGGCAAGAGGACTATGTCTTCCTCAGCCGTCGTGGGCAAGCCATCTCCCGCATCACGGTCTTCGTCACTGGTGCGCGAAGCCGCCGAGATGGCAGGGCGTGACAAGAAGATCAGCCCCCACACCTTCCGTCACAGCTTCGCCACAGCGCTCCTCGAGGGCGGCGCGAACCTCCAAGCTATTCAGCTCCTCCTCGGTCACGAGGATGTAGCGACGACGGAGATCTACACCCACATCGACCGCACCAAGCTCCGCGAGCAGGTCGAGCGCTATCATCCCCGCAATCGCAGAGCGAGGTCGTAGCCGACCCTATCACCCCCGATATACCAATAGCCAAGAGGCTGGAGAGCATCAACTCTCCAGCCTCTTGTCGCTATCATCATTGGGTGAAGGCTACTCCCTCACGATCGTGACGTATAGATACTTGATGAGGTCCTTCATGCGGAAGCGCCCTACCCGCTCGGCTCCCCCAAGTAAAGTAGGTGAACGATACACGCTCCCCTATCGTCTGACCATACCGTCGTCTCGGGCTTGATGACGATCCAATGAAGGCGAGCGATGCGGTTGCCCTTGAGTCCGCCTTGATCAGCTTCGAGTCAATGAGCAGAAAGGATCGGGTCGGCTTCCTCAGCGCTTCGATGATCGCTCTTCATGCGCTCTCTCGAGCCCCAACCCACGAAGCTCAACCTCTGTACAAAGCGCTCGTGCGGGTAGATGCTCCTCAGCCAATACAGCATATCCTTTCGGCGGGACTAAACAGCGCTAACGGCCCAGCCTTTACCATCCACCCCGAAGAGCATATTCCGCCCCTCTCGCATCGCGCCTAAGAACATCCAGTCGATGCCCGAGATCCCTTCACGGAACTCCCTCGCAGTCCCTTGCTTGCCTGCAGATAGAGAGTCACCGACAGCACATATCCCCGTCTCGTAGAGGGAGAGCATAGCGGATATATAAGCCACAGGATCCGTGAGCATCAGATCGTAGGCACAGCTGCAGGGCCGCAAAGCTCAGTAATCCCTTGATTGGGGAGGGGATAGGACAAGGTAGTCCCAGCGTATGGATAGGACCGCAAGCGATCCGCCTCCTCTCGGGACATTTCTTGCCGACAAAAGCGTGCCTGCATCTCCAGCGCGACCTGATCCCTGCCCATAGCACTCCCACACACGAGGGGACGGCTACCGGGGGCTTCTCAGCAAAGGTCTTGAGGGTGGTCAGCTTATTTGTATTCATAGGACGCTCATCATGCGGTCTTGTATCATCAGCGAGGTGCGGTAGGAGCCCCAGGCGAATAAATATCGACCGCAAACATAGCGATATTCTCCGTAGCTTACCATAAGCATTGACTTCTACGGCGACGCTATCCATCCCTTGCGGTCTCTCAACCGCAGACCAGCATGAGACTTCTTGCCATCGAGCCGAAGAAAAAGGCGTCCACCACTACGCCTAATCCTCCGTCCACGTACGTAGTCATAAGTCTACGCACGCAAATCCTATGATCCACGTACGTAGATTTAACGACCACGTACGTGGACAAAGCTTTCTCTGTAGTGGTGTGCAGTTTTCCACGAGGTGCGTGGGAAGTTTTCCTTCGCGCATTGGGAGCAGTCCGAATAGTCAAGCAAAGCGGCTTGCACTACGGGAGTAAAGCGATATCGCCCCACAGATTCGGCGGAATCTGTGGGGGCGATGCTTGATTCTTTTGCTTCGGGAGAGAAGCTGGAGGCGCTTATTCGGCTTCGGGCGTATAGCCTTCGGCAGGGCGCACGGGCTTCCCTGATGAGGGTCGCTGCCGTGGCGGACTCGATGCGTACGTCCACGTACTGACCGACGCGGTAGCCTTGCTTGTCGAAGACGACGACCCTTATTCTGCTGGCTACGGCCGAAGAGCTGTTCGCGGGAGCGCTTGCTGAAGCCCTCGATGAGGGACCTCGAGGTCTTCCCCACGTCACGCAGGTTGCTCTCGAGCGAGAGCTGGGTCTGCAGCTCGATCATCTCGTTGAGGCGGCGGATCTTCTCCTCCTCGGGGATGTTGTCGATGAGGTACTTGGCGGCATACGTCCCGGGACGCTCGGAGTACTTGAAGAGGAAGGCATTATCGTAGACCACCTCACGCATGAGGCTCAGCGTATCCTGGAAGTCCTCCTCGCTCTCGTCGTGGAAGCCGCAGAAGATATCCGACGTGATGGCGCAGTCGGGCATAGCACGGCGGATAGCCGCGACACGCTCGAGGTACCACTCACGGGTGTAGTTGCGCTTCATAAGCTTGAGGATGCGGTCGTTGCCCGACTGTGCTGGCAGGTGGATATGCTTGCAGATATTCGGGTACTTCGCCATCACAGCGATGGCCTTGTCGTCCATATCCTTGGGGTGCGGCGAGGTGAAGCGGATACGGATCTTAGGCACAGCGAGGGCGACCTGCTCGAGGAGGTCACCGAAGTCATACGTGCGGTCCCCGTCCACAAAGCGGTAGGAATTCACATTCTGCCCGAGCAGCGTGATCTCACGATAGCCCTTGGCCTCGAGGTCCTTCACCTCACGGATGATGCTCTCCAGCTCACGGCTACGCTCGCGACCACGGGTGTAGGGGACGATGCAGTAGGAGCAGAAGTTATTGCACCCACGCATGATGGAGACGAAGCCCGAGAGGTTGAGCCCGCCGATCTTCAGCGGGAGGACATCCTTGTAGGTCTCGGTGGTGGAGAGCTGTACGTTGATCGCCTTCTCCCCGCGCTCGACAGCGCCGACGAGATTCGGCAGGTCGAGGTAGCTATCGGGGCCGACGACGAGGTCGACGTGGTGCTTCTCGATCAGCTCCCCCTTAGCACGCTCCGCCATACAGCCGAGGACACCGATGATGATACGGCGGCGCTTCTTGCGGCGGATGGAGTGATAGTACGCGATGCGGTTGAGGACTTTCTGCTCGGCATTGTCGCGCACGGAGCAGGTATTGAGGAAGATAGCATCGGCCAACTCAGGGTCTTCGGTCAGGTGAAAGCCGTCCATCTGCATGATGGATGCGACGACTTCGCTGTCGGCGACATTCATCTGGCAGCCATAGGTCTCTATATAGACGCGGCGGGCGGTGGCGGTCGAAGGCTGAGCGCTCTGGGCGGGCTCGATCTTGGTCATGAACTATATGAATTGCTTAAGTGACGGTGGGAGGTGCGTAGACCTTCTTAAGAAGGGGCTTCTCCCGCAGTTGGAGATAATATATTTATCTGTATATTTGCAATGAAAATGTAAGATTTTTCATAGTTAAGGTTTTGGTTAATAGGTTGGAGCTGGCTGGGAAGTCAGCTCCGCTTTTTTTATACCCATACCAAGACCTTCTACGATCTTCATCCCATGCTATATATCAAGGGGCATCGCCGATACGCAGGAAGTGATAGCCCTCACTCTGGAGCCAGCGCACGGCTTCGGGCATCGCTACGCATATTCTTCTCCGCCTTGAGCGAGTCGTGGAAGACGATGATCGAGCCGTTGCGCGATAGCGCTTCACGTAGCCGACGATGGTCTCCGGGCTGAGCTCGGCATTGTAGTCGCGCGTCACGACATCCCACATCACGATCTCGAAGCTATGACTAAGCTCCCTATTCTGCGAGAAGCGCAGGTGCCCGTGCGGCGGACGGAAGTAGCGTGAGTGGATGAGCTCGTGCGCGTCATACACGTCGCGCATGTACTCCTTCGTCGAGTGGAAGATACCCTGGATATGATGGTAGGTGTGATTGCCTACCATGTGACCACGGCGACGTATCTCCTCGAAGAGCTCGGGGTAGCGTCGCACATTGTCCGCCACGCAGAAGAACGTGGCCTTGATCCCTAACTCATCGAGCTGATCCAATACCCAAGGCGTGACCTCGGGTATCGGACCATCATCGAAGGTAAGGTAGATACTCTTGCCCTTGAGCGCGGGGATACGCCAGCGCGCTCCAGGCACGAGCATGCGGTACCACATAGGTACCCGACAGAGGATGCGCTCGATCATCGGCGGAAGAGCGGACTACTGAGCTACGCCCAGACGGCGGAGCAGCGCTGCGATCTCCTGCTCATAGCGGGAGAGCGCCTGCGAGTTGTAGTCCTTAGCGAAGTCGAGAGCGTAAGAGATCGCCGTATAAGCCTCCTGCAGCTCACCGTGGCGTGAGACCTCCTCGAGCTTCTCAGCGGGGAGCTGTACCGCCCAGGTCAGCGTGCTCAGCGCACGGCGGGCGATAGCCTGCAGCACGTGGTCAGCCTCAGCACGCATATCAGCACGATAGAGGGCATCAGCGAAGTAGAGTGCGCTCGTCTCGTAGGGGACGTTCTCCTCGAGGGATGACGGAGAGACACTTCTTCAGTACGGCCTGTGCCTTCTGCTTATCGCCACGCTCGAGATAACCATTCGCCAGAGGCGTGAAGATCTGATTGCGCAGGGTCGATACGATGCCACGGGCGTTCTCATCGAAGTACGTGCCTGGGCGATCAGCACCGCACCAGCGGAACTTCGTCATCACCGTCTCGTACATACGATCCAGATTGCCGATGCCGTAGTCGATAGCACGGCCCGTGCTGTCGACACGTGGAGCGAGCGGGAGGAGCTGCGAAGCCATACCCGTCTGCACCATGCTGGCGGTCATTCCATTGAAGGCATTGCGGGGCGAAGTGATCGCCCAGTAGATAGGGACGCTCCCACTTGTTGCCCGCGATGAGGTCAAGGACGCTGAGGCCACCGATATCGAGGAACTGACAGCCGTGCAGGCTCAGTGAGAAGTCAGGCGTGATATGCCCCGTGAGTGCGGGGAAACTCTTCGCGATGCGCTGAGCGACAGCAGCCGAGTCGACGGCGACGTAGAGGTCGGGCGAGGGTCAGCATAGCAGGCGAGCCGGGGACCATGACCCTGGAGTGCCTTATAAGCCTCCTCGACGCTCAGGCGCTCACCTCCATTGGGACTGACGAGAGCGTAGTTGTTGTAGTAATAATAGGACTTGGGCAGGAGACCGATGGGCAGAGGCTTGCCTTCGTAGGCCTGCTTCTTCATCTGGTCGATGTACCAGTCACCCGAGAGATAGGAGAGGTTGACGGTGCGGACGTCCGTGCGGATGCCCTCGACTTCCTGTGCGTACCAGAGGGGAAGGTATCATTGTCGCCGTAGCAGAAGAGGATGGCATTCGGCTCACAGCTCTCGAGGTAGTTGCGGCCCATGTCGCTGGCGACGGTGCGACCCGAGCGGTCGTGGTCGTCCCAGTTCTGCCCTGCCATCTGTATGGGGATGAGCAGGAGCACCAGCGAAGCGACACCTGCAGCAGCCGTAGAGATGGTGACAGCCGCGTCCTCATCACTGGTCTTCTTCGCAGGCTGCTTGGAGAGATAGCGGCTGGCGGTCGTAGCGATAGCAGCCACACCGAAGCCCACCCAGATAGCGAAGGCGTAGAACGATCCCACATAAGCGTAGTCACGCTCACGGGGCTGACCAGGATACTGGTTGAGGTAAAGCACGATGGCGATACCCGTCATGAAGAAGAGCATGAAGGTCACCCAGAAGCTCTCCACACCACGACGCCCGCGACCGATCTGGAAGAAGAGGCCGATGAGCCCGAGGATCAGCGGGAGGGCGTAGTAGACATTGTGCCCCTTATTGGCCGTCATGTCCTCGGGGTGGGTATCGCTATCCCCGTAGAAGAAGCTATCGACGAAGGGAATACCCGTAGCAGCGCCACCACGCAGGAGGCCGCCGTCACCCTGAAGGTCATTCTGGCGTCCGGCGAAGTTCCACATAAAGTAGCGCCAGTACATGTAGGTCAGCTGATAGTTGAAGAAGTAGGTGAGGTTGTCCCCGAAGGTAGGCTGCGACATATCATCGGCAGCACGCCCCATCCACGTATTGTACATCTGCGCATGACCACGGTCATAGACACGGGGGAAGAGCATCATACTCGAGCCCTCATAGACGGGCTCATCCTTGGGAGCACGTGCTACATAGCGGTCGGGGTCAGAAGGCTGAGCCTTATCGACACGACCGTAGGTAGGGCTCACCTTCGTCGAACTCAGGACGGCCCGTCGGCGACCGTACTTATAGGGGCGACGCGAAGGTAGGGGCCGTAGAAGAGCGGTGCCGAGCCATACTGCTCACGCGCCAGATAGTAGCGGAGCGAGAAGGCATCAGCAGGCGCATTCTCATTCATCGGAGGGTCAGCCACCGCACGCACGAGGATCACCCCGTAGGAAGAGAAGCCCATAGCGATAGCCACGAGCGACATCTGTACCGTCTGGACGGCACGTGCGCGAAGACCCCTTATATAGGTAGAAGAAGGCAATGATACCAGCCGCCAGTGCAAGGGCGACGATACCATTCCCGATGAGGGGGATCCCCCATCAAGATCAGCGACAGAGCGATAGAGATACGGAAGCGATGTGAGCCGAGGGAGCTTGGGATCCTGCACCGCACGGTCGGCTTCGTAGACACCCCAGATGAGGACGGCGACGAGTACCGCGAGGTAGATATACAGCCCTTGGTTGTAGCTGAGGCCGCAGGTATTGACGAAGAACATATCCCACTTCCCTGCGAGCTTAGGACACCCTGCAGACCCCGTACATCATCAGCCCGACGAGGGCGAAGGAGCCGAGGAGCGCCAGAGCACTACCCCTTGAGCGTGGGTGTCGTGGCACGGCGGTAGTAGTAGACCAGCGCCATGGCGGGCAGACAGAGCAGGTTCAGCAGGTGCACCCCGATACTGAGGCCCATCAGATAGGCGATCAGCACCAGCCAGCGGTCCGAGCGCTCGTACTCGCTGCGCTCCTCCCACTTGAAGATCAGCCAGAAGACCACCGCTGTGAAGAGCGAGCTGAAGGCATACACCTCCGCCTCGACAGCGCTGAACCAGAAGGAGTCGGAGAACGTGTACACCAAGCTACCCACCAGACCCGAGCCGAGGATAGCGATAGCCTGCCCCATCGTCATCACCTCACCAGTGGGCTCAAAGCCCTGCTTGCCGAGATGCGCGCGAGGCGTCAGCACACGGCGTACCATGTGGGTGATGGTCCAGAAGAGGAAGAGGATCGTGAGGCCGCTCAGCACGGCACTCGTGGCATTGGTCATCAGTGCCGCACGCTCAGGGCTACCGCCCAGATGCGAGATCACATTATAGACCAGCATGTAGAAGGGCGCGCCAGGAGGGTGCCCGATCTCGAGCTTGTAGTCACAAGCGATGAACTCCGCACAGTCCCACAGGCTCGCTGAGGGGCCGATCGTGAGCAGATAGGTGAGCGTAGCGACTGCGAAGATCGCCCAGCCCATGAGGTTATTTGCTCGGTTAAATTGCTTCCAATTCATGTATATCTCTATTAGATGTGCGACCCGCCACGAAGGGTCAGGACACACTACAATGCCTACAAAGATAGCTATATAGGCTGATACCTGCCGTGCTGTCGCACGGCCCTATACAGCGAGAGCGGGTACTACTCAGATGTAGTACCCGCTCTCTTGGTGACCCCGGTGAGGCTCGAACTCACGACCCAGTGATTAAGAGTCACTTGCTCTACCAACTGAGCTACAGAGTCATTTTCCCTTGTTCGGCTCACCACCTTGGTGCGTGGGAGCGTTTTTCAGAACAGGGTGCAAAGGTAGTGCAAACATTTGAATTACACAAGACACCAGCTGCAAACTCGCCAAAAATTCTCGACAGACCTCTCCAAAGTGACCGACAAGCCCCTTCGCCCTATCGCGAGTATTCCTCTTATCCAGCGGAGGGAAAAGTGTCCTTCTCGTGAAGGAAAAAGTACCTTCACGCAGTGGTCTTTCCTCTGTCTATGCACGTAGTCTTAAAGACCAGGTGCACGTAAATCCAAATATCCACGTACGTAGATATTAGAGCCACGCACGTAGTCCAAACTTATCTGCCACTCGTCCGCAACTTTTCTCCCTACGCGAGCAACAACCTACATATGGGTCACTTCACAAAGCTGTATAGCTTTGCTGCGCCATCCTATATAGCTCTGACGCGACTCACTATAGGTTCACACGACCCTCCCCACACATCGTCACAGCCCCTTCCTCGAAGATGGAGAAAAAGTAAGCCCCACGGCAGGTCACTTAAGTGACGAGCCGTGGGGCGGATACTTATATATGAAGTATAGGCTTACTCGCGCCAGTAGCGACGCTGGATGCGCGCCGAGAGGGTCGTAAGGATCTCGTAGGGGATCGTGTCGCAGGCTTCGGCAAGCACCGTGATGGGGCGCTCTTCGCCACCGAAGATGAGGACCTCGTCCCCCACCCGCGCCTCAGGCACGTCAGTGATATCGATCATGCAGGCATCCATACAGACATTGCCGATGGTCGGGCACAGACGCCCGTGCAGGAGCACCGAATAGGCACCACGACTCAGACGGCGCGAGAAGCCGTCGGCATAACCGATAGGGATGACCGCGATGCGTGAGGGGCGGGAGGTGATGCCACGACAGCCATAGCCGATAGCTTCGCCTGCGGGGAGCTCACGGATCTGCAGGAGGACGGTCGTCAGACGAGCGATAGACTCTACCCCAGGGCGCCCCGTAGCACTCACCCCATAGAGGCCGATGCCGAGGCGTGCCATATCGAGAGCATATTCGGGGAAGCGCTCGATACCCTGCCGTATTCAGCAGGTGACGCTTCGGCTGGTAGCCGAGGGCAGCCGTCAAGGGCTTCGGTAGCGGCGATGAAGGTCTTAGCCTGACGCTCAGTGAAGTCTCGCTTGTCGGGCTCGTCGGCAGCAGCCAGATGCGAGAAGACCGAGCTGACACGCAGCTCAGGGATGCTCACGGAGATAAGCTCCTACCGCAGGGGAGGTCGGCAGGCGCAAAGCCCAAGCGGTGCATGCCGCTATCGACCTTGAGATGGATAGGGAAGGCGGTGATACCTGCGATGCGTGCACGTTCGCACAGCCCCTCGAGGAGCTCCATACTATAGACCTCGGGCTCGAGGCGGTGCGAGAAGAGGGTATCTGCCACCGACAGCTCGGGGTTCATAATCATGATGTGCGTGCGGATGCCCTTGTCACGCAGCTCACGCCCTTCGTCCGCCACAGCTACGGCGAGGTAGTCGACACGGTGCTCCTGGAGCGTACGCGCCAGCTCGAAGGCACCCGTCCCGTAGCCATCGGCCTTGATCATACAGATGAGCGGATGCTCGGGCGGCAGGAGCGAGCGGTAGTGATTGAGGTTGTGCACGACAGCGCTGAGGTCGATATCCAGCACCGTCTGGTGCTCGCGGGAGGAGAGACGGCGGTAGACTTGGTCGAGGGCAAAGCGGCGTGCGCCCTTGATGAGGATGCAGGAGTCGTGCAGACGCGACAGGAGGGGCGAAGCTAAAAGCTCGCTCGTCGTCGCGAAGAAGTGCGTATGCCCAGCGTCAAAGAGCCCCGCCGAAGCCGTGAGATGCTCACCGACAGCGAAGACCTCGTCCACGCCATAGCTCTTGATGAGGCCTGCGACCTCCGTATAGAGGTCGGCATCACTACGTCCGCTCCCCTCGATATCGGAGAGCAGGAGCACGGGGCGAGCGCCTGTGGCCGAAGCCCGACGACGCAGGAAGTCCAGCGCGATGGAGAGCGACTGCAGGTCACAGCTGTAGGCATCATCGATGAGGGTATTGCCCTGCAAGCCGTCCTTGACCTCCAGACGCATCGAGATACTGGTGAGGGCACGCCACGCTTCGGGCACAGTGAGGAGCTGAGGGCGCGAGGGCCGCCACGAGGTCAGACAGCAGGCGATATCCTCAAGGGTAGGCGGCATCGGTGAAGGGGACGGTCAGCGGATATTCTTCGCCAGCCACCACGCAGACGAGCGCTGTCGTGGTGCTCGTCGTCTCAGTCGTGCGGACGTAGACCGTGGCGGCAGGGTCCTTATGACTCCAGGTGTAGTGGGACTTCGTGGGGAAGCGCTCACGCATCGCCTCAGCGACCAAGGGCGTATCGAGGCTGTAGAAGAGCGAGGTGGAGCGCTCGAAGAGGCGGAGCTTCTCCTCCAGCTTCTCCTCCAGCGAGCCGAAGCCCTCCTGATGTGCGCTACCGAGCGAGGTGAAGACACCGAGCTGAGGCGCGATGACTTCCTCCAGCGCAGCCATCTCACCGGGGCGGGAGATCCCCGCTTCGATGAGGGCGACTTCGTCCGTAGCGGTGATACTCAGCACGGAGAGCGGTACGCCGATCTGCGAATTGTAGCTACGGGGCGAGCGCATCGTATGGAAGCAGGGCGAGAGGAGCTGATAGAGCAGTTCCTTGACGACGGTCTTCCCGTTGCTCCCCGTGATACCGATCGTATGGAGCAGGGGGAAGCGCTCGCGGTGCGTGCGTGCCAGCGCCTGCAGTGCCGTGATAGAGGAGATGACGACATACCAGTTGCACCCGCTGTACTTCGCCTCCGTCTCGCTCGAGAGCTGCTCGACGACGAAGCTCCTTACCCCACGCTCATAGAGCGACTCGATATAGCGATGCCCGTCACCCGACTCCGTGCGGATGGCGAAGAAAAGCGTCTCCTCGGGCGTGAGGAGCGAGCGGCTATCGGTGAGTATATGGCTCACAGCCCGGTCGTGCGACAGATGCGGCGTGACCGCAAAGGCCGTAGCGAGGGTGGCGGGAGAAGGATGGTGAAACTAATCTATCCATGAGGGTAAGTCGTGAAGCTGAGCGGAGGGGTACTGCGAGCGGAAGGCGGCGACGCGCTCTCGGAGAGCTGCCAGGCGCGCCGTATGCTCGGCTCCCTCAGCATGTAAGGGGCGGTGACGAAGCTCTTGATGCAGGCGGTGCGCTAAGGGCAAAGCCTTCTGCACCGCTTCGTCGAGTGCCCACGTGGTGAAGCGCTCGGCGACGATACGCTGTGCCAAGGGGGAGGGATGCACCATATCCTCGGCATAGAAGCGGTAGTCGCGGAGCTCGTCGAGTACCAATTCGTAAGAGGGGAAATAAAAGCAAGTCGCGGGGAACTGCTCCGTGAGTGCCTCGGAGAGAAGCAGGAGCGTCGCCTTGCTGAGGGCATTGCCGTGGGCGCCGTCACGCAGATGACGCACGGGGCTCACCGTCTGAATGATCGTCAGCTCGGAGAAGCGCTCACGAAGACGCTCGATGAGTGGGCGCCAAGTCGCAGGGAGCGTCTCTAGCTCACGCGCTCACGGACGAACGTCCGCTCGGGGAGCTTGTGGCAGTTGCTCACTACCCTACCCGCTGCTCCGCCATATTCGTCACCCGCAAGGCGGTAGACATAGGCCGTGCCGTAGGTGAGGAGCAGGTAGCGCAGCTGAGGCAGCGCCGTCTGCACCGCTTCGTACGAAGCATTCATCAGACGAAGGGCTTCCTCCGCCGTCGGGGCGGAGAAGCGCCCATGATGAAGGAAGGAGTGGTAGAGCCCGCCATACTCGAAGAGGTCTGCTTCGGTGAAGGGCTCACCAAAGAAAAAGGCGCTCGATGCCGGCTGCTATCGAGAGGGATTGTACTGGATGCCTAAGGGATTGACTTGGAGCTGCAGGCCTCCATCACGGAGGTAAGCGCCGATATGCTCACTGAAGCACGAGCCGAAGCTGAGGGCTTGCTGCCCGTAGCCCAAGCGTGGAGGCGAGGGGCGGTAGCGTGACGGGAGTATGGAGCTGAGGCATAGGGGAGAGCGAATATCTTGGGGGCGAAGGACTCACCGATGAGTGCGCCCGACTTGCGCCCTGTGCGATGCCCCGCGAGCTGCGGGTAGAAAGGCCGAGGGGATATGCTCTATCGTGTAGCTCCCATCAGCCTCTATATCGAGGGCGAGGATATCGTAGCGCACCTCCAGATCGAGGGCACGCTGACGGATGTAGGCATTGGCTGCGGAGATGAGGAAGGCTTGCTTCTCTCGGGTGACGGTCGTGCGAGCTTCGGCGAAGCTCCCGACTCCACGCGTCTTGACCTCGGCGATGACGAGCGTCTCACCCCACTGGGCGATGATGTCGATCTCACGGTGCTGGTGGCGCCAGTTCCGCTCGAGGATGGAGTAGCCGTGGCGCTCCAGATAGCGGCAGGCTAACTCTTCACCAGTCGCACCCGTCTTGAGATGTTGGTCCATAGCAGATCGCTCTGTGCCTTGTCGGGGTCGAAGGTCTCGATATGGCGCACACGCTTGTCGGGGATGATCTCGTCGATAGCGATGAGGATACCCGTCTCCTCGACGTGGCCGAAGTCCTCGTTGATCGCCGTGCCGAAGACACGCATCTCGGGCGAGAGTGCCATGTAGGCATTGACCAGCGGAGGGATGTTCAGCCCGATCTCACGTACCGCCTTGTTCAGCGCACGGTAGTTCTCCAGACGGTCATCCGTGGGGAAGAGCTCGCGGATCTCAGCTTCGTCGACGACGATGGGCAGCGGATCGGTGGGGGCGAACCAAGTGATCGGGATCGGGGAAGTGCTTGTCGAGGAAGTAGAGGATGAGGTTGCGTGCATGGGGATCGTAGTCCTCATACATCGTGACCTTGCCGTAGAAATACTTCATCGCAGGGTTGAGTACCGTCAGCGCACCGAGGCCGTCCCAGAGGTTGTCCAGCGCGAAAGAGGCTCTTAGCCCCCATACGCGTAGACTGATAGGGCAGGGAGACGAAGGAGCGTCCCAGCTCAATCGTCACGGGGAGGTAGTCCGCGAGGAAGCGGGGGCTGAACTCAAAGAGCTCTGCTGTCGCCGAGGCGTGGACGCCCCGTGGCTTCGTCCATCTGTACCTCGTCGCCGAACATAAAGCGGTAGCCACCGAGGATAGCTCCTTCGGCGGGGTCCCACACGATGAGCTGACGATAGCCGTCGTCGGCGAGGTCGAACTCATCGACGTCGCAGTCACGCCCCGTACCGCCGCCGTAGAAGCGGAAAGCCTCTTCTCGCAAGCGCCCGATCTCACGCATCGTCTCGGGAGCCGTGCTGGCGTGGAAGACGTAGATCTCGTTCCCACCCTTATTCGTCGCGCGAAGGAGCTTGTCGGGGGTGAGTTCTTGGCGGATGAGATCCGCAGAGACAGGGGCGATGATCGGTGTGGTAAACATCAGCGCTTGGTCAGTGTAGCATCATACTCATCGCGCAGCTGGTAGCTCAGCGCACGGATACGCTGGGCCTCCTGCTGAGGCGTAAGGCCGCTGTCACGCAGGCTCTGCCAGGAGATCGGCTCCCCGACGATGACCTTGAAGTGGCTGCCGTGAGCACGGAAGAGCTCATCGGGGAGGAGAGCCTGCCCCTGGGTCGAACTTCATCTTCAGCGCCTCCTTGATGTGCCAGATCCAGTAGAAGTGGCGGCTATTCTGCCCGACGTAGTGCAGCGGCACGATGTCGCGCTCGTTGGCGATGGCCTGCGAGACGAAGGTCTTATGCCAAGGGGCGGTCCTGCAGCTTGCCGTCGAAGATACGCGAGCATGAGCCTGCGGGGAAGGTGCCGATAGGCACATCGGAGCGCATCGCCTCCTGCAGCATCGTGATCGACTCACGGCCCTGCGAGCCCCTGACGGTTATTCACCGGCAGGAAGACCGACTGGAGCGGGCGGAGGTAATACAAGAAGTCCGTGACCATGTAGCGCACGTCGCCGTAGCGCTTTCCCAGCATGTAGCAGAGGGAGATGCCGTCCATACCACCCAGCGGATGGTTGCAGACGAAGATGCAGCGCCCCGACTCGGGCAGGCGCTCGGGGTGTACCCATTCGGTCGTGACAGCGAACTCCCCCATCAGGGCTTCGAGGAAGTCCATACCATCGAGGTGCCCATAGCGGTAGAGGACATCATTGATCTCCCGCTGATGGATGATGCGCTCGAGGAGGCGCAGGACGAATGGAGGGAGGCGCTTACCCGCCTTCTCCTCCAGCACCTTCCCGATATGGATAGCCAGGGGATGGTCCTGCGAGGAGTATTGGGGTTGCTCGGTCAGTGGTTGCATCGCGACAGGATTAGTTGCCAGAGAGCTGGCGGATGCTCTGCTCGATCGTGGCGATACGGCTCTCAGCGTCGGCCTTCTTCTTGCGCTCGAGGCTGATGACTGCCTCAGGGAGCCTTGCTCACGAAGCTCTCATTGCTCAGCTTCTTCTCTACGCCAGCGAGGAACTTCTGCTGGTACTCGAGGTCGGCACGGAGCTTCTTCAGCTCTTCCTCCACATCGATGTAGGCAGCCATAGGCACGGCGAATTCGTCCGTCCCGATGACGAAGGTCACAGCACCCTCGCTACGCACGCCGCTGCGGTCGATAGCAGAGAGGCCTGCCATCTTGATGAGCACTTCATCGAGCTCGGTGGGGATAGCTGGGGCTTGCCTCGAGGCCAAAAGGGGCTTCGCGGGGCGAGAGGTTCTTGCTGGTACGCAGGCTGCGTACGGTGGTGATGATCTCCTGAGCGGCAGCGAAGCGCGCGAGGAAGGCTTCATCGTAAGCCTCGGCAGGGGCGCTGCTGAGCGTTCATGATGCTCTCGCCATCGGCGCGCTCGGCGAGGTTCTGCCACAGCTCTTCGGTGATGAAGGGCATGAAGGGGTGGAGGATACGCAGGATCTCGTCGAAGAAGTCCAGCGCCTCACGGCAGGTCGTCTCGTCGATAGGCGAGCCGTAGGCAGGCTTGATGAGCTCGAGGTAAGAGGAGGAGAAGTCGTCACGGATGAGCTTGTAGACGAGGGTCAGCGCTTCGCTGATACGATACTTAGCGAAGAGATCGTCGAGCTCGGTAGCCGCCTGTTCAGCACCTGACGCATCCAGTAGGGAGGCCAGACGCGAGGCCTCGGGCTGAGGCGTAGCAGCAGCTTCGCCCGTCCAGCCCTTCACGAGGCGGAAGGCGTTCCAGATCTTATTACAGAGTTACGACCCTGCTCGCAGAGTGATTCGTCGAAGAGGATATCGTTCCCAGCGGGGGCGCTCATGATGAGGCCCATACGCACGCCGTCAGCGCCATACTTATCGATGAGCAGCAGGGGATCGGGCGAGTTACCGAGGGTCTTCGACATCTTACGGCCCTGGGTTGTCGCGGACGATACCGGTGAGGTAGACGTTCTCGAAGGGCTTCTTCCCCTGGAATTCGTAGCCCGCCATGATCATACGCGCTACCCAGAAGAAGAGGATATCTGGCCCCGTGACGAGGTCAGAGGTGGGGGTAATAGTATTCGAGCTCCTTGTTGCCTTCGCTCAGTGCGGGGAGCGAAAGACGGTGATAGGCCAGAGCCAAGAGGGAGAACCCGGTGTCGAGGCAGTCGCTCTCACGGCGCAGATCTGCGGCGGTGAGATCAGCGTTCTTCTCCTGTGCCAGACGAAGCGCCTCTTCATCACTTGCAGCGACGACGAAGCTACCATCGGGCAGGTAGTAGGCTGGGATGCGATGGCCCCACCAGAGCTGACGGCTGATGCACCAGTCCTTGATGTTCTCCATCCAGTGGCGGTAGGTATTCTTGAACTTCGCAGGGTGCAGACGGATCTCGTCGTTCATCACCGCATCGAGGGCGGGCTTAGCGAGGCCATCCATCTTGAGGAACCACTGCATCGAGAGCTTGGGCTCGATGGGCACGAAGGTACGCTCGGAGTGACCTACCTTATTCGTGTAGTCCTCGACCTTCTCCATCAGACCAGCGGCGATGAGGTCAGCCTCGATCTTCTTACGCACGTCGAAGCGGTCCATGCCAGCGTAGGCACCGCCATACTCGTTGAGCGTGCCGTCGTCGTGGAAGATATCGATCGTCTGGAGCTGGTGCTTCTCACCGAGCATGATAGTCATTGACGTCGTGCGCAGGCGTGACCTTCAGACAGCCCGTACCGAACTCGATGTCGACGTACTCGTCCTCGATGACGGGGACTGCACGGCCGACGATCGGCACGATGAGCTTCTTGCCACGGAGGAAGTGATAGCGCTCGTCATTGGGGTTGATACATACGGCGGTGTCCCCCATGATGGTCTCGGGACGGGTCGTAGCGACGACGACATACTTATCTGCCTCGCCCTCGACGAAGTAGCGCAGATAATAGAGCTTACCCTGCTGCTCCTGATAGATGACCTCCTCGTCGCTGAGGGCAGTCTGTGCCTTGGGGTCCCAGTTCACGACACGCACGCCGCGGTAGATGAGCCCCTTGCGGTAGAGGTCGACGAAGACGTCGATGACGCTCTGGCTACGCTCATCGTCCATGGTGAAGGCGGTACGCTCCCAGTCGCAGGAAGCACCGAGGCGCTTGAGCTGCTCGAGGATGATGCCCCCGTGCTCGCGCGTCCAGTCCCAAGCGTGCTCGAGGAGAGCTTCGCGCGTCAGGTCGTGCTTCTGGATGCCCTGAGCAGCCAGACGGCCGACGACCTTCGCTTCGGTAGCGATAGAGGCGTGGTCGGTACCGGTGCACAGCAGGCGTTGAAGCCACGCTGGCGCACGGCGCACGAGGATATCCTGGATACTATTATTGAGCATGTGCCCCATGTGCAGCACACCCGTGACGTTGGGGGGAGGGATGACGACGGTATAGGCAGGGCGATGATCGGGGGTCGAGTGGAAGAGCTTGTGCTGCATCCAGTACTCATACCATCTATTCTCCACAGCCTCGGGGCTGTACTTGGTTGCTAACTCCATAATAGTGGACTTCGTAATGTATCTATATAGTTTATTCTGTTGACTGCTTTGCACCCTAAGACGGACACCCTCTCCCGAAGGGAGCCACCTATGGGAGCTACAAATTTACATCAATCAGACGGATTGCGGGCGCACGAAGCCTCTGCCATGCCCCTTCGGGGCGCAGCACAGCGCGTAGAGAGCGTGACTTCGCTCGGGGGATATGTAGGGGGAAGAGGTGGGATTAGATACTAAAGTAAAGACAGCCGATGCCCAAAAAGGCCCATGAATAAAAAGCTAACTCATGACGTCAGAGGGAGGATGATACTGCCCAGTTACTGACGATCTGC
>BNJV01000267.1_pt1 | contig 28558 bp, 42 predicted proteins | sample 8540591 | NCBI WGS metagenome assembly BNJV01 (sample SAMD00202457, study PRJDB9452) | human saliva metagenome | host: Homo sapiens | reverse complement strand
ATTTTTAAAAATATAAATATAGTTTTTATTATTATCGATATAGTTATAAATGTGTAAATTTCTTGCATGAAAAAGCAGTGCCATTAGGGCACTGCTCTTTTGTTGTTTAGATTTACTTGTAAAAGAACGCTAAATGTTATAATTCGAGTTCCGTAGTCTTTTTGCATAGTATCTATAAATATTAAGTTTATATCCTTTGCCTTCAATAGTAAAAAGGTTGACTATCATCCTTAGGACCATTTTTTAATAAATCATAGATATGATGGGTTTCCGTTACACCATTTGGGAACGATACCTCTAAATCTTTGCCTTCATTTAGAAAGGAGAACTTTATAGCGCCATAGTCTGCAACTATATCTTCTGTTGATTGTTTTGGGACGTCAAAAATCTAAGTGAAACATCAGGAGCGAATTTGTCATAGCCTGTCACATCAATTGTGTGTGGTTTGTTTTGTACTGTAAAGTCTACAAGTTGATGAACTTCTAGGTCGATTGCTTCTTTCTTGTTTTACCTTTTTCATCCTCCAATTCCTTTCTATAATCGTCATAATCAGGAGAGAATGTTCTTACTATTTCAAAATGAGGCTTATAACTTTTACCATCCCGAGTATACGTTGTGAATTCATGGTATGAGGTGTAGCCAATTGCTGGCATTAAGAGCACTGCCCCCAAGGCTAGTGCCATAATAGACGTATGTACAGACGGTGTTAAGCGTTTAGTTAATGAGTAGATATTGTAGCCTAAGAATATGAGGTTAAATAGGCCTACGTAAATTGTATTTAACCAAAGCACAGGCTCGTTTATTACACGTTTACCTATAAGAATTAAACATAGTGTTGTTAATGTGATAAATAATAAACAGAGAATCTGTTGTGTTTTGCTTTTGTAGCTAGATCTAAAAACTAGCTAAATAGAAAAGATAAAAATGGATACATATGGATAATAGGTATACAAGAATCTTGTATCCTCACGAATGCCAAGCAAGATTAATACTAAATAGATGTTGGCTAAGAGACCTGTCACAATAGATGCTTTTGGTATAAATACACCAAATACTAGATTAAAGAATGAACTTGGTGCAGGTGGTCCATCAGGGGACTCCTTGTAGGAACAAATCATGGTTGTACAAATAAATAGATTCAAAGAAGCTCAATACTTTAAACGTAGTTTCTTCGAAAGGAAGGCCTCTCCTAATATGATGAATAAGAACCATAGGCTCATAAAAATAATAATATTATATAGGATGGATGTGACAATAGTGATGCCAATACGTTTAAGACGATTGATGATCTCCCCATATAATGCTCGCTCGGGGATGTGAAATATAAGGTAATCATTGAATATAGCCAAAGGTATGATAGGGTTTTCCGTAGCAAACTCAATGCCGCGAATAGTGTAGTACGTCTCGTGGATCGTATATAAACCTATACTTATAATAATGCTACTTAGCGTATATAATATGGAATACTTACGGTCCCTTGTTATATATGATTGTAAGATAATAATAACAAAATACAATATATAGAGACCAAGATACATAGGTTCGAACCAATCTTGATTCATATATAATGGTGTGCAAGAAAAGATGGCGATTAAGGCCAGCAAAAATGGTGACTGTTTTGCTAAGTCACGCAGTGATGCCCATAAATGGTTGAGTGCAAATTTCATAAATCTGTCTCCCTTTAAAAATATATGTATAAGTATATGTTTCTCTCTTATAAGTAGTATACCTGTTTTCTGGTGAAAGTCCTATGAGGTTTTACATGCCCTTAAATATACATTACAATAATACTAAGAAGTAGTTTTCAGAGAAACGAGGTTGTCACATGGAATTCTCTTATTTTTTTACCTGTAAATATTCAGTTCGGTTGGAATAAAGTAGATAGTGTTGCGGACTTTGTTAAACCATATGGAAAAAAAGTCCTTATTGTAACGGGCCGAACTAGTGCTAAGAAGTCTGGTTTATATGATCGGGTGGTAACAAAACTTGATAATGCCCAAATTAATCATGTCTTATTTGATGAGGTAGATGCGAATCCATTGACTACAACGGCTATAAAAGGGGTCCGAGTTAGCAAAGGCTAATGGCTGCGAAGCAATTGTTGCTATTGGTGGTGGCTCTATTATGGACTGCGCCAAGGGAATTGCCTTTATGGCCGTGAATGATGGCGATATTAACGACTATATCTTTAATCGTAAAACAAGTGATAACGCGTTACCTCTTATCGTAATTCCTACGACCTGTGGCACAGGATCTGAAGGTAATGGTTTTGGGGGTTCTTACCAATCCTGAAACAGGGGATAAAAAAATCTTTGCGTTGTAATGCTATTGTGCCTAAGGTTTCCATCGTAGATCCTGCGGTAATGGGCACTATGCCATCTCATGTATTGGCATCTGTTGGATTTGATGCACTATGCCATAATGTTGAGGCCTATACCTCGAAGACCGCACAACCTTTTACTGATGCACTATCGTATTATGCAGTAACATTATTAGCGCAATACCTTGTACCTTTATATAAACATGTGAAAGCCGTTGCGAACGGCAAACCTATAGTGCTCAACGAAAAACAACTCACAAAAGCTTGGGAATCTGTAACCCTTGCCAGCACCATTGGCGGCATGGTAATCAATACGGCAGGTGTAACCTTGGCCCATGGTATGGAACACCCTGCCAGTGGTCTTAAAGACATTACGCACGGCGTAGGTCTTGCCGTTATCGAACCCGTTGTAGTGGAATACACATGGAGTGCTAATCCTGATAAATTCGGTGCGTTGGCTCGCATCTTCAACCACGGTGATGGTTCTGAACTAGGTGAAGCATTACGTTCAATTGTTCATGACTTAGACCTTACCACAAACCTTACAGAACTGGGCTTTACGAAAAAAGACATTCCTTGGCTCGTTGATAATGTATACATTGTAGCTACAGGAAATATTGCGAATACAGTGGCTGAAGTGAGCCGTAAAGATATAGAAGTGTTGTATAAGAAAATGTTCTAAGTGTTGTCATAATAGGAGAGAGTTTTGTTCCAAGGATTTTATGGCCTATTAACGGTTATGTTATGCGTGTTGGTTGCAATTGTGGTAGTGCTATTTAATATAGCACCTATTACATATATTGTTTTTAGTATAGCCATATTGTTGAGTGTATTTTTACAATATAGGCGCTTTAAGAAACAATCTATATCTGAACGTACCCATAGCCGATTGGCTTATGCGTTGTTTATTATCATAACCCTTAGTATATATTGGCTCGTAGCTGATTGGTTTCAATATGATCTTAATACAACTGTTGATCAGTTTGAGGATTTTGAGTACAGTACCACTGATTGGAAACGAGGATGGCCTAATAATAGCGAATTACCAGAAGGGCTTAAATCTCCTGAGCAGCTTTCGGAAGGTATTGATAAGGTATCTATGGTACGAACAGATGTTGCTTGGGCTACTGCGTATCCTTATCGTTATGTAGTTTTAGAGGGAGACCCTAAAGTAATTGCTCAATATGAGGCAATAGCAAAACAAAATACAGCCTATACAGCGCAAATTGATGCGGATGGTGTATTACGTGAGTTAGATACTGGGGAGAAAAAGCGTTTTATATCTCACCCTAATAGCTATCGCATTATAGAGAGCGTTGAGGAGGAACCTCTAAATTTACCAAAACGGAGTTTTATAGAGTGGTTACGGTTTGCACCTCGAAAAGAAACGAAAAGAGTGGTGAACGACACCTATAATTCTACTAAAAATCATAGACTATATGTCTTTGTAGACGATGGGAATACTAAAAGACCTCATTTTGTAGAACTTTTGATCAGTAATGATGGGACACGAGCTGTGTTTTATCAATCTAAGTAATTTGAGTAGGTATTGTTGTGGAGATCGTAAATGCAACAGTGTTTAATTTACTTAAAGAAATTGTTTTTCTAATCCTTATAGAAAGAGTATATGGTTTTTTTATAATTCTTTGGGTATTAACATTTTTCTTCTCAGATTATATCTCGTATTCTGGGGTGTACTATCTGATTTTATTAATCGCCACGATTGTATTATTGCTTGAAAAATGTAGAGTTATTGATAGTGAGAAAACTGTACGTAAAAGATTTTTATCATATTTTTATGTTATCTTTTTTTCTGTGTATGCTTCCTACATTAGCTGTTACCTTAGTGTTTTCTGCTGTAGGATTATCCCATTATGATATACAACGGTGGCACTCTACATGGCCATCATCTAAAAGCAGGTTATATTCCATCTCAATTGCAAGCGCCTAAGTCTTTACCAGAGAGTTTGAAAGTGGTTTCTTCTGCTGAGATAATAGGATTGGGTGGAAATTATAGTTGCTTAGTATTAGATGGTGATGAAGCTACGATTTCAAGGTATGAGGAAACTGTTAGATCTAATGCTTGGTATTCGTTTATAAATGGCAGGGACAAGGATACTACAGTTGAAGTACTTAATTCGTTTACATATCTAAAAAGATAAAAATGTATTGGTTAGTGACATAAAACAATTATTATGAGATTATCACTATTCAACGACAAAACTAGAAATTATTTCCCTGGTTAATTGATGGCAGGCAGCGTGTTGGTGATGATTCTAATGAAGATTATTATTATAGTACTAGGATATCGGCTGAGAAATATGTAGTATATGTTATTTACCATAACTTTGATCATGACCAGCCAAGAGTGATTTACTTTATGTTTAATCCGGAACGAACGCGAATGATTACTGTAGATATAGATATGTATCATTAGAGTTGGGCAGAGTTTGTATATAAAATTTGGAACAATACTTGAATATATTCTAATATATTCAAGTATTGGAATTGACAGCATTAAAACATATCTTTTATAATATGATTTATCAAGAGACTAGGATGTATCTATAATCCCAGCCCTTAGGGCTGGGGTTTCTTTTATAGTCTCCGTAGTTTAGTTAGTAGAGAGGTGTTTTTATGGCAGATCAAAATAACAAAAATGTTGATGCCTTAGCGCAAGAGATTACCTTGAAAAGTCGTGGTCAAGGTAAATTACGTCAATTTATATTATGGATGGGTGCGCTCATCATCGGCGCTATCTTAGGATGGCAACATATTCCAGTTCTTAATGATTTATTTAATTTCATTGCTGCAGTATTTACGCATTTATTCCAATTCATTGCAATACCTACTGTATCACTAGCGGTTATTACCACATTGTCCATGTTGGGTGCTAAGAAGGATACAGGCCGTATCTTTGGTCATGCTGTCACCTATACATTGTTAACAACAATTTGTGCAGCCGCTGTTGGTCTTGGTTTATTCCTTTGGATTGCGCCAGGTAACTTACCACTTGATGTAATCGGTGCCGGTGCAGCGCAAGTGCCTGAAAAATTAGGTCACGTAACATATTATGACCATTTCTTATCCGTTATTCCTAACAATATCTTGAAACCGTATTTAGAAGGTAACGTATTGTCCGTTATGTTCATTTCTGCTTCCGTTGGTTTAGCTTTTGCTTTCATGCCACGTACAGAGAATCGCGAAGCAGTGTTGAAGGTATTATTCGGACTACAAGAATTACTGTTCACATTGATCAAAGCATTACTCTATGTATTGCCAATTGGTATCCTTGCTTTTGCAGGTCAATTATCTGCTCAAATCGAAGCAGGCGTAATCGTTGGTGCCTTAGGTAAATACACGGCTGTAGTTATTGGTGGTAACTTGATTCAATTCTTTATCGTAATTCCATTGTTCTTGTTATTCCGTGGTTTAAACCCAGTAGACGTATTCCGTAAAATGTCTCCGGCTGTAGCCGTTGCGTTGTTTACTAAATCTTCTGCAGCTACATTGCCTGTAACATTGGCATCTGCTGAGGATAATTTGAAAGCTCATCCTGCAGTGGCACGTTTCGTATTGCCAATTTGTACAACCATCAACATGAATGGTTGCGCTGCTTTCATTCTTGTAACATCTTTATTTGTAATGCAAAATGCAGGTATGGAATTAACGATTGGTACTATGGTAGCTTGGCTGTTTATTGCAGTTCTTGCAGCTATCGGTAATGCCGGGGTTCCAATGGGTTGTTATTTCTTAACATTGTCCTTGATGAGTTCCATTGGTGCTCCAATAGGCTTGCTTTGGTATTATCTTACCAATCTATACGATTATCGACATGATTGAAACTGCTGAAAACGTATGGTCTGATGCATCTGTTTGTGCAATGGTTGACCATGATTTACAAGGTACATTAGATGATTCTAGTGGCGATGATATGCCTCAATTCCAAGGTGCTTAAGTTGTACTACGAAATATCATAATATATTTTGATAGGTTATCTCCTAAACCGGAGGTAACCTATTTTTGATTTTTCCTATGTAGTAAAGTTTTAGATTTATGTAATTAATACTATTATATTGAAAAACGATAGTTGGTATAATTAAGAAAAGGAGGATTGCTATGGACAGAGAACTACTGAAATTTTTTTACGTAACCGTGAACCACAAGTAACTACAGATATTGATGTTATTACTGCTGCTGTAGCAGTACCCTTATTAGAAGTTGATGGTGAAGATCATATTATATTCACTGTGCGTAGCCACCAACTACGGAGACAACCTGGCGAAATTAGTTTTCCCGGTGGGCACTGTGAAAGTACTGATAAGACCGGTGCTGATGCGGCTATTAGAGAGTGCTCGGAAGAACTTGGTATAGCTATTGAACAGATTGAGTTATTAGGTCCTTTAGATTGTTTAGTGTCGGCTATTGGTGTTAAACTACATGCCGTAGTAGTTCGATTACATACATCAGAGTTTAATCCTAATAATGCTGAGGTAGGAGAAATCTTTACAGTACCATTATCGTATTTGCTCAAAATGGAACCTACTGTGGGCATTTAGATATTGGCACAAAGCCATTGCGAGATTTTCCATTTGACCTTCTGGAAGGATATCAGATTGATTGGAAAAATTCGTCAAAAATTATTCCGTATATTTTTATCCCTATAAGACATATACGATATGGGGATTAACAGGTAGGGTATTGAAAAATTTCCTAGATTTATATCGTCAAGGTAATACTATATAAAATGAAAGATAACGAAATAACTTCATTTGATAAAGAATTGAATAAATTCCTCCAATCTAAGTGTCTAATACCTGGTGGCCTTGGTTTATGGGAAACCTATTTTCGTAAAATTTGTACGGCTTGGGGCCGTATCGATAGTGAAATTAGACCTCAGCACATCATATTTTCCGCCGATAATGGGTGCAATATGGAAGGTTATGTAGGCTATAACTATGAGGTAACGCAAAAGCAGTCTCGTAATATGCTCTTGGGTCGTTCATCGGCGACGCAATTTTGTAACTTTAATAACATTCCTTATGAGGTTGTTGATGTAGGCATTGCCTCAGATGATGGCATCGGAGTGAATCGCAAGGTCGCAAAGGGGACAAAGAATATATTAAACCATCCTGCTATGAGTGAGGATGAATTTAATAGTGCCTTTCAAGCTGGCTATGGACGAGTTGAACATTATGTAAAGCAAGGGATAAATCTTTTTTCCTTTGGTGAAATGGGACTTGGTAATACGACGACTTCTGCTTGTGTTTTGTCTACCTTAACTGGAGCCGATCCCACTGAAACTGTAGGTCCTGGTTCTTGGCCTGATAAAACCAGATTTGATGAAAGTGTAAAATTGATTTTTGTGCGCGCTGTATTAGATAAGCATAAGGCTAATATTGTTTCTGAAAGTGAGCCTGACCGAGTTCGTAAAATTGTAGCCCATGTAGGGGGGCTTTGATATTGCTGCTATTCTTGGAGCTATGTTAGCTTGTGTTGATTTTAAAAAGCCCTTTATTATTGATGGCTTTTATTACAGCTGTAGCAGCAGCTAGTGCGGGTACATATGAACGATCGTGTTAAGGATTATGCATTGCCATCTCATAACTCTCGAGAAAAAAGGCATAGAGCTAGCTTTAGTTGAGGTAGATATTACACAAGACATGGTTCCTATTCAAGCCCACATGTCGATGGGGGAAGGGACAGGAGCTATCTTAATGGTTCAAATATTGAAAACGACACAGCATATGTTTGTAAACGTTGGGACCTTTGCAGATTTGATGAAATTATAAGGAGAAAGAATGAAAATAAATAAATACTTTGATATACATTTTGAGCGAGCTGATGATGCAACTATCGCTAAAAGGTTGATAGGCGGGGCTAAGATTAAGGGACCTGCTTTGGTTATCCTGATCCTCTCCATGTTTATTGCCTCTATTGGGTTGAATATGAATAGTACGGCAGTTGTTATTGGTGCTATGCTTATATCGCCGTTGATGGGACCTATTTTAGCAACTGGTTTTGGCTTTACTACGCTTAATTTTACAGTTGTGAAAAAGCGGTATTTTAAGATTGTCCTTACAGATTACGATTGCTGTTTTGGCATCTGCTTTATATTTTTATATTTCTCCCGTTCAGACGGCTACATCTGAACTATTAGCACGTACAGAACCGAATATTTTTGATGTATTCATTGCTATATTTGGTGGGTTAGCTGGGATTATTGGGCAAACGCGTAAGACCTTAGATAATGTTATACCAGGTGTTGCGATTGCGACTGCACTTATGCCACCACTATGTACGGCAGGATATGGACTGGCTAATGGAAATTGGCACTATTTCTTTGGGGCTGGCTATCTATTCTTTATAAATGCATTCTTCATCTTCTTTGCATCTTTTATTGTTTTAAAAGGTGTATATAGTTTGCCATGCCATAAACAAGCAGAAGAGGTTAATCGTCGTAACCAGCTAATATTTCTCGTGATTGGTCTTATTATGGCTGCACCAAGTATTTATGCAGGCTATGATATGACCATCAAGTATTCTGAGTCAAATCATATGGAGCAGTTTATTAAGAATGATATTAATCAAGAGGGACGTCGACAAGTGATTGATTATTCATTGGATCAAACGAATAAGCTAGTAAACATAGTAGTTATAGGAGCTCCTGTGACTTCAGAGGAGCAAGCCCAGTTGGATAACAAGTTACAGAAAGATGAGTACTTGCAACCTTATACATTACGATTTGTTAATAGCGTAGATGAGCAAAAATCTACTATGGATAAGACGAACTTGAATAAATCTTCAGAGAATCTTGGAACATATAAAAACTTGAGTAATCTATACCAGCCGACTTATCAATTAGTAAGTGAAACTATAAATACTATGAAAACGACAGAAGCTGAAGCAAAGGCGTTATTCCCGTTTGTAAGCAAAGTGGAAGGTATGCCTTTAATAGATAATCTAGAACAGCCTAAAGCGAGTCGCTATATGGTGATTATCCATACCACGTCTACTATATCTGATGCAGATTTGGAACGAATAAAAGCTTGGTTAGAGGCTAAATTATCAGCACCTGTAACTATTTCTATCGAGCAAACAACGTCAACTTTATAATTTGATCGTTTGATTTTGATTAGGTTATTTATTATATAGAGCGATATGTATAACGGTACTAAGTTTGATTTTAGCTATTAGGTATATTACCTAGTAGTACGGAGAATCGTCTTAGTACCGTTTTTATGTATCTGATAAAAATACCTTCTCAAGACATAACTCTATAGATACGAAAAGGGGCTGTAACAAAACAGCCCTTAAATCTAAAAAGTTATTAGTTGATTATATGAAATCAACTAATAACTTTTTGTATTCTAAGCAAAAAAAGGGTCCCGAGGGACCCTTTTTCGTTGGTATAATTAAATTATGAACAAAAAACCATACCAATGAATCTAATTATACCAAACTAGTAATGCCTCGCCAACTAGTTTTACCATTGGATTATGGCATTTTGATAAAAGAAACAGCGCCTGTGCGGTTACTCGATGCTGTATTGGAGGAATTAGACTATAAAGAGTTACAGCATTTGTATTCTCCTAAAGGGAGAAAAATCTAAAAGTTCCACCGCATATTCTGTTCAAAAATTTTTGTCTATGCTATGTCCAACGGCGTGTATTCTACACGTATGATACAACAACAATGCGAAGAAAATATTAATTATATGTGGCTTCTTCAAGGCTATTCAGCCCCAAGCCATATGACTTTTCAACGATTTTTTGCACGTTGTACACTAGATATCTTAATGAATCTGTTTTCACAGATGATGGAAGCTATTAACAGACGTGATACCTTAACATTTAATGAAGTCTTTATTGATGGAACTAAACTAGAGGCTAATGCCAACAAGTATACCTTTGTCTAGTGAAAAAGCAGTACAAAAAGACTAGATACATTACCTCTAAATTAGCTATATTAAAGCAAGACATCTGGAATGAATTAGGGCTAGATACCCATTGTATGAATGATGAATGTATATATACTTTCTTAGCCAAAGAAATTGAAGTACAACATATGGAATTAGTACAAGGAAAAGGCAAGCATAAAACACCATTGCAACGGTTGTATGAGCGAGCTGAAGTTCTATATGAGAAACGCAAAGAATACGAACAGCAGTTGTATATTATGGGTGAACGCAATAGTTATTCTAAAACAGATCATGATGCTACCTTTATGCGTATGAAGGAAGACCATATGCGTAATGGACAGCTTAAACCTGCCTACAATGTACAATTAGCTGTTCATTCTGAATATATTATGGGAGTTGGTGTATTCCCTAAGCCCAACGATACGAATACGTTAATTCCATTTGTACAGCAATTAGAACAGATCCATAGTCGCCGATTCACATATGTGGTAGCTGATGCTGGTTATGATAGCCATGAGAACTTAACTTGGTTAAAAAACAACCAGTACCTATCTTGTATAAAACCACAATATTATGAAAAGGCAAAAACTAGAGCTTGGGCTAAAGATATTAGTAAAGCTCGTAATATGGAATATATACCAGAAGAAGATGCATTTATATGTGCAAAAGGCCGTAAATTAAAATATGCTTTAACTCGTAATGCTAAAAACAAAACCGGATTTATATCTGAGCGAAAGGTATATGTCTGCGAATCTTGTAACCGATGTGGATACAAGAAGGAATGCCAACGGTATATGAAACCAACAACAGTAAATCCAGTAAAACGAATTGAAATTACACCTGCATATGATGCTGTATTGGCAGAAAACCAAGACAGACTGCTTAGTAATACAGGCATTCAATTACGAATTAACCGTTCCATTCAAGTTGAAGGCGCATTTGGTGTATTAAAACAAGATCTTGGGTTTAGACGATTTTTACACCGTGGCAGTGGAAAAGTGCATAAGATGTTATATCTACTGGCTATGGGATTCAATATTGAAAAATTACATAACAGAATACAAGCAGGACGCGTTAACACAACATTATTTACTGCAAAAGAAACTGCTTAAACTAAGAAATTTTTAAATAGGACTAAAGGTCTATTTAGGTGCGCCTAAAAACAAAAAATACCAAGAAAAGCATAGGATTTTACAAACCTAAATTTCTTGGTATTTCTATATTTTAAAGGGACTGCAACTAGAATGCGGTAAAACCGCATTCTGTTACAGCCCCTTTTTAGTAAATCAAGTATCAATAGGTTTAGCATATTTTTCTATACGAATGAGGTGTTTCCTAGTAGCCATTTTAAATATTTTACAGAAGTAGCTAGTTCTATTATACCCCAATGTTTTTACTCGATCGGTTGACTGTTAACTGGGGAGTAGGCTAATAATTTTTAGCCTCTTGCATACGTAGCAACGTAATATATTGTATTACTGAAAGGCCTGTATCATCTTTAAAAAATCTTAGAAAAAGTATGACTCACTTAAATGAATACGATCCGAAATTCTTCTGAGCGATACTCGTTTGCTCAAGTTTTTCTATATACAATATAGCTTTTCTAATTTCTGGACGATTAATAGGTTGTTCAGACTCAATGAAGTCAGGTAACTGTTCATATGGTAGTTCTTCTGCCACTAAATCATTGAATGGAAAGTAATGTTCTACTAAGATTCGTAAAAACTTTTGTAGCGCTATAAATTTGTTCAGCCGTAAGAGTTGGTAATGCCTGGTATAAAGGCGCAAAGCTTAGTATCCTCGTGCCAATCTGTTTGTGTAGGTAAAATTGGTTTTAATTGTAGTATCCTCTGTTTTTTTGTTTGACCGGCCATGATAAATCCTAAAAATACCACCATCCTTCATTACTGGTACAGAAAAAGTCTATAAGCCCCATATGACAACGATAAGGACAAGAGGATAGCTCCTTTGTGGCATCTAGTCCGCCATACAAGTCACATTGATTGCATCGCTCTGCATAGATTGGGTTACGACGCACAACCTTACAGAAGGGGGAAAAGTTATATTCTTGAGATAAAACTTTTCCACGATTATTGACGAATATTGCTGCGATTTTTTTGTAATATTAGTGAAATCACGCATGACTTCATTGATAAGTTTTGTATCTTCTTTACTGCAAATCATAATCTAACCTCCAATCACAAAATGTGTTAAGAGATCTAGTAAGTTCACCGCTATAATAAAGTAGTTTGTTCTCTATTTAGTGGGAAGACTCTAAACCTGAAAAAAGAGAAAAAGTGATATATCACCTAAAATTCATATACTTATAACTTTGCGTTATTACTGATACATATTCGGCTGTGCATGTATAAGTATAACAGGATTGTAGTATTTTGATAATAGGAAAAATCGCATTTTACAAATATACATAAAAAAATGTTGTATAGCAAAAATTTTTATAATAAGAGTAGATAAAACCTTTGTTTAACAATGATTTAGAAAGGATTGAGTCCGATGGATAGTGACTGAATAGCAAAAGCATGCTCTATAAAAAAATATATGGTGTACAGGAAAATAGTTGTATATATATGAATAGAAAATGAAGCGATAAAAAGTGAATGGAACAATTATGGCGATATAAAGAAATAATACAACATCCCTGTACCAAGATGCTTTCATTATACGTATGGAGGTTATTATGGCGACAACATGTGGATTAACTGAATTTGTAGGGACTAGCAAAACTGGTGATACTATTGGTCTCGTAATTGCTAACGTAGATCAACAAGTATTAGATGCGATGAAACTAAAGAAAAAATATCGTTCTATCGGTATTTTAGGTGCTCGTACTGGTGCAGGCCCACATATTATGGCTGCTGATGAAGCAGTAAAAGCAACCAATACTGAAATTGTTAGCATTGAATTACCTCGTGATACTAAAGGTGGCGCCGGTCACGGTTCTCTTATCATCTTTGGTGGTGACGATGTATCCGATGTAAAACGCGCTATTGAAGTAGCATTAGCTGAAGTGGAACGCACCTTTGGCGATGTATACGCAAACGATGCTGGTCATATTGAACTTCAATATACAGCACGCGCTAGTCATGCAGTAAATGCAGCATTTGGCGCTCCTGAAGGTAAAGCATTTGGCCTTATCGTAGGTGCTCCAGCAGCTATTGGAGTAGTTATGGCTGATGTAGCTGTAAAATCTGCAAACGTTGATGTAATTGGTTATGCATCTCCTTCTGCAGGCACAAGCAATTCTAATGAAGTTATTTTTACAGATTTCTGGCGATTCTGGGGCTGTACGACAAGCAGTTATCTCTGCTCGTGAAGTTGGTAAACAATTGCTCGGTACGATGGGTGACGAACCAGTGAACGGAGCCCCTTCCTATATCTAATCTGAAAGGATGGTATGCCCTATGAAATCAAAAACGTTTTGAAGTATTAAGTCAACGTCCTGTCAATCAGGATGGTTATGTAAAGGAATGGGTAGAGGAAGGTTTTATAGCCATGGAATCTCCTCAAGATCCAAAAGCCTAGCCTCAAAATCGAAGGCGGTCGCATCGTGGAACTCGATGGTAAACGCCGCGAAGACTTTCGATCTTATCGATACATTTATTGCTAATTACGGTATTGTTCTCGATGGTGCTCAACAAGCTATGGCAAAAAGACTCAAAAAGAAATTGCCAATATGATGCTTACACCTTCAGTACCTCGTGAAGAAATCGTTAAAATATGTAAATCCATTACACCAGCGAAAATGCTAGAAGTTGTTTCTTGCATGAACGTTGTTGAAATGATGCAATGTATGCAAAAAATGCGCGCTCGTCGTACAATGGCCAACCAAGCCCACGTAACGAACGTAAACGATAACCCAGTACAAATCGCAGCAGATGCTGCTGAAGGTGCACTTCGTGGTTTCGCTGAAGAAGAAACTACAGTAGCTGTTGCTCGTTATGCACCACTTAATGCGATTAGCTTGCTAGTAGGTTCTCAATGCGGTCGACCAGGTGTATTGACTCAATGCTCCTTGGAAGAAGCAACAGAATTAGAACTTGGTATGCGTGGCTTCACAGCATATGCAGAAACAATTTCCGTATATGGTACAGAAGACGTATTTACCGATGGTGATGATACACCTTGGTCTAAAGGATTCCTCGCATCTGCTTATGCATCTCGTGGTCTTAAAATGCGCTTCACCTCTGGAACAGGTTCTGAAGTACAAATGGGCCAAGCAGAAGGTAAATCTATGTTGTACCTTGAAATCCGTTGCCTATACATCACAAAAGGCGCTGGCGTACAAGGTATCCAAAATGGTTCTGTAAGCTGTATCGGTATTCCAGCAGCCGTACCTTCTGGTATCCGTGCTGTATTAGCAGAAAACCTTGTAGCAGCTATGCTCGACCTTGAATGTGCATCTAGTAATGACCAAACATTCAGTCACTCCGACTTGCGCAGAACAGCTCGTACATTGATGCAATTTGCGCCTGGTACTGACTTTATCTGTTCCGGTTACAGTTCTACACCAAACTACGACAACATGTTTGCTGGTTCCAACTGGGATGCAGAGGACTATGATGACTGGACAGTTATCCAACGTGACCTTAAGGTAAATGGCGGTCTTATCCCTGCTCGCGAAGAAGAAGTAGTAGCGGTTCGTAATAAAGCGGCTCGTGCACTACAAGCTTTGTTCAAAGCCTTAGGTTTGCCTCCGATTACAGATCAAGAGGTAGAGGCTGCTACCTATGCGAATGGCTCTAAAGATATGCCTCCTCGCGATAAGGTTGCAGATATTAAAGCGGCTCAAGACTTGTTGAACCGCGGTGTTACAGGCGTTGACTTTGTAAAAGGCTTAGCTAAAGAAGGTCATACTGATGTAGCACAAAGTATTTTGAATCTATTAAAACAAAAAATCTCCGGCGATTACTTACAAACATCGGCCATCTTTGACCGTGATTTCAATGTTATTCTGCGATTAACAATAGAAATGACTATCAAGGTGTTGGCACAGGTTATCGTGTGGAAGGTGAAGATTGGGAACGCATTAAAGATATTCCAAACGCCATTGATCCACGGGATATATAAGGAGGTGTCATGATGGCTGAAATTAACAGAGATGTATTACGTTCTATTATCCTAGACGTTTTACAAGAAATGGGTGGTGTTCATGAAGCACCACAATTCAAGGCTAGTGCTGGTAAAAGCACAACACCAAGTGCGGCTCCTAGACATGAAGATCCAACTGGTGACGATAGCTGGCTCCAAACTGGTGGCCCTGCACAACCTGGCACAAGCGCAGATGAAGTGGTTATTGCTGTTGGCCCTGCCTTTGGCCGTAGTCAACGACAAACTATCGTTGGTGTACCGCATCAAGAGGTAATTCGCCAAGTAGTAGCTGGCATTGAAGAAGAAGGATTAAAGGCTCGTGTGATTCGTGTATATCGCTCCTCTGACGTAGCAGCTGTAGCTGTTGAAGGCGATTCTATTTCTGGATCTGGCGTATGTATCGGTATTCAATCTAAAGGTACAACCTTGATTCACCAACGGGACTTACAACCACTTTCAAATTTGGAATTATTCCCTCAAGCACCGTTATTAACAGCTGAAACCTACCGCGCTATCGGTAAAAATGCTGCTAAATATGCGAAGGGCGAATCCCCAACACCAGTACCAACCTTGAATGATCAAATGGCTAGACCAAAATACCAAGCATTATCTGCATTGCTACACATTAAAGAAACTAAGCATGTAGTAAAAGGTAAGCCGGCTGATGAAGTTCGTGTCACTGTATAAGGAGGTTTACTATGGCTAATGAATTAGAAACCTTAATTCGGCAAATCGTATCTGAATTAGAAGGGGCGAAGGGGAATGCAACACAGTGTTCTGCGCCTCATAAAGCATCTACACCTAATACAACAGTTGTAGATAGCGTGGTTACCATCGAAGATTATCCGATTGCGAAAAAAACATCCTGAATGGATTGATCTTTGGTCAAGGACGCGACTTGAGTCACATTACAATGGATAACGTAATGGCAGGCCATATTACAATGGATGATTTGAAGATTTCTCCATCCATTTTGAAAGCCCAAGGTCAAATTGCTAAGGCTGGGAGGGCCGAGATCAAATTGAACTCAACTTCTCTCGTGCTGCAGAAATGACGAAGGTAAGTGATAAACGTTTACTTGAAATGTATAATGCACTTCGTCCATATCGTTCTTCGAAACAAGAACTGTTAGATATTGCTAGCGAACTTGATGGTGTAGGGGCTCCAATTTGTGCAAACTTTGTACGTGAAGCAGCGGAAAACTATGAACGTCGTAAAAAAATTAAAAGGTGATAATTAACCTATAGGAGATGTCATTATGAAACGAATTGTTGGCATCGATATTGGAAACTCGACAACAGAAGCGGCCTTGGCCGAGGTGCATAGCAATGGTGAAGTTAAGTTCTTATCCTCCGCTATCGCTAGTACGACAGGCATTAAAGGGACTCGCGAGAATATCGTAGGCCTCATGGATGCCCTCAAGTCGCTAATTAGGTCTGCTAATCTTACACTACGAGATATTGACTTAGTACGTATTAATGAGGCTACACCGGTTATTGGCGATGTGGCCATGGAAACGATTACGGAAACCATCATTACAGAATCTACTATGATAGGGCATAATCCTAAAACACCAGGCGGTTTAGGGTCTTGGTGTAGGATATACAGTTCCTATTGAACAGCTTATCGATAAGCCCCAAGGCCAGCCATACATTGTGGTAGCGCCAAAAATCATTGACTTTGAATTGATAGCACAGCTTATCAATGCGTACTGTCAGCGAGGCTATGATATTCGGGCTGCTATCCTTCAAGCCGATGATGGGGTACTCGTTAATAATCGATTGGATCATAAAAATTCCTATCGTAGACGAGGTTGCGTATATCGATAAAATTCCAATGGGTATGCTTTCTGCTGTAGAGGTCGTAGAACCAGGGCAGGTAGTGTCACAATTATCTAATCCTTATGGGATTGCCACTGTATTTGAGCTTTCACCAGAGGAAACAAAGAACATTGTACCTATCGCTAGAGCCCTCATCGGGAACCGCTCTGCTGTAGTTATTAAAACACCGGCAGGGGATGTAAAGGAACGGGTTATACCAGCTGGCTCCATCATCGTCATAGGAAAGGATCGAACTGTATCCGTCGATGTATCGGCAGGGGCCGAAAAAATCATGGAAACCCTTGAGTCGATTCATCCTATAGAGGATATTAGTGGTGAAGCAGGTACAAATGTAGGGGGCATGCTTGAAAAGGTTCGCCTTACAATGGCGCAGTTGACGAATAAATCACCTCAAGATGTATTCATCCAAGACTTGCTAGCCGTAGATGTAGCTGTTCCTATCAATGTAAAGGGCGGACTTGCAGGTGAGTTCTCCATGGAACAAGCCGTAGGCATTGCATCCATGGTTAAATCAGATCATCTACAAATGGAAATCATTGCGAAGCAGGTAGAAAAAGAGTTAGGTATACCTGTTGAAATCGGTGGTGAAGAGGCTGAGTCGGCAATCTTAGGCGCATTAACAACGCCAGGGACGGCGAAACCAATGGCTATACTCGATCTAGGCGCAGGCTCTACCGATGCATCTATCATCAACCAAGAAGGAAAGATTAAGGCCATTCATCTCGCTGGAGCGGGAAACATGGTAACAATGCTTATCAACTCCGAACTTGGTTTAGAGGATATGCATATTGCTGAGGCCATTAAGAGAGATCCATTAGCTCAGGTACTTAGCGTATATCACATTCGTCATGAAGATGGAACAGTACAGTTCTTTAATGAACCGCTGTCGGCTACATTGTTTGGCCGCGTTGTTATCGTCACTCCTGATGGACTTGTTCCAATAGAACGAGATATTCCTCTAGAAACGATTAAGCGTGTGCGCCAAACGGCAAAGAAACGGGTGTTTGTAACAAATTCACTGCGAGCGTTAGCATCTGTAAGTCCTACTCATAATGTGCGAGATATACCATTCGTAGTTATCGTAGGTGGATCTGCACTAGATTTTGAAATTCCTCAACTTGTAACCGATGCACTTTCACAATATGCATTAGTAGCAGGTCGAGGCAATATTCGAGGCGTGGAAGGGGCCCGAAATGCTGTTGCAACAGGACTTGTACTCTCCTATGCACAGAAGGGAGGCCTATGATGGATCAAAGTATCATCAGTAAGCCGACCATCTTGCTCTATACTACACCGCATATTGGTGAGGATGTGTTAAAACCTGTTTTATACGGTATTGAAGAAGAGGGCTTGCCCGTGGTGATTGAGACTCATAGTGGGACTCATCTGGAGTTGGCTGTTTTAGCATCGCGAAACTCTGCTTTATCTGTAGGAATAGGCGTAGATGAACAAGCGATTGTGTTGACCTATAAAAACATACCGACTCATCAGTTCATCTATCGACTAACGGGTTATGCTCAATATCCAGATAGCTTGCGCACCTTAGGTATCAATGCAGCCCGCCTTGTAAAAGGTAATCCTTTCGTTTTTGATGAGCGATTGGAAGTGGCCTTTTAAATACAACAAACTTGAGAGGTGGTGCATATGGCTATTTATACGAAAACTGGTGATGCAGGTACTACGGCCCTCTTTGATGGCACCAGAGTACCTAAGAATTCACTTCGTGTGGACACATATGGAACCTTTGATGAATTAAATGCACAGGTTAGTGTTTGTGAGAAATTAGTGGTCTCACCGGACAATAAACATGTGCTTCACACATTACAACATCAGCTCTTTCGCTTATGTGCGGAGGTAGCAACGCCTCATGTGGAATATCTTAGTGAAAGTAGCAATTTAATTTCACAACAAGATATTAGCGATTTGGAACGTATGATTGATGACTATACGAAGCGATTACCACAGCAACATAGCTTTATATTAAGCGGTAACTATTTATCTGCTGCAGAGCTTCATGTGGCGCGCACTATATGTCGTCGCGGTGAACGACTACTCATTAGTTTAGGTGAAGTAGAACCAATTCGCGATGAGGTTCGAAAATTTATAAATCGATTATCCGATGCTCTTTATATCATGGCTCGCATGGAAGACTATGTGCAATTTGTAGAAACGATTGTAGAGCGCGTAGCAGAACGTGTTAAGAATAGTCCTGCTGAGGTACTGGCGGAAACGAATCAGAGCTTACGACATATGGAGCATACTAATGAAAATGGAGTTAGTTATATGGAAACTAGAACAAAGCTAGAACAGATTATGACGAAACTTTCACAAACAGCTATGGACTATGCTCAGTCCATAGGCGTACCTATCGTTGTATCCATCGTGGATGCAAAGGGGGTATTAATGTATTTCCATCGTATGTCAGATGCATTGCTCATCAGCAATGATATCGCACAGGCAAAGGCCTATACAGCAGTGGCTCTCAAAGCGGCAACTCATGAAGTACATCAAAGTGCACAGCCTGATGGCGATCTATTCAACATTGAATCCATGGTAAATCGTAAGATCTGTACCTTTGGTGGAGGTTACCCAATCATCATCGATGGCGAAATTGTCGGTGGGTTTGGTATTAGCGGTGGTACCGTGGCAGAAGATATGGACATTGCATCTCATGCATTACAATCTTTGTTAACTCAATGAGGTGAAAACAATGGACGTAACGCAAATGTATATTAGTGAGTTTGTTGGTACTGCAGTTTTAATCGCATTTGGTAATAGTACAAATGCATCGATTTTGTTAAAGAAAACCATTGTTAGTATCTTTGGTACTAACTGGTTACACATTATCTTTGGATGGGCATTTGCCGTAGCCTTTGGTGTATATGTAGGGATTACACTTGGTGGGCCTGGTCATTTGAACCCAGCCGTTACTTTTGCCTTGCTGTGGCAGGCTTGTTTCCTTAGGGAGCAAGTAATTCCCATGTCCATAGCTCAAATTGCAGGTGGTTTTACTGGCGCTGCCATTGCTGCACTGTTCTATTATCCACACTTTAAAGTAACAGGCCCTGATGAAGGAAATTGTGTAGGGATTTTTGCAACAGGTCCAGCAATCGATAATAAACCTTGCAATTTGATGTCTGAAATCATAGCTACATTTATGTTTATGTTAGCAATACTTTGTTTAGGTAAAATGGCTGATGGTTTAGCACCAATGGTTATAGGTATTCTTGTGGCATCTATTGGTATGTCCTTTGGTGCAACTACAGGTTATGCTTTAAATCCAGCTCGTGACTTCGGTCCGCGTTTGGCCTATACTATTTTGCCAATTCCTAATAAGGGAACGGCAAATTGGCAGTATGCATGGGTTCCATTCGTTGGGCCTTTGATTGGGGCTAGCTTAGCTGTAGTATTCTTCAAGTTAGTGGCGCCTTAAGAAAAATCTTTACAGAACGACTGGTATTTACAGTCCTGTGCCACTATGTGAAATACACAATTTGTATTAGGAGGAGATTATATGGCCTTTTCAAGAGGTAATTGATGCAAAAACAACGCATCATTCAAGAATTTGTACCCGGAAAAACAGGTTACTATAGCTCATGTTATTGCTAATCCTAAGCCTGATTTATTTAGAAAAATGGGGACTTGAAGAAAAGGGGCGTAATGCTATTGGGATTCTTACCATAACACCTGGCGAAGGGACCATTATTGCAGCCGATATTGCAAGCAAGTCTGGTGATATCGAAATCGGTTTCATCGACAGATTTTCGGGAGCACTTCTCATAACTGGTGATGTATCTGCTGTTGAATCAGCATTGCGCAGCGTTATCGAAGGATTGCAACGCATATTAGGATTCTTTCCAACGGATTTAACAAGATCCTAATGAAAGGGTAATTATGAGTACCGAACAAAAACAAAAAGCGCATCCTTCTCGTTGGACGCAGTGGATGTGGTAAGACCACATTAGCAGATACGATTACCCATGGCTCTGCCACGTATCATAAGACACAAGCTATAACGCGCGTAGGTAACTTCATTGATACCCCTGGAGAATACATGGAAAATCCTAATTACTATCGAGGCATTATCTTGCATGCCTATGATGCGGATCTGGTGATTTTCATGATTCCTGCAGGTGATACGACAACGATATTCCCGCCAAGTTTTGGGAATTCCCTAAATCGCGAGGTTATAGGTGTTGTATCAAAGGTGGATACGGGCAAAGATGTAGAGGCGCCTCGCCGTAACCTTAAACTGGCGGGAGCTACTAAGATTTTTTTGAAATATCCGTTCACGATCGAGAATCGTTGAACAGTTTATGTGACTACATATACAGTTAGTTGAAAGAAGGTTTTTCCATGGACAGAGGTTTTGAAGAACAACTTAACCAATTTATTTTAAATAAGGCGATTATTCCGAAAAAGCTTAGGGTCTATGGGAGCGATATTTCAAAAATGTGTCTTGCTTGGCAAGAGATTCGGCCTGAGATTCACGTACAACATATTATCTTTTTCTGCAGATAACGGAATCTCCGTAGACGGACTAATCGGTTATAACTACGAAATTACTCGTAAACAATCTCAGAATATGATTGATGGTAAAAGCGCAGTTGCTAATTACTGTATCTTTAACCATATTCCTTACGAAGTGGTAGACGTAGGCATTGCGTGTCCTAAAGGAATAGGGATGATCGAAAAGTTAGTCAAGGTACGAAAAATATTTTACATGGTGCCGCTATGAGCGGTGAAGAATTTGATTTAGCATACCAAGCTGGTTATAACCGTGTTGTATACTATGCGGAATCGGGAGTCAACCTGTTTTCCTTCGGTGAAATGGGCGTTGGTAATACTACCACATCAGCAGCTGTGTTAAGCGGGCTTACAAAATTAGACCCACGAATAACCGTAGGACCTGGATCTGGTCCCGATGACGAAGCGTATATGAATCAAAAAACGTGAGTTTGTACGGACTGCATTAGCCCATCATAAGGGGTATCTTAATACACCAAAGGATGTAATTAGTCGTGTTGGTGGATTTGATATAGCCGCAATTACAGGTGCGATGGTAGCCTGTACAGATTTGCATATTCCATTCGTTATCGATGGGTATATTACGGCGGTGGCGATGGCTTGTGCGACTCAAATGAATGGTGAAGCGCCATTGTATGGCATTCCATCTCACTATTCTCGTGAAGTGGGCATGGCCGCAGCACTAGCGTATGCAAATATTCGTCTTGATGAAGTTCCAATCCATGGACAAATGGCATTAGGTGAAGGTACAGGAGCTGTGCTGATGGTACAACTCTTAAAACCGCACATTTTGCCTTTATGAACATAGGCACTATGGTGGAACTTTAGAAAAAATAAATTTGCGATCTTTGTACTATGTTTTTGTAAAAGGAGAAAAAACAGATGACACAAGAAGCATTAGGGTATGGTGGAAACTAAGGGGTCTAGTAGGCGCTATCAGAAGCAGCAGATGCAATGCTTAAAAGCAGCTAATGTGGAGCTCGTAGGCAATGAAAAAAATTGGCTCTGGTCTCGTTACTGTTATGGTTCGCGGTGATGTAGGGTGCTGTAAAAAGCTGCCGTAGATGCAGGTGCAGCCGCTGCGGAACGCGTAGGTGTTGTTATCTCTACTCATGTAATTCCAAGACCACATAGAGATGTGGAAGGTATTTTACCAACAAAGGGTGAATAATTATGGCCGATACTAAAAGGTATGGTAGATGAGATTTTAAGACGCGTATTGATGCGTATTGATGACGCTGGTTTAGGGTGATGTTACAACTGGCGTAACAACTACTGCATCTTGTGCATGTGGCTCGTCAGCAGTAATTACGCCTAGTATAAGTCAACTACAAACATCAATCATTACTGAACACGTAGGTAGCACTATAACAGGCGATACAATTGGTCTCGTAATTGCAAATGTAGATAGTCAAGTATTGGAAGCTATGAAGCTCACTAAGTCATATCGATCAATCGGTATCTTAGGTTCACGTACAGGTGCAGGGCCGCAAATCATGGCTGCTGATGAAGCTGTAAAAGCAACGAATACAGAGATTGTTAGCATTGAATTTGCTAGAGATATGAAAGGTGGTGCCGGAGCTGGTTCCCTTATCATATTTGGTGGCGATGATGTATCTGATGTAAGACGTTCAGTGGAAGTAGCATTACGTGAATTAGAACGTACTTTCAGCGAAGTATATATGAATGAGGCAGGTCATGTGGAAGTTCAATATACAGCTCGCGCTGGAGAAGCCTTAGTCACTGCCTTCGGCACTCCAGAAGGTAAAGCTTTTGGTTTGATTGTTGGTGCTCCAGCGGCTATAGGTGTAGTTATGGCAGATACAGCAGTTAAGTCAGCTAATGTAGATGTGGTAGGCTATCGTTCACCATCGAGCTCAGCTATAAGTAACGAAGTTATTTTACAAATTTGTGGTGATTCGGGTGCTGTTAAACAAGCTGTAAAAGCAGCACGTGATGTAGGATTAGCTTTACTAGAAACTATGGGAGATATACCTAAGAATAAAGGTAATGCTTACATTATCTAATGAATGATGTTTCAAAGAATCATACTAATGGATGAAGTAGGCATGCAATGCAGTTAATGTTATAGGGACTGCATGAATCGTACGTGCGAATCATCAAAAGAAATAGACGTCGGGAGGTGGCATGGTGAAAGATTCACTAGGGTTACTAGAAGTAGCTGGTTTGCTGGGGGCTATCACCGCATCAGATGCAATGGTTAAAGCTGCAAATGTACGGCTGATCGGCATAGAAAAGGCGAGAGGCCTTGGCTGGATGACTGTAAAGGTTGCTGGTGATGTAGCCGCTGTTGAAGCAGCTGTCCAAACTGGTGTAGCGCTTACAAAAGGTATGAACCTTTATGTGGCTCATAAAGTAATTCCTCGACCTGCAGAAGGCTTAGTAGAATCCTTTAATGATGATTTTACAGATAAGCCAGCTAAGGTATCTGATGATACAAAAGCATCTCAGGAAGCTGGTAGTTAATGAACCAGTAAAAGCAGAAGATAATACATCTGAAGAAGAGAAATCTTCATTAGATGAAAAAGGTTGCTGAAGTGTTAGATGAAATCGTATCTACGATTATAGAACCAAAAAGTTCTAAGTCGACTGGTACAAAGAAAGCAACACCGAAGAAAAACTCAAAAAAGAAATAATGTAGTAAATAATAAAGGAGATTATCATGAATAACGCATTAGGCATGGTAGAAACAAAAGGTTTAGTAGGCGCAATTGAAGCGGCAGACGCAATGGTAAAAGCAGCTAACGTTACATTAGAAGGTACTGAAAAAAATCGGTTCAGGTCTTGTAACAGTAATGGTTCGCGGTGATGTAGCGCTGTAAAAGCAGCTGTTGATGCGGGCTGTGCAGCAGCACAAAAAAGTAGGTGAAGTAGTATCTCACTCATGTAATTCCACGCCCTCATAGCGATGTAGAATTGATCTTTACCTAAGAAAGGATAATAGCTTATGGATCGGGGAACAGATTCGTGCTATCGTACGAGAAGTGATCGAGTCCATGTTCGAATCGTCCATTCCGTAGGTGTGAGCAATAGACATGTCCATCTATGTCAGGAGGACTGGGATATATTATTCCCTAACCAGGCTATTACTAAAAAAAGTGACTTAAAACAAACTGGAGAGTTTGCTTCAGAACAAACAGTTACCCTAGTGGGACCCAAGGGAGTTATCCAGAATGTCCGCGTTTTGGGACCGCTCAGAAAAACAATCACAAGTGGAGGTATCATTGACTGATGCACGTACATTGGGTGTTAAGCCTCCAATTGTGCTATCTGGTCATTTAGAATCGGCCGTAGAGATTACTCTATGCACCGAAAATGGTGAAGTTACTAAACCTATTTGCATTGTTGCGAAGCGCCATATTCATATGTCGCCAGAAGATGCAAAAAGGCTTCATGTAATCGATGGCGAGAGTGTGAGCGTAGAATTGCAAACACCTGAGCGCACTACTGTATTCAGTGATGTCATCGTTCGAGCTGTACCTGGTTTTTGTTCTAGAGCTCCATATTGATACAGATGAGGGCAAATGCTGCCAATGTACAAGGTACAGTGATGGCGAGAATTGTACAGTAAAAGTAGGTGATATGATGAAAGGTTTGAAAAAGGCAAATAATACCTTGCAAGAGTTCTCTGATCTTGTAGAGTCTAAACAAGTGAGCTCTCATAATCAAAAGAATTTGCGTGTAGGCATTGACCTTGGTACATCATCTATTGTCTTATCCGTAGTTAATGATAAAGGCAAACCTATATATGGTGCCTTTGAATACAACGAGTCCATCCGTGATGGCCTTGTAGTGACTATGTAGGCGCTGTTACAATTACGCGAGCTTTAAAGGCTAAGGCAGAAGCAGCTTTGGGCACAGAACTTGTATATGCTGCGGCAGCTGTACCACCTGGGACGATAGGAAAGAATAAAGATGTAGTCGGTCATGTGCTAGAAAGTGCTGGTTTTGAAGTAACTTGTATTCTAGACGAACCTACCGCTGCTGCTAATGTGCTAGGCATCACTGATGGCGCTGTTATTGACGTCGGTGGTGGCACTACGGGCATAAGCATTTTAAAGGATGGCCAAGTTGTATATACCGTAGATGAGCCTACAGGAGGTACCCATATGAACCTCGTGATTAGCGGGGCCTATGGCATCTCTATCTCCGAAGCTGAGGCTTATAAGCGCAATGAAGCTAATAAACGCGATGTATATGCAACGATACGGCCTGTTGTTGAAAAGATGGCAGCTATTTCTAAGCGTGCGTTGCAAGAGGGGGGCTATGAAAAGGGGACTCCTATTGTTGTTGTAGGTGGTGCTTCTAATTTTGAAGAATTCACAAAAACCTTCAGTCAATATATAGGATTGCCTGTGCATAAGCCATTATATCCAGAATTTGTAACACCCTTAGGGATTGCCATAGGAAGTGAGCATTAATATGGATGCATTAGTTAAACTGGTGCTAGAACGCCTAGAAAAGCGCATGACATCCACTGCAACTTTTATGGTCACAGATTGCAATAGCTATGATGAACATATATTATTGCAGAACCAGCTCATTTCTTTCACTGGTATAGATTATGGTCATATACGAGAGCTGATGAGCCATACATTGGTGCCTTGGGTAGCCTGCCTGCACCGTGCATTAGCTTATGACTGTGAGGTGACGATACGCCTAGCAGTTCCTGTAACCTCGTTGATGAATCCATCAGTCATTCTAGATTGGCCTATCAAATTTCTAGATAAATTTGGTCGTCCTATATATGCTAGTTATCAAGCGTGGATAACGGCCTCTTTTGTTAGATCTTGTAAAAGTCAGTCTATTATCGTCGTATATAGGGGACAACGGTTCACCATGGCTGCTCGAGATGAAATCGAGCGCTTGAGTATCACAATAATTGAAGGGAACGAGAAGTATGCAAGTCGGTAAAGTTGTGGGTAGTATCGTATCTACTCAAAAGCATGAATCTCTAAAGGGAATGAACACGATGATGGTAGATATTCTCGATGGAGAACAAGAGTTGACGGGGCGCATAGAAATCGCCGTCGATACAGTATGTGCTGGTGAAGGTGAATATGTGCTTCTAACTCGAGGTTCATCGGCACGGCATATTTTCGAAAATGATAAAGGCACCGCAGTAGATTGTGCTATTGTGGGTATTATTGATAGTTTTGAAAAATAATTGTATAGGAATTAGCTGGTGCCAGAATTAAACCTAGTTATTGTGTCACATCATGAATGTAACCTTGATTGTGTACACCGTAAGTTGATATGGTCATTGCATCAGCAATGCAACCTATATGAGGTTCATGATGGAAAACAATACACAGTTGAAAGAAGTGATCCACTCCATGGTTATAGATGTATTACAGGGCAAAAGCAGAAAATGCCTCATCAGAATCTATTAAACAAGCACCTAGGGGTCAAGTCGAGACCAGGGGTATTTGATACAGTTGATGACGCAATTCGAGCAGCAAAAGCAGCACAAGCTCGCTTTGAAGATTGTACCTGGCAACCCGTGAAAAGGTAATTTGCAGATATCCGTGCTGCTATGCGACCACGAGTACAAGAGTTGGCTCAAAAACTGTTGAAGAAACGGGAATGGGCTGCATTGCGGATAAAGTGACTAAAAATTAAATCTTACACTTGATAAAACACCAGGCGTAGAAGATCTTGTGACAGAGTGTGAAACTGGCGATAATGGTATGACATTATATGAATTATCTGCGTATGGTGTCATTGGTGCCATAACGCCCAGTACGAATCCAGCAGAGACATTGATATGTAACTCTATTGGCATGTTGGCTGCAGGAATGCTATATTCTTTTGGCGTTCATCCTGGTGCCAAACATCTGAGCAGATTACTTGTTGGCAATTAAACCAAATTATTGCTAAATCGATTGGTATTGAAAACCTTATCGTTACACTTCGTGAGCCATCTATTGAGTCCGCTCAAGAGATGATGCTACATCCAGATGTGAGCTTATTAGTTGTTACTGGTGGGCCTGGTGTAGTAAAACAAGCACTTCAAAGTGGTAAAAAGGTTATCGGTGCTGGTGCTGGTAATCCACCAGCCTTTGTAGATGAAACGGCAGATATTAAAAAGGCCGCTCAAGATATTGTTCTCGGTGCAAGCCTGAATAATAATATTTTATGTATTGCTGAAAAAGAGCGTTGTAGCTATGCGCCAAATTGAACCACAGCTGGTTCAAGAAATGGTAAAGTTGGTTGTGTCCTTATTGAAAACCAACAAGATATTCAACGCTTGGTAGACTTAACAGTTTTACCAAATGGGACACCAAATAAACAGTTCGTCGGTAAAAATGCAAGCGTCATTCTTGATGCGGCACATATTCCGTATAATGGTGACCCTCAGCTTAATTATCATGCGTACACCAAAAGAACACCCATTTGCAGTTATTGAAATGTTAATGCCTATTCTACCTGTTGTGACCGTGAGATATGCTTTGACGAAGGTCTCGAAGTATGTGATGCTAGAAGCTGGATTACACCACACGGCAACAATGCATTCTTTGAATATGGAACGCCTCAATTGTATGGCTCGCAAGATGAAAACATCTATATTTGTTAAAAATGGTCCATCTTATGCAGGTCTTGGCTTTTGAGTGGAGAAGGAACAACAACCTTTACGATTGCCACTCCAACTGGGGAATCTACAACATCTGCTCGATGTTTTGCACGTCGTCGTAGATGCTGCTTAACAACGGGCTTTAACATTAGATAGGGTGGTGAGCATATGAATAAATGGACATTTTCCGACCCAAATCTATGTGGGGCCAGATTCGTTAAATCGTCTTACAGAATTTAATAATA
>BNJV01001605.1_pt1 | contig 28580 bp, 42 predicted proteins | sample 8540591 | NCBI WGS metagenome assembly BNJV01 (sample SAMD00202457, study PRJDB9452) | human saliva metagenome | host: Homo sapiens | reverse complement strand
CGGACAATCCCCATGCAGGTCTTCACGCGAACGTTTAAGATCGGCTAATTGCCCGGCTCACAGGTACTTTTGTCTCTCTCTTCGGAAGCGCGGCGCATGTTCTACGGAGCGCCAAAGGATTGATCTTTCCCAGGCGAGACATCCTGCAGCTTTGCGCTGAGACGAGGCGCTTTTTCTGTTCTTCCCGCACGAGGGAACTTGCGTCCCGTCCCTGGGCGCGCACGGGACGATGAGGGCCGAATTCCTCAACGAGACTGTTGGCCTCTCACCCCGAGCTCATCGAGGATTTCGCCGTCCAGCTGCTCGGCGTATTTCCATCTGGATTTCCGCGCGAGCAGCTCCTGACGGTGAGATGCATCCTCCATCACGCAAAGCGTTGCTCGCCTCATCAAGTTCCTCTTTTCGGGCCGCACTGGGCGCAGAGTTGCGGGCTTCGCGAGCTTCTTCGGCGATTTTTCCGGCGTCGTCTCACCGAATTCTTGACCCACGTTCGGCACCATTGCTGAGAGCCCGCGAGGCCCGCTGTCCCACGCGGGCTCGCCAGGGCGAAGCAGCCTCCCCACGGCGCCGGAGCCTGGCGCTCCTCGCGTTCGATTCTTTCGGCAGGCGCTTGCACTCTTCATCAAAGCGTCCGCGCGTCCGGCCACCGCGCGCAAGCGCTCCCTCGCTCGTACGCAAAGCAAGGCGCGCATCCGTTTCTTGCCCTGCCGGCATTCGCGCGTGTGCTCATGCGCCGCCTGTCCGAAATCTTGTGCAGCCCGTTCCGCCCGCTCCGCCAGGATCATCGGGAGCGGCGACCGTCACCACGTCGCGCGCCAAAAGCGGATTCGGCGTTCCCTCAGCGTTTGTCACGAAAGCTCGGCATCGAGCGCCGCGAGACGCAGCATCTCGACTCGGACCCTCCGCGTGCGGACGAAAGAGATTGGCACCTCAATTGGGCGGTGACTGCGGCGATTCATGCAGATCGCGAGCCACCAACTCGAACCGGTTCTCTCGTGCTCGGAACGCGCGCACGTTCGAGTCGCTCGGCGCATGCGCGAACCTCGTCTTCGGCGGCTTGACCTGCCCGCGAGGGCCGTGCTCGGCTTCACGAACAGCTTCATCGAAAGCCCTCTGACGCGCCAGAACCGGGGCCTGCGAGACCCTCGCCGCCTCAGCGCATCGCCTATCAATGAACTGTCTCCGGCAAGCGTTGCAACCACCGGTACCCCGGCTTCGGAGCAGGATGCTGGCTCGGCGCCAGAATCCGCAGCCAGAGCATATTCGGCTAGAACCGCCGCAATCGCCCCGGCTATCGAAATATTCGCCCGGACGACGTCGGCTGCGGGAACCGCGCGATCCATGCCGGGCTTCCGCTCGCGATAGTCACGCTGACGCGTAAGCTCCCGTCGGTAATCGCGCTATCTCCGGGCTTCTTGACCGTTCCCAGCGCCACCGGCGAGCCAATAAATCACGGTGCTTCGCGATCGGTGCCTTTCCCCCACCTCGCTTCGCCGTCCCGCAGCGATTCCTTCCATATATGTCGCACTGTAGACGCACCATTTCTCAGCGCCTCGCGAGGCGACCGGTTCTCGCCGAAGCATCCCTTCTTGGTCCACGCCGACTGGTTCGAGCGTCTTCGGTCTCTCACCACCGCCGGTTTGTACGCCTTCGGTCTCGCGGCGGTCTGATGTCCTCGCTCGCGCCGGCGGCCAGGCACCGCGTGAGACGATGTCAAGACGCGCATCGGCCCCGCGAACCGATCGCCAGTACGTCAATGGCCGCATCACGGCCGTCCACAACCACGCCCGAAGCGACTCCCGCAAGAGCAGATTCGACGGCCGATTCCACATCCGGCGTCCACTGGGCGATGCCATCACGCACGGAGTCCGGCGATTCGCGCACTCCTGCCACGCCCATGCCAGTGGCATCCTCCGGCGCCAGTGCTGACTGCAGGCGTCTCCGGCAGCAGCCTGGCTCAGGATGCCGGGCGCGCACGTTCATCGAGCAAACGGCTGCGCGCACTCCTCAAGAGCCGTGCGCGCGCGGCATTCACCTCCGCTGAGCTCGCTTCGTGACCGGCCGCCAGCGGATCCTCTCTATCTGCATTGGCCACGATGTCTTGCTCTGGCTGAGCCACCTTCGCCGTCTGCCTCTTCAGCGCGGCCTTTAGCCGGCCTACTCAAGCTCGCTGCGCTCAACCTTTCCCTTTCGGCCTCCAGCCTCCACCCGCCCGGCGACCGCTGAAACTCCCTGCACGGCCAGCCGAGCTTCTTCCTCGCGCCCGTCGGCCGCCGCCCGAGCAAGATCGACATCTGCTCGCTCGGCTTTTGACGGCGTCGACGTCTGCCTCCTCCCTCTCGGCTATTGCCGAGGTGAGAGCATCCGATGCACTTTCGACCCGTTGTCTCAGCTGCTTCTTCTTCTTCCGGTGCGTGCTCTTTTCGCTTTTAGAAACGATGTCCTCGGGCTTCTCGCCGTGAAAGGGCTTCGTCACGGCGAGTCGGCGAGCGTTGCCTTTCAAGTGCTATTGGCGATCGGCAAAACGCTCCTCCAGGGATGCCGCCTCTCTCCCATCGGCCGATCAGCGAGGGCAAGCTCGGGGTTGGCAACCGAGGGCTTCGTCTTCCAACTGTGAAAGCTGCTCACGAATTCGCCGGACCCGTCGCCCTGCGGCCGTCCGATCGCTCCGTTAACTTTTGATTCGTCCACGTGATGAGCTTGGACGGGCACTCCTGTTGGGCTAGGTCGTCGGGCCAGCAGCCGCGCGCAAACGGAATCGCGGACTTCAGCCTGCATATCTCGCGCTTTGCGAGAGCCGCGCTTCGGCCTGCCGAGCCAGCGGGCCGAGCTGTCTGCACCATTGCCGAAGATCTTCGATTCTGGCGAAGAACCGCTTTCATCGACTCCAAGCTTTCGGGAGGGCTTTTCGCTCTGACATCTATAGCGAGAACTCAGCTGCCTCCTCAATGAAGCCTGCGATCCTCCGGCACGCCTTGAGCACCTCGTCGAGTTTGCCCTGCCCGATGATGACGTGCATTTCGTCCAGCACGCCGTATCTGGCAGCGACTCCTGAATGTCGGGCAACCTGCGGGACGTGCCGTTGATCGCGCCTCCACGATCCTCCGCTGCGGAAAAGAGCGTGCGCGAGATCGACGTCACCTCCGTATGTGGTCGATCGGCAGCGCGTCAGGTGTCGATGGTCAGCGAAACTTCCGGCCTCGGTAGCGAGGCAGGGCGTTTTCGACGTGCCGGCGGGCTTGACATCAACCATATTGCCGCCGCGGAGAGTCTTCTGCCCTGTTCCCACGACAGCAAGCAGGGCGTCCACTACATTGGACTTTGCCCGAACCGTTGGGGCCGGCGACGCAATTGATACCCGGTTCGAAGGTCAAAGGTGGTGGCCGTCGCGAAGGACTTGAACTCGCAACGTCAACGTCTTCAAATGCACATACACACGATAGGCCACAAAAGCACGTGATTCTCAAAAAGCAGAACCGTTCCGGGCATGGCCGTTGTTTACAAGGATTTAAAGCAGTTGTTGCTATATTATTAAAGAATTTGTCGGAGAAATGGTGTACACCTTGACCTAAGGGAAATGCGGAATGATGCCAACAACGTACGAGAAAAGTCCCCAAAAGTCGATGCCACTACCCGAGTGAGAGTAACATCCAGTGGTTGAAATTTTATCTTACCCAGAAAGAAGGGACCCAGATACTCTTCGCGTCCTGGCAGCATCTTTCACTGAGTCACGCGCAGTGTTGTTGCCTGGCGACGCTGTCGATCTGGAACGGTCGTTGCTGCCCTGAGCTATCGGGTAATCTGTTTGCATCCCTGTCAAATAATTTTCTACTCCCGCTATAGGATTGACAATACCGTCGTTTGCCTTTATTGGTTTGCTTATCGCGCCAGTGGGCTTCGGCGTCGCTTTACCTGCGGTCGTAAGTCGTGACGATACGTGCGGCCCTGCCAATCCTGCGCAACGCCGTGCATCGTCGGCTTTTCCGGCGTCGATCAGAACACAGTCGAAGCCGCAGAGGCGGGAATGTCGCGAAAACTGCGACGCTTCCTCAAGATGGAACTGCCCACTTGCCACCTGGCCGGTCATTCTTGCTGGTATGCGGGTTTCGGCCCCAAATGTCCATATGCATCGCGGCAATTTCCGCTTATGTCCTGGGACCTGGGCTCGGAGGTGATTTTCGCCGGCCTTTCACGTCTGGGCGGAGCAAGATTCTTTCGAATCCGTCCTCACCGGCGTTCCTGGCAATCATCCTGCTGGCGTTCATGCCGACGGCCTCCTCGTTCTTCTCCGGCCGTCTGCGATTTCACGAGAGTGTAAATGTCTGCAACTCTGCCAGTCGTGCTTGCGACCGATTCGCCCAGCGACGATCCCTCCATCACAGGGCCACAATTATCCTCGAAAGAGGTGCGCAAAAGACTGCGGGGCGCCCCAGCCCGCCGTCATTTCATCTCACATTAAGGAAATCGCAAGGCCAAAACGGTCATGTTCGTCGGCCCTTCGGGATCGCGGGAAGACTTCCACGACTCTCAAGATGATCAACAGGCTCAGTGAGCCCACGTCCGAGACGCATCGTCGACTTACAACGGCGACGACGTCGCCAAAATGAACGGCGATCAACTACGCCCGTATCGGTTACGTCATCGGGCCGGAGGGCCTCCTCCACACATGACGGTGGCCGAGAGATATCGCCCTGGTACCCGAGCTCCTCGGATGGGGAAAAGAAAAGGAGTTGCCGACCGTGTTGACCCAAGAACTACTCGAGCTGAGGTTTCCCTCGAGGCCGGGCGAGTATCGCCAAATACGCTATCGAAGAGCTTTCGGGAGACCAACAGCAGCGCGTCGGGTGGCCGGGCACTGGCCGCCGATCCTCCGGTTCTGCTCATGGACGAACCCGCTTCCGGGCCGTCCGGTCCATCGCGTCGGCGCCTTCAAGATGAGCTGATCCACATCAATCGGGCTTCACCAAAGACCGTCGTCTTCGTGACGCACGATTTCAGACGAGGCCATCAAAGCTCAACGATTGGATCGACGACTCTTCAATGCGGGTGACCATGTCATGCGGTACGACACCGACCAGATTTTGGCGAACCCGCGAACGGGTTTGTTGAGGATTTCGGTCCGGCGCACGGGCTTACGCCCGCTGGGGCTGGCGAGGTCAGTTCGGTCCAGTTGAAGGATGCGGTTCGCACCCGCCCGGCGAGGAAAACCCGCGAGGTTGCCAAGCGGATCGACGACGCCATGGGTGCGTCGCGCCGGTGGATTCTCGATCTGAAGGAACGCCCCGTCGGCTGGAGTCACCCTAAACGCTTTTGCGCACGGAAAGGGTGACAAAGTATCCCGACGACTTCCGCTCGTTGGCATCGGTTCCTCGCTTGACGACGCCCATGACTCCATGCTCGTCAGCTTGGGATCGACGCAGGCGCTCTCGTCCGGCAAGCGCGATCGGGTACCTTTGGTGTGATAACGGTCAATACCGTGTCGACATGGAGGAAATTTCCTCGAAAGCCCAGAGACACCTGACGCGCCGAATGGGCCACAACGAGGGCGCCTCCTGAAGAATCCACCTCCGAGGAAGAGTCCACTGCCGAGGAAGGCGCTCGAGTCGGAGACGGCTTCCAGCGAGCAGTGGTGAGGTGCAAAGCAAAAGCAAGGAAAGAGGATCCGTGGCTAACCTGGAAGAGCCTGCTCGTCAGCGTTGTCCCTGCTCATCAAGCCTCATCCTTGCCATGTTTGTATGGCTGGAATGCACGCGGATCAGAGCGAAACGGAAAAGGATTACTCTCGAGCCTGCGGCTGCGCGACTCCACGCTGGAGCATCTCAATCCCTGACCCTGGTGCTCCGCGGTTATCGTGTTGGCCTGTGGCGATCATCGATCGTTCTCACGAGGAAACACTATCGTCGCTTGTCCTCGCCCATCATGATGCTGGCCAACATCGGCCAAAGCTTCCGCCGACCGTGGGTCTCATCGTCCCTCTTCGCCTTCTGGCTCACGACTTCCGGATACACGGCTTCCGCGTTGGTAAAGCGGTGCGTCTACGCCTTCTTGCCGGTGTTGAAGACACTTTGATGGTGGGGGTTTCGCTGAGCGGTCGATCCCCGGCGCTCGTTGAGGCGGCCCGGGAGCATCAGAGATGTCCGATGATGATCCGTCACCCACCAAGGGTCGAGCTTCCCTCGCGGTTCCAGTTTGGCGCTTTCGGGCATCCGCGGCCCTCGACCAGCTTCTGTGGGAAGCGCGACAGTAGCGACATTCGTCAAAAGGGCGCGATGGCCTGGGCGGCACTTCTCATCGACGGGCGTTGACACGAACACTGCGAAAGTTCCTCGTTTTCGGTTCGCGCTGGTTGCCGTTCCTGCGCTCGTACCGTCGATTGGGCGGCACGCGTTGTGGAAATTCGTCTTCTACCCGAGGGGCTGTTGAAAATGCGGTGCGAAAAGAAAGAAATTGCTTTCGCTCTTCACGATCTCCTGCACTGATGGGTTTGGCTACGCCATGCGGCCTGCAACCCGTCGATCGTCAGGGCATCGACGTCGGTCCGGCAAAAATCAGAAAGCACGTTAATCAGGGGCGAAAGGACAAAAGATCGCGTGGGCTCTCGAAGAGACTATCACCGGCAAACCGTTCTGGAGCAGATGTCGCCGTTTACACGGCCGAGGGCCTCTGGCGGCTGGCGTCACGTGGTTTACGCCGACGACATTCCGGGCTCAGGAACCGCGCTCGCCGACTCATGAGTCGGCGGTCAAAACCAATCTCCGTTTGGGAATACGCGAGGCACGGCCTGGCTGACCTCGCGTGGATCGAAAAGGAATCCCTGGCAAGAGGCCCGGTACGGACGCGGTCCGCAGCGAGATCCACGCTCCGGCGGTTTGACGTGGGGCGGGCCCGCCAAAGCTGAACAACACGTATGCCCTGGCGGTACGACGGTACGCGAAAGAAAGAAACTCTCAGAGCTTTGCGACGCATCTCGAGCTTCACCAGCCGACCGCACACTCTGCGTGGGCAGCCGTTTCCGCTCCCGAACCGACGGACTCAATCGCTTCTCGAAGTATGCAGAGTCCCTTGCGGAAACTCTCCAATGGGGATACCCAGGCAGACATTTCGGTCATGGACACGGGCGAGACGATCTACCACCGCTTACCGATGAGGGGATCATGCAATTTCGGCGGGGTTTTCACGCAACCGACGGACGCATCAAATCCCTTAAATTGAGGGGTGCTCAGGAGATGACCGGAAATCTTCGCTACGATGCTCTCCCCGTATTACCGGACGTCGCTTATCAAGCAGTTCAGAGTGGGAACCTACTTCCAATCGAGATTTTCGACGTTGTTGACGGACGATGAAATGCGGGAGTTGAACTTGAAGGTCGACGTCGAAGGCCAGGACCGCTGACGGTTGCCCGAGATTGGTTGGCCTCAAAGGGATTCATCACCAAGAAATGAGGCGAAAGCTTGACATGAATGTGGGGCTGGATGCATTTGCACTCCGGCTCGACTCATATCGATGAAACGTCGTCTGTACACCTGCTGGCGTGACATCTGAGCAGATGGCGCGCAGATAAAGAGCCTGCCGGGGCGCAGGTCAAACCGTCACGACCATTGCGCCATGCTCAGCTGCCTCATTCCCATCTGGCGTTGGCGGGCCGCGCGCTGATGCGGTCCTGCAATCGCGTCGTGCACAGCATCGCGCTTGTCGGATTGGGGCTGGGAAACCGTCTACCGTCTGCCTCACGAGAACCGACAGCGGCCGTGAAGCTCCGTCGCGCCGGAGTAAACGGCAGAGACGATCGTCGATGAAAAGATTCCGCCCAAGGTCTTCACGCTGGTGCGAGTTGAGCAGCCACGGCCTAACGTGGAGGCCGCCGTCGTCGGTGATGACGACTTCACGGGCATATCGTGCCGCATATCGGGCATTGCCTGTTCAGCTATCAGCGGGATCAAATCGAGACCAAAGCGATATTTCCTTCTCCGCGAATTTCTCGTTCGAGTCGGAGGCATGGATGAGATTTTCCGGAAGTGTTTCCGTGACCCCATTCGCCTTGAGGCCAAATCGCCGCGAATCCAGACCTCGGAACAGCTTGAGTGGGGTTTGTCGCGCCGTCAGGGGCCGCCTCCCTCAACTACGTTCTCGCCGCCTAAAGGCAGCCAGCCGCGACCACCGGGCCTCGGGTCGTGATACTCCACTATTCCGGGAGGAACGGTTTATCCACAATGTGAGGCGTAATGCTCACGCGAAGAATGTCTCTGGCCCGCATCATCCTGGGGATCCTCGAGGCTTGCCAGCCCTTGAGCCTCATAAAGCGTCGGTATGACACCCACGGAGGTCGCTCAGCGTCCGGGTTTAACAGAATGAAGATGCGCTGAGAATCCATAGACTTATTGTTCCACGACAATGCCGGCCGGAACGCCCACATCCATCGTCCCGACCACAACTCCATTGTTTCAACCAGCTTTAGCTCTATCCGTCTTGACGACGACTACACAACGGAATGCGGAGCGTGGACCAAGGGCATCGACGACACGAAACTTGGGGCGAGAAGATGGTGGCCCGGAGGCGGCCCAGGCTTCGCCTCGTCCTGCTCCCGGCTTGCCCATAAGTGTGCAGGCCCGCGGCCGCAGTGGATGGATCCCAGAGGCGACAGCCGCGGGCGGAGACCATGGGGCCCGATCGTCACGACTCCGCGCGAGCTCGCCCGCCCGATCGATGGCATCAGCTAGATTCCGTTCCAGCAACAACGCGTTCTTCCCAAAAGACTCCCGCCGGCTGTATCCGCTAGTTCGTCGGCGTCCATCGCTATCCGAAAGCGATATCGGTGGCGACGGCGAAATCGAGACGGTTCGAAGCACCAGAATCCCTTCCGCATCCTTGTCCGCCATCATTCCCACAACTCCAGTTCAGTATTTTCCGGGAAGTATTATTCGCGCGGAGCATCCGCAGTAGCCTGAGCACCGTGAGGATTGTGCGCACCGGCATCGACCACCGTGGGCGCGAGAGAGAGCTCCGGACCGTTCACGAGACGCCGAGGGAAGACCACAGACATGAATACATGCTCGACGAAACGTCTGAGTGCAAGCGCGGTACATGTCGAGGCTTCTGTCGCAGCCAAAGGCGATGGCGGCGTTTGCGCGCCTACGATGAGGCGCGCTGAGGAGCGAGCGGAACGTCCTCACGTAGCGCGCGGCAGGGGTTTTGAAGGGTGACCAATTGGCCTCCGACGGCTGTCTCGCGCGAGACGACGTGCGGTGAAGAGCCTCACGGTGAGGCTCGCTGGCGACGTTCGGGCGGCTTCGCTGTGACCTCGCCGGCTGCTCAGCCCTGTTCGGCAGAAATGACCAGCTGCTGAGCCAGCTTGACGATTCCCACCTTCTCGGGCAGTTTACCATCGATTCAGCCCGCGGCCCAAACAGCGTTCGTGGTCCCGTGGCGATGTAGGAAGAATGACGGCGACGTCGGCCTCAATCACATTTGTCGCATCCATAGCCCGCCCATTTCCGGCTTCGACGACGGCCACGTCGAGCCACGCAGCAGCATTCGCGAGAAGGCAGCGTAGACGCGGTACCGTGAGGGCTGCAGAGAAGCTCGTCGCCGCCGCCACGCCCGCCTCGGACCGGCGATCCGACCATCGCTCGACAACCGGTTCGACGTCCTGCCATGCGGCGAGGAAATCTTCCCGCGAGATCGCCCGTGCCGTCGATCGTCATGCGCTCGCGAACCGATGTCGGGTGGGGCGATGTAAATCTGCCGCAGTACGCAGACCCCGTTCACGCAGAGTGCGCACCTCGATCATTCGGGCCGTGGATGTCTTCCGGGTGGTACCCGTGAGGTGGGCGAACCAGAAATGCGCCTTTCCGGTTGCGCAGCATGTCGCGTGACCTTGTCAGCACACGCTCGGGCGAGGGGTTTGGACCTTGTGATCGCACGCATGAGGGGATCGATCCGGTGAGCTTGCATCCACCCTTGCGTGCGTCTAGACGCGATCTTCCTCCCGCTACGTGCCAACGCTTCCGGCGGAGAGCTGGGCTCGGCCTGACCGGCGATGTCCTCCGACGGCGCTCGGATCTGGACCAGCAATGAGGCGAAAGAGACGATCGCTGATGGCCGCGTCCGAGTCCACTCGTCTTCCGGCCGCTTCCTCGTGCTGACTGTATCGGCAGCCTCGAGCGCCACGCTGCTGTTTCGTCCCAGGTTTCCCGCCCGGGCCCGATTTCTTTCGATGGCGCTTCTCTTTCGCGGGTTCGCCGGGGAGCGTACGCTTCGCGGAATCTCGCACTTCACGTCGCGCAACCCAAGCCGTCGGTTCGCGCATCGGCCTCCGTTCATCTTCGCTCAGGCGATTCACGTTTTTGGTTCCGATATCAGGCTTTTTCCGGCGTCGACCGTATTCGGCTCCGACGGCGTTTCGACGCGCGTGCGTGCTGCAGAGCGTCTCACCCGCGATGAAAATCGATATTTGCCGTTCGACGGCTCCCACCCGCTTCTCCGGGAACCCCAAGCGTGAGGGGCGGTCCTGTCGGGACGTGCAGATAGCCAGCGGACCTGCGGGCCTCACCCGCGCACCTGCCGGACGACGTCGCGCGCATAGCCCTTCGGCTTCGAGCTCGGCGTCTGCGTTGATGTCAGGCTATATACGAGCCCGATGGAGGATTGTCGCCACTGCGCCTTCGTCGTCAGCCACCACAGCCGTCGAAATCAAAGTGTGACTGTTCTCGCTCAAACGAACCCAGGCTCGGTGTGCACGAGCTCCTCCCCGTCGACTTCTTCCCAAGCCCCTTCGCTGCTCGCCTTGAACAGCGACGACGTAAGTTTTGCGCTGTTCACGAACAAGTTCGCGCGGAAGCACGAGCAGCCTCGCGGGTCACCGTGCTGCATGTCTCGATATTTCTCGAGGTCGGACTTCGCGCTGACCTGGCCTCGAGGCGATGAATCGACCGGCGAGATCCTCTGTTCGACACGACCCACAGGGTTCTCAGCGGCAGCCATGCCCGGAGCTTTCATTGCTGGCGGCGGTGACCGGCGGAGACGATCTCTCCCGAACCTCGTCCATTTGGGCGCAGGCCAGCAGGGGCGTCACAGGTTTCGTGAGAGCTACTGGCCAATCGAGTCAGATGGACCGAGCGTTCGTGGTGAGGGCCGCTTGTACATTTCCTCCGTCAAAAGAGGAAGGAGTAAACGCAAGGGATCGCTTTCGACAGGGTTGACAGAACCGTGTGCAGGGTGTCGAAGGCCTCTCATCTCGTTCCAGAAGCGATCTCGCGGTGTGCGCACATACCAGTTTGCGAGCATGTCGATATAATCCTGCTTTGCGCAGGCGAGGAGATATCGAGGCATCAGATCCTCTCACGCCATCTGCCAGCCTCTTCCTGTGAAGCCAGAACGCACGGTCCTGGACGTCCCAGGGCGCGAGGGCTTCTGCATCCCACATCGACATATTCAGCGAGGGTAACCCTGGCCGCCGTCGTCCCGCGCAGAGGGTGAAGAGCAGTAGGTGTTCGCGGAAGAAGCACCCTGCGTGCGGCGATCCACGGATCGCGGCCTCCTTGACCGGATTGCCCCCGCACCACTGGGAGCTCCGCGAGGAACCAGCATGGCATCAGACCCGTGATTGGCATGACACTTCGAAACGTCAGTAGTTGCGCAACGATTTCCGGCATTTTTCGCCGTCGTTGTCAGAACGATTCCGTGAGACAGCGCAGAAATGCGGACCGTCTGCTGAAATAGCGCGTGTGGCGAGCACGTGGAGAGTGTAGAACCAGCCGCGGGTGCCCGATGTACTCGACGATAAATCGCCGGGTAGTGCTGCGTCGAAGCACTCCTGGCTATTTCGAACGGATAGTGCACTTGGGCGAAGGGCATCGGAGCCAGTTCAGACACCAGCAATCAGAACGTCGCTCACCCTGCATGGTCGATTTCCCGCTTCGGATCATCAGGGATTTGCGAGTCAAGGTATCGATGAACGGACGGTGCAGATCGAGTGATTTCCGCCGAAGTCCCTCTCCAGCTCGGCGAAGGAGCCATGACGTCCACGCGATAGTTCGGATCGTCGCATGACCCACACGCGATCAGGGGCGCCCCAGTAACGATTTCGTGAGATCGACAATCGCGCGCTGACCAGCCGGTTGCCGAGATTCCGTCTTTTGACGTGCTCGGCGTCCACGTGATCTCCTGGTTGACTCGGACCATACGGTTGTCATGGCCCGTTACTTGACGAACCAGGAAGACACAGCCTTTGTAAATGAGTGGCTTGCGGCGGCGCCAGCAATGCGGATGACTAGTGGGCTGGCTCTTTGCGCTGGACGAGCACGGCTCGCCTGTCCTCTCGATCGCGGCCAGCGGCCCGCTCAGTCGCGCAAATCAGCGATGATCGGCTTGTTTAGCGTCGAAGACCTGCAAACCTCGTAATCGGGGGACTTCGGCGGTGAAGCAGCCTCCGTCGTCGACCGGAACCACCGTGCCAATTCTCGGCCTCCTGGCGCGATCATGTCGTCCTCGCCGAATGCTCGACGCCATGTGGACCAGACCGGTGCCGTCACTCCGTCGTGACGAAATCCGTCTACTGACGATGACCAGTTCAGGCGTTTCGGGATCCCCCCTCTTCGAGATCATTCGGGCGCGTTGGAAGTAGTCGAAGATCGGATGGGTACTCGTCCCATAAGGTCCTTGCCGGAAATTTGCGCGAGCACCTCGGGCTCTTCCCCGAGCTCTTTTCGCGTATGCCCTCAAGCCGCGAATCGGCGATGATAACGTCTTCCCAGCCACAGGCGGTCGAAGTCTCCGGGCACGCGAACCGACGGAGTGACGTCGTCGGGTCCGACGCTGGGCGACATTGAGGAAGAGTCCCATGGCGTGGTCGTCCAGGAATGAGGATCAATTAGGGGCGTTTCGGCTCCTCGCGACGGGCTCGGTCAAGCGCATGCCGACGGTAACCGTCTCATCTTGGCGGTCCTGGTGAACCTCCGTCGTCCATCTTCACCTCGTGATTGGACAGCGGGGTGATCGTTCCAGTGGCATGGTACGGTAGGCCCGCAGCCTTTGTAGATGAGGCCTTTCTCGTGGAGCGTCTTGAACGCACGTGACGACTCCCTTATACGTGGGATCAAGGGTCTTGTAATCGTTATCGAAGTCGACCCATCGCGCCTGGCGGGTGACGCATTTCGCCATTCGTCGAGTCATGGCGGGCGCGACGATCGACAACCTCGTTGAAGGCTCGATTCGATTCCGCTCGCGTGTGATCTCCGAGATATCGTCGATTCCCATAGGACGCTGGGCCTCGAGCTCGGCTGGAAGTCCGTGGGTATCCCAGCCGAAACGGCGTTCAACGACATCCCTTCATCGTCCGGTAACGCCCGACAACGTCCTTGATGTAGCCGGTCAACAAATGGCCATAGTGGCGGCAACCCATTCGCAAAAGCCGCTCGCTAAAAAGATTTGAATTCATCAGCTCCGTTCTGGCCCGCGGGACGGTTGCTCGATAGATGCTGCAAAAAGTCCCATCTTTTTCCAGAAGGCAGGGATACCTCCTCCATCTTCGGGAAGTCGGCGACGCCTCGACGCGCGCCTGACGGTCCAAGGGATGGTCGGCCTTTAGCACCGTTGTGCTCCTCATCCCATCGCCAGAGCGAGACGACTCCCGGCGTTTTGCCGTAAGCTGCGAGTACACCCGCTTGCCCCGCGCGATGCAGTAGCCACTCATTGGGACGATGACGGTCCAGTCGCCCGGTTCTACTTGGAAGGAGGACTGAACTTCGACGCCTTCATTTCGAAGGGCGATGTTCCTTCCTGGTTCTTCGCGAGCTCGCCGGTGATAGCCGGGTCAAGCAAAGCTCCACTTTTAACGGCGTTTCGCAACGTCGTCGAAAGCACCGAAAAAGTGACATTGAAAACCTCGCTTGCCCGGCTATCACCAAAGTGCTTCACGCACGAAACATTACGGCTGCGATGCGTGAGCCACGTGTCCCATTACCCTCTCGCCTATAGAACGAGCAGACCTCCCGCAATGAGAGCAAGTGCCGTCAGAGCACTTCCACCACGGTTGCTCGTATTCACAAGCCGCCTGCTCGACCGGCTGACGTCGCGGGCGTGGGAGCGTACTTTCCCACATGACGACCCATCGGCTTGGGATCACGCACTCGGGGGCCCAACAGTCCCGCACTCGGTTTCGGGACTGAACAGGGGTCAACGAAGGCGTCGCACTCGGACTTGGGACTGTGACCCGGACGTCGGCGTGGGCGCTCCCGAAGGCTGGGTGTCGAAAGTCGAGTTGTCAGGCGTTGGGCTGGTCGAGGTTGCCGATGGATCAGGCTTCGGCATCGGAGGTCGTGGTGCGCTTCGGTGCAGGCGCAGGCCGACGGCGTCGTCGCGGTTGGCGTCGGTTTTGGCGACGACGTCGGCTCGTACGATGACGAATTCGGCCTGAACCTGTTCATCCTTGGATTGGATCACCACCGTTTTCGCTTCTGGTGCCTCTCAGGTGCGTAGCCGTCGGCCTGGGCCTGTTCTGCCTTTTTCCTTCACCGTGCACGAGGTCTCGTGTGGCGAAGTCCTCGCCCACAGCCGCCGGCTTCCCATTGGCTTTTCACCGTCATCATCTGCCGTTGGACCCATCGGTACTCGTAGCTAAACGCGAAATCGCGCGCTGCGCCATCAGCCATCCTTCGACCTTCTTGACGATCGAAAAACGATCCCGTCTGAGCAGTGTAGGTGTTTTGAACTCAATCTTCGTCGTGCACCGGTCGTCAATCTCTCACAAGGACCGTCTGAGGGCCGCTAACGGTTCCGCGCGCTTTTTCCTTCGGCGTCCCTGTCCCATCGAGGGAAACAGCGGACTTGCGCACACGACCTTGTCGAAGGTTCCTTTGCCCCACGGACTGAAGCTTCTTTCTCGACGGATTCGGGTCTTCCTCCCGGCCGCGGAGGGCGACACAGCCCTCTGCATCGACACATCGATGTCGAGAGCCGCACCCGCCACGCTCGCATCTCTCTCAGTCACGTGCACTGGATGCCACTCAAGATTTTTCGATTCCGTGCTGCTTTTTCCCGGTTCCCGCGTTAAGCCGTTCCTTCGACACCACGGCGCCCAACCGATTCAGTGCACGAGTACTCGTATGTGAAAGCCGAAGGAGTAAGCTTTGCCGCGTCACCGGCGACTTCTTTGAGACACCTGGAAGGAGCCGCTGAGCGGTGATAGACGTTGGATACGGCGACGCCAACCGTCGTATTCGCCTTTGATCCCGAATTCAGCGGGGATAGCCTCTTCTGCCAGCATTCGCGGTTTTGGATGTTGAAGCGGTTGCTTTAGATGTTGAAGCGGTTGATGCGCCTGTCTTCTTCGGACGGGGTGTCGAAACAGCCACCTGGAAAGAGCGGAACCACTGCTAGAGGAACACAGCGCGCGACATGGAAGGAATGATGCTACTCCCGAAATGAATTCGGGGCGTAGATACGATAATCAACGATCCAATCCGGCATTGGGGAATTGAGGCGTTTTTCTCGGTCACCTTGCACGTGCCCTCGGGGACACCGGCGAGCGTCGACGGGCTGGCAGACTTTCAAGTTGAGTTCCTTGTTTGGTCGTGGCACTGGTTGCGTTTTTGGCAGCGTATAGTCCACCGCGAAGGTCTCGGGAATCGAGTCAGGAGAAGCTGTCCCACAGACTTCTTTGATCACGCTGAACTTACCACGTAGCGCCCGGTAGAGAATCACTGATATCGGCAACTGCCAGCGTTCGGTCGCTGAGTTTCGCGTGCGCCGAGGCGTTAGTGGAAACGACGAATTCGCCCAAGACAAAACCGAAAACCGTGAGCGCGCCGAGCGCCCTAGTGGAGGCGGTGAGTTTCCTCCTGGTGTTGATGCCCATCATTTACCTTTTTGAATACCTTTCTCGTTGAAAAAGGTCGAGCCCGCGCATTCCAGCCGGCCCAATCGGCAACTTACTCCGCCACGATAACAGCATATTCTCAGTAATTTTGGAGCACATATACAACTTGAGGTGGATGGGCAATCATCTTCAACCAGCTTTCCTGCACTTCTTCCGCAGCTTGCCGATCTTCCCCACATCGAAACTCGCCGCATTAAAAACCAACATCAAAGATCGACGATTTTTCCCACTAGAAACGCTATTTCAACGGACCTACACCCATTATCGATCCAACTCGCGCACACTATTCAAACGGTAGCATTCATCTCTTTCAGAATTCTCAGCAAATCCGCAACTGGGAGGAAATGGACGATTCACACCTCACCCCCGCCGTTTGTTCTACAGACGCTTCGCTCGCCGGAACAACGACTGTCCATCACTCTTCCAGCTATCCACAAGAAGGCGGAACTGGGCGAGTAATCTAAAAATCATCCATTCCGTGACGCTCCTACACAGCGTCAACTTCCGCTACGAGTTTTCAGGAGTTTCGAGGAATTCAAATACTTGAGTGAGCGACGACGGCGCGCACCGCTCGCAACCGTGCGGGCGCGCTGACTTCTCGTCGCCAACCGCCACCCACAGAGCCTTTGGTTGCGCCCGTGGCCTCGAAAGGAGGCGTGAACTTCCAAGCCACGGAGAGGATACCCGCGGAGGCGTGACAGTCCGCTGGGATGCATTGATCATAGCAGGAAGGGCTCCACATTTCGCAACTGCAAATCACCCAGATTGAAAAACTTTAATGATTCCATATTACTGGGTTCCGTAGCAGATAGTTTTGTTTTGTAAATAGAAACCAGGCCACATGTCTCACGGCTTTACTCCAAAACTGCCAATTCAGCTTTTAAACAAACGCATGGGTAGCATGACACCGCCGTCACCCCTTCCGCTAAGTCGGACGTTGTTACACAATCTCGGTATGCAACACAAAAAAACACGCTTACATGCCGCATGCGCAACCCTTGCGTTAGCTATCCCGTTATGTACCGGCTTTTCTGCGACATCTGACTCTCCGAATAATCAAAACGGAGGGAACGACACTTCGGTTCTCTCCCGTGCACTTTCAGAATCGACGACATCGGGCAAGTTCATTTTCGCTTCCCCTCTTTCCAAAGACGATGACGACAATTCGGACGAAGACGACGGCAGCGCCGACGACAGCGATGACAACTCTAATGACAGCGACTCCGACGGTGACCACCCCAATGACAGCGACTCCGACGGTGACCAACCCCAATGACGAGCGACTCTGACAACGACGGCAACACCGGCGGTGACTCCGACAACTGACCCCTGGCTGATTTGAACCCCGGCACCGCCCTAGTCTCCCTCTGCCCCATTTGCGCGGAATCACTCTCACATCCATCAGAGACCTCGATAAGACACTCCGTCATACAATCGAGGCGAAAAGAAGCTCACGGTGCGTGGTGATCCGCACAACTTCAGCATGAGCAATACCGCTAGCGGATTGAGGCTCTTCGCCCTCACGCTACACATCAGTGGTCGAAGTTCTCGACGCTACGAATTGGGCGCCCGCGAACGCCGAATCGCTCAAGAGTTCTGCACCGAGCAACATTAGCTCTATGCGGCAAAGTCGATATTTGGGAGATCGACGGCAGCTGAACGGATCGGGCTCGGCAACTCGCCGCAAGAAGATTAACCAGAAAGTCGAGGCTGCTTACGACGTCGTGAAAGCCCTGGCGGACGTACCGCCATCACGCTCAACTACTGGTCTCACAGAGGCTGCTACGAAGTCACTGGGAAAACTTGGGGTCCTTCGTCAAGACGATGCCTCAAAACTCCGCCAGGTCGATTACATGTTCCTCTCGGTCTACGAATTCTCGTGCAGCCCAGCGCAGCGGCTTTACGAGCGCGGATGAGACTCAGCGCCACTCTCAAGCAGCTGGGCAAGACATTCTCATCAGCCAAGCTGGGAATCGGCGAAATAGCTGCCAACGGACCGAACGACGACAATGGGTGAATCAAGCCTGCGGACCAAACAGCGCATCGCCAAGCGCTACTGGCATGCAGAATGAGGCTGGCCCAATCTATCGGAAATCGATACGTCGGCGGGTACTTCGGTGGTACTTCTATGGGGACGCTGTCACGCAGCGCCTCGATGTGGCCAACTCTCAAGCAACTTCTCAACAACATCTGATCTGACGATCTGGCAAGCCAAAATCACCTGACACAGCACAGCCCGCACTTTCGTGGACGGGGCCCATTCTTTCAAACTTCTTTCTTTGGGCTTCCGGTTTCAAGCGCCCAAACTCCTTTAGAGGCTTCCAGCCTTTCAGAGAAGTCGAGGCCCGTTTTCGAGGATGGGGCTTGCAGCCGTCGCTCGCAGTTTCTGCGCTCTTTTTAGGGTTCGCTCGCTCCAGCTTATTTGCCCGGGCTGCTTGTGCTTCCGGCAACCGACATCACTCATCATCCGCCGCACGACCGGTTTCGAGCGAGGAAACGGGCAGTGCACCATCGGCATCAGCGCGCACCAGCGTCCGCGCGTCGGACCGGGTTGCGCGGCATCACTCGGACCAGATCGATGTTGACGCGAAGCGGGCGGGTCGGGGCCCGAAGCGTAGACGTCGCGACGTCGTCGGCGAGCGGACCCTCGACGCCCGCATACACGGCGCGCCCGTTGGGCGTCGCCGTCGATTGAGCGAGAACTCTCGGTCTTCACGAGCCCGGAGCCACCTCAATAACGCGAACCGGCTCACCCTACAGGTTCGAGGCGAAGAGTTCCGGGCTAATCACCCGCTCCGCATGCTTGGCAGCCACGTGCCCTGCGCCACCGGGATAGATTCAGAGGCCGCCATTGACGTCACCGAAAACGGCGCCGCCCGACTCGCGAGAAGATGTGCAAGCCCTCTGTCAACCGGAGCGTAGCCAGCACATTCTTCTCATACATTCCCAGCCAGGCGGCGGGATCGCCGTGCGACCGAATCAACCCCGATCGCCCCGCCAGCATTGTTGACCAGGCCGGTCACTTTCCCTCGTGCGGTCGCATACTCGACGAAGATTCCGGACGTCGGCCTCGTCGGTCAGATCGACCGCATGGAACTCGCATCCCGTTTTGGCGCGAGAGCCTCACGAAGGCGTTCCTCGCGCCGCGCGTGGCGATGACATCGAACCCCTCGGCGACAAGCCGCGAGCTGTCGCCTCGCCAGATACCGGTGGATGCTCCGGTCACGATTATTCTTCCGCGTGCCATGTCTCCCTTTCGTTTTGGATCTTAGCCCGCTTGGCGAACCCATTGTCTCGCACCGGTTGACCCAGCATCACATGCATGCGCCGAGCACGCACTTTTGCCCCTCGGCTTCCGCACTTTCAGTCTTCCTCGTCTCCTCCCTGCCCTGCAACGGCCCTTTCTTCGCCTTGTAGAGACCGCCCACCTGCCGATCCACCCCTGAACTGAGCGCCCACGATGAATCTCGATGCCAATCTCGCTCGTGTGTTATGCGAATTGATCTAAAATAATAAAGAAGATAATTGTGAAATCCCTAGTCATTCATAAGAAATACATACGCTTAAAAACAATTATTTGTTTTCACAGGTGAAAAAGACTGAGCTGAAGACAGCCAGATCAACGATCCTGTAATGGTGAAGGTTCTAAGAGAAGCGAAGAAAGTGGTCTTCAAATTAAAAATTGCCCGCGGCGTTCGCTTATCTTGAAGACTCCCGTTGAGCTGAGACGCGCATGGAGACGGGGCATCAAAGCGACAAGGGGATCAACCTCGCTTTTCGAAACGATCGCTCGGCCTCTGAAATCTTGCCGGGCAACACAGAATGGCCGCATTGCAATAGGATTGAGGGAAACGAGACGAAAGCCGACGGAGGGACGCATTCACGATCGGCATCATCGGGATCGGATCCATGGGCGGAGCGATCGCCCGCGGGCTCCTTTTCGGCAGGCACCGCGCCTAGCGATCTGCTGACTGTCCTCATCCAGTGTCGAAACCAAAGCGCATTTTTCGTCCGAGGAGACCGGAGCGAAACTCGCTTATTCGAACGCTGATCTTATCGAACGGGCAGGCGAGGGCGCGATCGTCATCGTTGCGGTCAAACCTTATGCGATCGGCGACGCTCTCGATGACATACGCAGTCGCTTCCAAGCGCGGAAGCGTGATTGTCTCCGTTGCAGCCGGAACGCCAATCGAATTCTCGAATCGCATCTCGCGCCGCAACCAGGGTTGTGCGGACGATGCCAAATGGCGGCGGCCGTCGGGGCCTCCGTCACCGCCTTACGCGTGCAACACGGCGGCTGCCCACGCGCGGACGACGTCGCGGGGAATTCTCGCTCCATCGGCATAGCCGAGCAGCAGATCGCCGAGAAGGACTTCGGCATTCAGTGCCATCGCCGGATGTTCGCCGGCCCTTCACCTTCAGCTATATTGACGCTATGTCCAGGGCAGCCGTAAAAACGGATTGCCCAAAAGCCACGGCGACGCGTATCGCCGCCTGCATAGCGCGTGCAGCCGGAAGCTCTTGCTCACAAAACTCGACGACGGAGCGACGGCCGCCTCTCCGCAGACGCCGTACAATCCCCAGGCGGAACCACCGTCGCGGGTGTGTCGTCGAACTCGAACAGGCGGGCTTCGGGGCAGCCGTCGTGCGCGGGGTCCAGGCCTCAACCAATCGCGATAAGGAGTTGCTCGGCTGAGAAATTCGCCAACATGAACGCTCTCCCGCCGTAGCTAGAACGCCCACCCGTCGCAGCTAGAACACCCACCCGCCGTAGCTAGAACGCCCACCCGTCGCAGCTAGAACGCCCACCCGCCGCAGCTACAGGAACACTCCACCCGCCGTGAGCTAGAACACTCACGGGAGGCCAGGCCGCACCTAGAGCGAGAAAGACACAGGTGCCACCACAGCTTTCGCAACAAGGGGCTCGCGCAGCAGGGCTGCATGCCTACAGCTGAGGCGATCCGGTTCAGACGCGTATTACCGCACGCACCCTATACGGCTGGGGGTCAACGTGTTTGCAACCCCAATCTAACCTCTTGCCAATCACTAACTTAGGAGCCTAAGATACTACACTGTGGACCTCGCCTACGAACTTCACGCCACCTCAGTGCGAACCCTCGACCGGCAGGCCGAGCGCATGCTTCGCCCGTTGAACCTCACATACAACAGATACCTGGCGCTGGAGATCGTCAGCGAGCACCCGGGGCTCCGGCGCCCAGCTGGCACGCGGCGCTCGGCATAACCGAGGCCTCCTGCTCAGCCCCTCGTCCGCCGTCTCATCGCCGACGGCTACGCGGCGGACCTCGCCGAAAAACGGCAGCGGAAACGTGCGCCGACTCCAACTCACGGAAGACGGCGAGCTGTTGCGGGCAAAGGCGCTCGCACGCACTCGGGCGGGGCCTTCGACGACGTCGATGCGAAGGCTCGGCTTCGACCCGCTCCGCCTCGCGCAAACCATTCGATCAATACACAACGAACTCAAAACGGATAACTCAGGAACGGACCATGACAACCGCATTGTCTTCCCTCGCACTCATTCTCAGCGATCATTCGATTCGCCCTCTTCATCCGCCTTCACACGGTCGAAAGCCCTACAGCCCTGTTCGGCACGCGGTGAGCGACTCACGCCGTCGGCCCCACGCGCAGGCTCGCAACGGGCCACGACGTGGCTGACGTCCGCGACTTGAGTCTTGCCCTGGCCGGCGTCGCACACGGCCTTCGCGGCTGGGACTACAGCGGCGCCAGCAACCGTCCTTTTGCTGGTTCTCGCTGCAATCTTCGCGATTCTCCGGCGTTCCCGACGACGTTGGAGGGGCAGCGGCTCACGCCAATAGGCACGGCACACTACGCCCTAGCGATCGGATGGTTCGCGATCGCCTTCAGCCTGGCGGGAAACATTCGGCGGCTCATCGCCCCGAAGGCGGCGTTTTGGCCGCCGCGGCCAACGGGCTCATGTACGCGGCACTCGTTTCCCTCATCGCGCTGATGTGCGCGATGCTCCCCGCTTTTCGCAACAGGTACTTCGGACCGCCCGAGCGTGCCTACCTCGTTTCGATCGGCCCGGTTCTACGCGGTCTTCGCGGCGGCGATTCTGGCGACAGGCGGGAGTTTTTGAGCTGGGCGGCGACCGCTTTGACGACGGACGCACGGAGCCCCAACGACACCTCACTTTCTCGGCGAACCAACTCTCGGCGTTATCGCGACGACGTGTGCCCTGCGATTTAGGTGGGCCTCGGTCGCCCAACACTCCAAAAAGGTCGTATTCCGGTTGAAACCTATGGTCTTCATAAGCACTTTAGGAACGTCATCTCCCTCCAGTTCCCCATGGAGTTCGATCCGTTTACCTTCCTCCCTCCCAAATATTACGAGCTCGTCTTGAGAACGCACACGAAAAAGGTGTTCTTCCGAATACCTTTTTGTTGGCGGAGCATGGACACTATGCCATTTCTGCGAGTTTATATAAACAGAAGTTTTTCTGCGAAAGACACAACGTTCACTAATCAATAGAAGTTAGAAGATTCTCCAACGATCGTCGAATCGCAAGCATGTGGCGATGCGCAGGCATTCAGGTTGGATCTCTCACAGCCGTAGGCATAGCAGCCGATGCGGGCCTCTCACCGCTCAACCGGTGAGAGGCCCGCATATCGCAGCGCCCGTTCGAGATCTGATACATCATGAACATTGCACCTTGAGGGTCGGCAGCTTCGGCAACGCGTCCCCAGGGGTGTCACGAGGTTCGGACAGCGTTTTTCCCTCCGAGCTCATCAACTCGCTTCGCGGATGAATCGACATCTTCGGCGCCAGTCAAACTCGCCACAATGAAGATTCGCCTTCACGCCCAAAGTAAGAAGCTATCGCCAATACCGCATACGGAGCTTTCGCCCTTTCTATTCGTGGCATACGGCACATTCTTTCCCTCGGATGCGTAAAGGCGGCATCTCCCAGCCGAAAAACATCCCGATAGAACCGCATACCCTCTTCAAAATCGGTGACTAGAACCTCGTACCAAACGGGTAAACCAGGCCCAAAAAGCACTGAAACCCTCATTCTCGCGATCCTCGATGACCCCAGGCGCACCTGTAGAGTCACGGACGACTGCGCGCTTGTCCCCTCGCCATCCTTCGTTCGAGGAATGACGATCTCCCTCCCTCCGTTTTCTCCACTTTTGCCCAGAGCAGGTATCGACATCGCTCACTGAAAGGAAAATCTGCCATCCCGCGAAGTGTTGGGAGTCGTCGATCGACTAACGGCGGCATGGATATTCGCTATCATTCCGCTTCCTAGAGAAAAGCGGAAATCTCCGCTTACGAATCGGAGCTCACAATGTCCCAGCTGAATAGTGCCCGATAGAAATCGGCAGCTTCGCCAGCATCCGGCGTGTAGAGGCTTCGATGCCACCCGGCAATCCCGACCGAGCAGAACTGCGTGCTTCGTTCCCATGCACTATCGGTTCTCCTTCGATAGTTTTGCTATTCGGCCATCGGACCAACCGGACGGCAAAGCCCTCCACCGAGGTAGGTCTTCCAGCCGTTCCCACGGTAAGAAGAACAACGGCGCTTCGACGACCTGATCCCTGCTGCGATTTACGTGGAGCGAGGTTCGCATGCCGGGATGTGTGCCCTGTCCCATCACAAAAGCGCAAGTGCCACAAGAAGTGGATATTCCCAGGGATCGGCAGTTCGCAGCTGCAAGGAGATGACGCTTGGAGAATCGACCAAGCGGACGCGGATGGCGAGCGACCAGGGCAAGGCCGGAGCGACATGGCCTCAACGCCAGCCGAACGGCGTTACCGATGCCAGAATCCACGGAGCACCGGGGGAGCACCGGCAATCGTAGCGTCGTAAATCCCCTACGCAACGTCCCCGTAAACGGAACCCCACATGGAACTGCTCGGGAAAGTCCCTATCCACTGATAGGGATCGACACCTAATCTGCTGCCTCATAGTTCCGGGAACCTCCAACCGCACAAGGACGCTGGGCATGCGGGGCGATGCTGGTACGTCCCGCGAAGAAAGGGCTACCTCGCCCAGACTCGGCAGAACGGCGCAATCGCGCGGGGCAAGCCCCACATCCTCGACGAACCGCCGTGTGAACGTTCCCACCGAGGTAAAACCGACCTCATGGCACACGTCAAGCACGCCGAGACCTCGGAGACAAGCAGGTGCTTTCGCCCGGTGAAAGCGCCACGCAGCAAGGTATTTGATGGGCGAAGCACCTACCGCACGGGTGAAAGTCTCGTGTCAAATGGGAAGCGCTATAAGAGAGATGATCGGAAAGATCCGCAATGGTTATATCCTCTCTATGATGCTGGCGAAGAAATTCGGCTGCGCGTAAGGCAACGTCGCCTGATCACTTTCGGTTCGCCCGCATGTATTTCTCCCTTGTATCGACGTAATTATTTGTGCGGACGTCAGACTAACAGCCCTCCGATGCTCGCACTCCAGAGCGCGACAATGTCTCCCCTCGCGGATTCTCACGACGTGGCGAACAACGCGCGCCGTCAGCAGCCTCACATGCGCCAAGTTCAACCGTTCATGGAAGAATAGAACCATGACGAAATCGACAGACGAATTCAAGGCGTAATTTCGGAGGCGAGCTTCCGCGAGCGCGTGGAGGTTCCCGGCAAGGGCAGCCTCGAGGGCCTCCGAAAACTCGCTGGGGCGAGCGCTGGCAAGAGGACGGCACGTACGCCTTCGACCGCACCGCGACCCGCGAGAACGTCACTCGATCGACACTCCCCGCCCACCGTGTCCGGTTCCCTGCACGTGGGCCACGTCTCTCCTCACACTCACACGACACGATGGCGCGCTACCAGCGTATGCGCGGCAAGTCGGTCTTTTACCCGATGGGCTGGGACGACAACGGCCTGCCCACCGAGCGGCGCGTGCAGAACTACTACGGCGTGCGCTGCGACCCGTCGCCGCCCTGCACGACCCTGATTTCGTCCCTCCTCACGACGGCGGCGACGGCAAGTCGATCAAATACGCCGACCAGGTGCCGATCTCGCGGCGCAATTTCATTGAGCTGTGCTGGAAGCTGACCGAGGAGGACGAGGCGCAGTTCGAGGCGCTCTGGCGTTACCTGGGCCTCTCGGTCGATTGGGCCAGCACTATCAGACGATCGGAGCGAAGGCCCAGAAGATCGCTCCAGGCTGGGTTCCTGCGGAACCTCGAACGCGCGAGGCTATGGGCGAGCTCAGGCTCCCGGGCTGTGGGACGTGACCTTCAAACGGCGGTCGCCCAGGCGGAGCTGGAGGCCCGCGAATACCCCGGCGCCTCATCACTCGCTCGCGTTCCGCGGCGAGGGCGGCGACGTCGTCATCGAAACCACGCGCCCGGAGCTGTTGCCCGCCTGCGTCGCACTCATCGCGCACCCCGACGACGAACGCTACAGCCATCTCTTCGGCACAACCGTGGACGTCCCCGATCTTCGACGTCGAGCTTCCCGTCCTCGCCCACCCGCGGCTGAGGTCGAGAAGGGCGCAGGAATTGCCATGTGCTGCACCTTTGGCGACCTGACCGACGTCGTGGGTGGCGCGAACTGACCTGCCCATGCGTTCGGTGCTCGGCAAAGACGGTCGCATCGTCGCGCAAACGCCGGAGTGGATTGCGTCTGAACGCGGCGTCGCCGCCTACGAGGCCATGGCCGGGAAAAACGGCTTTCTCCGCTCGGAAGGCGCTCGTTGAGGCGCTGACCGACAGCAGCGAGATGCTCGGCGAGCCCAAGCCTACCTCCCGCATGACGAATTTCTTTGAGAAGGGCGACAAGCCGCTGGAGATCGTCACGTCGCGCCAGTGGTACATCCGCAACGGCGGGCGCGACCACACCGAAAGCCAACGGCGAGCAGCTGCGCGAGAACCTCATCGCGGCCGGAAACGAGCTCGCCTTCCACCCAGATTTTATGCACGTGCGCTGCGACAACTGGGTCGGCGGCCTCAACACCGACTGGCTCATCTCCCGCCAGCGCTTTTTCGGCGTGCCGATCCCGCTGTGGTATCGGGTGCGCGAGTCCGGGGAAGTCGACTACGACGACGTCATCGTGCCCGACGTCGAGCGCCTGCCCGTCGACCCCTCGTCGGACGTCCCGGAAGGCTTCAGCGAGACCCAGCGTGGCGAGCCGGGAGGCTTCGTCGGCGAGATCGACATCATGGACACGTGGGCCACGTCCTCCTCAGCCCCCAGATCGCGGGCGGTTGGCTGACCGACGAGGACCTGTTCTCGCGCGTCTACCCTGATGGACGTGCCACGCAGGGCCAGGACATCATCCGTACGTGGCTTTTCTCCTCGATGGTGCGCGCCCACCTGGAGTTCGGGGAGAACCCTTGGAGGCACGCCGCGATCTCCGGGTGGATCCTCGATCCCGACCGGAAGAAGATGTCCAAGTCCAAGGGCAATGTGGTCACCCCAATGGCATTGCTCGAAAAGCACGGGTCGGACGCGGTGCGCTACTGGGCCGCGAGCGCGCGCCTGGGCGTGGACGCAACCTTCGACGAACAGCAGATGAAGATCGGGCGCCGTCTGGCGATGAAGGTTCTCAACGCCCTCGAAGTTCGCCCTGTCGATGGGCGGCGAGGGGGCACCGGCGGACATGGACGCGACGTCGGTAACCGAACCGGCAGATCGCGCGGTTTTTGGCCGGGCTGGCCGAGGTCGTCGATGAAGCGACCGCCTCTTTCGACGCCTACGACCATACGCGGGCACTCGAACTCGCCGAATCCTATTTCTGGGCCTTCTGCGACGATTATCTGGAGCTCGTGAAGGACCGCGCTTATTCGGCCGATCCGACCGCCCGATCGGCACGGGTGACGCTCAATATCGCCGTCGATGTATTCTTGCGGCCCTCGCGCCGTTCATCCCCCTACGCGACGGAAGAGGTATGGAGCTGGTTCCGCACGGGCTCCGTCCATCGCGCCGCCTGGCCCGCCTCGGAGCCCTGATGCGCAGCGACGCGGGCGCGGATGCCGAAATTTTGCGGGTTGCCGGCGAGGCGCTGACCGCGCTGCGGAAAGTGAAGTCGGAGAATACAGGGTCTCCCAGCGCACGACGTACGCTGCTGTCTCGCTTGACGTCGCCGAGGCCGACCGCGAGCGGCTCAATGCGGTGCACGCCGATCTCGTGCGGGCCGCACACGTCAGAGGCATCTCACTCTGCGCTCGGTGACGAGCGAGGCGCCGGTGGCGGTCGCCGCCTACGAGCTGGACCCGCCCTGAGCCTAAGACCCCTTCCCGCGTGTAAGCAATCGTCCCGATGATCCGTTATCCCACTGACGGGTAGAAAGGATACTATGAGCAACGTTGTCGAAATCGACGGTCGCCGCGCCGCCTACCGCGCCGGAAAGATCACCATCTCCGAATCTGAGACCATTCCGTGGGTCATGCGCAACCACGCTCGCGACCGCGCAGAACAGGTAGTATTCGAACGCAATCCTCTATCAATACGTGGGTTCCCGTCACCTGGCGCCAGTTTTATGCAGAGGTTCGGGCATTGGCCCGAGGCCTTATCGCGCTGGGAATCGAGCCGAATGACCATATCGCGATCACTGAGCCACTGCGCTACGAGTTCGCCCTTTCGACCAGGCCGTATGGGCTGTCGGCGCTCAACTCATCCCCATCTACGAAACCGATTCCACCGAGCAAGCCCGCTGGATCGTCAAGCGATTCTCGGTGCCGGATGGCCATTGCGGAGACGAGGCAAATTCACGATGTGCTCGCACCGCTGTTATCGGAGTTCGACTCATTTCGAAGCCATCCATGTGATCGAGGAAAACGCGGTTGAGAAGATTTTCGGCCAAAGGCTCCTGGACCTCGACCCCGAGATCGACCGCAGAATCGACGCGACAAGCGCCGACGACCCATGCACAATCATCTACACATCGGGTACGACCGGCTCGCCCAAGGGCGCACGCCTGACCCACCGGAATCTCCTACACGTGGCCATCAATGGCCCTTTTGGACGACGGCCTCGAGTATCATTGGCGGCAAACAACGCAGCCTGCTCGCGCCCCGCCCATGGCCCACGTCTTCGCTCGATTCATTTGCCTCATGTCGATGTATTCGGGCAACGTCACGGGATTTGCTCGACCCGAAGAACCTGGTTGCCGACGTCCAGAGCTTTTCGCCCAACTTACATCCTGGCCGTCCCAAGGATTTTCGAGAAGATTTGCAATGCGGCGGATGCCAAGGCCGGCAAGGGCCTCAAGCTCAAGCTTTCAGGCATTTCGCAAAGGTGGCGATTGAGTATTCGCGCGCGCTTGACTGGCCCCGGAGGCCCTTCCTTGGCGCTGAAAAGCCGAACATAAACTCGGCGAAAACTCGTCTACTCTTCGATCCGTTCGATTTTTGGGCGGGAACCTGCGCAACAGCATTTCCGGCGGCGCACCACTAGGCGGAACGGTTGGGCCATTTCTTCCGCGGCATCGGAATTCAAAAGTCTACGAGGGCTATGGTCTGACTCGAGACGTCGGCACCAACAGCCGTCAATACGCCACATTTCATGCGGATCGGATCGGTGGGTCCCCGCATACCCCGGTTGCTATGTGTCAGTGGACGACGACGGCGAAATCCTCTGCAAAGGCGACCATATTTTCGTCGGGTACAATAACAATGCCGAGGCAACGTCCTCTGCTTTCACCGAAGATGGATGGTTCCGCACCGGCGATTTAGGCAAAAGTCGACGCCGACGGATTTATCTTTATCACCGGCAAGAA
>BNJV01001160.1_pt1 | contig 28637 bp, 53 predicted proteins | sample 8540591 | NCBI WGS metagenome assembly BNJV01 (sample SAMD00202457, study PRJDB9452) | human saliva metagenome | host: Homo sapiens | reverse complement strand
TCCCTCCTAAGGAGTAGTTGCGAGTTCGATTCCTGCAGAGGGGCATTTTAAGAAGCGTAAAGAAACATAAAGAATATTCAAAGTCTTTATTTATAGGCAATCATCACAATTTATTTTTAAAAATAGGATAGTATATTTTGTTTTTTTGACCAAACGTTGACCAAAAATTTGACCAAAAAATGAATTAAATATAAAAATTAAGTGGATCATATAGCTGGTCTATTTTATTTTTGTGTTTAATATGTATAAAAATTTGAATTGTCTATCTAAAAGTGATACAATAGATATACAATATAAAAAGGAGAATTGATATGTCACAAATTGCTGTAAGAGTTGATGATCAGTTAAAAAAAGAAGCAAATGCGCTTTTTAATGAATTGGGTTTTGGATATGTCAACTGCTGTAAAATTATTTTTTTAAAAGCAAAGTGTTTTTAACTAAAAAGTATTCCTTTTTAAACTTGCTTTTAGATGAATATTCAAAAAGAAGAAGTAGAGCAAGCAAAGAAAGATATTCAAAAAATTAGTAAAAGAAAAAAATCAGAAGTTGTGAAGCTGGATTTTAGTAAACAAGAAGATATTGATAGGTTCTTTGGTGAAGAATAAAAGATATTAGAGGTTAAAATGGAAAGACTAGAAGAATACTCAATATTGATAGTAAGAATTGAATATGCTGATGGATCGGGTTCAAAATCTCGTCCTGCAATGGTTATTGAGTTTTAATGATGAAGTCATTAAGACTTATCGTCTGACTACAAAAATATGAAAATAAGTCAGATAAAAATAAAAGGCAAAAATATTTTGAGATTATTGATTGGTTTAAAGCGGGTTTAGAGAGCCTTCTTGGATTGATACTGTTCAAGCCTATGAGATAGAGAAAAAGTGTTAGAATAAAAAAATTATAGGAAGTTTTAACAGATAGAGATATAATGCGTTTGAAAGAATTCTTGTCGAAAGTTGATTAGGAGAAAGAGATTATTATGTTTTATTTTTATTTGTTTTTGTTTTTTTGTTGTTTCTTTTAGTTGTATATGCAGTAGCGTATTTCTTTATTGCTTATATTTGGATAACTTTACCATTGTTGATATTTATCATTTTTATATCCTATCGTTATTATGTTGAAAGTAAAACTAGAGAATATAATTATAGTGATTTAGAATTGGGTAGAGTAACTTTTGAAAAAATCTGCGACTACAACAGAAAAAGGCGAAGTTTAGAGCGTTATTTAAAAGATTTTACAGAGGAATATTATACTGAAATTTTACAAAAAGGAAAAAAATTTTTGTAATAAGTGAGGATATTGAATTGAATGATTATGAGGGTATATGAAGTTCTTTTTGGTGTGATAAAAGGGGAGTTACGTTTAGAGTTGAATGATGAACTTGTATTTTCACGTGAGATAAGATTTATTAAATAAGATATAAAAAAACACTATCATTAGATAGTGTTATTTTTGTTTTCATTATAAAATTGTGTGGCTATTTCTTTAACGTAGTTTTTCATACTTGGAAGGAATATCAGCATTTTTGAGATAGTCCTGATAATTGAAGCTATCGTCTATTGGATATTCGCTGTTCACTAAACTCATAAAATCAAGGATTCGTCCTTTTTCGCTAGTATTTTCTATATGATTTTTAAAGGTATCTATTTGAGATAGTGAGTTGTTAGAATCATCATTGATTAGATGGTGTTTCTCATGTAGTAGAACGTTTATTTTCTCGATTTCTGATGTATCGGCTCGAAGAAAGATGAAGTGTTTATTCTTTGCTAGAACGTATCTTCCTTTAGTGGATAGGTCTTTAAGAATGATCACTTTGCAATTTAGGTGTTCAATCTCATTTATAACTTTGTTTAGATTCATAGTTATTTTTTTATTTGAAAAGTATTCGTTTAGATAATTCTTTATAATTTCTCTATCGTGATCTGTGATAGGTGTACCATCATAGGCTACTGAATTATCAATAGCAGAATCAAGGTCAATATCTGAATCAGGATCAGGAATATCAGTTTTTACCTAGCAGGGTAGTCTGTTGATACATTGAAGAAGTCTGCTAGTTTTTCAACCATTTCATATTTTTGGGTTTGCGCTCCCTTTTTCATAGAAAGCAATATTTTTGTTGGCTTGAATGTATTGAAAGTGCAAGTTCTTTTTGAGTGATATTAGCTTTTTGGCGAAGTTCTTTTTAGTCTATTTGGAAGCATAATTTCTATCTCCGAAAAATAAAAAAATTTAAAAAAACTATTGACTTCTAACAACAAAAAGTAGTATTATATATTTAACAACAAAAGTTGTTAAAGAAAAATGGTCTTTGAAAAATTTAATAAAAAAACGTGTCAGACAACCACGAAGCATTGACTAACACGATTAAATGTAGCAATTTAATTATAAGTGAAAAAAATAGTAAAATGTCAAGGTGTGTCTGATAGTAGATATAGTTTGTGGAGTTTAGCTATAAAAACCTAGAATCATTCTAGCTTTTTTTCTTGGTGTTGTTTTTTTAAGTGATTTTTTTCTAAACTTTTTCACTTGTTCCCACAATACCTTTCAATTATCGTTTGATAAGTTCTCAAAAATACCAAACTTTAAGCTAGATTCCGTAAACTATATCTATTAATCATCATTGATCACGTTGGGTTTTTCGTCCTTTCGCCTGAGTAGATAAGAAAAGGGAACTGACGGCTGTGGTGCAGTCAATGATACTTTGAAGAGGTAGCTAGAGTGAGATAGTGAGGCTTTATCGTATGGTCGGTGTGTAAGATGAATGTCTTGCTAATGCCTTTGGGTAAGGAAGAGGGGGTATTGAGTTATCCTTAAATCTGTGACCGTGGCGAAGGGAGTAAGCTATAAAGCTGAAAGTGTGCGAAGATAAGAGCATACACAAAAAGAGTAACAAGAAAAAGGCTTTTGAAATATAAGCCTTTTTTATTTTTTTATAAAAAGGAAATTAACAATAAAATTTATTGTTAGTTTTCACAAGAGAATAGTTTTTATTCTTTTATGTGAATTAACAATAGAAAGAAAGAGGTATTATTTATAAGAGAAATTTTTAGAAGGTTATATTCTTTTCCTGAAAAAAAGGAATTGTATTTTGGTTAGAATGTCATTTGAAATTATTGATCGTTTGTTTGGAAATTTTTAAGTGTGTTGATGATGAATTTGGTGTTCTATTTGTTGTTTTTGATGATTTCTAAGAATGATCTATTTGGTTTTGTATCGTATTTATTTATCCTAGTAGCTGGAAGTTTTTGTTTTTATCTAATAGATCGTGATAGAAAGTAAGATAATTGAAAGAGGTGTGTTAAAATCGTATCTATTGAGTGGAAGGGAGAAGATGATGTAAGAACATATTCAGAAGAATGGATTCGTAGGGAATACCTGCGAATATATAGTAGGTTCTGCTGGAATCTAAAAATCTATGCTCACGTTAAGAGGGGCGCTGATGTTTATGTATCGTCTAAAAAATGTTGTGAAGATTTGTATAGGAAGTTATATGCTATGGGTCAATTAACGAATACTTTTTTTATCGTAAGATTGATAATCGTATTGATCGTACTTATAACCATTTTTTAGAAACAGGAGAAATTAGAGAATTTGTCTAGGAGAAAAAAATGAAAGTTAAATCTTCAATATTGTTACTTTCAACGGTAACTTTGCTTGCTTATGGCAATAGTGTAGTTCATGCTGACAGTGGTTGGGAATCAAAAATCTCACAACTGGAAAAACAGAAAGAAGAAATTGCTAAAAAGAATGGTGTTACTGGCTATGCTAGTGATGGTCGCTGGTATTCTTTGGTTGAATCTGAAAAATAAGATTAAAGAATTAGAAGCGAATCTCAATCAACTAAAAAAACTCCGTATAGTGAAAAGAATACTATTAAGGTTAGTTCAGAATATGTTCAGGCTCTTAAAGATTACTACAACTATAAGAAAAGTGATTCTGAAAGAGATAGGGCAGAAGCAATATTAAAGGCAGAAAGTAAGAAATTACGTTTACAGGAAGATAATTTTATCTCGAATGTTGTTGATCAAGTAGAAGTTTATGATGTCAATAATCTTCCTAAAGATGTGAAAATTGAATTGAATTATTTTGCTTTAAATATGCTGAATCAAGTCAGAAAACAGATGGGTTTACCTCAATTAACTTTGGCTAATTCGTCCATTGATTTTGCTGATAAGCTATCTAAGAAGGTTCGTGAAGCTGATAGGAGTGTTTTTGATTGGCATTATGTGAAGGGTATCAATGATATAGCTAGAGAATATGGTTTACCTACCTCTAGTAAAGAAGATGAAGAAAGAGAAACAGGTGGACAGTTCTATGAAAATTCGTTTGCTTTGAGTGGTGTCACAAGTGATATGACTAAAGCAGATATGAAAAAAATGGATTTATTATTCTATTGTAGAATTTTTGTATAATGGTTCTGAATTTTCTCATGCTCAATCAATAGCTGGTATAAATTATGGTAAAAGTTATAAGAATGAATATCTTGGAATATCTTTACATTATCTTAAAGATGGGTTAGGTATTAGCTATATTACTGTTTCTGATAACGAATTATCAAAAGCAAATAAGACTACCTTTAAAAAGATAGTCCTTTGAATACTACTGAAAACAATAGAAAATCATTGTTATCTATAAAAGAAAAAGAATTGCAGACTGAAAAAGGTAAGTATGAGAAGATTAAGTCTGCGTATGATAGCTATGATAGTATTGATAAAAAAATAAAAAGAAGAAAAAGAAAAAGGAGAAAAAAAGGAAAAAGGAGAAAAAAAGAAGGGCAGAACAAAAAGAATAATGTACCTGTTAAACCTTCAAAACACTCTGTTCAAAAACAAGGAAAAAACCGAAAGATTCTAGTGTAAAAAAAGGTAAAATCCTGTTATTGAAAAATGGGTGGAAAAAAGAGAATGGTTATTGGTATTATTATAAAAAATGGGAATCGTGTAACTAATTCATGGCAGGGGTTCATACTATTTGAAGTCAGATGGTAAGATGGCTGATAATGAATGGATTTATGATTCGTATTATAGTTCTTGGTTTTATTTAAAATCAGGTGGTGCTTATATAAATAGTGCATGGTATTATGATTCGTATTATCAATCTTGGTATTACTTTAGATCAGGTGGATATATGGCTAAGAATAGCTGGCAGGGTTCATACTATTTGAAGTCTAGTGGTGCTATGGCTAAGAATGAGTGGGTTTATGATTCATATTATGGTGGCTGGTACTATTTGAAGAATAGTGGAGTTTATGCTCGTTCTGAGTGGATTCAAGGTAGATATTGGGTTGATTACTCAGGAAGATGGGTATGATTTTAAGGTCAGTTTAACTGGCTTTTTTTATTGGAAGAAAAGGAGTAAAGATGATTTTAATTGTGTTTAAGCGATCTCGTTCACCGTCCTAGTAAAATGAGATTAGAAAAAAATAAAAAAATGATTTAAAAAAAGGAGAAATATAGTTAAATGTTAAAATCACAAGAATTTAAAACTTACGGATCAATCCGTAAGACAAAAGTAGCTGGTGCGTGTGGAGTTATTCTTGCGCTTGGTATTTTGGGAATGGGACTTCAAGGGACTGTATCTGCTGATGAAGTTTCAACTGATAAACATGTTGTAGTAGAGAAGAAAACAGAAGTAGATGTTCCGATCTCTCATGAAAAACTTGATAAAGCTGTTACTGAAGCTAAAAATGCTGGTGTGAATGTAGAAGTAGGTGCTGTTCAGGATAAAGGAGTAGCAACTTCTGAAACAGTAGCAGAAAAGCAAAAAGAAATTGAATCTGATTATGCGAAGCAAGAAAAAAATGTTAAAACTGTGACTAAAGATTATTCTTCTAAGGTAGATAAAACTACTAAAGAACGTGAAGTAGTTGAAAAAGAAAACAAGGCTAAACAAGAAGCGTATGAAAAAGCTGTCACGGATCATAAAGCAGAAGTCAAAACGTATTGAAGCTGAAAATAAAGCTATTCTTGCTGACAACGCTACAAAAGAAGCTGAAACCAAAAGCTGAAAAATGAGCGTATCGCAAAGGATAACGCTACAAAAAGAAGCTACTTACAAAAAGGCTTTAGCAGATCAAGAAACTTATAATAAACAGGTCGCAAAAGATAATGCTGCTCTTCAATCTCAATATAATAAGAAGCTGGAAACATATAGTAAAGAATTGTCTGCTTATAATAAGCAGAAAAGAAGAACTTACTAAGAAGGGTGTAAAAAGCTGAAAAAAATCTCATATCACGGTTTATGGTGATTATGATGATAGTCAACGTGGAAGTGTTGGATATTACAGCAAGCTAACAGCTTCATTTGAAGGTGTTGATGGTCTGACAGCAGTTAAAGATTACATTGGATTGCACTCTGATACAACCATTAGTGGAAGTCGTGCGAGGGTTACTTGTTAAAAAAATCCTGACAATTTTTGCTGAAATTTTAAATCCAAAAGCGGGGATTCATTCACGCTTCATAATGTTGCTGAAAGTAAAGATGGCAAGAAAATCTCTGCTAAGTTTACTTTTAATAGTGTTGTTCCTGAATGGGTAAAAAAATGGTAAACCTCTTAGTTCGACTAGAATTTTTTTATCAATAAAGATAATGGAAGTGGTTCTATTAATTTTGTTTATGGAAATTTAGTTCAATTTGATACTAAAAATCAATTTCTTCTATGAAAAAGACAAAGAAAAGATGCTGTGATGGCTCTTGCTTCAACTTTTAACGATATTGACTGGGGACAAGAACTACACCTTACTTATCAAGATGGAACAGAAGGGATTGTACTCAATCCAAAAGGTTCAGAAGTTAAGAAAATCACTCGTGATGGGAAAGAATATTACAAGGGAGAATACAAGACAGCTTGGACTTATGATGTTCCTGAACTTGGTGTAAAAGCAGGCGATCTTGGGTATGCTAACGTTAAAGATGAAGCTGATATTCCCCGTGGTTCAATCCTCTCAGTTGGTTATGGTTCTACTTTAAACTTTGCTTATCATAACGGAGAAGGTGTTCATGATGATAAGCAAATTGAAATTCACCGTAAACAAGTGCAAGGTATTCTTGCTTCTAAAGGTGTAACTTCTGCTTCAGATGAATCAGTCTTTACAGATTTTGGTTGGGCAGTTGGAATCTTTGGAAAGGCAAGTTCTACTGTACCTATTACGATTCTTTCTAAACCTCCTGTTAAACCTGAATTGAAACAAAAGGATACAAAAGAAATTCCTAAACCTAAATTGGAGAAACCGAAAGAATTTGTACCTCGTACAACACTTCCGACTCCACCTGCTCCGACTCCACCAAAGAAGAAAAAAATTCCTGAAATGCCTTTAGTTCCTACTGTAAAAGTGAACTATTCACGCTTGCGTGTAAAACCATCAACTCCAAAACCTGTGAAGGCTATTACAGATAATTACGCAAACAATATCAATGGTGCAAATACATTTGATAAGAATGTGAAATTCAGTCTGACAACTGACTACAAACCATATTCAACGTTTACTACTGATTCTAAGACTTATGGTAAAACATGGGCTATAGTAGATGATGTGCAAGATGGTGCTTACAAGGTAGATGATAGTAAAATCACTATGAAGGATTCTGCTCGTAAAGATGTTAAGGCGTTGTTTAATATGTATCATGTCCTTTCTGAAAAACAACGTACAAAAGAAATTCAAAACATTTTGAAAGAAACTGGATTGAATCCTAAAGGTGAGTTCTATATGTTTGTAGCGAAAGACTCTGCTTCATTCTATAAGAATTATGTAAGACAGGCTAAGAATATCACGATTGATCTTCCTGCTCGTTTATTGGTAGAAAAAGGACAGCTTGTAAAAAATGATTTCCATCAAATTGATTTTGGAAATAGTTTTGTTTCTAATTTGGTAACACTTCAAGTTCCTGATTTGAAACCTGAAAAACACGCTTTGGATCAAAAAGATGATAAGAAGATTCGTGATGGTCAAGAAATTCAGATTGGTGAATACTTACGCTATCTACTTGATGGCGTAACTGTGCCTAGTAAGCACGATACACTTATCAGTATGATGGAATTGATCTGCTTGACTTGAAGCATGATAAATATACAGGTAACTGGTCAGGAATTATTCGTGGTACTGAATATGTAGCAGGAAAAGATATGGTGTTACCGTATGATGTAGTTCTTTCTGATGGAAAAGTTGTTAAGGCTGGAGATAAGATTGCTAAAGGCTCTGCTTATGCTTTCCAATTTAAGTTTGATCAAAGTACAAATTCTGATTTCATTAAGAAGATTGTTAAAGTAACATGGAATGAAAAAGATGGTAAATGGTCATATACTATTGACAAAGATTTCTTGAACTCTTTAGGAGTTAGAGGCACGTTTGATGCAGATTTTTATATCGAAGTTGAACGTATTGCAAGTGGAGAAATCGAAAACAAATTTGTGAACATTGTAAATAGTCAAGATATGGAAGCTAAAGTTGTAACTCATACTCCTGAGGAACCTAAACCACAAGAACCGAAAAAACCTGCTTTACCGAATACTGGTACTGCTGAATCTTCACTTGGTTGGTTTGGTCTAGCTGGTGTACTTGCAACTGTGCTTGGTGTAGCTGGTCTTAAACGTAAAGAAGATTAGTGTATTTGTTAAGGGCGATTAAAAACAGGAAAAATCGCCCTTTTTATTTTTAAAAAATATATATAATAAGAGGTATAAAAAAATGGCAAAAAAATTAAAAAAATCCCTGTTGGGTTGGAAGCGATTGGAACTAAAAGTAGTTGTCAATCCAAAAATATCGTGAAGTTGTGACTGGTAACGGTGAAAATTTCGTTCCTTTCCGTGAGTTTGAACTTTCAGGAGATCAACAAAAATAGCGTGACTGTTCGTGTATATGGAATTAACAATTCTGATACTCCAAAAAGCAAAAGGTTTGACTATTGTTAAGTCTGTATCAGGACTTAATTTCGTAACTCGCTTGGTTGGTCGAAAAGAAGAAATTCAATTTGAAAGCAAGTGAATTGCGTTTTGAAAAAAATAATAAAAAGGAGAAATAAAAAAATGGCTTTTTAATATTCGTAAATTTAACAATGCAGAAATTCCTGTAAATGTGAAGGAAAAAAATTCGGTACACTTACTTTTCTTGGTTTTGATGAAAACTGGAAAATGGTAGAAGGTGAAGCTGTTGATTATCCAACTCATGCTGAAGTGTTCTCTGATAAAAATGCAAGAAACTATTGCGATCAAGTTGGAAGAAGGTATTTCAGTAGAAGATATTCCGTTTATGTCAGAAGTTGAAATTGTAGGACAAGCTACAATTTGGATTTATGATTATGAAGATACTGTATATCGTGGTAATAATAATGTTTCTGAAATTAAGGCACTTGCTTTCTCATTGCGTGCTGAAAAATATTAAGCGTGTTGGTGCTGGTGCTGGTGTAACTGCTCAACCTAAACAAGAGCAGAAGCAAGAACAAAAACAAGAGCATAAAGGCTAGTTGGTAAAGGAGAAAAGATATGGGTTTGTTTCCTGCGTATAGAGGAATCAAGATTAAGCCTTATATGGTAAATCTTAGATACTTTATCTTTTCTTTTTTTCTTTTTTTGTTATTTAGTCCTGCGCTTGTATATTATGGTTATTTAAACTTTGAAAAAATCAAGGGTTTGGATATACCATCTATTGTTATTCTAGTGATTATGTTGGTAGTATTTATTGTTTTAAGTATTTATCTAACATGGTTTTCACAAGAAAGATTCTTTCTTTTTCAAAAGTTAGAAAGACTGTCTAAACTGGCTTTCTTTTTGAAAAGAGAATGGTTATACCTATACAAAGAAGGTAAAACGTGAATCAGGTACTATTGATAAAAGTTGTGTTTCCTGCTGTTTACATGAAACAGAATCGCTATGATCTTGATGTGGCTTTTTAAAATGGCTGGTAACAAGTTTCAAGAAAAGTTTAAGAAGATTGGTAGTGAGTTAGAAACAACTTTCTTTATGGACTTTATGGAAGTTCAGGACGATATAAAGTTCAAAACTTACAAACTAGCCTATTCTGCTTTTTTGAATCGTATCAAGGTAACTGATGTCAACTATTCTGATAAAGGTATTCAACTGATGAAGAATCTTTACTGGAATCCTATTGATGATCCTCATATGCTGGTCTGTGGTGGTACTGGTGGTGGTAAAACTGTACTTTTAAGAACGTTGATTCTTGCTATGTCAAAAGTTGGTGTAGTGGATATTTGTGATCCGAAACAAGCTGACTTTGTGACAATGGCAGAACAAAAAGCCTTTGAAGGTCGAATCTCTTATAAAGTAGAAGATATTGTTTCTATGATTGAAAGAGGTGTTGAGATTATGTTTTCACGATATGCCTATATGCGTGAAAAACGTGAAGAAAATGGCGATAAGGACTTGAAGAAGTTTTATGAGTATGGTTTAGAGCCTTATTTCTTAGTTTGTGATGAATATAATGCCTTGTGTGCTATGTTGGACTTTTCAAACTAGACAACGCTTTAGACAATGCTATGGGACAATTCCCTCGCTTCTTGGAAGGCAAGCTGGGTGCTTTGCGACAATAGCTATGCAGAAGCCTTCAAGAGAAGATTTAGGCTCAAAATTACAAGCAAACATTAACTTTCGTGTGTCTGTTGGTCGATTGGACGAGATCGGTTATGATCTAGCCTTTGGCGAAGTCAATAGAAACAAGGAATTTAAGTATGTGAAATATCTTGCTGGTAAGCGTGTTTATGGGCGTGGATATGCTTCTGTCTATGGAGAAGTTGCAAGGGAATTTTATTCACCTTTATATGTCAATGGTTTTTCATTTACTGATGAATTTAACAAGGTGGAAAGACGAGAAAATCCTTTCAATCCATTAGAGAATCCTGAAGTGGTTCTTTCTGAAGAAGAAAAACAAGCCTTACAGGAAGAGATGGAAGCTAAAGAAGAATTGCAGAATGGTCTTGTTAAAAAAAGGCTAGTCCTGAATTGGTTCAAGAACTGATGGCAAGTAAACAAAAAAAGAAAAATGAAGATGATCTTGTAAGAACATTTGCTTTTTCTAAAGAACTTGGTGTTTCTGCTGGTTCTATGAAAAACTTGGTTGATAAGCTAGATGGTATTTTAGATTTTGAAAAGGAAGATAACGTAGTGTTACTTGATAAAACTCAAAGAGATATTATAAGAGATTTGTTTGAGTTGAAAAAGAATACTACACAAAAATTGGAGTGAGATTTTTGGAAGATTTTTCCTTTTGATCAATACTAATCTAGTAGTTGTGAGGGGTTTTTACCTCTTTTTATTAGTGCTAGTTGGTACAATTCAGCTTGCTAGTAGCTAGTAGCAGGGAACGAGGAAGCGTATGCGACGAGTGACTGCGTGTACTAGCGTGTACTAGCGAGGCTGGATTGTGCGAATTAACCCCCTATGACTAATTCCGAGAATCGATTTGAAACGAAAAAGAATGCTGATAAATCAACATTCTTTTTAAGTATTATTTGCAAAAAAACAAGATATTTTGTCTGTTTAGCTACCAAAAAGATACCATATCTGCTTATTTTTTTCTTACAATTTTTTTGATGTGCTTTTTAATTTCTTCATCGCCCAATCATAATGACTTGAAGTAGTGCTTACAAAAATACGAACCAAGTATCATTTAAAAAAAGTAGACGAATGTCTACTAGAAATGTTGAGGTTTGGCAAACGTCTGGTAATGATGATGCTATAGATTCCTTTATCTCAAATACTGCCGTATTAATCCACCTCGTTATTCATTTGAAAGTCATTTTCTATGATTTTACTAAAGGTAAAAACCATTTTTTTAAAAAGCACTCTCTGAGAAGCCAGATTGTACGTTGCCGTCCCTCGCGATAATCTTATGTAAACCATAAGTAGTAAAGGCCTTTTCTAAAACGAGTTTAACTGCTTCGCTGGCATATCCTAAATTAGTAACATTTTCTCCAATCCTATATCCAAGTTCTGCTGTTTTTTTCTATCCTTCCCCTAAAAACACTTAAATTGATTCTTCCAACCATAATACCTTGTGCATCTCTAATAAGATGCATGTAGACATCATGATTCTCTTGTTCCCTTTAACAATTCCCTTGTAATTTCTTTTAAAAACTTTCTGAATCAAAAATAGTGAGCTGGTCTAGGAGGTAAACTTCGCTCAAAAATACTCTCTATTTTCTTTTTTTCAAAAGAATAAACATCTATGCTATTTTCTTCAGACATCAACTCTAAACTTATCATTGTAAACAATCTCCTATCATTCTCTAAACTCAAATTCACTCATGTTCACACAAAGTGACATTTACAAAATATCTCTTAAATTTTTTTGTCTCTTTTCCAATGAGCCTCTTTCTTATTAGCAAGAAAGTTTTCTAAAAAAAGTAATAATTTCTTTTTTTGTCTTCTTCGGTTAGTTCATACCTCTCAATAAACTAACAATTTCTTCTAGTCCGTCATCACGTCCTTTTTAAAAATCTCAAAAAGATGTACCAAAGATTTCAGCTAATTTTTCTACTGTTTCATCTTTCGGATTTCTCCCTCCGTTTTCCCACCTAGCGTACTGGGCTTGAGCTACACCTAACTTTTCAGCAACTTCTAATTGAGTAAGTCCTGCATCTAGTCGGGCTTTTTTTATATTGTCTTTTAACATTTTAAAATTCCTTTCGTTTTTCTATTGACTTATAACCAAAATGGTTGTATTATACTTATATAACCAAAATGGTTATACAAAAACAAAGCATACAAAATAAGTGATACTAGTTAAATTTATGAGTATGCAAAAACACCCCAGAAAGCTCTGCAAAGCGTTCTGAGGCTTTCGTTTAAAACCAATACAATTATACCAAAATGGTAATAAAAAGTCCATAAAAAGTGAGATATGGCTAGATTGAGGATATTATGACATCAACACAATTGGCATTTCAAAACAACAAAATTAACAATACTCATTCTTTTTTTATTCGCCTAGTTTAGAAGAATATATTCAAGTAAATGATGATGTATTTAACGATATTCGAGACGAAGAATTGAACTTCGAGCACTTGAACTGCTCTCGAGTTTTCTAGACAAGTATTTTTGAGTAGTTTAAAAAAACTATTAAATTAGAGATTGGGAGATAGTGCAAGGGCGCAAGCCGAAGGCAGAGCGCCCGAAGCTCGAAGTTCTCCCAATCTCTAATATAAAAAGCTGGCGTTTCTAACAGCCAGCAATCCGATACACTTAAGGCAACGTCCTAAGTAACGAGCCATTGGCAAAAAAATCAATAGTAGCAACGAATTACGCAGATTTTAAGCATAGAAAGGAGGCGTTACATTGAAAAAAATACCATTCAATCTCTACGAGAATATCAAAATAAAGTAGATTTATCAGAACTAGAAAAAAATCTATTTATATCAGTATTGACAGATTAACAGTAATCTTTGATAGTGAGAACCAATCACTTAGACGAATATTTCGTGAATTACGAAAAATCACTCGATAATATAATTCAAGAATTTAGTATTCAAGAAAATCTAAGAGAAGACTATTTTACTCTTTATAAAACGATAAACGAAGATAGTATAAATCTAATTTTCTTTCAACTATCGGATTATGGTGGTTATCAAGTCATACGCCTAGACTTCAACCCAAACTCACTAAAAGAATTTGAGGGGTTACAAGTGTGGAGGCAGATTATGAATTACGCTCGATTAAATCGATTAGAAATTAGACTGTCACGATTAGATCTTGCTTTTGATATCTTCAATAGGCCAGAAATAGTTTTTTTACAACATATCAAAGGAGGGGTTAGTCATAAAATATTCTACGGTAGAGGGGGAAATATAGAAAGTAAATACTGGGGTGCAAGTGGTAGCAACGTTCAAGTACGTTTGTACAATAAGAATATAGAGGTATTAAGTCATAAAAGAGCTGATAAATTAAATATAGAGAGTAAGCCTTTTTGGTGGCGATTAGAGTTCCAACTTCGGACAAAGGCTATAAAATGAAGAAACCATTTCAGAGATTTCTAAACGATTGGAGAATTTTTAGCTTTTTTAGTCTTTCGAGTGTTCCAGATGATAGCAAAGCATTTGCCTATATTTTTTTCTTCATGAACCAGCACTCTTACCCGAATTATTCCCCCTACCTCAAACCTAACACTATTAGAGTGAAAAAGACCAGACTTAGAAAAACACCTAAAAGCATTTGATAGTAGCTCATTTTCTTTTAGAACTACAAGATGCACTTAAAGAACAAACCCCACGATTAAATAATGAACTCAAACAATTAATAGGAGAATTCCTAGAACTTACTAGTAAAGGAGAAATTGACTTATGAACGATAAACTAACTATGACAGTACAAGAAATTATGGACTTAGGGTTTTCAAAATGGACTGCTTATAATATTTTTACGGCAAGCAAAAACATATTATGGTTGAACGTGGATTCGATTTTTTTATAATAATAAAGGACTTGGAACAGTTCCAGTATCAGTTGTAGCAGAGATACTTGGATTGGAGGAACTACATGTCAAAAACTAGATATACCGGTGTTACGAAAGATGATAAGACTGGCAAATATACTTATTATTTTAAAGCTGGAGTTGACCTAGCTACTGGTAAACCTTATCAAGAACGTAGACGTGGTTTTTCAAACCGCAAAAAGAAGCCTTTGAAGCACGTACAAGAGCCTTGAATAAGATACAACAAAAAAAGGAGGAATTAAGCATACTCAATGGACTTTTAAGCAGTTTATGGAAGAAGTTTTTATGCCAAATTATTACGCTACAACAAGTCCGGATCTCGAACACAGACGTCAAGTTATATTCGATGAATTTATTCAATACTTTGGTAAGAAAAAACCTAGAGAAATTACTACTTATGATGTGATTAATTATAGAAACGGTTTATTAGAGAGATATTCAAATTCATATGCAAGAAACAAGATGACATTGCTTTAATCAAGTTTTGAAAACTGCGAAAAAAATATGGGTTGATTTTTTTCATGAAATTCCCACAAGTAATATCAGTCCAATTCCAATCATAAAAAAACATATAGATTTTTTTGGACAAAAAGACGAGTTCCAAAAAAGTAATACAATCACTTGATAAAAAAGAGTTATTTTGAGCACTTTGTTTATACACTTTTTTTGGTTATATTATTTTACGGGAATGCTGTAAATGAGGCGACTGCTCTTTATTGGGAAGATGTAGATTTTTGAAAAGAAAAACTCTAGCAATCAATCACAACTTACAGTACATAAACCGTGAAAATTGGGTTCGGCGTAACAAACTAAAAAACGGAAAAGCTCCAGACGAACCATTGGGCTTGATGATAACACTCTAAACGTACTTAAGGAATGGAAAGAACGACAAGCAAAAGTTGACAAGATACCATTCATTCTATCACTTGATGGAAATCCATATCGTAAGCGTAGTATTAGAGACCAGATTATAAAATACTCTAAACGTGCAGGTGTTAAATACATTCAACCCAAAGGTTTGAGACACTCTCACGCATCATTACTCATTAATGAATATAACGTAAATGCTCTATATATTCAAAGACGATTGGGTCATTCTGATGTCAAAACTACACTTAGTATTTATAGTCATTTATACCCAAACGCTGATTCCGAATTAACAGATAAACTCAATCTCATATCAAGTGATTTTTATCGACTAAATCTATTTGGCTACCAAATTAGCTACCAAAAAAGAAATACACCTCAAAAAGCCTCATTTTAAAGGGCTTTTTTCATATTTTCCCACTATTTCTAATAGGGGGTAGAAGGTGTGCGATAAGGTCAAAAAGCCTTGATAATACTGGTTTTTTTATCTCAAAAAAATGCAACATTACAAAAAAAGGAGAAATATGGAATTTAAAGAATTGAATAAAGTACAAAAAAATGTACTCTTTTTCAGATCAGGAGATTTCGGACTATTTAGAAATAGATAGAGCGACACTTTATAGGTGGAAGGAAGCTGGAAAAGTTTCCGAAGCATACGATTCAAAAATTAAAGAGTTGGTCGCTTTTAAAGAAGGTGTGCGAGATAGTGGTTTCTCTTTGGAAGGTAAAGTTGACTATGTGAAGGTTACATTCAAAAACAAGAGATTATATTGAAGTTATTGATAAGGTCTTAGGTTTGAAAAATAAACCTTTCTTAGAAGAAGAAAAAGGTGGTTCAGGCTATGATACAAAATATACATTTCAGTTTATCAATGTATTCATATCGAAGAAAAGGGAAGATATGGGTTGTATGATTGAGTTAAAAGGTCAGGCTTGCAGGCAATTTGAATATTACCTAGAAGAAGAACAAAAAGCAAGCTGGAGAGATTTCTTTATTCGCTGTTTTGAGTATGAGCGTGAAATTGCTGAAGGTGATGGAAAGTATATGAATATACCTCGGCTAGATATTGCGCTTGATGAAAAATATAACGAAGAAGGGAATTTTGAACTTGGCAAGCTGGTAGAACTTTGGGACGAAGGTTTGATTGATAGTCGATTGAGATTGAAGCAGATTGAAGATAATGGTGAGTATGGAAAAGCTAAAACAATTTATTTTGGTTCAAGACAATCTGCCTATCATTTTTGCTTTTATCAGAAGGATATTGAGCAGGCGAAAAAACTTGGTTTTGATTTAGATTTCATTCATTCGGCTTTACAATTCAAGAATCGGTATGAAGTGCGAATGTGTGATGAAGTAGCTTTGGACTTTGTAAAAAAAGCCTTGAATCAAAAGCTGGATATGGCGAAGTTGGCTGTAAGAGTTATCAATAGCAAGATTAAGGTCTATGAGAAAGTCAATGGAAAGAAGGTTCTTAACAAAGAGTGGTATTCATTGCTGGGCGAAGTTGATCGTATTGGTTTTTCAACTGCTCCTGTTGAAGTTGGTTTTTTTGATAAACAGTATAAATGGATCAATGAAAATGTTTCAGGTGTTACTACTGTTCTTAAAACTTGGGAAAATATAACTGGTGAGCATAAGTTGAAAAAAATATTGTTTGAAGGGAATATAAGTGAAAAAAATTGGAAGAAATTAGAGCAAGCGAGGGTTGACTATGAGAAAAATTTACAGGTTGATAGGTACTGATTCAGTGGTAGTGAATAATAGTAACTTAGTTGTATCTACTGATAAAGGATTGAAGTCTATTAGTAGTTATTTTCCTAGTTTTGAAGGGAATGAAAATTTAGTAGTGATTCCTGTTGAGCCTTCTAAAATCTTTTCGGACTTATTTCAAGGAATATACATTGGATTGGTCAAGGATTCATGAAGATGTGAATGCGATTCTTGATATGACAAAATAGTTAGTTTTATTTGAGGTTGTTCTATGAAAAAGAAGAAAAAAATAACTGATGAAGTTTTAAGAAAAATTGGTGTATTTGATTCATGCAAGGTATTTCTATGATGGAATTGTAACGAGTAAGAAGGCTAGAGGTTATCAAGATTATATTGAGTTTCAATGTCAGACTTATAGATCAACTAAAAACTAGAAAAAGATTGGTATGAGGTTAAAAGACTAACTAAAGAATATGAAGAATATTTGAATAAAGAAGTGGATATAAAAAGAAAGTTGTTATTGTTTGGTTTGTTGAAAAAGAGATAGTAAGGAGAGAATAGATGTCTATAATCTATTGGTTAAAAAAATATCATTTGGAAAGATGGGTTTGAAGATGGCTAGAATTTTTGAAGTGGATAAGGGAAGTCCTGCGCTTTATGTGTTTGAATTATATATTGCCTATGGTTGTATTTCTTGTTGTAAATTTGATTAGTGGCAACTCTAAAAATCGCTTTTGTTTTCTTTAGTATTACGCTAGTTGCAGGAGTTGTGATGAATTTTAAAGAATTGGATAGGTCGCTATATGATAAGTATGATAAAGATGATTTTTAAGATCATACATTTCTTGATTTTAAATACTTTTGTTGGATTGATAGTGTCGGTGTTAACTTATGTAGTGACAGGAAACATTAAAATTTCTATTTTTATGTTTATTTTGATGTTGGCAGGTGGTGTATTTTTGAATGAAAAGGAAGGTTTTTATGGAGTGAAAATTAAGAAGCGTTCTCCTGCATGATTGCTGGGAAAAAAAGTAAAAGCTAAAAAAATAATAAAAAGGAGAAATAAAAAATGGCTTTAAGTGGAAAAAGATAAACAAGTGATTGAGTTGTCATTGGAACTTGGTAAGAAATTGAAGGATCAAGAATTTAAGCAAGCGTGGACTTTAGCTGGTGAGTTAAGTGCGCTTCTTAAAAATACTGATGATTTGAGCCTTCCATATCAAGTGATCGAATGTATCAAGAAAGATGTATCAAGTTATTATTCAATGAATCAAGAATATAACAAGGTTACGAATCGTGCATTTGCGATTGGCTCTAGCTTTGAGCGTTCGGCTTCAATTTAATTAAAAACGGTAAAGGAAGTCAAGGTTGGCTTCTTTTTTTGTATAGAAAGAAGGAATAAAATGGAATTTAGTTGTCAAGCAAAGGGAATTTTTTTCCTATTGTGGATAGAGAAAGTGCTAGTGACATTGTTTTTGGTTCAGCAAGCATTTGTAGTGTGTAATGCTTTACGGAGTGAAGCATATTCTTATGAAAAAAATTTTTGGTAGAATTTAAACTTTTTAGAATCAATGGTAGTCAAGGTTTTTAAATGCTAGAGATGGAGAAGATTATCCTGATGATTTATTTTATTTAGAAGAAGGTTCAGATATGTTTTCTCGTGTTTATCAGACTTATCTTTGGGCTAGGTTTAATGTGAATATGTGTGTATTGTCAGAAGAAGAATTTCTACAAAAAAATTTCTGAAAATGAGTGTAATTTGGATTCAGAAGATGAGTATAAAGTTAGCTGTTTAATTTCAGCATATTCCGATATTCTTAGTCTGTTGAAAAAAAGAAATATATTCATTTTGAAGGTATTGAAGTAATTGAAGATTCTATTTGTTCTTTGAATATGATTTTTAGATTAACTTTTAAAAGGAGATAGAAAATGAGTATTAAGGTTATTTACGATAGTTATTCGGATATTTGTAAAGATTATGTTTATGGGAAAAGATTCCTTTGACGAGCCTGAAATTGTTATTGAAAGGCTGAATGAGCATTTTGATGGTGTTGAATTTGGTCAGTTTGATGGTTGCAATCCTGATAATGTTTATATCAATTCATTTACAGAAGTTGATACACAAGAAGCCTTGATTGATTTTGCTGGTATTTTGGATCATGGAGAATATGAGCAGTTAGTGAATGAAGATCGTTTGTCTGCTTATGTAGAAGAACATGAAGAAGAAATTATCAGTCGATTAGAAGATTCTTATACTTTCCTTTGTCATGAAGGCGATAGCTGGTACTTCTTGCAATAAGGAATAGCTGGTATCGAATATGGCTTCAAGAGTTTTAATTAAGAATCCAAAAAATGGAAGGCAGGCTTGGTTTAGCTTGCCTTTATATTTTGGAAAGTTGTCTGTGATTGGTTTGAGTGGTTCTTATGATGATCAAATTGAAATTGTTGATTATGAAGGGACTTCATTCATTGGATATGGTTTATTTAATGTTGCTGACTTGGAACAGTTAAATAAGCAGGTAGAAGGTTGATTAAGGAAGGAGAAAATAAAAATGGATTTAATGGCTTTAGTTATTTATAAAGGTGTTGCTAGACGAGTTTTGCTTCCGATTTCTAGTGAAGAACTTGCTGAACGCTTTCGGCTATGAAGGTCAAGAAATTGAGGTTACGTTTGATTCGATTGAGGGATTGCCTGATTTGGATTGTGAACGCTTGAATTTGGATTTAGCGAATGAACTTGCTGAAGAATTGGAAGATGTAGATGAAGATGTTGTTTTATCATATATTGAATCAAATAGTTCTGATCCAAAGGATTTATTAAATGTTGAATTTGATGATTGCTGGTTATATCCTGATGTTGCAACCGATCGAGAATTGGGTGAATATATTGTTGATGAAATTGGTTTTGAATTGTCGAGGGAAACATTAGAAAGATATTTTGACTATGAAAAAAATTTGGTCGAGATGTTCGCTTAGAAGAAGGTGGTAGCTTTGTTGATAGAGGTTACTTTGTATCAAGATGATAGCAAATATTAGGGTTCTGAATGAAGGCAATTTCGATTATCTTTGTGAGTTAGATGTTATGAAGCATAGTCAAGATCAGATTGTTGCAAGATTGAAAGAATTGGGAATTGATAAAGGGAATTTCTTTGTATGTGGTATTACTGATTGGGAAGTTGATAAGATCATGTCGCTGGACGAGGTTTACTTGCTGAAAAAAAGCAGTCCTTGATCTGTATGATGGTGATGATTATGTTGTGAGATTTCAGTTACAGCGATATGTTCCTATCAAAAAGATTATTTCAACCTATTATCAATTCTGTTCTAAAAGATGAAGTCGCAACTGTGATTCAACTTTCAAAGAATTTAGATATTGGTCTTTTGATAAATTATTTTTTTAAGTGTGGAAATTGGGTGACAGCATTTCAAGGTTTTGTTGAGCAAGGCGAAGTGCTGAATACTCCAAAAGGATTTTTATAGAAAGGTTTCTTTTGAATGAGAAATATGTTTTTAAAGAAGCCACGCAAAGACAAGCAACTGACAGTCAAGAAGATCAGTCAGAAAAAAATCGAATCTGATTTTTATGATTAGCTTGGTTGGTTTTGTCCTGCTGTGTGGTTTAACCATGTTTGTTTCATTAGCGACTACTGCGAAGATGAATGCAAGGCTTTCTGAAGCGCCTGTGGTGGAAGCTAAAAAAGAAACAGATCGTACTTTGGAACAGTTCCTAGATGGATATGTAAGTAGATACTTTACATATAATTCACAAAAGTGGCTCTGCTGATGAAGATGTCGCAAAGTTGAATGATTATTATGGTGGTGTTCCTGATGTAAAGAATCAAGGTCAGACGAAGCGAGAGATGAATATTGTTAGCGCTCGTATGTTGAGTGCTAAAGATGGTGTCGCTGTTTATCGTGTGATCTATGATACGAAGAAAGATGATAAGAATCAACGTGTAGGAATTGAATTTTCGATTCCATACGGTGTGAAAGATGGCAAGTATTATGTAAGTGGCTTTACCGTGGTTCTCTCCCTGTTAGCGATTTTTAAAGCTGAAGGAGTGGATAAAAGAAAAATCATGTATCGCTGGTAGCGAATGATGAGATGGAAGAAGGTAAGCGCAAGAAGTTAGTGTCCTTCTTGGAATTATTCTTTAAGAATTACACTACAAGTCAAGCAAACTTGGATTTGATTTCTAATGGAATTAAGTCTATTGGTGGTGCAACTTTCAAGAGTTTAGATTATACCTACTTTAAAGAGAAAGATGGGAAAATCTATGCTTATGCGCAAGTTACTCTTGATGTAGCAGGTACAACTCATAGTGAAAACTTTAGCTTTGAGTTAAGAGAAGATAAAGATAGTTACTTTGTAGAAAAAATGGATCATACGATTCCAGCAGATTTCAATAAAAAAGACGATAAAGGAGAATAAAACAAATGGCATTATTTCAATTTCTAGTAGCAAAACTCGGTATTCCAGCAGTAGCATTTTTCGCTGGTACAAAAGTTCTTAAAGCGTGGAAGGATCAAAAGGTTGGAACGATTGTAGGAACAATTCTAATTGCAGGATTCATTATCTATTTCATGGATAATCCTGAATCAGTATTGCGTGCAACGAATACAATTTGGTCTAAAGTGCTTGAAGTATTCAAGTAGGTCAATATTATGAAGCGTGAAGATAAAAAGCTGTATGTCTATACAACAGCTTTCAGACAGCCTATATGGGTGCATAAGATCAATGAAGATTTTAGCTTACCATTTGCGCTAAAGATGTCAACGATCATTTATACTCTAGTAAGTTTCGCTATATCGTGGTTCTTGCTAGGGTATGTACCCTTATTGGATTGGGGTTTTCGATTCATGGGTGCATTGTTCATTGGCTGGTGGTTTGGAAATTTACTAGCTGAAAATAAAATTGATGGAAAAAAACATTGTTTCGTTTCTTAGTTGATTATTTTAGATTTTGGCTAGAATATGACAGTAAGAGAAGTTCAATGTATCTCTGTAAAGGTAAAAAATATGAGAAAGTGAGAAGAATTTATCGTGGAATTAACGAATAATATTTGGGCGATAGATGATAGCTTGATTCTCTTGAAAGATGGAAGTGTGCTGGCTGTATTTGAAGTTGAGCCACAAGTGATCAATACCATTGAAGATGGTGAGAAAGAAGATTCAAAAGATTTAGTATTCAATTACTTATCAAGTATTGCTGAATATAGCGATTTTGGAATTTATACTCTGAATTTTGACTTAGAATTGGCAAGGAAAATTGAGTTGCTTTCTCACGATATTGAGCAGGGTGTTGGTACAAGTCCATTGGCAAATTATGTGATTTCTAATATGGCTGATCGCCTAGAAGAAGAAGTAACGTATTTGTTAGAATCAAAAGATTATCTAGTAGTGCCTTTGAAGTCAGTCAATGTATCGTCTGATTTTAAAGTGACAGTTAAGCAGTCTGTTGCTAACTTTAGAAAATCAGTCATGAAAATGGTTGGTTTTGAAGAATTACCGAAGGTCGATTGGTCGAAGGAATGGCAGGATCAAAAAGAATTGATTCAAACAAAATTACACGCTTTGAATATTCAAGAAGTAGTCAAAGAAGATTTGATGTTGTTGAATCGGATTCATTTCTTAAATGGTCAATACTATGATAAGGATAGTGAAATTGTTGCCCTTCAAAATTCGATTGAGAATGTTGATGAAACAATTATTGAAATTGGATCAGGTAACGCTTTGAAGCTGGTCAATGGTGAAGAAGAAAGTTATGTAGCAACTATTCCTGTGTATGCTTATCCAAAGAATGTTTCCTACTTGCACTTGGCAGAAGAAATTAAGAATATTGGTTTCCCTGTAAATAGTGCCTTGAAAGTGAAATTCTCAACTAAAAGTGGAATCTATTCTTTGAATACCAGGGCAAGAAACAAGCGTAAAAATCTTGGAAATACGGTGACTGAAACAGCAGAAAATGATGATGTTCAAAAGATTGAAGTCTTAGAAAGTTATCAGTTACTAGAAGATTTTCAAGAGAAGTACGATAATAAAGAGCCTATGGTTACGTTCCTTCACCTGTTACAAATTACTGGTGATAGCATTGAAGAATTGAATGTTAAGTATGATATTTTAGCTTCAAAATTGAAAGATATGGAAGTTGAAATTGTGAAGGCTGTTGCTGACCAGGTATATCTATTCTATAAATTTAGAATGACAGAATTGATTGATGGCGATAGAGAAGGCTTTCTACAATATTCAAGCCTGCGTGGTCTTTGTGAGAATCTGTTTTTTTACGAAGAAAAAAGTAGGTACTGATGTTGGATTTCCTATTGGTCGAATTGATAAGAATATTGCTTCATGGTATGGAGATTTTAAACGTGCCTTAGATAATAGCACGAATGTTGTATTCACTAACTTGTTGCAAGCTAATAAAATTGGTGTGCATGGTAAAGAAACAAGCAATCCTCATACAGCTATTACTGGTTCTACTGGTAACGGTAAGTCATTCTTAACAAAATTACTATTTACTTATCATTCATTGTTAAAAGCTAAAGTGTTGTATGTCGATCCAAAAGCTGAAATGCGAACACAATATCTATCTGTGTTAGCCGATTTGGAAGAAGAAGGTGAATTTGAAGAATTACAAGAATACATACGATCTATTCGCTTTATTACTTTGGATATGCGTAAGGAAGAAAATAAAGGTGTTCTTGATCCATTCTCATTCCTTCAAGATGAAGGTGAGTTAACGGAGTTAGCAACGGTACTTGTTGGTTCTGTCCTGGATAAAGACACTTATATTAAGATTCAACCTTACTTGTTAGATTCACTTGATAAAGTGATTGAGCGTAGGAATGCTGGCGAAAAGGTCGGTATGTTACAAGTCTTTGATGAATTGGAAAAATCTTCAAAAGAAGAAGTTTCAACTGCTGGATATTTCTTGAAGCGAATTTCTAAAAATTCATTATTATCATTGTGTTTCGCTGATGGTAGTCAAGAAGTCCTAAAGACTGATGATAAGACAATTATTGTTGAGATTACTGGTCTTGATATGCCTAAAGGTACGGACAAAGACGAGATGACTGAAACACAATTAAGAAGTTTGACTGTTATGTATGCGTTGACCTATTTCTGTGCGATTTTTGGTGAACGTGAGAAGGACAAGGAAACAATGTTATTCCTTGATGAAGCATGGCAGATTATGTCAACTCCTGCTGGACGTCAAGTGGTTAACCGTATTAAACGTACTGGACGATCATTTAACAATTTCTTAGTGCTTGTTACTCAATCGGTCAAGGACTTGAAAACAAGTGATGATACAACTGGTTTTGGTACAGTATTTGCCTTTCCTGAAACACGGAAACAGAAGCAATATTGGAACATTTACGAGTTGAGAATGATGAATTGTCAAGAGCATGGCTTGAAAATCAGACAATGGGACAATGTATCTACTATGATACATTTGGACGGAAAGAGCGTATAACTGTTGATGGTACAATCTTCCCTGAATTTCTACCATTGTTTAAAACGGTTGATTCTAAACTGGTGTCAGTACAATAGAAGGGGGAAAAATGAGAAGAAATATTTTACTAGGGTTTGTTTTATCTATCTTTTTCTTTCCTTTAGTTGTTGCTGGTGCGATTGAGCCTTCCTTGCCGAATAGTAGTACGAATATTGGAGAATCAACTACTAAACCTTCTTCTAGTTCGTCTATTGTTCCGAATACTAATAATGGTTCACCATTTTTACCAAACAATAATTTTTAATATTGTTGAATTTGATAAGAATACAAATAAACCAAAAATTAGTTGATCCCGCTGATAATGCAAAAAAGGCACTAGATAATGCAAGAAAGAGTAGAGAAGCAAAAGAAGCCTTAGAAAAGAAAGAAGCAGATTCAAGAAAGTTGACTTATGATAACTATAAGTCGAAGATGTCTGATCTAACAAGTAAGGTTTACTTTGATAAGAAATTCTTTGGATTTGATTCAAACATGAATTATTTCTTTAATTCGATTGTGCAAGCTATTTTTTGGTTGTCAAAATTTATCTTCACAATTATAGCTGGTATCTATAATGCAGTCGAGGGAATGAGTGATGTTTCAACGTTATTGAATAACGTAATAGGTAACTCTAGTAAAGTATTTTCTTCTCTATTCAGTAAAGAGATCGTCTATGTTATCGGTGCAAGTATGGCTGTTTATCTGTTGTATTTGTTCGCAACTGGTAACGGTAGCGTGGTTAAAGCATTTGTGAAGATGTTATTGATCTATACAATCATAGGTCTTTACTTTGTCAAAATAAATGTGAATAATCAGAATAAGTATTTACTAACTCATTTGTATGATGGCTTTTAGAACAACTACGATTTCTCTTAATGGTCAGATTACCAAAAACTTTGACTAGTGAAAATTCTAATGCAATAGATGTTTATTTTTAGTGAAACAATCGTAAAAGCGTATAAGTATATGAATTCTCCTGTAAAGGAAGATGGAGAATTTCAGTTATCTGAAGCAGAATTTGAAGATTTAGCTGGATATAAACAAGGTGATGGAGATTATCTTGTTGGTGGTAAGAAAATCAAGGATATTGCGAAAGATAAAGATCCTGAAAATAAGATGTTGAAAAAAGTGAGTGGGGGGCAAAATTTAGCTATGCCTTATCCTCTCTTGTTGATGTAACCGTAGTAGGAATCGTTTATCTAGTCTTAGGTCTAGCAAGGTTCTTTTTCTTGATGATCTATGTTTTCTTGATTCTCATATTACCATTCATTCTGTTGGTTAGTCTATTTCACGCAATGGAAGGTTTGATTCATTCGTTCAATAAAAAGGCTATCTCAATGCTGATTCTATCGTCTGTGACTTTGTTAGCGACAACTCTGTTTGTGTTCTTTTATAATTCATTAACAGACTTTATTAGCTTGGCAGTAGGTCAAAAATGTGTTGATCGTGATATTTATAAAAGCTATTCTTTTATTCTTAATGTTTAAGAATAAGAATATGATTTTATCAATGTTCTCAAGAATTGGTCACTTGCCTGTAAATAGAATGAATGGCTTGAATCTCAATCAAGGTACTAAAAAGATTCGTGAAAAGAGTGCTTGGTGCTGGTAAGAGTGGACTTTCTGCTGGTAGTCAATTTGCTAAAGGTGGATTGAAGATGGGTAAAGACAACTTACAATCTCGCCTTAAAGGTTTTACGATCTAAAAGGTACTTATTCTAAAGGTACTTATTCTAAAGGTACTCATTCTAAAGGTACTCATTCTAATGGCTCTTATTCTAAAAATGAATCACTTGGAAGATTTGTAATAGATATGCTTCTATGAAGCATGGAGTAAGAGGTACGGTAAATTCCTTTAAAGAAAAGGGGAATCTTGCTATGGCTTCACTCTATAAGGTTCGTGCTAGTGCATTTTAGAGATCAGGAATCTGATAAATTTAAAGCTTTAGATTCAAAGAGAAAATTCTTTGGAGAAAAAAAGCGGATTTGCAGGAAAAAATGAAAAATTCGTCTTATGCTGAAGTGAAGCGATTGAAAGAACAAAGACTTTGCAAGGAAAAAAGCAGAATTTCAAGCGAAAAAAGGACAAAAGAATGAATCAAGTGGATTCAGGTAAGAATCCTAAAATTGATACTCCTAAAACAAAAACGAATGAAGGGAAATTCTAGTCCAAAAAAGCAAGGAAGAAAAAATAAAAAGAATCGTCCGAATGTTACGATAGATAGAAAGAGAAGTAAGATTTAATGAAGAATCAAATTAAGAATCAGGGAAAAGAAATATGTAGTTGCCTTTCTTTTTGTCGAATCTTACAACTATTCTACCTATTATCTTGATTTTGATACTTTTCATGGGTGCTGTGGTTGCTGGTAGTTCAGGATCATCAGATTCTACAACTGGAAAAAGAACACGTTTAACAGCGCAAGAAGTAGCACAAAAAGCGAATATCTCTGTTGAAAGAGCAGAAGATGTGATTAAGATTCTTAACTGGCAATTATCTAAAGAGAAGTTTACTTTAGAGGGTGCAAGTGGATCGCTTGCTAATGCTGAAAGAGAAAGTGACTTTGATCCTAAACTGACGAATCCATCAGGGGGAGTTGCTGGGTATTTTCAATGGTCAGGCTGGGACGGTAATACAATCAATGGTGATAGATGGTCGAAGGCTAGTTCTCGTACCTTAGATAGTACGGTAGAATTAGACTTAATGAGTTATGAGTTAAATCATAACTATAAAAAAGTAAAAGACTATATGCAGAAGGCAACTGATCCTTATGAAAGTGCTAAATATTGGTCTGAACATTATGAAGGTGTGTTGCTTTCAGACGGTCAAACAAAAATTAGAGAAGCTGGAAAAGGATAGTAAGAAGTGGTATGAAGTCTTTAAGGGTACGATTGAATCTGATGGCTCGTCAGGTGGGAATGCAATAGCTGGTAGCTTAGATGTTCCTGCTGGTCAAGTTGCTATGGATATACCTAGTGGGTACTCGATAGATAAGGAAATTACAAAAGATGGCTATATTACTCAATCTTACCCTTATGGTGAATGTACTTGGTATGTATTCAATCGTGCTAAAGATTTTGGGATAAATTTTGATCCATACATGGGCAATGGTCAAGACTGGGCGCATAAGTCAGGCTATGAAGTTTCAAATACTCCTACAGAAACATTCTGCTGTTAGCTTTTCAGGGAAAGGCGAGCGGGTGGCCACCCGACTTATGGTCATGTGGCTTTCGTTGAAGATGTAAAAGATGATGGATCAATATTGATTTCTGAATGTAACTTTGTTCAAAGTGGTCAGGAACAGGAATTACAAACTATCGTGTATTTACTGCTGATCAGGCAAAAAGAATTTTTATATGTAATTGGAAAATAAAAAAGAAAAAGGAAAGAAAAAAATATGAATAAAAATTGTAACGTTAGCGTGTGTAACGCTATTAAGTGGTTTTGTAGCTGGTGTAAATGCTGATGAATTATCTTTGGGTGGAAGTGTAGATTCTAAAGAAGATACTGCTGGTTTAGTTGTGGCAGAACAGCCAAAAGAAGAAAAGCCTGCTGTTGTTCCTGCTGGTCAAACTGAAGGTGAGAATCTTGATTTAGGTGGTAAAACTGAAAAAGAGCCTTCACAAGATAATACAGGAGTTGTGGTAGAGCCTACAACTCCATCAGAACAGCCAAAAGAGGAAAAGCCTAAAGAAGATAAGCCTTCTGAAAATCTAGGTAAGGAATCTGAAAAAGAGCCTTCACAAGATAATACAGGTGTTGTAGTAGAGCCTACAACTCCATCTGAAAAACCGAAGGAAGATCAACCGAAAGAGGAAAAAGCCAAAAGCTGATACTCCGAAGGAAGATGATTCAAAAGTTCAGGAAGATAAAAAAGAAGGCTGAAGATAATGTCGGAGTGAAAAGAATCTGATGATCCTAAACCATTGAATGTGACTAAAGAAGATATTCAAGAACAGCCTATTGAAACAAACACTGGTCACAAGGTAGTTTCAACGAATCAAGGAAAAGTAGTTGTTGAAACAAGCGAAGGTGATTATGCTGAGAAAGAGCCTTATGAAGTAGGTGCTGTGAAGCAGAAAGATGGTACAATCGCTTTTGAAAGATAAAGAAGGTCAGTTAAAAAGTCCTTCC
>BNJV01001271.1_pt1 | contig 28655 bp, 39 predicted proteins | sample 8540591 | NCBI WGS metagenome assembly BNJV01 (sample SAMD00202457, study PRJDB9452) | human saliva metagenome | host: Homo sapiens | reverse complement strand
GCCTAAATATTCTGAAAAATTCGTTTACTTTTTCTTGAAATCTATGGTATAATTGATGATAACCTATACTTTAATAAGAGGAGTAAAGAAATGAAAAAAAGTCAAGTGCTTGCTGTAGCAGGAACTACCTTATTAGCGTCAGGAGTTCTAGCTGCGTGTTCAAACACTAGTTCAAATAATGCTAAATTAGCAAAAGATTACCAATATGTTTATCAAACAGATCCAGAAACCTTGGATTATATCGTCAGCAATATTGATTCAACATCTTTCATCACAACAAATGCTGTAGATGGTTTGTTGGCTAACGATAAATATGGTAATCTGGTTCCTTCTATTGCTGAATCATGGACAGTTTCAAAAGATGGTTTGACTTATACCTATAAAATCCGTAAGGATGCTAAATGGGTGACAGCAGAGGGAGAAGAATACGCTCCTGTCACTGCTAAAGACTTCGTTACTGGTTTGAAACATGCCGTAGATGGAAAATCAAAAGGACTTTCAATCGTTAGCTCTTCTATTAAGGGATTAGAAGCCTATATCAAGGGTGAAACAAGCGATTTTTCAACTGTCGGAGTAAAAGTACTCGATGATCAAACACTAGAATATACTTTGAACCAGCCAGAAACTTTCTGGAATGACAAGACAACTAGTGGTGTTTTGATGCCGGTTAATGAAGAATTCTTAACTTCAAAAGGGGAAGGTTTTGGTGCCCCAACAGATGCTAACTCTATTCTTTATAACGGTCCATTTGTCTTGAAGGCTGTAACTCCTAAATCATCTATCGAGATGGCTAAAAATGATGCATACTGGGACAAAGAAAATGTAAAAATTGAGAACGTTAAGTTCACTTTCTGGGATGGTAAGGACCAAGATGTGATTGCTAAAGGTTTTGCCGATGGTCAATATAGCAAGGCTCGTATCTTCCCTACAAGTTCTACATATGAAAAATATGCAGCTGACTTCAAAGATAACATTTACTTTAACGAACCAGGTGCTGGTGTTGCAACTGTCAGCTTGAACTATGGCCGTACAACCTATAACCACACTGCCAAAACAAGTGATGCCCAAAAGACATCTACTCAGAAAGCATTGCTAAATAAGGAATTCCGTCAAGCCTTGAACTTTGCAGTGGACCGTGCTTCTTATTCAGCTCAAACAAATGGTACTGATGGAGCTGCAGTAGCCATCCGTAATACGTTTGCACCTTATAATCTTCAAGTTGGTAAGAAAACATTTGGTGAGTTGGTACAAGAAAGCTTGGCTAAGACAAATTCTTCTACTTGGTCAAACGTATCTCTAGCAGATTCTCAAAATGGACTTTACAATGAAGAAAAAGCTAAAGAAGTCTTTGCTAAAGCTAAATCAAGCCTGCAAGCTGAGGGTGTTGAATTCCCAATCCACTTGGATGCCTTGGTTATCCAAGAATCAACAGCGGTTGTAAACCGTGTTCAATCATTGAAACAATCAATTGAAAAAGTATTGGGTTCAGACAATGTTGTTGTAGACTTGCAACAAATGACTCAAGCAGAAGCTTTACCAATTTCATTTAGCGCTCCAACAGCTAAAGAGCAAGACTGGGATATCCACACATTGCTAGGATGGAACCCTGACTATCAAGATCCTTCTACTTTCTTGGATCAATTCGTCATTAAGGGAGGAAGCACTCGCCTTTACCTTGGTATTGACCAAAACACAGATGCATCAGTAGTAAGCAAACTTGGTTTATCTGACTATGGAAAATTACTTGATGACGCAAACAGCGAAAACCAAGATGTTCAAAAACGTTATGAAAAATACGCAGTAGCACAAGCTTGGTTGACTGACAATGCTTTGACAATTCCAGTAATGGCTTCTCCTAAAGAAACAGCCGTTTCATATGTTTCAAAAGTTCTACCATTTAGCTCTTCATATTCTGTAGCCGGCCTTAAAGGTGAAAATTCAGGATACTTGAAGTACACTGAAGTTGGTGAAAAAGCGATTACCAAAGAAGAGTATGAAAAAGCTCGTGAAAAATGGTTGAAAGAAAAGACTGAGTCAAACGAGAAAGCTCAAAAAGAATTGGCAAGTCATGTGAAGTAAATAATTTTCAATAGAACTTTCTCTCCATGAGGAGAAGGTTCTTTTGGGATTTTTAAAGGAAATGATATGAAAAAATATATTTTTATGCGTGTTTTGCGGTCATTGGTTTCTATCTTCTTAGTAACAACCTTGACTTACACGATTATCTATACAATGGTTCCTCGAAAATTGATTTTCAAACAGGATACCAACTATAACAAGATTGCGACAACTGCTGATAAACGTGATAACTATGAGAATACTGTTTATGAGCGTATGGGCTATATCGAGTACTACGATACCAAAGAGTTGCAAGAAAAAGCTAGTCAGATGGATGATTCTGTAACAGTTGAAGCCAATGACACCAACAAGGCTATCTATGAAAAATACATCAAACAAATCGGTCATGGTTGGACTCTGGGAGAATTTACTGAAAGTGGCCAATTCTACGCTACTCGTGAAATCCCGATTTTTGAACGTGTTTTTCACTTCTATGCTAACTTGATTGACATTGATCATACAAATAAAATTCAAGACCCTGAAAATCCAGACTTAAAACGTTACCTTCGTTTCGAAAACGATCCAGCGATCGGATGGTCATTGGTTGGTTCAGGAACTAAACACAAATATCTCTTGTACTTCAACAGTCAGTTCCCATTTGTGCATCAAAATTTTGTGAACATTAATTTAGGTGACTCTTATCCAACCTATGCTAATAGCCCTGTTTTACAGGTTATTACTCAGGGACAAGGACAAACAAAAACATCTCAAGTTCAGTTCCCAACAGGTAAGAAAACTTCTTCTGTAAATATTTACTCAAGAACCTACAAATCACCTAGTCAGGCTGACTCTCGTGAAGTAGCTAACTACGGAAAAGATGATCCTTATACGGCTACTGAAAGTAACTACCAATATCCTTCAATGATTGCCAGCTCTGCTGTTGTCGGATTGATCGGTTTGGTGATTTCTTATGCGATTGCCGTGCCACTTGGTTCAGCTATGGCTCGCTTTAAGAACACTTGGATTGATAGCTTCTCAACAGGGGCTTTGACCTTCTTGATGGCTCTTCCAACAATTGCCTTGGTTTATATCGTTCGTTTGGCTGGTTCTTCAATCGGTTTGCCAGATTCATTCCCTATCTTGGGTGCTGGAGATTGGCGTTCGTATGTTTTACCAGCAGTTATCCTTGGTTTGTTGGGTGCTCCTGGTACAGCTATTTGGATTCGCCGTTACATGATTGACTTGCAATCACAAGACTTTGTACGTTTTGCTCGTGCAAAAGGTTTGTCTGAAAAAGAAATTTCAAACAAACACATCTTTAAAAATGCCATGGTTCCACTGGTTTCAGGAATTCCTGGTGCCGTTATCGGGGTTATCGGTGGTGCAACCCTTACTGAAACAGTCTTCGCCTTCCCAGGTATGGGTAAAATGTTGATTGACTCTGTAAAAGCATCTAATAACTCTATGGTCGTTGGTCTGGTCTTCATCTTTACATGTATTTCTATCTTCTCACTTCTTTTGGGAGATATTTGGATGACGATTATTGACCCACGTATTAAATTGACTGAGAAAGGAGGCAAATAATGTCTACAATCGATAAAGAAAAATTTCAGTTTGTAAAACGTGACGATTTTGCCTCTGAAACTATTGATGCGCCAGCATATTCTTACTGGAAATCAGTGTTTAGACAATTTATGAAGAAAAAATCAACTGTAGTCATGTTGGGAATCTTGGTAGCCATCATTTTGATGAGTTTCATCTACCCAATGTTTTCTAAGTTTGATTTCAATGATGTCAGCAAGGTAAACGACTTTAGTGCTCGTTATATCAAGCCAAATGCTGAGCATTGGTTCGGTACAGACAGTAACGGTAAATCTCTCTTTGACGGTGTCTGGTTCGGAGCTCGTAACTCTATCCTCATTTCTGTGATTGCGACAGTGATTAACTTAGTTATTGGTGTCTTTGTCGGTGGTATTTGGGGAATTTCAAAATCAGTAGACCGTGTGATGATGGAAGTTTACAACGTCATCTCAAACATCCCATCTCTCTTGATTGTCATTGTCTTGACTTACTCAATCGGAGCTGGATTCTGGGAATCTGATTTTTGCCATGAGTGTAACAACATGGATTGGGATTGCCTTCATGATCCGTGTGCAAATCTTGCGTTACCGTGATTTGGAATACAACTTGGCATCACGTACTTTGGGAACACCAACCTTGAAGATTGTTGCCAAAAACATCATGCCACAATTGGTATCTGTTATTGTGACAACCATGACTCAAATGCTTCCAAGTTTTATCTCATACGAAGCCTTCTTGTCTTTCTTCGGTCTTGGATTACCGATTACAGTGCCAAGTTTGGGTCGTTTGATTTCGGATTATTCACAAAACGTAACAACTAATGCTTACTTGTTCTGGATTCCATTGACAACTCTTGTTTTGGTATCCTTGTCCCTTTTCGTAGTTGGTCAAAACCTAGCGGATGCTAGTGATCCACGTACACATAGATAGGAGTAGAAATGACAAAAGAAAAAAATGTAATTTTGACTGCTCGCGATATTGTCGTGGAATTTGACGTTCGTGACAAAGTATTGACAGCCATTCGCGGGGTTTCCCTTGAACTAGTTGAAGGAGAAGTATTAGCTTTGGTAGGTGAGTCAGGATCAGGGAAATCTGTTTTGACAAAGACCTTCACAGGTATGCTTGAAGAAAATGGTCGCATTGCCCAAGGAAGTATTGACTACCGTGGTCAGGATTTGACATCTCTATCTTCTCACAAAGATTGGGAACAAATTCGGGGTGCTAAGATTGCGACGATCTTCCAAGACCCGATGACTAGTTTGGACCCAATTAAAACAATTGGTAGTCAGATTACAGAAGTTATTGTAAAACACCAAGGAAAAACAGCTAAAGAAGCAAAGAATTGGCCATTGACTACATGAATAAGGTTGGGATTCCAGACGCAGATAGACGTTTTGATGAATACCCATTCCAATATTCTGGAGGAATGCGTCAACGTATCGTTATTGCTATTGCCCTTGCCTGCCGACCTGATGTCTTGATCTGTGATGAGCCAACGACTGCCTTGGATGTGACCATCCAAGCTCAGATTATTGATTTGCTGAAATCCTTGCAAAACGAATACCATTTCACAACAATCTTTATCACTCACGACCTTGGTGTGGTGGCAAGTATTGCGGATAAGGTAGCGGTTATGTATGCAGGAGAAATCGTTGAGTATGGAACTGTTGAGGAAGTCTTTTATGACCCTCGCCATCCATATACATGGAGTCTCTTGTCTAGCTTGCCTCAGCTTGCTGATGATAAAGGGGATCTTTACTCAATCCCAGGAACACCTCCGTCACTTTATACTGACCTGAAAGGGGATGCCTTTGCCTTGCGTTCTGACTATGCAATGCAGATTGACTTCGAACAAAAAGCTCCTCAATTTTCAGTATCAGAGACACATTGGGCTAAAACTTGGCTTCTTCATGAGGATGCTCCAAAAGTAGAAAAACCAGCTGTGATTGCAAATCTCCATGATAAGATCCGTGAAAAAATGGGATTTGCCCATCTGGCTGACTAGGAGGAAGGAAATGTCTGAAAAATTAGTAGAAATCAAAGATTTAGAAATTTCCTTCGGTGAAGGAAGTAAGAAGTTTGTCGCGGTTAAAAATGCCAACTTCTTTATCAACAAGGGAGAAACGTTCTCGCTTGTAGGTGAGTCAGGTAGTGGGAAAACAACGATTGGTCGTGCCATCATTGGTCTAAATGATACAAGTAATGGTGATATCATTTTTGATGGTCAAAAGATTAATGGTAAGAAATCGCGTGAACAAGCTGCGGAATTGATTCGTCGTATCCAGATGATTTTCCAAGACCCTGCAGCAAGTTTGAATGAACGTGCGACTGTTGATTATATTATTTCCGAAGGTCTTTACAATCACCGTCTGTTTAAGGATGAAGAAGAACGTAAAGAGAAAGTTAAAAATATTATCCGTGAAGTGGGTCTTCTTGCTGAGCATTTGACTCGCTATCCTCATGAGTTTTCAGGTGGTCAACGTCAACGTATCGGTATTGCTCGTGCCTTGGTCATGCAACCAGACTTTGTTATTGCGGATGAGCCCATTTCAGCCTTGGACGTTTCTGTTCGTGCCCAAGTCTTGAACTTGCTTAAAAAATTCCAAAGAACTTGGTTTGACTTATCTCTTCATCGCCCATGACTTATCTGTAGTTCGCTTTATTTCAGATCGTATCGCAGTTATTTACAAGGGTGTTATTGTAGAGGTTGCCGAAACAGAAGAATTGTTTAACAATCCAATCCACCCATATACTCAAGCCTTGCTTTCAGCGGTACCAATTCCAGACCCAATCTTGGAACGCAAGAAGGTCTTGAAGGTTTACGATCCAAGTCAACACGATTATGAGACTGATAAGCCATCCATGGTAGAAATCCGTCCAGGTCACTATGTTTGGGCGAACCAAGCCGAATTGGCACGTTATCAACAAGGATTAAACTAATAATGGTTTTATAATTTCCATGTCAACTTTTATGGAAATTATAAACCTTTTTTTGTTGGACTGATTTGAAAAAACTTTGAAAGAATTTTCGAAAAATTTTAAAAAATTCTGAAATATTCTTGACAGCTAATGAAAAAGGTGGTAAGATAGGAAACATCAAAAAAGAAAGCAGAAAAAGAAATGAATAAAAGACAAGCTGTAACAATGAATCAAAACTTTTACTTTAGCTACTTTAGATAGTGTTTGTAGACATGTTACCATGGATGCAAACAGTTCAAGCAATTTGTTTGTATCTATGTGGCTAAGATTTTTGATTGTGGTCCATATAGATGAATATCTAAATGGACTAGCTAAGCTATAACTTGTTAGATTATTTCAAGCATCCGTTTAGATATTATCTAGGCGGTTTTTTGTTTTATCTTTTCTGAGAAGGAGTTTCATTATGAAAGTTGTTCGAAAATTACTAGCCCCCCTCTTGGTAGTGGGGATCCTCTTGACTTCTCTGATCAGTTTGCATCAGTTGAAGGCAGACAAGAAAAAAGATGTTTTTCGTATCGGTATTTCGCAGTTTATTACCCATCAGTCCTTAGATGCAACTAGAGAAGGATTTGTGGATGAGCTGGCCAAGCAAGGCTATGTTGAAGGGAAAAATATCGAGATTGATTTGCAAAATGCACAGGGAGAACAAAGAAATCTAAAAACCATTTCCCAGCAACTAGCAGAATCTAGTGATGTCGTTCTAGCAATCGCAACGCCTTCTGCTCAGAGCTTGGCCAATACAACACAAACGACACCGGTTATCTTTTCAGCTGTAACAGACCCTGTCAGTGCCAAGCTGGTTGAGTCAAGAGAACACCCTGGGGGGAATGTGACTGGGACAAGCGACCAGTCATCAGATGCCATTTCAACTCAAATCAATTTGATAAAGAAAGTGTTGCCAAAGGCTAAAACGATTGGAATTCTCTATACTCAGAGTGAGCCAAACTCGGTTGTCCAAAAGGATGAAGCTAAGCGACTTCTAGAAGAAAAAGGATTTACCGTTGTTGAAAAAACAATCTTGGACAGTAACAACGTCAAGGCGGCAGCAGAGAGTTTGATGGCAGAAGTGGATATGGTTTTTGTACCAACGGATAATATTATTTCGTCAACCATGGAAACAGTCAAGCAGGTTTCTATTAAACACAAGGTTCCAGTATTTGGTGGTTCAACAGAAATGATTGCTGTTGGTGGCTTGTATAACTACGGAACCAATTATGAAGAATTGGGACGTCAGACAGCACGAATGCTGGTTCGTGTTTTAAAAGGTGAGAAGCCAGAAAATATAGCAGTTGAGTTGCCTGAAATTGGAATTGCATACCAATAAAGAAATGGCAGATGCACTAGGAATTGATATTAGTAAGTTAGAAAGCAAGGAATAAGGAGGTTTAAGATGAATTTTGTATTATCTAGTTTATCAGAAGGTTTGTTGTGGTCGATTATGGCCATTGGAGTCTACTTGACTTTCCGTATTTTGGATATTGCGGATATGACTGCTGAAGGAGCCTTTCCTCTGGGCGCAGCTGTCGTCGTATCACAGATACAGGCAGGGACAAATCCTTGGATTGCGACCTTACTTGCTTTGCTGGCAGGTATGGTAGCTGGTCTTGTATCAGGAATGCTCCACACCAAGATGAAAATCCCAGCTCTCTTGACAGGGATTGTGACCTTGACAGGTCTCTATTCGATCAATATTAAAATCATGGGAAGTGTGCCCAATCTTTCCTTGGGAGATTCTTCAACTGTCTTTAAACAATTGGCGAGCTTGGGGCTGACAACTGAAGAAGCTGTTTTCACGCTCAGCTTGGTTTGTCTCTTACTTGTTTGTTTGGTCTTGACTCTTTTGATGAAGACGGAGATTGGATTAGTCTTGCGTTCGACTGGGGACAATATTCCGATGAGTGAGGCCAATGGGGTCAATGTAGACACCATGAAGATTGTTGGTTATATGATTTCAAATGGTCTGATTGCTCTGTGTGGTTCCTTATTTGCTCAGAATGATGGATTTTCAGATGTGACTTCTGGGACAGGGACCATCGTTGTTGGTTTGAGTGCAGTCATTATTGCGGAAGTATTGATACACGACTTGAACATTGGAGGTCGCTTATTATCTATCGGAATCGGTGCCATTGTTTACCGTTTGATTATTTTAAATATCTATGAAATTCCCAATCTAGATCAAAACCTGGTTCGTCTCTTTAATGCAATCTTGTTAGCCTTGGTTCTATTCGCACCAGAATTACAAAAGAGACTAAAGATTCGTGGTTTGAAATTGAGAAATGAATAGGAGGAGACAGTTATGGCAAGTTTGTTAACACTTGAAAATATTCACAAAACATTTGAAGCAGGGACGGTCAATGAGAACCATGTCCTCAAAGGATTAGATTTAGAAGTTGAAGAGGGAGATTTTATCTCTGTTATCGGTGGAAATGGAGCAGGGAAATCCACTTTGATGAATATCTTGGCTGGCAATTTATCGGTGGACGAAGGGGATCTTTTATTGGCAGGCAAATCCATTAAAAATCTGAGTGTAAGAAAGAGAGCCAAGGATATCGCCCGTGTTTTTCAAGATCCTAAGATGGGAACAGCTTCTCGTTTGACGATTGAGGAAAATATGGCTATTGCCTTGAGACGCGGGCAGAAGAGAGGACTTGGCTGGGGCGTGAAAGAGAAGGACAGAATCCAGTTCCAAGAGGCCTTGAAGGAGTTGAATATTGGCCTTGAAAACCGCTTAAAAGTAGATACTCAATATCTCTCAGGAGGACAAAGACAGGCCTTGACCCTAGTCATGGCAGCTCTGGTGAAACCCAAACTTTTGCTTTTGGATGAACATACTGCGGCACTTGATCCGAAAACCAGTCAAATGGTGATGGACTTGACGCAAAAGATTGTGGAACACCATCAGTTGACGACTTTGATGATTACCCATGATATGAATCATGCGATTGAGTACGGAAATCGTCTCATTATGCTCTATCAAGGCAAGATAGTGGTGGATGTTAAGGGAGAGGAGAAAAAGCATCTGACAGTTGAAGATCTCATGCATCTCTTCCAGAAAAATAGTGGCCAAAGTCTAGTCAGTGATGAATTGGTTTTAGGATAAAGAAAAAGGCTGAGATGTGGCTCAATAATTTCTATGTCACAGAAGTGGAAATGGATTTACCAGTAGCCTACCAAAATGGACAAATTTTGCTTTCCAATTATGAAGATGCAGAAGTGTCTGAAAAAATTCTACTCAGACCGCATCAAACACTGGCTATTTATGTAAATTAATACTCTTCGAAAATCTCTTCAAACCGTGTCAGCTTTATCTGCAACCTCAAAGCGGCGCTTTGAGCAACCTGTGACTAGCTTCCTAGTTTGCTCTTTGATTTTCATTGAATATAAACTCAGTAAGGAGCCCTCTTTCGCAGAAAAGCAGGGTTCTTTTTGCTGTCTATTCCCTCCCTGAAAGCGTAAAACAAACTAGTCAGGGTGGCTAGTTTGTGGTATAATGAAAGAGACTCAAAAAGAAACAGGAGAAATATGATGGATTTACTTTTAGCAATTGTATTGATTGTGCTAGCTTTTCTAGGAGGAGCTCTTGGAGGAATGTACTTGGTTCGTAAGCAAATTGAAAAAGAATTCGCTGACAACCCACGTTTGAATGCTGAAGCAGTTCGTACTCTTTTGAGTGCAAATGGTCAAAAACCAAGCGAAGCTAAGGTACAACAAGTTTACCACCAAATCATCCGCCAACAAAAGGCAGCCCTTGCTAACAATAAAAAGAAAAAATAAATAAGGAAAAGTCTGGGATGAAAGTTCCAGACTTCTCACTATGTTGGTTATGGTTTAGGGATGAGACTTTTTTTCCTTGCATTCTATTGATATTTGATTATGATTAAGAGAGATAGCTGTTGATTAGGCTGTCATTCAGTTCATAAGGATAAATAATCATAATGAACTATCAATCAGAAAAAAAGACTAGAAAGAAGACTGTATGGATAATCGACCAATTGGTTTTTTTGGATTCGGGTGTCGGGGGCTTGACCGTTGTGCGAGAGCTTATGCGCCAACTTCCCCATGAAGAAATCGTCTATATTGGGGATTCGGCACGGGCGCCTTACGGGCCCCGTCCTGCTGAGCAAATTCGTGAATATACTTGGCAGTTGGTCAACTTTCTCTTGACCAAGGATGTCAAAATGATTGTCATTGCTTGTAACACTGCGACTGCTGTCGTCTGGGAAGAAATCAAGGCTCAACTAGACATTCCCTGTCCTAGGGTGTGATTTTTGCCAGGAGCTTCGGCAGCCATCAAGTCCAGTCAAGGTGGGAAAAATCGGAGTGATTGGAACGCCCATGACGGTACAATCAGACATCTACCGCCAGAAAATCCATGATCTGGATCCCGACTTACAGGTGGAGAGCTTGGCCTGTCCCAAGTTTGCTCCCTTGGTTGAGTCAGGCGCCCTGTCAACCAGTGTCACCAAGAAAGTGGTCTATGAAACCCTGCGTCCCTTGGTTGGAAAGGTGGATAGCCTGATTTTGGGTTGTACCCATTATCCGCTCCTCAGACCTATTATTCAAAATGTCATGGGACCAAAGGTTCAGCTCATTGATAGTGGGGCAGAGTGCGTACGGGATATCTCAGTCTTACTTAATTATTTTGAAATCAATCGTGGTCGCGATGCTGGACCACTCCATCACCGTTTTTACACAACAGCCAGCAGCCAAAGTTTTGCACAAATTGGTGAAGAATGGCTGGAAAAAAAGAGATTTATGTGGAGCATGTAGAATTATGACAAATAAAAATTTATGAATACAAGGATGACCAGGACTGGTATGTTGGGTCCTATAGTATTTTTGGTGGTGTCCGGACATTGACTGATGAAGACTTGGATTTTCCTCTAGTTGGATTGGCCAAAATCTTTCGAGACGAGGAACGAGGTTTTCCACTTTCAGTTACTGTTTTACGCTATGGTTCTCCCTACCGTTTATTGTCTTTTGTGGTAGATATCCTTAACCAAGAAATGGGACGAAATTTGGAAGTTATTCAACGTCAGGGAGCCCTGCTCTTGGTTGAAAAATGGGCAGCTCTTGTATGTAGAATTGCCTAAAGAAGGGGTCAATGTTCATGATTTCTTTGAGACAAGCAAGGTCAGAGAAACCCTGTTAATTGCGACTCGTAATGAAGGTAAGACCAAGGAATTCCGAGCTATCTTTGACAAGCTAGGCTACGATGTGGAAAAATCTTAATGACTATCCTGACCTGCCTGAAGTAGCAGAAACAGGCATGACCTTCGAAGAAAAATGCCCGCCTCAAGGCAGAAACTATTTCTCAATTAACGGGCAAGATGGTTTTGGCAGATGACTCAGGTCTCAAAGTCGATGTCCTTGGTGGCTTGCCAGGTGTCTGGTCAGCTCGTTTTCGCAGGAGTGGGAGCTACTGACCGTGAAAACAATGCCAAACTCTTGCACGAATTGGCCATGGTCTTTGAACTCAAGGACCGCTCGGCTCAATTCCATACAACCCTAGTCGTAGCCAGTCCAAACAAGGAAAGCTTGGTTGTTGAAGCAGACTGGCCTGGCTACATTAACTTTGAACCTAAGGGTGAAAAATGGCTTTGGCTATGATCCTCTCTTCCTTGTAGGAGAGACAGGCAAGTCCTCAGCTGAATTAACCCTTGAAGAAAAAAATAGCCAATCTCACCGCGCCTTAGCCGTTAAGAAACTTTTGGAGGTATTTCCATCATGGCAAAGCAAACCATCATTGTAATGAGTGATTCCCATGGCGATAGTTTGATTGTGGAAGAAATCCGTGATCGCTATGTAGGCAAAGTTGATGCCGTTTTTCATAATGGCGATTCTGAACTGCGTCCTGATTCTCCCCTTTGGAAAGGCATCCGTGTTGTTAAAGGGAACATGGACTTTTACGCCGGCTACCCAGAACGTTTGGTGACTGAGCTTGGTTCGACTAAGATTATCCAAACCCATGGTCACTTGTTTGACATCAATTTCAACTTTCAAAAGTTGGACTACTGGGCTCAGGAAAAAGAGGCCGATATCTGTCTTTATGGTCACTTGCATGTGCCAAGTGCTTGGATGGAAGGCAAGACCCTCTTTCTAAATCCAGGTTCCATCAGTCAACCACGTGGGACCATCAGAGAATGTCTCTATGCTCGTGTGGAGATTGATGATAGTTACTTCAAAGTCGACTTTTTGACACGAGACCATGAGGTGTATCCGGGCTTGTCCAAGGAGTTTAGCCGATGATTGCCAAGGAGTTTGAGACTTTCTTGTTGGGGCAGGAGGAAACATTTTTGACTCCTGCTAAAAATCTGGCTGTGTTGATTGATACCCACAATGCGGATCACGCTACCCTCTTGCTCAGTCAGATGACCTATACCCGTGTTCCCGTTGTGACAGATGAAAAACAGTTTGTTGGGACGATTGGGCTCAGAGATATTATGGCTTATCAGATGGAGCATGATTTGAGTCAAGAAATCATGTCAGATACGGATATCGTTCATATGACGAGAACGGACGTAGCGGTCGTCTCGCCTGATTTTACCATTACGGAGGTCTTGCACAAGCTGGTAGATGAGTCCTTCTTGCCGGTTGTGGATGCGTCAGGGATTTTCCAAGGGATTATCACGCGCAAGTCTATCCTCAAGGCAGTGAATGCCCTCTTGCATGACTTTAGTAAGGAATATGAGATTCGATGCAAATGAGAGACAGGATTTCAGATTTCTTAGAGGAAAAGCAGGGCTTATCTGCCAATTCCAAGCAGTCTTATAGGTATGATTTGGAACAATTTTTAGATATTGTAGGCGAGCGGGTTTCTGAAACTAGTCTCAAGATTTACCAAGCCCAGCTAGCCAATCTAAAAAAATCAGCGCCCAGAAACGGAAACTTTCGGCCTGTAATCAATTTCTACTTTCTCTATCAAAAAGGAGAGGTGGACAGCTTTTTATCGTTTGGAATTAGCTAAACAAGCTGAAAAAGAAGACCTCAAAAACCAGAACTGTTAAACCTAGACTCTTTTGGGCAGGAAAGTAATTATCCAGAGGGGCGTTTACTGGCTCTTCTTATCTTAGAATTGGGGCTCTTGCCGAGTGAGATTTTAGCTCTCAAGGTTGAGGATATCAATCTGGATTTTCAGGTGTTGCGAATCAAGAAGGCTTCTCAACAGAGGATTGTCAGCATTCCCACGACCTTGCTTTCAGAGCTAGAACCCTTGATGGGGCAGACCTATCTCTTTGAAAGGGGAGGGAAAGCCTATTCTCGTCAGTGGGCCTTCCGTCAGCTAGAATCCTTTGTCAAGGAGAAAGGTTTTCCAGCCTTATCAGCCCAAGCCTTGCGGGAACAGTTCATTTTAAGACAAATAGAAAACAAGGTCGATTTGTACGAAATTGCAAAAAAATTAGGATTAAAAACAGTCTTGACCTTAGAAAAATATAGATAATGGATATTAAACTAAAAGATTTTGAAGGGCCCCTGGACTTGCTCTTGCACCTGGTTTCTAAGTATCAGATGGATATCTACGATGTGCCCATTACGGAAGTCATCGAACAGTATCTCGCCTATGTCTCAACCCTCCAGGCCATGCGTCTGGAAGTGACGGGTGAGTACATGGTTATGGCCAGTCAGCTCATGCTGATCAAGAGTCGCAAACTCCTTCCAAAGGTAGCAGAAGTGACAGACTTGGAAGATGATCTGGAGCAAGATCTTCTTTCTCAAATCGAAGAATACCGCAAATTCAAGCTCTTGGGTGAGCACTTGGAAGCTAAGCACCAAGATCGGGCCCAGTATTATTCCAAAGCGCCGACAGAGTTGATTTACGAAGATGCGGAGCTTGTGCATGACAAGACGACCATTGACCTCTTTTTGGCTTTTTCAAATATCCTAGCCAAGAAAAAAGAGGAGTTTGCACAGAATCATACGACTATCTTGCGGGATGAGTATAAGATTGAGGACATGATGGTTATCGTGAAAGAGTCCTTGACTGGACGACATCAGTTGCGCTTGCAGGATTTGTTCAAGGAAGCTCAGAATCTCCAAGAGGTCATCACCCTCTTTTTGGCAACCCTAGAGTTAATCAAAACCCAGGAGCTGATCCTCGTGCAAGAGGAGAGTTTCGGAGATATCTATCTCATGGAAAAGAAGGAAGAAAGTCAAGTGGCCCAAAGCTAGACTTGATAGAGAGGAAAGATGAGTACTTTAGCAAAAAAATAGAAGCGCTCTTGTTTGTAGCGGGTGAAGATGGGATTAGAGTCCGCCAGTTAGCTGAACTCTCTCTCTGCCACCGACAGGCATCCAACAGAGTTTAGAAAAAAATTAGCCCAGAAGTATGAAAAAGAACCCAAGATTCGAGCTTTGTCCCTGATAGAGACAGGTGGTGCATACAGATTGGTGACCAAGCCTCAATTTGCAGCGATTTTGAAGGAATACTCTAAGGCACCTATCAACCAGAGTTTATCTCGGGCTGCCCTTGAGACCTTGTCCATCATTGCCTACAAAGCAGCCCTATCACACGGATAGAAATTGATGCAATCCGTGGTGTCAACTCGAGTGGGGCTTTAGCAAAGTTGCAGGCCTTTGACTTGATACGAGAAGACGGAAAAAAAGAAGTGTTGGGGCGCCCCAACCTCTATGTGACTACGGATTATTTCCTAGATTACATGGGGATAAATCATTTGGAAGAATTACCAGTGATTGATGAGCTTGAAATTCAAGCCCAAGAAAGCCAATTATTTGGTGAAAGGATAGAAGAAGATGAGAATCAATAAGTATATTGCCCACGCAGGTGTGGCCAGTAGGAGAAAAGCAGAAGAGTTGATCAAGCAAGGCTTGGTGACGGTCAATGGCCAAGTGGTGCGTGAACTAGCAACGACCATCAAGTCAGGCGACAAGGTCGAAGTTGAAGGTCAACCTATCTACAACGAAGAAAAGGTCTACTATCTGCTTAACAAACCACGCGGTGTCATTTCCAGTGTGACAGATGACAAGGGCCGCAAGACGGTTGTCGACCTCTTGCCCAACGTGAAAGAGCGCATCTACCCTGTAGGTCGTTTGGACTGGGATACATCAGGAGTCTTGATTTTGACAAATGATGGGGATTTTACGGATGAGATGATTCACCCACGTAATGAGATTGACAAGGTTTATGTCGCACGTGTTAAAGGTGTGGCTAATAAGGATAATCTCCGTCCCTTGACCCGTGGACTTGAGATTGATGGTAAGAAAACCAAGCCGGCTGTCTATGAAATTCTCAAAGTGGACCCAGTTAAAAACCGCTCTGTAGTGCAGTTGACCATCCATGAAGGACGTAACCATCAGGTTAAAAAGATGTTTGAAGCTGTCGGTCTTCAAGTGGATAAGTTATCACGGACCCGTTTTGGACACCTAGACTTGACAGGACTCCGTCCAGGTGAATCCCGTCGTCTTAACAAAAAAGAAATCAGCCAACTACACACCATGGCTGTAACCAAGAAATAATGAAACGAATCTTAATAGCGCCTGTGCGCTTTTACCAACGTTTTATCTCACCAGCCTTTCCCCCCTCTTGTCGCTTTGAGCCTACCTGTTCCAACTACATGATTCAGGCTATTGAAAAACATGGCTTTAAGGGTGTTTTTGATGGGATTAGCGCGGATTTTACGTTGCCATCCCCTGGTCTAAAACAGGGTAGGACCCTCGTCCCAGACCATTTTTCCCTTAAACGGAATCAAGAAGAAAAAAATGAGGCTGGGTAAAAAAATATTTTAGTGAAATGATAAAAAACGCATCCTATCAGATTTGAGTGAACTTGATTGGATGCGTTTTATCGTGTAAAGTTGTTAGTTAAGTTTGAAGTTGCTTATTTCAAGGCTTTTTGTGCGTCTTCAATCATGAGTTTTGTTGATTCAAGACCGCCTCCGCTGAGATACCAGAGATCTGGTGTTAGTTGGATAATCTTACCATTTTTAGCAGCGGGAGTTTCAGCGATAAGGGCATTTTCTAGGACACCGTCGTTGCTAGAGTTGTCCCCACCGATGGCAAGGGTGCGGTTGATGACAAAGAGGATGTCAGGATTGATTTCTTTGACACTTTCAAAGCTGACTTCTTGTCCGTGGCGAGAATCTTCAAATTGAGTATCAGTTGGCTTGAATTTCAAAGCTTGATACAAGAAAGAGAAACGAGATTGGGCACCAAAGGCAGCCATTTTTCCTTCGTTGAGGAGGATAGCAAGGGCTTTTTTGTCAGAGCTTTCATTTTTAGCAGCGACTTCTTGGATGCTCTTGTCTAGCTTGGCCAATTCTTCCTTGGCTTTCTGTGAACCAGTTTCACCAAAGGAGTTTGCTAAAGATTCGATATTAGCCTTGGTAGAAGTCCAGTAGTCGTCCTTGCTTGCTTGGAAGAGAACGGTTGGGGCGATTTCTTTGAATTTATCTACAAATTTTTGGGTACGTGGTGAAGCAATAATCAAATCTGGTTCAAGAGCAGCAATGGCTTCTAGGTCTGGCTCAACCATAGAACCAACATTGTTAACTTTTCCAGCTAGGTCTTTTAGGTAAGTCGGAACAGTTTTTGTAGGCATTCCTACGATATTCTTTTCAAAACCTAAAGCGCGAATAGTATCCGCAGCACCGAGGTCAAAGGTCACAATTTTTTCAGGAACTTTTGAAAGTTTGACTTCGTCTAGTGAGCTTTTAATAGTCACTTCTGTTGGAGCAGAGCTGCTTGTTTCCGACTTACTAGTGCTTGAGTTTGTGTTTGTACTACATGCACCAAGTAGGAGCAAGAAGCTGGCCACTAGGGCAGTGAGATAAAGTTTAAGGGATGTTTTCATGATTTCTCCTTTTTAAATGTGATAACGATTTAGGGAGTCTCTTGGTCTTATTGACTAAGAGACTGAAGGTTCTCTAACTTGAGCTTCTATGTTACTAGCTATAGATACAGATCTTTTTGCCATTGATATCAGCTAGCGTGATGGGAATCTCATAAAGTTGACTGAGCAGGTCGGCCTGCATGATTTGATTTGTCGTTCCTTTGCAAAAGACTTGGCCATCTTTGAAGGCGACAATTTCATCTGCATACTGACTGGCCATGTTGATATCGTGGAGGACGATGATAATGGTCTTTCCGAGTTCCTCCACCAGTCGCTTGAGAATCTGCATCATACTGACGCTTTGCTTGATATCGAGATTGTTGAGTGGTTCGTCCAGCAAGATAAAGTCTGTATCCTGGGCCAGTACCATAGCGATAAAGACCCGCTGGAGTTGTCCTCCAGACAGGCTATCGATGTAGCGGTCTTTTAAGTTGGTTAGTTCTAAATAGTCCATAGTTTCTCGGATTTTTTCCCAATCTTCTGGTCTCAGTCGACCTCGGCTGTAGGGAAAACGTCCAAAACTGACCAGTTCTTCAACCGTCAATTTGGCTTGGTAATTGATTTTCTGCTTTAGGATAGTCAGTTCTTGAGCCAGTTCTTGTGAATTCCAACTCTCGATTTCACGGCCTTTGATGCTGAGAATTCCCTGATCTTTCTTGGTCAGTCTGCTCATGATGGAGAGGAGAGTCGATTTTCCAGCACCATTTGGACCAATGAAGGCTGTCAGTTTCTGAGGACTGACTTCAAGCGAAATGCCTTGCAAAATATCCTGTTTTTGAATGGATTTGTCAATGTTTTCCAGTTTCACTGACGCGCCCTCCTGTAGAGTAAGATAAAGAATAAGAGACCACCTACGCTCTCGATAATCATACTGATGCGAATTTCCAGCGCAAAGACTCGTTCAATCAGGGCTTGCCCCAAGGTCAAACTGATAAATCCAACCAGAATGGCCACTATAAAGAGTAACTTATGTCGATAGTCTTTGACGATTAGGTAGGTGAGGTTGGCCAACATAAAACCGAAGAAGGCCATAGGTCCTACCAGGGCAGTGGCCGTTGAAGTTAAAGTACGATGCCCCAGAGGAGTTCTTTCTGTTCTTTTTCAACATCGAGTCCCAATATCTGAGCTGTTTCTCTTTGCAGATGCAAGACATCCAGAATGACTGCTTTCCGAAAGAAAAAGATTGTCAAAGCAAGGATAATCAGAGAACTGATGGCTAGGATGGAAGTGTTGAGATGTTGAAAGGAGGCAAAGAGACTGTTCTGCAGTTTATCGTATTCGTTTGGATCCATCAGGACCTGAAGGAAGGTACTGATATTTCGAAAGAGACTTCCGAGGGCTAGACAGATTAGCAGTATGAAGACCAGGTCTTGTTTCATCAGTGTCTTCAAGTAGCCTTGTAAGGCAAGAAAGAAGAGGGATTGAAGCAGAAGCAAAACTAGGAATTCTAAGATAGGAGACTTGCCAAGTTGAAGAAACTTACTTTCAAAAACCAGTAGTAGGGTTTGTAGTAGGACGTAGAAGGATTCAATTCCCAAAATACTTGGCGTCAGAAAGCGATTTTCCGTCAGGGTTTGAAAACTAATGGTCGAAATCCCAGTCGCGATGGCTACCAAGAGATAAACGATGATCTTTTGGGAACGCAGCTTCCAAGCAAAGGCTGACAAGTGAGTGATGGGCCAAAAGTAGAGGAGACAAGCTCCGATGGCCAGAATAATGAGAAGGCAGAAGAGCTTGGTATGTTTGCTTTTAAACTGCATCTTTTCGTCCCCCTCTCCATAGAAGTAGGATAAAGATGATGCTACCAATGATTCCTAGTAGAAGACTGACAGACAGTTCATAGGGCCGAATTAGAACTCGGGATAGGATATCGCAGGCTAGGACTAGATTGGCACCGACCAGTGCGACGATGAGTTTGGTCTGACTTAGATTATCTCCATAGTGCTTGCGAACAAGATTGGGAACGATGACCCCGAGAAATGGCAAGCCACCCACGGTAATCATGGTGACACTAGTCGTTAGCGCCACCAGAAAGAGGGCCAGTTTTTCAAGTAGGGAGTAGGAAATCCCCAAACTCTCACTGGCTTCCTTGCCTAGATTCATGATGGTAAAGGTTTGGGATAATTTCCAAACGGCTATCAGGATAATGAGGCCTAAAAAGAGCCATTCATACTGATGAGTCTGAATCATGGAGAAGGAGCCCTGGGTCCAAGCTGTCATACTCTGAACCAGATTGAAACGGTAGGCGATAACTTCTGTCACAGAACCAATAATTCCGCTATAGATAATCCCAATCAGAGGCAACATCCATCTTTCCTTTACAGTAAAAATGGCCATAAAGGCTAGGAAGAAGAGGGTGAATACGATGGATGAAACAAAAGCAAAGAGCATCTTTTGAGTCAGACTAGCCGACGGAAAGACAAAGAGGCTCAGCACCATTCCCAGTTTGGCAGCTTCAGTCGTTCCAACTGTACTCGGAGCAGCAAACTGATTTTTGAGTGATAGTCTGCATGAGAAGTCCTGCCATACTCATACTAGAGGCCGCAAGGAGAATACTGATAGTTCTTGGAAGACGGGACTCTTGAAAGAGAAGCCAGGTCTGCTGGTCGAAAGCAAAGAGCTTTCCCCACGAAAAATCACTGGTCCCAATGCTAATAGAGAGAAAGACTAGGAGTAGAAGTAAGCCAATTAAATAATGAGAAAGTTTCATACCCCATCCTTTCATGTAGATTTGGTACCGAAAGATACCTGCGGATATTACTGTAACACGATTTCTTTAATCTGTCAATAAATTTTCTGACAATTTAATGAATAAAACAAGGAGAGAGCGCCAAGGCTTTCTCCTTTGTTATCCTATTCCAAAATGTTTTTACCCTCTTTAACACGCCAATGATAATCCGATAAAATAATATCTTTTAGAGAGTAGCTAGCTTTCCAATCCAGATATCTTTTAGCTTTTGATGCGTCTGCTAGGACGCTAGCTGGATCACCAGCACGACGAGCAACAATTTCGTGTGGGATTTCTTGATTCAGTAGTTCTTCAGCAGTTTTAAAAATTTCTTTGACGGTATAGCCTTTTTCAGTTCCTAAGTTAAAGATTTGAGAAGAACTGTCTTCTTGAAATAGGTAGTTCATTCCTTTAACATGAGCCTGTGCAAGGTCCAAGACATGAATGTAATCTCGAATACATGAACCGTCACGTGTATCGTAGTCATCTCCAAATATTTTTAGGCTATCATTTTGTCCCAATGCGGTTTTGTTGATATTGGGAATGATGTGAGTTGGATTTTTTACACGCAGGCCGTTTGAAGCATCCATTTCAGCCCCAGCAACATTAAAGTAACGGAAATAACATATTTCCAATCGTAACGATTAGCCATCCAGTAAATCATTCGTTCGCCCATCAGTTTTGTTTCTGCATAAGGGTTGACAGGGTCGAGCAGGGTATCTTCAGTTGCAGGCTTGTCAATACAGTTATTACCATAGAGGGAAGCAGTCGAAGAGAACATGATTTTTTGAATGCCAACTTCAGATAAGACTTTGAGAACTTGGTTCATACCCGCAACGTTGGCAGTGAAGTATTTGCTTGGATTTTCAATACTTTCGCTCACAACAATCTCACCTGCACAATGGAGAACGGCGTCAATCTTGTTTTCTTCCAAGTAGGATTTTAAGGCACTGGCGTCATAAACATCCAGTTGTTTAAAGCTAGCACGACTATCTACAGCTGAACGATTTCCTGTAGAGAGATTATCGAGGACATGTACCTGATAGCCAGCATTTAAAAGAGCCTTAACGGTATGGGAGCCAATGTAGCCAGCTCCACCTGTAACAAGAATTGTTTTGGTCATGATTTTTTCCTTTTCCTAGTTTTGTACTATTTTAAAGAAATAAGAAGGCGAAGTCAACTATTTTCTGCAAATTTCATGAAAAAACTAAACAAATATAGCATTGAATTGTTTTTTGTTTTGGAATTAATAGTTTGGTTGGTCTTGGAATAGTTCTTAGATTTTACCTCACATGCAAGAAAATACAAGCTTTTCTAAGATACAGTAAGACTAAGATACTAATTTAGAAATCCACCTTCCCGCTATCCTTCTCCTATAAAAAGTGGTAAAATGGATGAAAGAAAGAAGGAACTGAAATGACAACATTATTTTCAAAAATCAAAGAAGTAACAGAACTTGCTGCGATCTCAGGTCATGAAGCACCTGTTCGTGCTTATCTTCGTGAAAAGTTGACACCGAACGTGGATGAAGTGGTGACAGATGGCTTGGGTGGTATTTTTGGTATCAAACATTCAGAAGCTACAGATGCACCGCGTGTCTTGGTCGCTTCTCACATGGACGAAGTTGGATTTATGGTCAGCGAAATTAAGCCAGATGGTACCTTCCGTGTCGTTGAAATCGGTGGTTGGAACCCAATGGTAGTTAGTAGCCAACGTTTCAAACTCTTAACACGTGATGGTCGTGAAATTCCTGTGATTTCAGTTCTGTCCCTCCACATTTGACTCGTGGTAAGGGTGGACCAACCATGCCTGCTATTGCAGATATCGTCTTTGATGGTGGTTTTTCAGATAAGACTGAGGCAGAAAGCTTTGGTATCCGTCCTGGCGATACCATTGTACCAGATAGTTCTGCGATCTTGACAGCCAATGAAAAAAATATCATTTCAAAAGCTTGGGACAACCGCTATGGTGTGCTTATGGTTAGTGAGTTGGCAGAAGCTCTTTCAGGTCAAAAACTCGGAAATGAACTCTATCTAGGTTCTAACGTCCAAGAAGAGGTTGGTCTCCGTGGTGCTCATACCTCTACAACTAAATTTGATCCAGAAGTTTTCCTAGCAGTTGACTGCTCACCTGCTGGCGATGTCTATGGAGGTCAAGGCAAGATTGGGGATGGAACCTTGATTCGTTTCTACGATCCAGGACACTTGCTTCTCCCAGGGATGAAGGACTTTCCTTTTGACAACAGCTGAGGAAGCTGGTATCAAGTACCAATACTACTGTGGAAAAGGCGGAACGGATGCTGGGAGCAGCTCATCTGAAAAATGGTGGTGTTCCATCAACAACTATCGGTGTCTGCGCTCGTTATATCCATTCTCACCAAACCCTCTACGCAATGGATGACTTCCTAGAAGCGCAAGCTTTCTTACAAGCCTTGGTGAAGAAATTGGATCGTTCAACGGTTGATTTGATTAAAAATTATTAAACCATAAGGGAGGTGGTAGGGATGGTAGAACCAAACCTAGAAAGCCTTATAAAAGATCTTTACAATCATGCTCGACATGATTTGAGTGAAGATTTAGTTGCTGCTCTCCTAGAGACTGCTAAAAAACTGCCTACTACAAATGAGCAATTGCTGGCAGTTCGTCTCTCAGATCTGGTCAATCGTGAATTGCTCCTAAATCCCAAACATCCGGCACCTGAGTTGCTCAACTTGGCTCGCTTTATTAAAAGAGAAGAAGCAAAGTACAGAGGAACTGCAGCTTCTGCGATTATGTATGGGGAGCTCTTTAAAATGCTTTGATTCCATTGTGAATCAAAGCATTTTTCTATAGGGTAGAAAAGTAATTCTTTATAAGGAGAAGAAAAAGCCATCCTATTCAGGATAGCTTCTTGGTACTTAGATTTGTTCAGCAATGACCTTTTCAGCTAGATTCATAGCGTGGTCAGATACACGAGTGTAGTGGGAAATAATGTCGATAAAGTTGACCCCAGCTTGTGTTGAACACTCACCCTTGTTGAGGCGTTTGATGTGAGTCTTTCTGAGAACACGTTCCATATTGTTGATTTCTTTATGGCGTTCAATCAGACTTTGAGCTTTTTCAATATCATTGTTTTCCACACTATCAAGGGCATCCTTGATAAAGCCAGTGGTTTTTTGATAGATATCAGCCAATTCCTGCAAAGCAGCTTCAGAGAACTCAACATTTTTCCGTTGAAGGTAGTCAGTCAGATTGATTAGCGCTTCTGCGTGATCCCCAATCCGTTCCAAATCGCGGGATGAATCCAAGATGTTGGTCAACACTTCACTTTCTTTCTGGCTAAGGGCCTCACTTGAAAGAGTAATAAGGTAACGAGTCAATTTCTCATCAATGGTATTGATAGCTTCTTCTGTCTTGTGTCCTTTTTCAGCAACCTTTTCATTAAGGTCAATGATGTAGTTGTAAGAAAGGTCAAAGGCTTTAGAAGCATAATTTCCTAAGTGAAGGAGTTCTTTCTTCGCATTTCCGAGAGCGATTGATGGAGCTTGTTTAATCAAATGTTCATCAAGATAAAGTGGCTCGTACTTTGACAACTTTCATCTTCACCAGGGATGAGCTTGGTTACAAAGTAGGCCAAGGCTCCGATGAATGGAAATTGTACAATAGTGTTACTTACGTTAAAGGCACCATGAGAGAAGGCGATGGTCATCTCAGGTGAGAGGTGAAGGAGTGCCTGGAAGTACTCAATCATAGACGTAAATGGACCTAATAAGATTAAGCAAAGAATAGTTCCCAAAACGTTAAAGGTAACGTGGGTTGCAGCAACGCGTTTTGCAGAGATATTGGCTCCAGCTGCCGCGATGATAACTGTTAGGGTTGTCCTGATATTATCCCCGAAGAGAACTGGTAGCGAACCTTTAAGGTCAAGGAATCCACCTGCATAGAGACCTTGCAAAAATCCCTGATTGTCGCAGAAGAGGCTTGGATGAGGACGGTAATCACTGCACCGGCAAAAACTCCCAACACAGGATTTTGTCCCAAGGTTACCATGTATTCCTTGAATTGTGGTAAATCTTTAAGAGGGACTCATACCGGCACTGATGAGGTTGAGGGCGTAGAAGATTCCCCTACACCAAACAGGATGCGCCCGATATTGTTTGCTGTTCTGTTTTTTTGGTAAAGAAGAGGAACATGGTTCCAAGGAAAAATCAGGGGTAAAAGCATACTCACCAAGCTTGAAACCGATGATAAAGGAAGTAACAGTGGTTCCGATGTTGGCTCCCATGATAATTCCGATAGCCTGTCTAAGAGTTAGAAGGCTAGCGCTGACCAGTCCAACCGTGATGACTGTAACCCCTGTACTTGACTGAATCAGGGCAGTCACGACAATTCCGACTAGAACACCTAAAAAAAGGGATTGCTAGTGTACTTGTCAATGTAAAAACGAAGGCGATCTCCAGCAGCTTGTTGCAAACTGTCTCCCATGGTCTTGATACTATATAAGAATAGTCCCAGACCACCTAAAAAAAGTGAAATAAAAATTTCCTGCCAATTAATGGACATTTCTTTTTTTCCTCCGAAAAAAATAATAACGGAATTTCTCCTATTCTATTTTTAAAGGATAAAAAGTAAATCTAACAAGTGTTAAGCTAAGATTTTTAGAAAGAAAAATTCGTGAGAAAAAAAGTAAAAAAATAATACACTCTAACATGACATGAATATTAAATGAAGATTAAATATCGAAAAAAATCTTGTGAAATCTTTCCTTATATTTCCAAAGTGTGATATAATAGTTTCGAATAAAAATAAATAAAGGGGTTTTTTTGTAACATGGCAAAAACTTACTGTTAAAGACGTTGACTTGAAAGGTAAAAAAAGTCCTCGTTCGTGTTGACTTCAACGTACCATTGAAAGATGGCGTAATCACTAACGACAACCGTATCACAGCAGCTCTTCCAACTATTAAGTACATCATCGAACAAGGTGGACGTGCAGTTCTTTTCTCTCACCTTGGACGTGTGAAAGAAGAAGCTGATAAAGCTGGTAAATCACTTGCTCCTGTAGCAGCAGACTTGGCAGCAAAAACTTGGTCAAGATGTTGTGTTTCCCAGGTGTCACTCGTGGTGCTGAATTGGAAGCAGCTATCAACGCTCTTGAAGATGGACAAGTTCTCTTGGTTGAAAAACACTCGTTACGAAGATGTTGACGGCAAGAAAGAATCTAAAAACGATCCTGAACTTGGTAAATACTGGGCATCACTTGGAGATGGTATCTTCGTAAACGATGCATTTCGGTACAGCTCACCGTGCACACGCATCTAACGTTGGTATCTCAGCAAACGTTGAAAAAAAGCAGTTGCTGGTTTCCTTCTTGAAAAACGAAATTGCCTACATCCAAGAAGCAGTTGAAACTCCAGAACGTCCATTCGTAGCCATTCTTGGTGGTTCAAAAGTTTCAGACAAGATCGGTGTTATCGAAAACTTGCTTGAAAAAGCTGATAAAGTCCTTATCGGTGGTGGTATGACTTACACATTCTACAAAGCACAAGGTATCGAAATCGGTAACTCACTTGTAGAAGAAGACAAATTGGATGTCGCTAAAGCTCTTCTTGAAAAAGCTAACGGTAAATTGATCTTGCCAGTTGACTCAAAAGAAGCTAACGCATTTGCTGGCTACACTGAAGTGCGTGACACTGAAGGTGAAGCAGTTTCTGAAGGATTCCTTGGTCTTGACATCGGTCCAAAATCTATCGCTAAATTTGACGAAGCTTTGACTGGTGCCAAAACAGTTGTATGGAACGGACCTATGGGTGTGTTTGAAAACCCTGACTTCCAAGCTGGAACAATCGGTGTGATGGACGCTATCGTGAAACAACCAGGCGTTAAATCAATTATCGGTGGTGGTGATTCAGCTGCCGCAGCAATCAACCTTGGACGTGCAGATAAATTCTCATGGATCTCTACTGGTGGTGGAGCATCAATGGAACTTCTTGAAGGTAAAGTTCTTCCAGGACTTGCAGCCTTGACAGAAAAATAAGATTTTCTAAATAAATCAAAGAAGAGAGGGATGAAAGTTCCTCTTTTCTTTTGCTTAAAATAAAAACGCTTCCTCTCAACTATTACTCATAAAAATCACCGATTTATGATAAAATGGAAATAGAAAGTTGAGATTATGAGTTATTTTTAAAAAAATATAAATTCGATAAATCCCAGTTCAAACTTGGTATGCGAACCTTTAAAACAGGTATTGCTGTTTTTCTAGTTCTCTTGATTTTTGGCTTTTTTGGCTGGAAAGGTCTTCAAATCGGTGCTTTGACAGCCGTTTTTAGCTTGAGGGAGAGTTTTGATAAGAGTGTTCATTTTGGGACTTCGCGTATTCTAGGAAATAGTATCGGTGGCCTCTATGCCTTGGTTTTCTTCCTAATAAATAGTTTTTTCCACGAAGCCTTTTGGGTAACCTTAGTTGTTGTTCCAATCTGCACCATGTTAACCATTATGACAAATGTAGCCATGAATAATAAAAGCAGGGTGTATTGGTGGTGTAGCGGCTATGTTAATCATTACCCTATCGATTCCGAGCGGCGAAACAATTTTGTACGTGTTTGCGCGTGTATCAGAAACTTTCATGGGAGTTTTTTTGTCGCAATTCTCGTAAATTACGATATTGATCGTATTCGGCTCTTTTTAGAGAAAAAAGAAAAATAATGTTACATTTTATAACATTATCAATTGACGTTTGTCTTTTTTTAGACTATAATAGACAGAAAGAAGGAAATTGTAAATGAAGGAAAAAGAATTTCGCCGAAATATGGCTGTTTTTTTCCCTATCGGCAGTGTTATGAAGTTGACCGATCTATCGGCGCGTCAGATTCGTTATTATGAAGATCAAGAGTTGATTAAGCCTGATCGAAACGAAGGGAACCGTCGCATGTATTCCTTGAATGACATGGATCGTCTGCTTGAAATCAAAGATTATATCTCTGAAGGTTATAATATCGCTGCCATTAAGAAAAAATATGCTGAACGTGAAGCGAAATCCAAGAAAGCGGTGAGTCAGACTGAGGTGCGTCGTGCACTTCACAATGAACTCCTCCAACAGGGTCGCTTTGCTTCGGTACGATCACCTTTTGGTCGCGGTTAGCCAACCGCAAGTAGTCATACATTAAGGAGAAAACTCATGCTAATCACAGCTGCAGATATTCGTCGTGAAGTCAAGGAAAAAAATGTTACCTTTATCCGTCTCATGTTCTCAGATATTTTGGGAACTATGAAAAACGTCGAAATTCCTGCTACAGATGAACAGTTAGATAAGGTCTTGTCGAACAAGGCTATGTTTGATGGATCTTCTATTGAAGGTTTTGTACGTATCAATGAGTCAGATATGTACTTGTACCCTGACTTGGATACATGGACAGTCTTCCCTTGGGGAGATGAAAATGGAAGTGTTGCAGGTTTAATCTGTGATGTCTATACAACAGAAGGTGAACCATTTGCAGGTGACCCTCGTGGCAATTTGAAACGTGCTCTTCGTCACATGGAAGAAGTAGGATTCAAATCTTTCAACCTTGGGCCAGAGCCAGAATTCTTCCTATTTAAGTTGGATGAAAATGGAGACCCAACACTTGAAGTAAATGACAAGGGTGGCTACTTTGATTTGGCACCTACTGACCTTGCGGACAATACACGTCGTGAGATTGTCAATGTCTTGACCAAAATGGGATTTGAAGTAGAAGCGAGTCACCATGAGGTTGCGGTTGGACAACATGAAATTGACTTCAAGTACGATGAAGTTCTCCGTGCTTGTGATAAGATTCAAATCTTTAAACTTGTTGTTAAAACTATTGCTCGCAAACATGGTCTTTACGCAACCTTTATGGCCAAAACCAAAAATTTGGTATTGCTGGATCAGGTATGCACTGTAATATGTCCTTGTTTGATGCAGAAGGAAACAATGCCTTCTTTGATCCAAATGATCCAAAAGGAATGCAGTTGTCAGAAACGGCCTACCATTTCCTTGGCGGTTTGATTAAGCATGCCTACAACTATACTGCCATCATGAACCCAACAGTTAACTCATACAAACGTTTGGTTCCAGGTTATGAAGCTCCTGTTTACATTGCTTGGGCTGGTCGTAACCGTTCGCCACTTGTGCGCGTGCCTGCTTCACGTGGTATGGGAACTCGTCTTGAGTTACGTTCAGTGGATCCAATGGCAAATCCATACATCGCTATGGCGGTTCTTTTGGAAGTTGGTTTGCATGGTATTGAAAAACAAAAATCGAAGCACCAGCTCCTATCGAAGAAAAATATCTACATCATGACAGCAGAAGAGCGTAAGGAAGCTGGCATTACAGATCTTCCATCAACTCTTCACAACGCCTTGAAAGCTTTGACAGAAGATGAGGTTGTCAGAGCAGCTCTTGGAGAACATATCTATACTAGTTTCCTTGAAGCAAAACGAATTGAATGGGCAAGTTATGCAACCTT
>BNJV01002493.1_pt1 | contig 28695 bp, 29 predicted proteins | sample 8540591 | NCBI WGS metagenome assembly BNJV01 (sample SAMD00202457, study PRJDB9452) | human saliva metagenome | host: Homo sapiens | reverse complement strand
AGGTTGAAATCCAACTCTTTTAATTCTGTTTAGCATCAATCTGTGAACTTTTAACAAAGCTCCTTCTACTCCTGCGCCGTCTGCATTTGGTAATAAACCCTCTGGCTGCCATGAGCTCCTGAGTGATTACCATGTTCGACGATATCACCCATCTACCATGACGAGGATGATGTCCGCGTTTTTGAATAGTAGACAGGCGATGGGCGATGATAAAGCTCGTCCGTCCCACCATGAGGCTTGCTGAAAGCCTCCTGAATCAAGACTTCTGTCCGAGTATCAATGGAGAAGTCGCCTCATCCAAGATTAGGATTTTAGGAACGGAAAGGAAGACACGCGCAATGGCCAGAGCTGCCGCTGACCTTGAGAAAGGAGTCCCCAGCATCCGCCAGATAGGTGTCATACCCTGAGGCAGCTGCTGGATAAAGAAATGAGCATTGGCCGCCTTGGCAGCTGCAATAACCTCTTCTCGGCTGGCGTCTGGCCGGCCAAAAGCTATGTTATCATGAATGGTCGCCGTCTTGAGCCAAGTCTCCTGCAGTACCATACCGAACTGCTGACGATAAGAAGCTCTGGTGTAATGTGATAGGAACATCATCTGAGCAATCAGACCATTATCAACATTGTAAGAACGCATGAGAAGATTGATCGGGGTAGACTTACCAGCGCCGAGTCGGACCGACAATGGCGACCTTTTACTAGCCGCTGGAATCTTTATATTTCAAATCCTGAATCAGCTCTTTTCAGGCTCATAACCAAAGCCACATGCTCAAAGCTAATCTGTCCTTTGACATCTTCAGACCAGAAGAATTTCATGACCAGGCTCTGCTATTTCCTCTTGGTCTAGAACGCTGTAAATCCGCTCTGCAAAGCTAAAGCGCTCTGCAATTCTGACAAGACTGACGAAATGTCATTGAAAAGGCTTGGTGTACTAGTTGACATAATTTAAAAATGTGGTCAATTCACCAACGGTAAAGTGTGAACCATGCATGATTACAATTGCTCCTACCCCCACTATCAGGGCATATGTGAGAGCATTAATAAAACGTGTTGAAGGATTGACCGTTGAGGAATAAAAATAGCATCCTGTGAAACATCCGCATAAGCTTCATTACTTTGTTTAAAATCAGCCATAAATTGCTCTTGAGCGTTAAAAGATTGAATCAACAATTCCTGTCTCAAACTCTCCTCAATTAACTGACTTTGATACCCGCGAGCCTTTGTCTGCTTCCTAAATAAAAGATAGCTTTTTCGCAATAAAACGAGCAACAAAAAGGGAAAGTGGAGTCAGTAACAAGACTAAAAACATCATAAACCAGTCTAGTCTTGCCATACTAACGATGGTAAGCAAAAATAGTTAGAAGGCCAACAAAAATTGATTGAAAATCATGAGCAATCCATTGCTAAGCTGCTCTAAATCAGTTGTTACTCGACTAACCAAATCACCATTTCCCAGCTTATCTAAAAAGAAAGTGGCAATAGATGAATCTTGACCATCACTTTTTCTCGAAGTTCTTGGCAGTAGCTGTATACCTAAATGATTATATACGAGCGGATTAAACCACTGGATAATGGTATTCATCAGAACAACAGACAACATCCGCCATAGAATAGGAAGTAGCTGATTCTCAGCTTGTGGCAAAAGCACACTATCCACTGCTCTACCAATCAAGATAGGTAGATAAATCGTTAGCAAGACCTGTAAAATGGTGCCTAAACTAGCCAAAATGAGGAGAAATGGTTGTGCTGTAAAATCGCTCATCAAGCGTTTTTAAATGGATTTGCCTCATACTCTCCTCTATAGTTGTGAATAATGGATTTTGGCGATAAAGTTCGCTAACTTCTAACAAGTGCTCGTGTTTTCCCAAAAGCAACCTGCTCGCCCTTGTCCAAAACTAAAATCTGATCGGCAGATCGTAGCTATTCGTTCGCTGCGAAACTAAAACTAAACTAGTCTCTATCAACTCCTCATGAATTGCTTTTTAAAAAGTTTGATTCTGTCAAATAATCCAAAAGCTGATGTTGCATCATCCAAAATCAAGAGAGGATCGTCTCAAAAAACAGCTCTTGCTATTGTCAATCTCTGGCGCTGACCTCCAGAAAAATTACGGCCAAAAGCTTCTACAGGTGCATCCAAACCACCGGCATCTCTCAGAAACAGAAATTTCTTGCTTGAGCAATTTCCAAAGCCTTCCAAAGTCCTGCATCCGTCGGAACTTCCAGTAGACCCAAGGTTAGATTAGAGCCGGATAGTTCCTTGAAAAAGCTCTGCCTTCTGAGGACTACACTGACCCAGGAGCGCCATTCTTTTTAGATTTTGTGACTTTTTCCATTTTAGAAAAATGGCTAGCTTCCCATCAGACACGGATAAATGTGCCCTAGTAGCTGAACTAAAGGTCGATTTCCAGATCCTGTCCCGTATGACTCCAAAGGTCTGACCACTTTTTAACTCGAAAGTGATCCTTTTCAAAGATGTGCTAGAGCTTCTGGATAAGTGAAACTCATTTGTTGTACTTGAATGACTTGATCAGATTGTGCTTCTTGCTGAGCCAAACTTTTTGAAATATCTTCATCATCCTCTTCAAAAACTTCTTGAATCCTCTTAGCACTGATAAAAGCTTTGATTAAGAGAGTAATCATACTAGCTAATTGAGCTATTCTATCAAAATTTTGCAATCAAATAATTGAGTCAAAGCTACAGAGATCGTTGGGATAGAATCCCCTCTTGAATCTTCCTGATTACCAGTCCAAATAACTACAAAGCAAAAAGTGACATTGACACTAAAAATGTCGATGGTCCCATCAAGCTCGCCCATACACCTGTTTTTATCTGCCAAGATTTATAAAAGATCATTCAATCTATTAAAATCTTGAATTTCCTTTTTATCTTGACCAAATGCTCGGATTACGCGCATCCCCTGTAGTTGTTGGCGAGTTGTATTCACAATCGTATCTGTCATCTCTCCGCATGGTTTGCACAAAGGGGTTGACCAAACGTGATAATATAAAAATTAGAAAAACTCAATACCAAAACCATCATTACAAACCAGATTGTAATGGTTGGATGAATGCTAAACGCCATCATGATAGCACCAAAAACAATGATTGGTGCTCGTAAAAAAAGACGCAAAAATTGATTGATTCCCATCTGAATCTGATAAGTATCACTCGTCAACCGGTGATCCAAACTCGATACTCCTAGCTCTATCTCGACTAGACTTTGGTAATTTCAATATCTTTTCATACAGATCTTTTGCTGAGTTGCCTTGTGAACCCTACCGCTGCTTTAGAAAGAGTATTGAGCTGTAACAGCTACTATCACTCCCAGAATAGCAAAAATCACTAAATATAATAGCATTTGCCACAAATGGTGACTATCCTTCTGAGGAATGGTTTGATCGACAATTCGGCAATAAAGCAGTGGAACCAAAAGCTCAAAAACCATGCTTCTAAAAGCTTAAACAAAGGTCCAGTAATGACTCACTTTATATAACCCTTGAAATATTTTAGTAAATTTCTCATCCATACTCTTTCCGTTAAAAACTGTTTTCTATTTTACCATAATTTTTCAAAGGGAGCAAAAACTCCTCCTGTCAAACAGAAGGAGATGTTGCTTATAGTTGATGAATGTGTTTGTCTATTTTTGCTTAACGCTGGCAAGGGCGTAATCACAGCAGAAAACCGCCTAGATAAATAAAAGTCATGCTGAATCCCAAGTCAATCGATGTCAGCCTGTCAAAGGAAAATGACAATCATACTCAGGCTAAACATCATAGAATAGACACTGCAATCATGGTTGCCCTTACTTCACTTGGTAACTGCTTTTGTAAATCATTGTCAAAAATCGGCTGAAAAAGAGCATACAAGGCGTTGCTGATTAGATAAATCAAAATATAGATGATTGGCGTTCCAAAGTAGGAGTAGATAGGTTCCCCCGTTAAAGGACTACTATAGGAAAGAGTTTCAAAGCAGCAAACTTCTTTTCCAATCATACTCGCCAGATAGACCGCTAAGATATTCAAAGCACTGCCAATCAGCATGACCAGCGAAATCTGCCAATCTTTTAAGTCAGGCAATTGATTTGATAATAAAAATAAAACACACATCAGTGTTCAATGATTTGGGGACAGAATCATCCAGATAAAAAGGCTGGAATTTCTTTGTAACTCCTCTTTGACCGTCCAGATTATCTTTTTCATAGTTAGACGCTCTTCCTTTTCTGCTTTGATGCTAGGTTCTTTCAGCATCCAGGTCAAAAATAGAACGATGATGGAAGTCCCAATCATGATATAGTAGGTCAGATGCAATTGTCCGTGGACAAAAATCCAGCCCAGACAGTTCCCAAGACTGGGTCGCCTCTCGCTACTCCTGACATAAAGCTGGAGATAGACAAGTAACGTTCCTTGAGTCCAGCCTCACAGATGAATCATAGATCGTAGCTCGCGCTTGTTCCCGAATCAAAAGTCTATAAGAATAAGCACTAATCACCATAGCTAGAGCATAAATCAAAGTTCCTGCCCGGCCAACATGAGAACAGAAGACTGACAATCCCAGCTATCCGGCTCAGATAAAGATTGGTCTTGTAGGAAAAAGCGATCGCCAACATCCCAGAAGGAATCTCACAAATAAGGCTAGTCGCATGAAAATACTTTCAAAAGGCCAATCTGCCAAGGGACATGCCATTTTGACTTAGAAATAAAATCCAAAAACTAGTAATGCCTAGAAAGGCAAAAATTCAACTCCGGCCATAAGACCGATATTTTTCCGATAACTTCTTTTAAACATATTTTCTCCTTTAACAAGTGTTTTTACTTTTATTCTTTATCACTTGTGTAATCTGCTGATTTACGTGACCCTACCTCTTCTTTCTCTAAAAATTCTGTATTTGGATTATTTTCTGAGTTTACTGTTGAAAAACGCCACATGGGCGTTTAATTCGTTTTACAGTTTAATACGGTGTAGCATACGTGGGAATGGAATGGCTTCACGGATATGCTTAGTCCCTGCTACAAAGGTTGCCATACGCTCGATACCGATACCAAAGCCTCCATGTGGAACAGATCCGCCACTTGAAGATCCAGGTAGAATTCATATTCTGATATATCCATACCAAGCTCTTCCATCTTAGCAACCAAAGCGTCATAATCCTCCTCACGCACAGAGCCTAGCAGTCTCACCGTAGCCTTCTGGAGCAAAAAGCCAAAAGCACAGAGGACGCGTCTGGATTTCAGGAACTGGCTTCATGTAGAAGGCCTTGATCGCAGCTGGATAATTCATAACAAAGGTTGGTACACCAAATAGTTTGAAATCCATGTTTCATGTGGCGAACCAAAAGTCATCTCCATGTTCCAGATGTTCATAGTCCCGCATCCTCATCATTTCCTTGAGCCTGCAAGAGGTCAATCGCTTCATCATAAGTAACACCTTGAGAGGCTCAGCAATATAGCGTTTCAAAAAGTTCAACATCACGTTCCAGCGTTTCCAAAGCTTGAGGAGCACGGTCTAGAACACTAGCAGATCAAGGCTTTAACATAAGCTTCCTGCAGAGTCGAGTGACTCATCACTGAGTAACAAGGATACTCCGCATCCATCATCCAGAACTCTGTCAAGTGACGACGCGTTTTTGATTTTTCTGCACGGAATACTGGACCAAAAATCATAGACACGACCGAAAGCCATAGCACCTGCTTCTAGATAAAGCTGACCAGACTGGCCTCAAGTGAGGCCGGAGTTCCAAAGTAGTCTGTTTCAAAGAGCTCCGTTGAATCCTCAGCCGCATTTCCTGACAAGATTGGGCTATCAAACTTGATAAAGCCATTTTTATCAAAGAACTCATATGTTACATAGATAATAGCATTACGGATTTGCATCATAGTACCACTTACAGAACGAGAGCCACAAGTGACGATTGTCCATAAGGAAGTCAGTCCCATGTTCTTTTGGCATTGGATTATTCATTTGACTCACTGATGATTTTCGATGTCTGCGATGTCAGCTCAAAACCAAATTTTGAGCGCTCATCTTCTATGACAATCCCTGTCACGCATGAGACAGAAGTTTCTTGGCTGAGGCTTTTTAATCGTATCAAAGCTTCGCCAAGCCTTCTTCTTCACCAAATTTCTCGATGAAGTTAGGCTTAGAAGGCCACACCTTGGAGCCGAGCCATCACGAAGCTGTAAGAAAGCAATCTTACCTTTTTACCTGACTTTGTGACCCAGCACCAATGGTCACTTCTTGACCAACATAATTTTTCACTTCGACAATCGTTATATTCTTTTTCGACACGTTTTTCTCTTTTCTATTTTATTTTTGTGACAAACTACTTCGATATTAGTTACCATCTGGATCAGAATAAAAAGCTGCATCAATAGGAGGATGGTCACCCTATAATCAGGGGCGCCATTATCTTTTCCTCCTGCCTTCAAACCAGCTACAGCAAGCCTGAGACTTGCTCAGTGGTCTTCTGCCAAAAAGCAAAGTGGACTGGAGACTGCTCCCTTCCTAACCAAAAATCTCCACAGGATGAGGACTGTTGGCAGCAACAAAGCTAAATAGCGAATCCACTTCTATAAAAGCTAATTTGTAACCAAGATGGAGCAAGAAAGCTTTTATAAAAATCTTTTTGAAACTTGTAGATCCACTTGCTTTTAATCTCAAAATGATCGATCATCCTACTTCTCATAAAATCCTTAAGACGTCATGTCAACTTCTTTCAAAGTATCCAATCAGTCGCATAGCTGAGGAGCGGACATTTTCTGGCGCTCCAAATCCATCTCCTGTCACCAGCCACTCCAACTTCTTCTAAAAATGGCTGTGGTAAAGGCTGTCACATCGGTATAGCCTTTCATTTCCATCGCTTTTTAACATTTGGGGAAGAGATAGAAAGGCTCCTGAGGCTTGACGACTTCAAAGCCAGGCACTTGAGGCTAGCAAGGGATCAAAATGGTATTCAGGCGTTCTTCAAGGCCAATCTCATATTTTCAACCGTATCCTGACTCCCAGTCAGAGCTTCATAGCCGCATACTGGGCAACAGTTGTTGGATTTGAAGTGGTCTGGCCTGACAATCTTACTCCATAGCTGCAATAATTTTCGCTCCCCTACAGCATAGCCAATCCCAGCCATGTCCTGTCATGAGTAACTCTTGGAAACACCATTGATGACCACTGTCACCTTTACGAATCTCCTCTGATAGACTGGAAATTGGTGTAGATGTATGTGCCGTTATATGCCAGACTTCCATAGATGTCATCTGCCAAAATCAGAATATCATGCTTTACAGCCCAGTTTCCAATCGCAAGCAACTCATCCGCTGTATAAATCATACCAGTAGGGATTAGATGGCGAATTAAGAACCAAAACCTTTGTCTTATTAGTACGAGCAACCTCCTAACTGTTCACGCTTACCTTAAAATCATTTTCCTCAGTGGCTTGGACAAAAACAGGAATCCCCTCAGCCATCTTAATCTGAGTCACCATAGCTGACCCAGTAAGGTGTAGGAATAAGAGCTTCATCTCCTGGATCGAGCACACTCATAAGAATGTATAGAGAAAACTTAGCTCCTGTTGCCACCGTTACTTGATTAGGCTGGATTCTGTATCCATAATACTTAGCAAAATACTCTACCACTGCTTCTTTTTAGCTCTGGTAAACCACTCGTCACCGTATAAAAACTAGCTTTTCCGTCTTCAATAGCAGCACTGCGCTTTCTGAATATTCTTAGCGTCGGAAAGTCCGAGCTCTCCAATGGGTCGAGACAGAATATCCCGCCCTGCGCTTTCAAAGTTTTAGCACGCGCCGCTGTTTGCTAATGTCACACTTTCTTGCATTTTCTAATACACGCTTCGATAATTTCATAGTCCCTCCTTGCTAAGCAATGTTTTTGCTTTCAAAACCGACATTATAGTAGCTCGATGCCGATTTGATTTCCCCAAAATCGAGTTGACCGTCTCAAATATCCAAACGTCACTTCTCAGTTCTTGAAAGCACCATTTTCTTTTTGCGACATTTTCGGCTACTTCTTGACTCACTCCATCTTTCAGCTCATAAACAAAAATCTTACTAGAACCCTTTTCAATCAAAACAACTCGTTGTCTTTTGATTTGTTTCTCCTAACAAGCTATAATAGCTTTTTCCCGGTATAAAGATATACAGCTGTCAATTCGACTAACTCCAGACATATTTATGAGCCAAATCAATCGTCTTAGACTTCGCAGACTGATAAGGCTCCATAGAAAGATTAAAAATATTGAGCAAGGAAATGCAAGCACTGTCAAAAGAACACCGCTACCAATAATATATTGCCAAATAAGGATACTTTTATCTTGCTTTTTCTTCTATTTTTCCTCGTCCATTATACTATAAATCCAACTAATTTTCTCTTTTTCTCATTGATTTTAACACTATTTATTGATAGAATATAGCCTATGGAAACCTTGATCGATTATTAAAAGATAATCATCTAGACTTAAAAACGATGATCGTTTTTAGGAAGGCTAAAGCGTACAATCCGCTCCATTTGAATATCGAGTTATCGAAAAAATAATCTAACACCAACTCAATTTTTCTGCCTTAGAAACTCTTTTATAGTAAGGTGAAATGCGTATTCAAGACCTGATCGATCGTATGCTGGCGGCCTCTGGTAATATGACCGTCGTCATCAAAAACATGGTTCGAGATGGCCTTATTTTTCGTAATGGTGATCCTAACGACCGTCGCTCTTCCTTAATCGATTTGACACCTAAAAGGCCCGTGACTTAGTTGAAAAATTCTTCCCAGCATATTCTCTGTGTCCGAGAAGCACTGGCTGTTTTATCTGACGCTGAGAAGGAAATTATGATTACTATTTTATTCAAAAATTTGAGCTAATTTATTGCTAATTAGCGATTTATGTTGTAACATAAACAGTAACAAGAAAAAATTCTCTTAGAATTAAAAATGGAGGACTTAACATGTCAAAAGTACTATTTATCGTCGGATAAAGCTGAAAAATTCATTTAATCGTCAACTAGCTAAAGAAGCAGAAAAGGTACTCGCTGGAAGAGCTGGGAGTATCTTATCTGGACTGGTCCCAAGTACCTGTGTTAGCCAAGACTTAGAACAATCGACTCCTGCTGCGGTTACAAAAGTGCGTGAAGAAGTTTTAGCTGCAGATGCTATCTGAGTTTTCTCACCAGTCTGCAACTTTTCTATTCCTGGCTCTGTAAAGAACTTGCTGGACTGGCTTTCTCGTGCACTCGATCTATCAGATACTCGCGGCGTTTCTGCTATCAACAGATCGCTAACAGTTTCTTCTGTAGCAAAATGCAGGACAAGATCGATTGTTGCAATCTTTAATGATTTACTCCCATTCATTCCGCACAACAGTCGTTGGTGGATTTGACCCAATCTCGTGTCAATGACTCCAGCATGGGCAGATGGAAAATTTATCGCAAGTCAAGAAACTCTTTCAAGTATCGCTGCACAAGCAGACGCTCTTCTTCACTGCTATCACCAGAATTATAACTTCAATGGTTTTAAAACACTGGGATAAATATTAAATTAACACTCCAAAAGTTAGGTAGAAAATCTAATTTTTGGGTGTTTTCTAAAGTTATCTTACCCAGATAGATATTAAAAACAAATGAGATGCTCTATCTTAGGCTCAAGAATGAACTTCAAAAACCATATAAGCTCCATTTTAAAAATGATTTGTAGAATTTCGAGGCCAGGGTAGCATCAATTTACCATTTACAACTCCACTCTTCCGAATTTCGCCAATTTGTTAATGGTATATATGAATTTGTAAAGTCTTACCCATCTACTTTCTTTACAAAAACAAATTCTTTTTCTTGTGAAAGCTTTTCTTGAAACTTAAATCCAGAAAAAGAAATCTGTTTAATATCAGAGAGTTTAGTCATGTGATTCTCAATCAAACAACTCAAAAATTGTCCACGAGCTTTTTCTTAGAAATGGTCGAATAAACCTATATAATTCCCATCTTTTTCTTCTAGAATTTTAAATTTTATTAATCTCTCGCGAACAGTTTTAGAAATACATCTTCAAATTCACTGATAATAGCGACAATAAGAGCTCATCTCCTGCCACCTGCTTGGGCATATTCTTGCGTCCACCATTTTTGAGCGACTGCCCTTCTATCTTTAATTTAGTCATAAAAATCTAACCTGTGGGGAGCAATAGGAGATAAGGCTGGAATAACCCCGTATAAAACTAGAAGTGATAAAAAGGTGATACGCGAATATATTGCTCTTCAGATATGGTTGAATCTTTTCTTTTGATATTTCGATACATGAGGCCATCAAAAAGATAGAGAGCTGGATAATACCTTGCCTTGTCATTTTTGAAGAGACCTGAATGCGCTCATACTCTTTCTCAGCCATCTCTACACGAACTTGATAGAGCTTAGCTAGTTCTTCAATAGAGTGGTACTTAATTCCTGAATAACTGCTCTAGTCTTTTTCGGACAATGAAATTGGCTGAATATCAGAGTTAGTTTGTATTTAGTTCTTTAGCTGTTGGGATTAAAGATTTTCTATAGATTCATTATAGCAAAACTTATCAAACCTTGACTATTTTTACGTTTTTCTCTTGCAATTTTGTGTCAATTATTCTATAATCTGGTTATCGATACTAGATTATAGAAAGTTGGATAACTTTATGGTTCTTTTCCCTAGTGGAAGGATTTGCCTGAACTAGATTTATATCTTGATCGAGTTCTGCTCTATGTAAAACACAGTCAATCAAAGGCTTTTCCCGAACAAGAAAAGGTGCTAACGGCTGCCATGATTAACAATTATGTTAAACACGGACAAATTCAAAAACCAATCAGTACAATCGTACACAGATTGCACGTTTAATCACCCTAACAACTCTGAAACCTGTATTTCCTATTCAGGATATTATTGAAACAGTAGAATTTCTCGTAACCAATGAGGAAAGTTCTGAAACTTTTTATGATCGGTTTGTAATGTGTATGAGGATGAAAAAGTGCTCGATATCACCGCATCCTGTGGTGCTTATCTGCTTGCCAAACTGTCAAGCTATATCATCAAACTAGACAATTAGCCCTTGACTGAAAGGATGATCGATGAGACCAAACCTTTAAACTTAGCAAACGACTCAGTTTCGGAAGAAGTCGGAAATGCTGTTACGCATGCAGTTGGCTCTTTTTCTTACTCTTATCTTACTGCCTCTGTCTGCCATTTATAGTTATGAAGCTCATGGACTGCTAGCAGCTATTGGGGTCTCCATTTTTGTCATCAGTCTATTTCTCATGTTTCTTTCGTCTACAATTTATCACTCTATGTCCTACGGTTCCCTCATAAGTATATCTTGCGTATCATCGACCATAGCATGATTTTATATTGCTATTGCAGGTAGTTATACACCTGTTGTTTTAGCTTTGATGAATAATTGGATCGGCTATCTGATTATTCTCATTCAATAGGGGAACAACAATTTTTGGTATTCTCTATAAAATTTTTGCCAAGTCAACGAGAAATTTAACGGCACTCTATCTCATCATGGGCTGGTTGGTTGTCTTTATTATTCCCCCAATCATTAATCAAAACAAGTCCGCTCTTTTGGGGATTGATGCTGGCTGGCGGTCTCTGTTATACCATTGGAGCAGGATTTTATGTTGACCATATTTCCATATGATTTGGCACCTTTTTATCCTAGCTGCTTCTGCTCTTCAGTATATAGCAATTGTCTTCACCATGTAAAAATTTTTCACACTTAAATCATTACATTAAACCCCGTACATTAATAGTAAAAACTCTCTGAGAAAAATTCTCAGAGAGTTTTTCAGATAGTGTAATTAAAAATAAAAATATATTTATCACTTTTGAACTCTCTAAACATAACTCCAGTTCACTTGATTCTTTATGTTTTTCTAAAAACTAAGTAGAAGAACAGAACAGGCAATAATACTTCAGCTACAAACGCCAGTAATCTATAAGAAACTTATGAGGTCTGCCTGTAAAGGAATTACGATTGCATGCAAGCAACAATGATTGCTAAAATCAAAAATATAACTCTTTTCAAAGACATATGAGACTCCTTCGAAATTTGCATTTTACCTTTCAAAGAGAATAAAATGCATTATTTAAAAATAAATAGAATAGCATCCATTCAGTTTCATTGGCAGATTCTTCCTCTAGCATTTTCTTAACAAAATAGGCATTTTTACGTTTTCAATTCCCTCAATTAATTTTTACAAAATTCAGGCATTTGAGGATCAAATCATTTCTTTTAATATCTTTAGAGCTTGTTTCCAGAAGGGGCTAATTCATCAAACGTCGTTTCTTCTGGATAAAGATACTGAAATTCATCTCCTTCATAGCTTACGAATGGTCCCCACGATTGCAGCAATCAAACGGGGATGCGCATTGAAGGCATTGGTGGACGATGATAAGCTACACCAAAGCTCTTGACACAGTTCTCGACATTCCACATCATTATCAAAAGAACTTCTATATGCTCCACTGATAAAACTAATCGGAACAAAAATATAGTGTTTGGGATGGACTGTCTGATCGCGAAGATATTCTAATACATCTGGTTTGATCCAAGGAAAGGCTGATATCACTTTCACTTTTGCCAAAGTATTAGTATATTCAAAAGAAGATAGTCCCAAAGCGCTGTGCAATCATCTGCGCATTGTCAACAATTTGATCAATATAAGGATCTTCAAAATCTAAAGCTAATAATGGTACACTATGTGCTGAGAAAATAACTTTGAAGCTTTCACCCTTAACTTGTTTATCGATAATCTTCCTAATTTCATCTACCCAAAAGTTTAACAAATCTTCTGAACGGTACCAGTCCTTGATAATATTAAAACGGATTTTCTCACTATGGATGAACTTTTCATATCCTATAACCGAGTAAAAAGAATAATGAGGTTCCAAAATCAGACACGAATACATTCTTCAATGCCATCTAACTCCATTTGACGAATAAGGTCTGGAATGAAGGGGATGAGAATTTATTCGCAAAATAAACGCATATTCGTCTGATAAAACTTGTCCGACCAGCTCAACTTCTTCTCTTGTAATTTCCTGTAAAGGACTGCCACCAATTAACTGATAGTTATCGTAAAGATGTTGAATTTCCTGGTCTGTAGGACGCACACCTCGACGGATATTAGTAAAAAATGCAGCAACGTCTTCAAAAGTATAACCTTCTGGCGAACCAAAAGGTCATCATCAAAATAGCTTTTTAGTCATATTTCCCTCTTTTCTAAAGCTCTCTGCTATTATAACATGATATCAGTCAAAATAAGTATGATTTTTTCTATTCTTTTCCTGCTTTGTCAGAAACATATCAATATGCTAAAATAGATTTAAACAAAAATGAAAGAAGAGATTTTTATGAAATATCCTAATCTTTTAGAGCGTTTCCTGACATATGTCAAGATCGACACGCGCTCAGACGAGGCATCTACTACTACACCAAGCACCCAGAGTCAGGTGGACTTTGCCAAACAATGTCCTCATTCCTGAGATGAAGCGGGTTGGCTTGGAAAACATCTACTACCTGCCAAATGGCTTTGCTATTGGAACTCTGCCAGCCAACGACCAAGCTTTACCCGCAAGATTGGCTTTATTTCCCATATGGATACAGCGGACTTCAACGCAGAAAACATCCAGCCACAGGTCATTGAGAATTATGACGGCAGTGTGATTCCGCTTGGGGCAATCTGGCTTTTAACTTGGATCCAGCGAGACTTTGCTAGTCTTCATAAATACAAGGGTCAAACTCTGATTTACAACTGATGGAACCACCTTCTGGGAGCAGACGACAAAGTCAGGTATTGCTGAAATCATGACTGCTATCGAATACCTGTCTGCCCATCCAGAAATCAACATGGAGAAATCCAGTGGGATTTGGCCCAGATGAGAAAGTCGGCGTCGGGGCTGATAAGTTTGACGCTGAAGACTTCGATGTAGACTTTGCCTACACTTTGGACGGCGGACCACTGGGAGAGCTTCAGTACGAAACCCTTTAGCGCTGCTGGAGCAGAACTGACCTTCCAAGGTCGCAATGTCCATCCAGGAACTGCCAAAGACCAAATGATCAATGCTCTCCAGCTGGCTGTTGACTTCCACAACCAGCTACCAGAAGCCGATCGACCAGAGAGACCGATGGCTACCAAGAGCTACCACCTGATGAATCTGACTGGTACAGTTGAAGAAGCTCAAGCTAGCTACATTATTCGTGACTTTGAGACAGATGCGTTTGAAAATCGCAAAGCTACTATACGGACCATTGCTGAAAAAGATGAACCAAGAGCTAGGTATCGAGCGCGTCATCCTGACTCTCAAAGACCAGTATTACAACATGAAAGCAGGTCATTGAGAAAGGACATGCAGCACTATCCATATCGCTAAAAGCAGTTATGGAAAGTCTTGACATCTAGCCTATTATCGAGCCTATCCGTGGCGGAACGGCGGCTCAAAATTTCCTTTATGGGCATCCCGACACCGAACCTCTTTGCCGGCGGTGAGAACATGCACGGGCGCTTTGAGTATGTCAGCCTAGAAAACCATGGAACGCGCTGTCGATACCATCATCGGCATCGTCTCTTATCAAGAAAAAGTAAACATTTTATGAACATAAAAATAAACAAGCTAATTCTTTTTCAAAATTAGCTTGTTCTTTTTCAGCTCTTCTAACTTGATTGAGCTTCTATGAATAAAAATTTCGTCTGACAAATCCTAGGGTAATCTTATTAATATCTTATAGAATCTTCTCAGAATAAATCTTTTTATTTATTAGTTGCTTACTTCATTTTGTCGTAGATGCTTGTTCAGAAGACTGAGCTGGCTCTTCTTGAGTAGACCTCGCTTCCTTGATCTTTTTAGCTCTGAAGCAGGACTAGCTGCTTCTGTTGTAGTGGAACTTTCACTTGATGAACTAGTAGACTCGTTAGGCTCACTAGATGCCTGATTGGATGAACTATCAGTTGGAGTTTCCGTAGGTTTTGCAGTTTCAGATTCTTTTTCTTCTGATTTAGCTGTATCAGAAACTGGTTTTTCTACCTTCCCTTGATTTTGAAGCCCTTCAATAAACGATTGAACTTCAGCAAGCAACTCTTCTTTATTGACTTTTGCTATCTGCAAGTTTATCAAATAAAGCATCGACTTTAGTAAATAATTCATCTGACGCATTTTGCTCCTCAAGTAGCTTATGTGCTGCCATCAGTAAAAGCATAAATTTTCTTATACAGTTCTTGATCTTTTGGTTGTTTCTTCTTGCTGATCTTTTAATAGTATCAACCATTTGAGATAAGAGTAACTTAAGCTCTTCAAGATAGCCTCCCGATCTTTCAGTCCTTCTTTAAGATCAGCTTGAAAGAGTCAATAATTGATTCTTATAGCTTTCCTGGCTGGTAGAATCTTTAACCTTATCAAAAGTGTTTGTCCTTGTAGGAAGAGTGCTTGGAAGGTTGCATCAGGAATTTCTACTTTTGGCTGTGGCGCAAATTCACCATAAAGTTCTTTTAGAAACCGTAAATGGCTGTTTTGTAGTTCTGATCGTCCATTTTTCGGTATCTAGAATAGTTTTATCTTTAGCTTGACTTGCCTCTCCACTAGCAAGAGCCTTATCAACTTCTAGTTTGGTTTTGATGAGATCCAAGAACAAAGCTTTCAAATCCACAGCCTCGATAAAGGCTTGCGACTTGTAAAGCTTCATAGCTAAATCTGCTACTTTTTTTACGAAGTTCTGGTTGCAAGCGTGCATCATCTACAGCAAGATAGAAAGACTTGAGATATTCGACAGAGGTCATACCTGTCCTGTCTTGATAATCTTGAAGACTGGTCAGAAGCTGATCAATTTCTTTCATCTTTTTCTTCATTTTTCAACCTTTTGCCATTTGCAAATCACTTAGCAAGGAAGCCTTGTTAACGTTATAGCTATCTGTTTCAAGCGTTTGATTTTATCAACTAATTCCTGATACTTCTTATCTACTGCTGTCAGTTGCTCGGTCTGAGCATTTTTATCCACATGGATATAATGCTTATCAAACTGCTCCAAACTTGCTAAATAACCAGCTGTTGAGTTGCTCGGTAACTGCTTCATGGTTTTTCTACAAAAATTACCTAAAAGCCAGCTCAATTCGACGTTGCATCAAGAGGTCATTTGAGTAGATTGTTCGACTAGCAGCTAGTAGTGAGATCTACTTTCTCTAAAACAGCCTTTTCACTATAAGCTCCAGCTTGATATGCTGATTGTAAAGCAGGCAATTTATTCTTCAAGCCTAAGTTAACTCCTTTGGACTGCACACGAATATAGTGGTTGTGATCTCCATGAGGAATGACAAACTGACCGTTTTTCTACTTGAGATGCTGTATGGTGACAAAACCTGAACGAAGGGCCGTTGTGTAGAGTTCATTTTTAAAAGTCTAACTCAGGGTTACCAGTTTCTAAAGGAATACGGACGTGTTCTTTTTCTAACAGCATAGGGATGGATATGGGTTGGATCGTAAGCTTGATCCGGATTATTAAAGACAAAGAAGCCTTTGGAAATCTTAATAACTTTCACGAGGGAACTCCATAGGTCTTGAGAGATGTAAGCCATCTTTTCTTCGTCGCTCGCATCACGAGGAAAAACGATCGTAATCAGACTTCTCTTGACTTGGTTGAGCTGAATGTTGATGCTTTTGTCAACTGTGCTTCAGCTGCTGCAATTTGAGTAGCTGATCAAATCTTTTTAAAAAGTAATGCGCATGTCACCATGTTGAACAACGTATCCTTCCTCATCTTTTTGAGATGACATTTTTCAACATGGAAACCATGATCGTCCTTTTCGACTGGTTTTCGTTGGTTGGGACGGTTTTTGCTTGATCGTTACCTGGCTTTATTGGTTTAGGTACATCTGTTGATTGATTGCGCTGATCGAGCTTGGGGTCTTGGTGAGATAGATTTGTTCTCGCTTTAGGATAAGCCTTTTTGACCTGCAACCGGTATATTTCTTGCAATCTCTTCTTCTAGGGCTGACAAGCTGCTGTAAGGAATAAAGTGATAGTGATTCCCGTGCGGAATAGCCACTCCTTCAGCTGTCCTATGAGGCAATTTTTGCAGGGTCGAAAAATAAGACCATCTTTTTCAACATAACGATTTTTCGCGTGGTGTATTATAAAGTTTTTGCAACAATCCAGTAATTTGTTGTCTTTCAATTTCTGAATCTAGCTGATTTCCTCTTTGATTGCTTTCTGATTTATCCGCTTTAGATTCTTGACGGTTATCCGATTGTCCATTATTTAAGCTTTGTTTTGATTGATTGTGAGCATTTGGGTTCCTGGTTTTTCAACAGAAAGAGATCTTGATTTTCTCCAACTGGCTTTTCAGTGGAATCATCTGCTTCTTATTTCGAGAATTCAATATGCTTGCGCAGCTGCTAATTCACTCGTGATAAATCACCTTTTTGGAATATAGTGAATATGGCCACCGTGAGGCACTAAAAAGCCATCACCAGTATCAGAATATAATATCAGATGGACCAAAGACATAACCATCGTCTGTCCTATAAGCTCCGCCACCACGATGATTCAAATTATCTGCCGATGAATAAGTTCTCTTACCAGCAGCATACGAAGCACTTGGATGACTAAAATCTTGCAATTTTCTGCTTACTTTTTGATCGAATCTTGTTTCTGAGTTATCTTCTTCACCATTTTCTTTCTTAGGATGAAGTTTCTTTTTGGCGCGCGATTTCATCTACAGATCGGACATTGCTTGTTTCTTTAGCATTCGTCAAGTACAAGTAATATTTACCTGATACCTTAATAATGTAGCCATCTTTGACTTGATTAACGATGTCTGCATCCTGTAACTGATAATGAGGATCTCGCATGATTAACTCTTCACTCAAAAATAGCATCAAATGGAACCTTTCCATTGTAATAATGATAATGAGTCGCCATGAGAAGTCACATAGCCTCGATACATTATTTTAACAACAATCTGCTCTGCTTTGATTCCTTCTTTTTCATTGACCTGTTCTGGTTTTAATTTCTCTTGCTTTTGCGCTCTGCTAGCTTGTTTATGATATCTACATAAGCTATACTATTTTTAGACTGTGATGTTTGTGTCTGTTCTGATTGATGTTGCATCAGAACATAGCCACAAACTACTCAAGAGATACTAAAGCTACGACCGAACAGAATAATATATTTCTTTTCACTATGTTGACCTCAATTTTTAATTCTTTTTGCTAAAATAGCCAGGTTTTTCTTCTAAGTTTTTCCAAATAAGTTTTTGTCATTTTTAGGAACAGCTTCTAAAGGATTCAATACCTTGAAGATTGACCCTGTCGACTTCTTGAGTGTTTCTGCCAATTTAGAAGAAGCATTGCTTTCTACAAAAATTGTCTTGACTTGATAAGTCTTAATGAAATCTTGAGATCTCTGCTAACTGTCTTGGACTGGGTTCTTGCTCTGGAGAAAATGCCTGCAATGCCCAATGCTTCAGACCAAACAACTTGGCAAGATAAGAAAAAGCTGTATCTGAGTAACAAATGTCTTCTCTTTACTCCTTTATTTCCTGGTATTTTTGACTTAGTTTTTAATTTTTATATAGTGCTGAGCATTTTTGTCATAGATAGTCGCATTTTGATCGACCTTTGATAAGTGTTGAGCGATTAGTTACACTTCCTCAGCCCACTTTATCTGGATCGAAGCCAGAGTATGGGGATCGTAGAGTCTTTTCATCAATGTCTCGCTCAGATGCTACTCTTCTAATCACTGCAACCTTGTCCAATTTCATTCATGCCTAGCTTCTATCATTTGTACTTTGGATTTTTCTATTGATGGGTCTAAGCTACCAGCCCAAGTTTTCAAAGTCCTTGAATGATATACAAAAGATCTGCATCGTAAATGGCAGCCACATCACTAGCAGCTGGTTCAAACTCATGTATACCAGCTCCTGATTGGATCAATTCTCACATCGTTCAGATGTCCCGAAACTTCTTTAAGCATCGAATAAATTGGATAGAAAACTTGCAACAATATGAAGTCCTTGCTGTTTGCTGAGGACCACTCCTATCCTTTTTCCACAAGAAATCATTAAAATACTTACTAATACTAGAATGAAACAAATATAAAAGTTTTTACTTTCATACAATTCCTTAACCAGTTTATTATTTAGTTAAAATATAACTATTTTTCAAAAATGTGTTTACAAAAATTTCAAAAACAGGGTCTTAACCAGTTTATTAACCAGTTAAGATATTACTCTTTTGTTGATCGTGCTGTCAAGCTCATATCCCATTTTATAAAATAATTTTCTATTGTGGGATTGGTTCTATAAAAAGGAGTCTGGGACAAGAGTCCTAGCCTCTCAATTGTCTTTTGGATTGTCGAGCAAGACGCAGTGGTTAAGTGGGCTCTACTACGCTGATTTCATCAGCTTTGCAGCCCTACTCAGCTGTGCGGAGGTGGGACGACGAAATCAGATCTAACAGATGCGATTTCTGTCACTCTCTTCGGAGATTATATATGAAAAAGATTAGGTTTCTATCAAAATAAAATTTAGGAGGTTTTTATCTGATGACTATAGTATAGAATCACTAGCTTAAATTATCATAAGATTTTTCTTTCCCCCACTGATTTAATTCAATAATAAAGAAATAGCTTTTTCCCCTTGTCAATCGAGGAATATTCACCCATAGTGGCATAGAATGAAAATCGCTTGCAGTACCAGTTCATCAGCAGTTAATTGATTCAGAGAGCAAGTTAGACTCGTTTTCGTAACTCCTTTTACCCTTCTCAATAAATGATTAAAAGCGAATCTGTTTATTTGAATAAATGACCCATAAAATATTCAACTTCATTTTCCATAACTGAATCCATTACTTTCGTAATGCCCACATTCCCAATGTTGATGGCTAGTCATCTTTCTCTCCTCAGTCACAAAAATGTGCCTACTGTTTTTCACTTCACCCATGTTATAATGAAATAGTTATTATTTTGTAAAGAGAAAATCGATTGAAAAACAGTCTTGATTTTCCTCAATAAACGACAATCCATTCGTTCATTTGATCCAAATGACACTATTTCAGATGACACCATTTACCAAATATTGGAAAGCGCCAGTAAGGCGCCTTTCGAGCAATAATTTTCAACCTTGGAAAGTTGTGGTTTTTAAAAACAAAAGAAATCCAAGAGCAATTAAAAACTTTTCTTATCAACAACAGCAAGTAGCGAGATGCTTCCGCAGTCTTTCTACTACTTGGTGATAAAAAGAGGCTATGACATTGACAAACTACTAACATTCTATATCCAAAATGGTATAATAGACTCTTCTGAGGCTGAACGTCTATAAAAGATTGAAGCTTATTTTCTTTCCACATCCCGAGGATAAGGATAAAGAAAGGACTGCAGCTTTGATTGGTTGTTGCTGTATAAATTTGAAAATGTATGTTGCCCAAGCCTATGGTTACGACTCTGTCCCTATATGCGAGTGTTGTTGGTGAAAGCCATCATGACTACATTTGAAATCGATCCCGAATTAGTTCAAATTCTTCTTTTTACCTATCGGACTATCTGATGGTTTTCCAAAAGTACGTTACTACAGTGGAAGATACTTTTATCCATAATAGTCATCATATTGAAAAAGCAGCGTGAGGGCGATCATCGAGGCTTTTTCAATATCATTTTTATTTCACTCTAGCATAGCCTTCTTCTTCAGCCGTCATCTTATAGTCTTCTAGTAAAGTCCCAAGCCGTCATCTAGAATACGAGTCTTTTCAGACTTTCCTTAGGACACCACTTTGCAGACTCTTTTCGCTGATGGCCACTCGTCAATGCTTCCGGCTACAACCATCCTCGGTATTCATAAGGGCAGAGTGTGTTGAGGGCATTCTAAAAGACCAGAAGAGCGCTATCATCTGTGACTTAGTGGCTTCGCCACCGTAACCTCAGGAATCGAAGAACACGAACTCAGTGGCAATCAATCATGATCATAGCCGCTAATTCTCCTCAGTGAAAGGACATAATCACCAAGTGAAATCTCGTCGTCACTAAAGTCTTGGTACGCATCGTAAAGCCTTCATAATGGCCACAAAGCGAAGATGAGTTCTTCTTCGCAGCCCGCTCTTTCGACGCAAGCCTGGTCAAAAAGTCCGACCAGCAGGATCCAGTAAAATCACACACACGTGGCACAACTTCACTCTCAATGGCATCCTGATTATCATAGGATTTGGGCGTAGCAACATCCCTTGACCACCGCCGCATGGCTCGTCGTCCACGTGGCGAGGGCTTCTCTGCATTTTCTCAAGAAAGTATGATAATTGATTTCCAAAAGTCCTTTCTCTCGCTTTTCCCACAGTAGAGAGAGTGCTCTAAAGGCGCAAACATCTCCGGAAAGAGTTAAAATATCAATTTTCATCGTCCAGTCCTTACCGGAATCTCTACCATCAACTCTGACCCTGCTCAATATCTATTACCAAGCACTACTACTGGCAGAATGTGGACAAAAGTAAATCTCGCTTACACGCAGCTACGGTTTGACCACCCAGACATCATTGGCTCCTGGCTGCAAAATCTCCTTTATCGTACCAAAGTAGGACATTATTTTCATAGACTTCAAAGTCCAATATGATTTCGTGGTGGTAAAATTCACCATCTTCTAAGTCCGTCAAATCCTCTTCAGCTACTTTCAGAGTAAAATCTGACAATTTCTCCAATGTCATTGATGTGTACATGCCCTTAAACTTGATAATATCAAAGTTTTTGACCTTGCGATGACTTCTGTAATCTCCACATCCATGACAAACTGATCAGCTAACTTATCAAAGAAAAGAGCCGGTGTGACCAACAGCACACTTTTAAAACGCTCTACCGCAAAATCCGTCACTGACAAAGCCCGCATCTTACCTTGTGGGCCTTGAGTGTTGACGATTTTCCCAACATTACATCGTTCATTACCACTCCAATATTTTATTCTACTGTGGTATTTTATCATGATGATGCCAGGTAATGTACAAGAGAGATAGGGATTCCAGTCGGTGTCCTCAACACAATTGCTGATCTACTTCAGAATATTGTTCCAGAATATCGATAGAGATTCAAAGTGGAGGAGAGTCATTCCATAGGCTGGTGTTTCGTACCTGGACCTTAACTACTTGACGGAAATTTGGGTTCAACAAGAATAAGGTCAGAATATATCTTCTGCAAATGAGTAGGAAAGTCATGCTCTCCACGAAGATAAAAATCGCCGGGAGATTGCCAGCATAGCCTTACAATCCTCATGCCTGCTAGAAATCCTGTTACCTGAGATTGATAAAATATCTCTACCAGTGTCTGGGCACTTTCTTAATCAATTCTCTAGTCACTATAGACCAGCTGAGCACATTTTGAGAGTTTTTATCCTGCAATGATTTTCCAAGGAATTGTTTTTATACATCAAGAGACTGTGCTGTCGAAGCTCTTTGTCTGACATATAACGGTGCTGTCCCCAGCTCCCAATCTGTAGCAAAGTAGCAGCTTGGACGTTCTGTGGATGACGAGCGGGTATATTCTTGCAAAGGGATTACAAGAATGGCCTACCAAGATAGCCTTATCTAGCCGAAAAATAATCCAAAATGACTCCCTACATCTTGAGTTGCCTTCCAAGTCAGGAAGTCCTCTCAGCCAAAGACTCACCTTGTCCTCTGACGTGATCAAAATAGAGGGTCCAAAATCTTCAAAAACCTCTACATACTAGGTGGGCCCCATTTGGCTACGGCCACAAGCCCCATGATAGAAAATAATATGCCGTTTTGCTTCTTTCTTCTACTCTACCTGGTCTATGATAAACAACCAAGTCACAATTCTCCGCAGAAACGATGTGGCGAGATTAACCTATCATCGTTTCCTTATCGATAAAGGCAATAGTTGATAGCAGCTCCTCATTCTTTATTTGATTCATTTCATTCATCTTTTCTAATCTTTCTCTCCAGTTTCAGCACTTTTGTGCCACTTTATAGCCAAGGCAATCTGCTTTTCCTTTCTTTTCTGGCAGCTTCTATATATCTCATCAGGACTTAGCAGATTTACTACTTTGACTGCATAATCATAGACGACAACATGCCCTCGCATATGAGCTGGCTGCGACCGCTGGGCAAAAAGCACGCGCAGCATTCCGATGCTGGCCAAGCAGTTGCCGGTCAGAAAGCTTGGGAATCAGTATGCTTGATGCCAGAGTCTCGTCTGGCCTCTGTTTAGTAAAAAGCAAAGCAATCTTTTGATTGCTCGAAATCGCAATTGAGCTCCAGAGAACTTCCTTTTTAATAATCGCTGGAAACGTCTGTGATTTGATTTCAAAATCGCAAATAATTCTCCTCCTGAAGTCGGCGGAAAATGTCTCGGTGAGGCTTCTTCGTCAAAGATCCCCTCGATAAAGGATTTCAAAGCTAAGATGTCACTGTATTCCAGAAGGAAAAGCGTTGGCTGAGCGGAAACCACTTGCTGTGATGAAAGTCAGCGAGGCCTGACGCTGCTCAAGATTGTCACACGGCTCATCTGGATCTGCTCGATTTCTAAGCATAGTTCGCTGATGAGAAATTGATGACCAGCTTTCGATGATTTCCACCGCCATAGCCAGCGAGAAAGCTGCGCAGGTGGGGCATGATCGCAAAGAGGCTAACGCCAAAAGCTTGCGCGTTGGAGATGGCAAAGCAAATCCAACATTCCTCATGATAAAAAGGCGATTAGCATCTTCCTGTTCCTCATATCGATAAAAATTCACACTGAGACGGTATCCTTTCCTCTTCTGGAGAAAACTTTCGTATTCAAGGCTTCTACCTTAGCCAAATCTGGAAAATCTGCTGCTAATGATACTGGCTGGTGAGCTCATAAAATCCACTCCTTTTCTAGTGATAGTACAATGAAGTTTACACACTGGTTTCAAAAGAGGCTGGGACAAAAAGTCCTAACCTCTCAATTATCTTTAGTTGTCGAGCAAGACGCAGTGGTTGAGTGAGCTCTGTAGCTGATTTCATCAGCTTTTTACACATACTACCAGCTGTGCGGAAAGGTGGAGACGACAGTCGAATTCTAACGAATTACTGATTTCACGTCCCTCTCTATCGTATCATCTTCATATGAGTAGAAAGGTGCCGAATGCCCTAGTTAGAAATCGGTTTAGACTCCCAGCGAAGAGGACTTATCTCTAGCTGCACTTCACTGTTTCCACGTAAATTATTCAAATGCTGGTTATCAGTCACAGCCATAATGCTGACACCTTCTTGCCAAACAAAGTCTGGAGTGACCTGACTTCCAGAGGCTGATCAGACGGTAGCCGATATATGTGAGATGATACAGGTCTACGAGCGTCTATATATCACGGAACTGTTTTTCCCGACCCAGCTGGCAGGCAACTCAAACTCAGCCACCACTACATCGTCATCCAGCTGGAAAACCTCAATCCGAATAATTTAAAGAATGGTCTTGTATTAAAGACTACCAGCCTCCACTTCCAGAGCAGGATAACCGTCAGCTCCCAACTTTTCCAACACCTGCTGGGTCACTTCATCCTTGACCTTGGCAATGACATTTTTTACGCCCAATGCCTTGCAGTGCATGACCGCTAGGACATGGATTCAGACTTTTCTCCCGTCGCCACGACATCGTATCCCACCAGGAACCGACGTCTGCGGCCTCCAAGCTCCATATCAGTAATATCCCCGATCACACCGACGGCAATCATGTCTTCATACTGATTGATTGTCTCTTCGTGATTATCCAATTACCAGCCAATTTCTACATCCTGAAAATCAAGGCCTCAATGATACTCTGTCCAAAAATCCCCAAATAAAGTTCAACTGTTTGGAAAAAGGATTTCCATTTCTTTTCTCCTATGATCATAATGTCCGCCTTGCTGTATGGTGCAAGGTAGTCGCCTTCTTCGGTTGATAATGGTTAAGACTGACCATAGAGTCAGCGGCCCCACACCGTCAATAAGCATCAGCAACATAATCCCTGTGTACCAGCTGTGGCTGAGGCAGGTAGTGATATTAGCTGTCACACCAACTAGCCAGCCGAGTGCCGACACGGTCACCAAATATCGGTAAATAGCGATGACTGCTATCGGTCCACTGGCCCCAGAGACCAAAAGACGAGCGAAAATGTCAGCCTGAAAATCGCTGTCACGCCCAGCGCTTCTGCACTAGCTGAGGAGCCAGCGTTCTCCGACCAAGATTGGTATGTGGCAAGCTCGAAAATCTCCCCTTACGGGCGAAAAGCAAGAACTAAGAAGGTCGTAATTTTTCAGACCACCCGCTGTACCACCGGAGCCCCTCCTAGAAAACATCTGGAGCAGATAGATAAACAGGGTTACTGGCCGAGCAGCCATATAATCTGTGAAGCAAAGCCAGCTGTCCTCCATGCTGACTGTCTGGAAAAAGCTGACCAGTGAGCATTACTCATAGGAAAGATTCCCAATCGTTCCAGGATTAGTGTACTCCGTCCAGAGACTCGTGACTCGATCCCAAAGACGAGGAGACCAGCAGTCAGCAACAAGACTACCTTAGTTATGAAAGAGTGACAGCCCCTTCTGTTTTCCTCCCAATTTAGTCATAAGTCAAACCAGACCATAGCCCAATCACAGTGATGATATGAGAGCCAAGGTGATATTAACCAAAACATCTGTCTGAAAGCCCAGTAGGCTATCATTACCAAATTATCCAACCCACTTACCATGAAACGGCTAAAAAGATAGAATTAAAATCCCTTTTCTCATACCAAACTTGGGAATGAAGCGAATCATGAGAAGGGCGCGCAGTCCTTCGATACTAAAAGTCGTGATAAAAATCGAACGGACAAATTGACCTAAGGTACGATTGTTACCATAACTAAAACTATCCCGCAGAATACGGCGATCCCTGAGGCTGAGCTTTTTCCGACTTTCCATGGTGAAAAATCCGATAAAAGTCAGGATTCCCAAGCCGCCAATCTGGATCGGCAGCATACAAAGGCTGTCCCAGACGTTTTGTCACGACCGATCGTGTAAAGCCATGTCACACAGACCATTGAGACAGCTGTAAAAGATGATCAGATAGCCGCTTGGGGAACTAGCCGTCACCCAAGGCGGACTGAGTAGCAAGGCCTGAATATCACCAGAAGAAAGACAAGATAATCTTTTTGCGCTGGTGATAAGCGTGGATAAGTGCTTCATAAGTTTCCTTTCCTGATCTAATAAAGGCAGAGGCCGCTCTATCTGTCTTTCTCTTTCCTTGACAGCCCGCTGCATATCATCTGGACTCTGCCGATTTCTGACTTTGATGGCATAATCCGCTGCGACAATAGCGCCTTCGCATGTCCTGTTGCGACTCCTTGAGCAAAAACACGCGCAACATATTTACCGATTTGTGATTGGGCTTTGCTGCGCGACAGTTTGTTAGCCAAGAAACCAGCAAATCGCTTAGTTCATGACGGGATGCTTTCCCATCGAGTCGAGCTTTAAAACCTCCTTACCCTGGTCAAAAATCTTCTGCTTTTCAAGACTCATCTTCCATCCAATCAGAGCTATAAAGCGAGTGGCGTGCTCGTACCCATTGGGCAAGCTGCTTCTGGGAAAATTATTCTCCCCAATATTTGCTCTAGTTCTAATCTTTTCTGGCTGTCATCCAATATTTTCAACTTATAAGGACGGGGATGGTTGTAGCCAGACTCATAAAGCTTTCGTTCATGGAGATTCCAAGCAATCTTCTTGTCATTTCCCCTCCTCTCGCTAAAGTGTTCATTCTGGATTATTCTGAATATCAAATTCACTGTTTGATAAATGAAAAAAACAGGACAGGTGGCCACTGTCTCAATTTATTTCTCATCAATGACGATGCGAACTTTTTATCTTCGGTTGGGACAGAGTAGACAATCGTTCTTATGGCAGAGATAGTACAGGCCTTTACGACCGATAACGTACTCAACGTCAGTTTTGATCAAGATCGATGATATTCCATAAATTCTGGAGATCTTCGATTCGGATAGTTAGGCATCTGGTTGTGAAATCAAAGGTTTCACTATTGCAATAATTAGAATTTTCAATCGTGTCCATAATCAACCTACAATTCTATTATTTAGAGTATTTTTGAATCATTGGAATTTTGCTTCAATACACCTTCTTTTGAAAGGATGTTGCGAACTGTATCAGATGGTTGCGCACCATTTTCCAACCATGCAAGTACACGGTCTTCTTTCAAAGTCACTTGGTTTTTCAGCAACAAGTGGGTTGTAAAGTTCCAACTGTTTCAATAAAACGTCCATCACGTGGTGAACGTGAATCTGCTACGTTGATACGGTAGTAAGGTTTCTTTTTAGAACCCATACAGGGTCAAAACAGTTTTAACTGCTTCCATTTTAGAGTTCTCTTTTCTGTTTTATATTTTAGTAAATAACAGAGCTGTTGACTGACAGAGTGATTATCTTACCATAGTTTTATGAAGGTGTCAAGAAAAAAACTTGACAGGATTGATTTTGTTTCACTGACGTCATTCTTTTCGGATGTTTGGTTAATAAGCCAGCTTCATCCATTTCACGAATTAATTGTTTCATTTGAGTTCTTTACCGTGTTTCAGTGATTCGATCTGCCTTGTAGCTGAATTATCCTGAATATCAACAAGGTCAAAAGTTTCTCATAATATTCACTTTTTTAGTCTTTCCTGATTGTTCCATTGTAGAATTGAGTAATTTACGAACTGATCTTTCCCAATTTCTCTAAGTAATCCAACTTTCTTCTAAAGCAAGTATAAACCGTATTTAATAAATTTTCCCGACCTCAGCATAAAATATCCTCTAGCTGTACAACATATACCTCAATTCGGTTGTTTCGTTTGGGACTTTCTTTTAGAACAGGGTGACTCTGAATCATTTCTTCTGAAAAATGAGACAGTAAATGTAAGTCCTCCACCTTCATAATGATAGCTTCCATCAGATTCAACTTTTTCCGGCTTCAAATCTAGAAGTGAAAATTTTTTCATTTTTGTGTTACCTTCCTTATATCGCTAGGGATGCCTTAAAGATTAAAGTTAAGGGATTAAAAGTTGAAAAAAGTATCAAGAAGTAAATAGTTAGAAAAGCCATAAAAAGCAATCAAAATTACTTTTGGGGTTCAACTCTTTATCATTCATTTTTTTACTTTGAATATCATAAACTTAATTCTATCCTATGAAAGTCAGATCATGAAATTGTCAGGCTTGGGTTTTTCAGAGTTCTCGATAATATTGAATGCATATATATTGCATTCCAATCATTAAAATCGATAAGAGGTAAAACCAGACAGACATAAAAGCTGAACAGCTTCGCTCTCAGGTTTATTGTTTATGGTGAAATCTCTTTGCAGACTGTATAGGAAATAAAGGCTGGACCACTTTTATGGGCCAGAATATTTGACCCATTTCATGATTGATGACTGCCAAAAATGCTAAGCCATCTCCAGAACAAGATTGTTAATCACTGAAGTCCTATGGCCCTGAATACAGAATATTCTAAGGTAACATAAGAAGAAATAAAACCAACAAGGTAGCGAAAATAATGAGGTAAATTGCCAAGAAAAAGAATTCCAAAATAAAAGGAAGAGAAGCGATGGCAAATACTTTCATATTTTTCGAGTCATAGTCCAGCAACTCCGGAAAATCAATTCTTCAAGATATGGACCGACAATAGCACTGTATGAAAACATCGTCCAGGTTGTCGAATCTGCGAGCCTCCACTGAAAT
>BNJV01001692.1_pt1 | contig 28802 bp, 33 predicted proteins | sample 8540591 | NCBI WGS metagenome assembly BNJV01 (sample SAMD00202457, study PRJDB9452) | human saliva metagenome | host: Homo sapiens | reverse complement strand
GGTCATGCCCAAGCGCGAAAAACACCCTATTTTTCAGGCCTGGGCATAAGCAAATCTTCATGCAACCAGTGTGCACTAACGTTGTTCAAGGTTGTGACAGCACCAGAATCACCCCTCCGTTCATTCCTGCGGTGCTACACTAACCACAACGTCCATGTGGTGAGAAAGGAATCCCGCAAAGTGAAACTCGCAGTGATTGGCGGCGACGGTATCGGCCCGGAAGTAACTGCAGAAGCCCTGAAGGTTCTGAACACGGTCCGCAACGACATTGAGACGACGGATTGCATGACCTGGGGGCGCGTCGTTACCTGAAAAACGGGGAGCTCCTGACCGACGCAGACCTTGCTTCTCTCCGCGAGCATGATGCCATCCCGTTAGGGGAATATCGGTGCGCCCGGCGATGTGCCGCCTGGTGTGCTCGAACGCGGTCTTCTTCTGAAAATGCGCTTTGCCCTGGATCATCACGTGAACCTGCGCCCCGCCAGCTGTACCCTACCTCACCTCACCGCTGGCCAACCCGGGTGAGATTGACTTTGTGGTGGTGCGCGAAGGCACGGAGGGCTTGTACTGCGGAAATGGTGGCACGCTGCGGGAAGGAACCCCACACGAAGTCGCCTCAGAGGTAAGCCAGAACACCCGCTACGGCGTGGAGCGGGTGGTTCGTGACGCATTTGGTCGTGCGCAGTCCCGTCGTAAGCACCTCTACTCTGGTACACAAGACGAATGTGCTGGTCAATGCTGGTGGGTTGTGGCAGCGCATCGTGGATGAGGTTGCCACTGAGTTCTCAGAGGTGACCGTGGACTACAACCATATTGATGCCGCCACCATTTACATGGTCACAGACCCCGGCCGTTATGACGTCATTGTCACCGACAACCTTTTCGGTGACATTCTGACCGACCTTGCAGGTGCCGTCACTGGCGGAATCGGCCTCGCGGCCTCTGGGAACATTGACGCCACCAATGAGAATCCTCCATGTTTGAGCCGGTGCATGGCTCGGCACCCGACATTGCCGGCCAGGTATTGCGGACCCAACGGCCGCTATTCTTTCCGCCGCTATGCTCCTCCGCCACCTGGGGACGTGGACAACGCCGAGCGTATTGAAGCTGCTGTTGCCCACGACGTCGCAACGCGTGGCGACGTCCCTGATCCGCACAGCAGAGGTGGGGGACAGGATCGTAGCAATGCTGGCTGGGTAAAAATACCCTAAAGTAGGGGAATGACTGTTGAACTTGACGAGGTCCGTGACTTCCTCGCCGCGTCCGACCCTTTCGCCCAACTTCCAGCCAACGAGCTGAGCGGGCTGCCCCAGCACATGTCCATGCGGTATGTGCGCCGCAGCGACTACCATTATAAGCGCAGGCCAACCCAACGATATGCTCTTCATCATTCGCTCTGGGGCGGTGGATGTGCTGGACGGTGAGGGGACGCTGCTGGATCGTCGTGACGCGGGGCGATCCTTCGGGTTCTCCACCCTAATGGGGGACAACATCTGCCGCTATAGCATGATCGCCGTGGAAGACACGCTTCTCCCTTACCATGCCGCGCGAACCCTTCGTCGAACTTGCCGAACGCAACCCCGAACTCGCCCGATTCTTCTCCGGGCAATCCGCACGCATGCGCGCAGCGGCAGCGCAGCTGAGGCAGGAAAGCTCCTCCGATGTGCTGCGCACCCAGCTCGGGGACTTTCAAAATCCCCAACCCCGCCACCGTCACCCCCGGACACCACCATTCAGGATGCCGCCCGCATCATGGAGGACAGAAATGTCTCCTCACTCCGGTCTCACAAGACGGGGGACTGAAGGGATTGTCACCGACCGCGACATGCGCGGGCGCGTGGTAGCCAACAACATGGACGTCAACCTGCCGGTCACAGAGATCATGACTCCCAACCCCGCGCCGTCACCTCCGATACCCTCGCCTTCGAAGCGATGCTCATCATGGCGGACATGCGCATCCACCACCCTGCCCGTGGTTGACGAGGGTGCCGTTACCGGCATTATCGCCTCCGCCGACATTATGCGGCCTCCGCCACGACCCCATCTACTCACCGCCGACCTGTCCCGGCGAACCACCCCGAAGACATGCAGGAGGTCTACGAATCCGCAGCCGACGTTGCCGTGCGGTTCATCGAACGCGGTGCCTCGCAGAGGAAGTCACCGGCCCACTCACCGTGGCCGCAGACTCCCTGGCCAGGCGCCTCATCACCCTCGCTGAAGAACAACTCGGCCCACCGCCCGTTCCATACGCATTTGTGGTGCTGGGCTCCTGAGGGCGTCGCGGCATGGGGCTCGCATCCGACCAAGACAACGCCCTCATCCTGGACGATTCCCTACGACCCCGACCTCCACGGCGACTACTTTAAAAAACTTGCCGACTATGTGTGCACCGGCCTCGACTCCGCAGGTCAGGTTCTCTGCCCAGGCGACATGATGGCCATGAACCCCGACTGGCGCATGACCGTTACGCAATGGACAAACACCTTTCACACCTGGATCACCGCACCTGGAGCCAGATGCGCTGCTGCACGCCCAAACCTTCTTCGACATGCGCGCCATTCACGGGGTGCTGGAGCTGGCCGACAACGTCCACACCACTGCTGCTGACATGGCCGCACACTCCGGGAGACTCCACGCCCACCTGGCCACGCTGGCGGCGCGCCGGGAACCGCCTCTGGGTTTCTTCCGGGGTTCGTGGTGGACCGCAGCGGCGATTACGCCAACACCCTCGACGTGAAAGGTGGAACGGCGGCGATTGTTCAGATGGCGAGGCTATATGCACTCGGCGGGTATTGACGCCGTGGGTACCCGACCTCGGCTGCAGGCGGCGGCGTCGGCGGGTGGTTTCGGAACGCGGCGCGGAGGACCCTGATTGATGCCTTCGACTTCCTCACCACCATTTCGCTGCGGCAGAACGCGGAGCAGCTGCGGCGTGGGCAGAAACCCAACTATCACATTGATCCGAAAAGAACTGGGCAAACTCGACCGCGAACACCTGCGTGACGCGTTCCAGATCATTAAGGGAATGCAAAGCGCGCTGTCTACGCAGTATCCAGTGCGGAGCATGTGATGTTTGGGCTGTCCAGAAGGGAACGCGCGCTCAAAAAAGCCACCGGTGCGTTGGCTGAGTTCTACCAGGTTTTGCAGCCCAGTCCGCGCGCACCACTGGCGGACCTGCCCATGCTGGCGGTGGACGTGGAAACCACCGGGCTTTCGCCTCGCGACGATCGGCTTTTGAGTATCGGGTGGGTCCCCATAGACGGGGGTACCATTACGTTGGCCGGTGCAGGGCATGTGGTGCTTCAGCAACGGGACGGAACATCGGTGGGGGAGTCGGCCACCATCCACGGTCTGACCGACGATGCGGTACGCGCGGGCACACCCGCTGCTGAGGCGGTGACGGGACTGCTGCACGCGCTGCAAGGGCGCGTGATGGTGGTGCATTACGCCGCCATGGAGCAAGGTTTTCTCTCGTCTGCCTGCACTCAACATTTTGGCGCTGAGCTGCACGTTCCCATCGTGGATACTTTTGCTGTGGAGCGTCGACACATGGAACGCATGGGCACCTATCCACGTGGTGAAGACCTGAGGCTTGCGCGTGTGCGCCAGCGCTACGGCTTGCCTCAGTACCGCAACCACAATGCACTCACTGATGCCCTTGCCTGCGCAGAACTGTACCTTGCCCTCGCTGCCGCATCGCGGGGTACAACACTGACATCAATGCAGCCTTAGCTAACCCTATGGCTGTGTAATGATCCCCACATTGTAGGATGTGCCCTATGCGTTTTGGACGAATTGCTACTCCTGAAGGAATGTGTTTCTGCGTCATCGAGGGTGATGGTGCAGACACTATGTGTAAAGAAATTGTTGGCCACCTTCGGGGGACCCAGAGTACACGGGCAAACAATGGCCCCTGGCTGATGTTCGGCTGCTTGCGCCGATGCTGCCTTCCAAAATTGTGGCAATTGGCCGTAATTACGCGGACCACGTTGCAGAAGTGTTCAAGAAAAGCGCCGAGTCCCTGCCGCCCACCCTCTTTATCAAACCCCCCACAGCTGTCATTGGGCCCGGCGCTGCCATTAAAATCCCCGACTTTGCCACCAACGTGGAATTTGAGGGCGAACTCGCTTTGGTTATTGGGCGGGCTTGCAAAAACGTCAAGGCAGAGGACTGGAAAACCGTCGCGTGGCTACACCATCATCAATGATGTGTCCTCCCGCGACTTGCAATTCTCCGACGGGCAATGGGCCCGCGCTAAAGGCATGGACACCTTTGCGCCTTTGGGCCCCTGGATTGAAACCAACCTGGATGCCATTGACTTGGGCAATCTGCCCATCAAGGCGCACCTTACGCATGATGGCACCACCGAGACCAAGCAGGACTCCAACTCCACCCAAATGATCATGAGCGTTGGCGAAATTATCGAATACATCACCGCCTCCATGACCCTGCTTCCCGGCGACATTGTGTCCACCGGCTCCCCGGCGGGTACCGCGCCCATGGTTCCCGGCGACTACATTGAGATTGAAATCCCCGGAATCGGCCGACTAGGAAACCCCGTTGAACGCGCATAACCACTCCGACGATCCCTATGCCGAATCGGAACAACTCTGGAGCGGCAACCCCAACGATGCCCTGATCAGGGAAGTTCAGGGCCTAGTCGCCGGCGATGCGCTGGATGTGGGAGCAGGGGAAGGTGCCGATGCCGTGTGGCTGGCTAAGCAAGGCTGGGTCACCACAGCCGTGGAACCCTCGGCCATTGCCTGCGACAGGATTGCCGAGGCAGCCACGAAGGCAGCAGTGCAGGTCACCATCATGCAGGAAACACTTGCCGGCGCGGAGCTGGGCACCTATGACCTCGTGAGTGCCTTCTACATGCCGCTGACCCCCAACACTGTTCCTGTGCTGTGCGACGCCGTGGCACCCGGTGGCACTCTGCTGTTTGTGCACCACAAAGACATGCCTCACAAAGACATTCTTGCACCAGCCGACCTGGCTGAGGCGCTCCCCCAGCGACTTCACCGTGGATAAACTCACCACCACCTCGCGATCAGTCACAGGCGGGGCTGGCGTAGAGCACACCGCCGACGTGGTGCTGCTGGCACGCCGATCACTGTAGGCCCAGCGCGCGCATAATGGTGCGCAGCTTGGCGGTGGTTTCCGCAAGCTCCTTGTCGGCAGAGGAACTTGCCACAATGCCGCCACCAGCCCAGGCGCGTGCCGACGCCCCGCCTGCTGCGATCTCCGCGCAGCGGATAGCAACCATGTACTCACCGTCACCATCGTTGGTGCACCAGCCGACCGCCCCCGAATAGAAGCCGCGATCTGTTTCCACCGAGCTGATCAAATCCTCTGCCGCATGCAGGGGAGTGCCGCACACAGCCGGAGTGGGGTGCAAATTCAGTGCCAGCTCCAACGCGGACATATTTTTATCCCGCAGGGTTCCTGTAATGGGGGTGGCCAGGTGCCACATCTCATTAGTGCGGGTCAATTCTGGGTGATTCGGAACATCCAGCGATGAGCACAATGGTTCCAACACATTCACCAAATGGTTGACGACGAAAGTGTGCTCGTCGAGATCCTTGGCGTTGGTGCGCAATTGTTGACCGATAAAGCAATCCACATCGCGGTCTTCCACCCGGCCAGCCGAACCCGCCAATGGATACGCGCTCACTGTCGAGCCTTCGCGTTTAATCAACACTTCAGGCGAGGAACCCACGAGCGTTCGGCCCTGATAACGTCCGCCTGCTGGGCTCAAATCCACCACAAAACCATCCTTGTTGTGCGATTGATCAATGAGCCGTGCCGCAATTGCCAAAGGGTCAACCGGTGGATTGAACTGAATATCCACCGAGCGTGCCAACACAATCTTTTCCAGGACGCTGCGCTGAATGGTGGAAATAGCGGCGGTGATGCGATCCTCGTGTTCTTTGGGTGACGGATCGAAACCGACAATCGATGCGTTGATGGTGCTGCCGGAACCCAGACGATAATAGGAATGCGGTTCCAGCGGGCCGTCGTCACGCACAAAAGACTCGGGGACGGTGAGAGCGGCGGCGTCGTCAAGCGAAAACGGCAGGGCACCCACCACGATCTCGCACTCGCCAGCCTTCAGAGCTGCGGCTGCGGCCCACGGGTCCGTGAACGTAGCAGCCGAACCCTGGGCGCGCACCGAACCATGGACGCGGGACAGTAAAAAGTCAGGCGCGGTAGACGGGCGAGAGGGACACATGACTAATCAGCATAGTCTGCCCATGGTGGGTTTTAAGACTTCACCCGGCAGACCAGGGGAAGACGGGTGTGCACTAAACTAACTAGCCATGTCTGATGTTCGCGTCCGCTTCTGCCCGTCACCCACCGGCACTCCTCACGTAGGGATGGTCCGCACCGCACTGTTCAACTGGGCGTATGCCCGGCATACGGGTGGAAAACTCATCTTCCGCATCGAAGATACCGATGCCGCGCGCGACTCCGAAGAGTCCTATCAGGCCATTATTGACTCCCTCACCTGGCTGGGTATGGACTGGGATGAGGGTGTAGTCACCGGAGGGCCCAACGAACCCTACCGGCAGAGCCAGCGCATGGACATCTACCTCGACATCCTTGAAAAACTGAAGGACGCAGGGAGGTGTACCCTCCTACTCCACACCCGAGGAAGTCGAGGAACGTCACAAAGCCGCAGGCCGCGACCCCTAAGCTAGGCTACGACAATTACGACCGCGAACTTACCGCCGACCAGATTGCGGCCTTCGAGGCCGAAGGGCGCAAACCCGTGTGGCGTCTGCGCATGCCCGACCACGATTGGGAATGGGCCGACCTCGTGCGTGGCGACATCAGCTTCAAAGCCAGCACCCAGCCCGACTACGTGGTGGCGCGCTCCAACGGTGCACCTCTGTATACGCTGGTCAATCCCTGTCGATGATGCCCTCATGGGCATCACCCATGTCCTGCGCGGTGAAGACCTGCTGCCCTCCACGCCCTGCCAGCTTGCGCCATACGACGCCCTGAAACGTATCGGGGTAGCCACCCACACGCCGGAATTCGGGCACCTGCCGTTCGTGATGGGGGAAGGCAACAAAAAACTGTCCAAGCGCGACCCCCAGTCCAACCTGTTCAACCACCGCGATGCCGGAATCATCCCCGAAGGAATGCTCAACTACCTGGCGCTCCTGGGCTGGTCCCTCGACTCTGATCGCGACATTTTCAGCGTCTCCGAGCTGATTGATGCCTCGATGTGGCCGACGTACTGAGCAACCCCTGCGCGCTTTGACCAGAAAAAACTCGAAGCCATCAATGCCGACCACATCCGCCTGCTGCCTTTGGAGGATTTCTCCGCACGCCTGCGGACTTACCTGGAAGACTATAAAGGCTTCCCGGCATCCTACCCAGATGACAAGTTCAGGTTTGTGGCGGAACTGGTGCAGACCCGCATCAAAAAACTCGATGATGCCTGGGACCTGGTGCGATTTCTGATTGTGTCGGATGAAGAACTGGTGCTCGACGAGAAATCCGCACGCAAAAACCTGAAAGAAGACGCTGTTCAGCCGTTAGAGGTAGCCATATCCGTGCTATCCGACGTGCCGGACTGGGACACTGCAAGCATTGAATCGGCACTGCAGAAGGCACTGATTGAAGATCTTGGGTTGAAGCCCGCAAAGCCTACGGCGCGCTGCGGGTTGGTATCTCAGGCCAGGCCATCTCGCCGCCGTTGTTTGAATCCATGGAATTGCTGGGGCGCGAGTCCACGCTGGCGCGGCTGCGTGCAGCACGGGAGGTAACACCGTACTCAGCTGAGTAAGAAGCGTGTTGACCTTGGGATTTGTGTGTCAAGGTCAACTGTGGTTATATTATTCCTCGTTGCACAGCATGGTTCAACAGCAATGTGCACAGTGGCCTATGGTGTAATTGGCAACACTACGGTTTCTGGTACCGTCATTCTTGGTTCGAGTCCAGGTAGGCCAGCAGCGAAGAAATTCGCGTCCTATAAGCCCCGTTCGTCTAGCGGCCTAGGACGCCGGCCTCTCACGCCGGTAACACGGGTTCAAATCCCGTACGGGGTACATCAACTAAAACCGCCTTGAAGTGTAGTGGCTTTAAGGCGGTTTTGCGTTTGCGTGCCTCAACATGGGAAAACTTTATGTAGAGGCTCCTCTATAGCGATGCTGCATGTCCCAGGGCCAGAATACGGGATGAGAACCAGGTGAGTTTTGTCGCTGGCGCTTGATAGTTCCTGGACAAGTCCCTGGTGAAGAGCGCAGATAAGTTTGGAAGGGTGGGGTACTTTTTTGCTGACAAAGGGGCAGCTATTGAGGGTGATGCGTGAGGGGGAGTCGTTGTCATCGGTCTCCAGGGCCGGGTCAAATCCCATATCCCGGAGAGTAACAAGGGCGGGGGAGAGTGAGTCGTATGACTGCTCCCAACCAGTACCCACATTCATGTTGCGTGCCCATTTTCGGCCAAGCTGCTGCGCGTGCTTGAGTTCGTCATTGCTGGGATTGTCAGGATCACCTATTAGTTCGACCAGGGTGGACACCAGTGACGTGTATTCTTGCGCTATTGAGCTGTTATTGGGGATCCTGACGTGGAACACTAGCGAAGGTCGACCACGTCCCTGTTTACGGGCTGGTACCGCCTGTACTGCCTCAAGTTTCATAAGCTCATCAAGATGGCCGCGAACCGTGTTGACGTGCATGTTCAATTGGCTCGCGATGTCGGTGACACGTGCACCATTATCAAATTTTTGAAGAGTATCTAATACTTCACGCTGTTTGGGGCTGAGCCGCAGTGATTCCACGAACAGTTGTGTTACTGAACGTGGGGGTTGTACGCTGCTGCGACTCATCATGACTTCTTCTGTGCGTGAATGTTGTGAACGTTAATATTTAGTGCTTTAACTACACATTCTACGGTCATTCCAACCTCTAGTCCCAGTGTAAGCGCCGAATTTGCCGTTATGGATGCCATAATGTGCACCTGGCCGATAGACACAGTTACTACAACATGTGAGGCTGCACCAATCCCATGATTAACGGCATCAATGCTGGTGATAGTGCCTTTCCATACGTTGCGTGCAGATTCATGATGCCCGTCTGCTTCGGCACTGACAGTTCGTAGCGTTACCGCATTGGGAAGGAATGTGACAGTGGTAGTGTCTCCTACCTGCGGTGCCACGTCAGAGAATAAAATTCCGACAATCGTGAAGTCGCCAGATTGTACAGTCACAACGTTGTTTTCAATGGCGCTGACGTCACCCACAATTCGGTTGACAAACAAGAGTGTAGACACAAATGCTGTAGGTGGGTGCTGCACAATCTCTTCCGCTGCGCCATCGGCTACAACCACTCCATTGTCAATTACCACCACATGGTCAGCCATGCCTGAAAGGTCAATGGGGTCGTGTGTGACCATGATTGTTGTGCGGTCTCCGGCGGTGGCATGAAGGAGTTGACGCCAACGAAATGTCGACTCCACATCAACAGCAGCTAACGGTTCATCAAGGACGAGGACCGCTGGCCGCGCCCCCAATGCCCGCACAAGCGCCACCTGAGCGGCTTGTCCGCCGGATAGCGCAGGAACAGGGGACCTTGGCTAGCTCGGTAAGACCCGCGGCGTCGAGAAGCTGCGCCGTTAGTGTCGCCGACCCGGTGGACATAGTGATGGCCTGCGATACTGTCGCGGTAGGTGGAAGCCCAGGAGCCTGCGTCAACAACACAATGCCCCGCTTAGGTGTGACTGTGGCGCCCCGCAACCGCCCCGTAAGCAGCCTGGTTAAGGTGGTTTTCCCAGACCCGTTGGGTCCAATGATCGCAGTCAGTTTATTGGCAGGGAAGCGCGTATCGACGCTCCCGTACCTCACCGTTACGTCCACGCCACCGCTGGTAGGGCTAGTGAGCTTGCGAAAGCGGTCAACGTCCAACGTTCCTATCGCGCGCAGATACTGGCGAGGTTGGCGCGCCATGAACGTGGGCAATGCTGCCGCAATCAGCGACAATACCGCCAACATAATGAGGATTGCGGCCAACACATACGCGCGCTGCTGGTTGACCTCCCGCTCCACATAAATGCCAACCGGCATCGTTCGTGTCACCCCAGGCAGCGAACCGGCAAACGTGAGGGTCGTGCCAAACTCGCCCAACGAACGGGCAAAAGCCAAACTCGCTCCCGCAGCAATGGAAGGGGACAACGCTGGAAGCAAAATTTTCCATGTAATAGCCCACGGCGACATGCCCACCCCAGCTGCCGAAGCCATCACCTCGCGGTCTATCTGCCGCAGTGCCGAATCGACAGACGCCACTACAAACGGCAACCCAACAAACACATGAGCTAGCACCACACCAGGAAAAGCGAAAGCAAACTGAAGCCCCAGAGCGTTCAGCAGCGGGGCGGTAATACCACGACGCCCTAGGGCCGCAGTAAGGGCCAAACCTCCCACCACGGGGGCATGGCCAACGGCAGAAACACCAACAGCCGTACCATCCCCAGCACCGCGTTGCATCCCGCTTAGCCATACCGCCAAGGCAACACCCAACACGGTGGTAATTGCGGCAGCCCATGCCGCAGACGTGAGTGTTACTTTCACCATCGTGATGGTGTCTGCTTCACGGGCGATGGACCACACAGTTGACCACGGAATTCGTAAACCCAGGGCAACCAATGGTCCGACCACCAGAAGCAGTGCACCAATCGCAATCAGCAAACACCACCGGCACTCGCTGCGACACAGGGACGCAGAGTGACGGTGGTGTTGAACTACCAGATAGTTCAGGCATTACTGTACCGGTGTGAAACCGTGTTTCTCCCAGACAGCAGCCATTTCCTTGCTGGCCAGCAGATCCAGAAGCTGGGTAGCCTCAGCCTGGTGACCGGACGTGGTGGTGACAGCCGCTACAAGATCATTGGGGTGCTTATCGGCATGAGGAATCTCAATAACCTTCACTGCATCACCCGCCGCAGCGGAATCAGTACGGTACACCCAGCCGGCATCGGCTTCGCCGGAGGTGACTTTTGCCGAGAACATCAGACACGGATTGCTCCAGGCTCACCGGATTGAGCTCAATATTGTTCTCTTTCATCAGAGTCTGAGAAATGTTCTGCATGGCACCTGCGAATCGCACAGCACTACCTTCGCATTTTTTCAGCGTGTCGTCTACTCCAGTGATGCCAGCAGGATTGTCGGCAGGAACCACCATCACCATAGAGTTTGTGGCCACCACCTTAGATCCTTCGCGTTACCGGCCTCTACTGCCTTCTTCTATGTTCTTCTGGTCCGCAGAAATAAACAAGTCACCAGGGCACCGTCTGCAAGCTGCTGCACCAAATTCGACGAACCACCATTGACGTACTCCAAGGTTTGCGATGGAGTCAGATCAGCGGCCAGTTTCGACAAATCATCATTGACGACACGCGTGGAGGCTGCGCCCAATACCGTCAACTTCACAGATTCCGCTGTGGTATTGCTACCGGGGGACGATGTGGTTGAACCAGAATTGAGTTACCGCTGCAGGCAGCAGCAGTGATCATGATCGCAGCGCCCAATGCAACAACAGTGGCGAGTAAACGAACAGGCTTCATAGATATCCCTTCAATAGGCAACGAGATTCAGGCACCAGACCATCGTGCTTCATTGTCCAACTGCTTCTTATTAGAGCGGATGGGCTCCCTCATGCTGGATTGTGACGCGCCGGGGTAGTGGTGATGTCGCGCGAACGATACACCACATACGGACGGGTCACGTATCCAACCGGTGCAGAGAATGCATGCACCAGTCGGGTAAACGGCCACACAGCCAGCAGGGTGAAGCCCGCGATAATGTGCAGTTTAAACTGCCACGGAACATCGGCCATCAACTCTGGGTTGGGGTTGAGAATAAACAGTTGGCGCAGCCATGGGGAGATTGTTTCACGGTAGTCGTAACCGTGGGCTCCACCAAACACCTGCAGTGACACTGTTGCGATACTGCCGGTGGCAATAGCTGCAGCCAGCAGCACATACATCACCTTGTCTGACGATGATGTTGACAGGAACACAGAGCGGTGTACCACGCGTCGGTAAATCAGCCCAATTAGCCCCAACACCACGGCGATGTCCGCGATGGTGCCGGGAATAGTAGCAATAAGGTGGTAGGCGTGGTCAGAAACGCCGACAGCACGGGTGAAGGCTTTTGGATGGCTAAACCCATGATGTGGCCAATAATGACAAACATCATGCCCCAGTGGAATAACGGTGAGCTCAAGCGAGCAGGCGGGATTCATAAATCTGGGAGGAGGGGTTGTCCAGCCAAACTGATCAGTGCGCCAGCGCCAGAAAACACCAATCACAAAATGCGACGATGCTCAGCCAGGGAAAAGCCACCCAGAGAAACATTTCGATGTGAGACATATCGAGTCCTTCTAGGATTGGTCGGGGTTGGTTGTTGGGAAATGGTAGCGGAGAACCAAGACCCACAAGTTCTGTAGGTGGGCCCGCTTGTAATCAGATCAAGGTAGCGGTCGGCGGTTTCCTGATCAATGGGGAAGCGACATGCATACCGCCCTGATGAGATGAGCAAAAGGCGAATGAAGTCCCTCCAAGGCAGCGCGCAGCACTTCGAGACCATCGCGATGTGCCGACAGTATTTCTGTTGTAGTGACGTGGGCTGCCCCACTCAGACAGTGCCGCAGCCTCGAGGACAACACAAAGGTGATCGGGGAGTTCATCGCGTACCTGCTCAAAAACCCAGTGCCTCCAGTTGCTGACGGAACGCCACGATGAGCCGCACCACGCTGCCGAGTATCACCGACAGCGTAGTAACTGAGAAACAAAGAACAGCGTCGACGCTGGTCAAATGTTTCGACGTAGTGTTCCTCAATGCCGCGTGGGCTAAGAACCCGGACGGCGTCGAGAAACGCCGTAAGTTCCGCTTGACCGGTAGCGACAACATATCGAGTTGTGACTCTACAGCAGCAATCTTTTCAGCAAGATGCTCGTCCGGGTAGTCAAGCAGTACTGATGCAGCCATGTACAGCACCTGCCGCCGCTGTTCAGTCATCTGCACAGCGGGAATACTGTCATCTGGTACTACACCAGTGTGGGTGCGTTTCATTGAGCACCCCGGTCAGGGAACATGCCTGCTGGGCGTTCGCCGTTAGACCACGACACCAGAGAAATCTTGATGCCTGTGAATCGCCGCTGCCACATCCAGTTGAACATGCCTCTGGTGCACCCATACCTAGATCGTCGAGTAGCTTTCACCGGATTGGTTGGGTCTACGTCGCCAAACGGATCAAGTGAGGTGATGCCACGAGGGTGATTCTGGAGAAGAGGTCGGAATGACATAGCGATCGTCGTACTCTGGCAATGGCTAGCAAACGATACATGGCCTCAATTTCCTTTGCCGGTCATGCCGACTGACCGTGCGATCTCCCCGTTGGGCCTCATTGCCCAAATTGATATCGCGCATGTAGGGAGCGCATTGCTGCAAGTCGACGAAGTGATTTTTCCACTGGTCGCGTGTCGCCAGCGGTGAACAAACCAGCCAAGTACTCCAGCGGAATGCGCATGGTGGACAAGGTTGTCAGCAGCACCTTGTGGTCCTCGCCATCCAAAACCAGAGGCGGTCACCGAATCCACCACCGGAGAAAGTGGCGGCACGTACCACACCATGGGCAGCGTGCGGTACTCCGGGTGAAGCGGCAGAGCAAGGTCGTAGCGGAAAATCAGATCCCAAATCGGAGACTGTTGCGCAGCATCAATCCAGGAATGCGGAATACCCTCCGCAATTGCTGCCTCCACCACACGAGGGTCATGGGGATCAAGCAGAATGGAACGCTGTGCCTCGTAGAGGTCCTGAGGATCTTTCGTTGCGGCTGCTTCAGGTACCCGGTCGGCGTCGTAAAACAGCACACCCAGGTAACGCAGACGTCCGACGCACGTTTCGGAGCACACCGTTGGCTGCCCAACCTCAAGGCGTGGGTAGCACAACGTGCATTTTTCTGCCTTGCCCGACTTATGGTTGAAATACACCTTCTTGTACGGGCATCCCGACACGCACATGCGCCAGCCGCGGCACTCGATCCTGGTCCACCAGCACAATGCCGTCTTCGGTTCTGTTTGTACATTGCGCCTGAAGGACATGAGGAGACACACGTGGGGTTCAGGCAATGCTCGCAGATGCGGGGCAGATAGAACATGAAGGAGTCTTCGATCTCCCTTGCGCACCGTGAGGTTCATCTGCTGCAAAACTGGGTCATTATCCAACGTGGCTGTTGAGCCGCCGAGGTTATCGTCCCAGTTAGAAGACCATTCGATCTTATTTATTTCGCGGCCATCCAGCTGTGAAATCGACGTGCAGTCGGCTGGGTAGCCTGCCCACGAGGCGCGGAAAGAAGACGATCATACTCGTAGGTCCACGGCTCGTAGTAATCATCAATAGTGGGCAGCTTTTGGGTTGTGGAAGATGGTCATCAGCTTCTTCAACCGACCACCGGCGCGTGGCTTCAACCCACCGGAACTGGTGCGAACCCAGCCGCCTTCCCACTTATCCTGGTCCTCCCAGCCGCGCGGATAGCCCACGCCCGGCCTGGTCTCCACGTTATTGAAGTAGATGTACTCAGTACCTTCGCGGTTGGTCCACGCCTGTTTACATGTGACAGAGCACGTGTGGCAGCCGATGCACTTATCCAGGCTCATCACCATAGCGATTTGTGCCATTACTTTCATTAGAACTGCACCTCCTGGGAGCGGCGACGGATTCGCTACTCATCACGGTTGTTTCCGGTGGGGCCGATGTAGTTGAACCCATAAGTGAGGTGTCCATAGCCGCCAGCCACGTGAATCGGCTTAATCGCGATTCGAGTCAGAGAATTGTGGGTACCACCACGACGCCCCGTGTGCTCGTTGACGGGGGTTCCAGCGGTACGTTCCTGGGCGTGGTTCATAAACACCGTGCCCTCGGGGATACGGTGCGACACGATTGCGCGGGCAGAAACAATGCCGTTTCTGTTGTATGCCCTCAATCCAATCGTTGTCTTCGACTCCCAGTTTTTCTGCGTCTTTATTAGACATCCAGATCACCTGTCCACCGCGAGAAATAGACAGCGTGTGCAGGTTGTCAAAGTACTGGGAGTGAATGGACCACTTGTTGTGCGTGGTGAGGTAACGCACCGTCACCTCAGTGTCGCCATATTGACTTGTGCCAACTTCGCCGGGTCCTACTTCACCGTTGATATGGATGTGGTCAAACGGTGGACGGAATATGGGGAAAGACTCGCCATAGTCCATAAAACCAGTCGTGATCCAGGTAGTAATGCATGCGGCCTGACAACGTGTGCCATGGCTTGTCATACTCCAGGTTGATGGAAAACGCGGTATAACGCCGCCCATTCTTCTTCGACCCAGTCCACTCTGGGGAAGTGATCACTTCCGTGGGGCGCTCTTTAATATGGTCCCAGTTGATGCGTGTAGCTTGCACATCAGAGACCAAGTCCATCATGTCTGCGCCCACACGCGCACCTTGATTCTTGAACCCTTCAGCAGCTACCTCACCGTTGGTGACACCAGATAGATGCAGCACGGCCTGAATGGCTTTAACAGCACTGTCGAGTCGGGGGCGCTCGCCGGCAGATGCAGTCTCGCTCACGCCGTTAATCAACTTGAGCTCTTCCACCTGCTTAGACACGTTATATGCCGTGCCATGCACACCGGTGCCAAGGTCACCCGTCAGGGGACCCAAATGAGTCCACTTCTCATACACCTTCGTGTAATCTCGGGTCACTGGAACCAACTTGGCCATGTTCTTACCTGGGCGGTATCCCTCCTGCTCAACATTCGGAACAACGCCACTTGGCATATTCAACTCATCTGGTGAATCGTGGCCCAAAGGCGCAGTAATCACATCCGTTTGAGTTCCCAGCCAGCGCCCGGCCATCCGCGTGAATGCCGCCGACAGATCGCGGAACACCTCAAAATCTGTTCGCGCATCCCACGGTGGGTTAATTGCCGCGTTGAAGGAATGGACAAAGGGGTGCATGTCAGTCGTAGAGAGGTCATGCTTCTCGTACCACGTTGCTGCCGGCAAGACGATGTCCGACACCAATGTAGTTGAGGTACTACGGAAATCGGTGGTCAACATCAAGTCCAACTTGCCATCTGGTGCCCTCATCCCTGCCACGTTAGCGATGTAGGCCGCTCACCCGGCTTCAATTCCTCGGCGGTGGAATCAGAATCCACGCCCAGCATGTGCTTCAGGAAAAACTCCGTGCCCTTTGCCGAGGAACCCATCAGGTTGGTTCGCCAGTTCAACAGAATACGGGGGAAGTTGACGGGGTTATCGGGGTCTTCCGCAGCAAACTTCAGCTCGCCAGAATTAGCTGCTCAACGATGTAATCCTGAACCGACATGCCTTTTTCTTCAGCTTCAGGTGCAAGCAGCAATGGGTTGCGGTTGAACTGCGGATAGCTAGGCATCCACCCACGCTTCATTGCCTCAATCAGGGTGTCGGCCGTCATCTTGTCGCCCACGGTTCCACGATTTGCCAACGGTGATGCAAGACGTGATGCCTTGGTGTTGTCGTAACGCCACTGGCTGGTGGTCAAATAATAGAACCCAGTGGAAATCATCTGGCGTGGTGGGCGGTTCCAGTCCAGAGCAAACGCATACTGGGACCAGCCGTTCATCGGGCGGAGCTTCTCCTGGCCAACGTAGTGGGCCCAGCCTCCACCATTGACGCCTTGGGTGCCACACATGGAGGTCAAGGCCAAGAATGTGCGGTAGATGGCATCAGCGTGGAAGTAGTGGTTGACACCAGCGCCCATGATGATCTGCGACCGGCCGCCGGAATCAACAGCATTTTGTGCGAACTCGCGGGCAATGCGGATTGCACCTGCGGCAGGTACTCCGGTGAGTTCTTCCTGCCAGGCTGGGGTGCCAACGGAAGATGCGTCGTTGAAATCGACTGGCCACTGACCTGGAAGATGCAAGTCAGGGCGGTTAACACCGTAGTGTGCCAGCATGAGGTCGTAGACGGTGGTGAACAATCGTCCACCAATCTCTCGTACCGGGACGCCACGATTCACAACACCTGCGCCTACTGGTCCTTCGGTATCGGCACCACTTGCAGGAAGGTCGAAACGGGGGAAAAGAACCTCGGCGGTACCAAAACCATTGGTTTCCGCGATAGACATCACCGGTTCTGCGGTGTCGAGACGCAAGTTCCATTTGCCGACGCCCCGTCACCGTACCTGTCGGCGAGAGTTCCGCCTGGGTCCACGATGGTCCCGTCGGCTTCAATGGTGAGCAGACGGTGGGTGGCGTTGGGGGTGCCGGATAATGTGGGAGCGGCATCGCCAAGGTCAGCGGCGGTGACAAATTTACCAGGCGTGTAGGTCCCGTCGTCGCGCTTGTCTAGGTAGACAAGGAACGGCGAGTCGGTGTACTTACGCATGTAGTCCATGAAGAACGGAGTCTTTTGGCCAACATGGAACTCCGAAAGAATGACGTGACCCATGGCGAAGGCGAGAGCGCCGTCAGTGCCAGGGGCGATGCGTAGCCATTCATCAGCAAACTTTGTGGAATCCGCGAAGTCTGGGGACACCACAACGACTTTTGTGCCCTTGTAGCGGGCTTCCACCATGAAGTGTGAGTCTGGGGTACGGGTGACTGGAATGTTAGAACCCCACATCATCAGGTAACTGGATTAAAACCAGTCGCCTGATTCGGGCACGTCCGTTTGATCTCCGAATGTTTGAGGAGACGCAGGCGGCAAGTCCGCATACCAGTCGTAGAAGCTCAGTGCTACGCCGCCAATGAGCTCCAGAAAACGCGTTCCCGCGCCATAGGAGATTTGCGACATGGCCGGAATGACTGTGAAGCCAGCGATGCGGTCGGGGCCGTGCTGACGGATGGTGTAGACATGTGCGGCGGCAGCAATCTCAATGGCTTCCTCGTAGGGGATGCGAATGAGCCCACCTTTGCCGCGCTCTTTCACGTAGGCGCGCCGCTTGTCGGGATCTTCAACAATGCTGCGCCACGCCAGTACCGGATCGCCGTGTTCCTTTTTGCTTCCCTGATACATGTCCACTAGCACGCCACGCGCGTAGGGGCTACGGATGCGTGTGGGGGAGTAGGTGTACCACGAAAACGACGCGCCGCGGGGGCAGCCGCGGGGCTCGTAGTCTGGCATTTCCGATCCAGTGGTGGGGTAGTCCACGGCCTGGGATTCCCAGGTGATCACGCCGTCTTTGACGTAGACCTTCCAGGAGCATGAACCAGTGCAGTTTACTCCGTGGGTCGAGCGCACTACCTTGTCGAATGCCCAACGGTCGCGATAAAACACATCCGCTTGGCGGCCGCCTTCAAGAACAACTGTTGGCCGGCAGGGGGCCAGTTTCACCACAGCGGAGAAAACCGCCTAGGTTAAAGAGAGGATTGGGCGGGTGATGGGTATGAGCCATGTTGTCAGAGTTCCTATCAGGATGAGTGCAGCAGCTGGATAAGATCAGCCTGGGTACGGGGCGTTGGGGCGGGCGTAGAGACCCACACCAACGCTGGGTGGTGATAACGGAAGATCACGCAACCCCAGAAGAATGTCGGTGCGGCCATCATGGAGAGCATGATGCCCACAATGAATGGTCCGAAAGCACCAACTGCGCCAGTCCAGCCAATGACGCCACCGGCTTGACGCTTGGGCAAGATCATGGGCATTTGCTTGAATGTCCCGGCGTTGCCAAGCGCCCGTAAAGAAGAAGAACACAGAGCATGGCGGTGAGGAACCAGGTGAATCAGAGGGGTCTTTGGGATTCTGGCAGAGTGCAGCCCAGCCGAGGGAGGCTGCCATGCCGATGCCGCTTATGAATGTCCAGATTGCGCCGCCGAATTTATCGCACAGCGGTCCCCACAACGCACGCACGCCAGCGCCGATGAGTGGCCCGAGGTAGGCGTATGCCGCGCCAGTGGGCAGGCTTGCAACATCGTGGTTTTCGGCAAAGGTGGAGCTAGGCCGTAGATCTGCTGATCCGCAGGCCAAGCTGTGCGGCGAAGCCAGAGAACGCACCGAATGTCATAAGGTAAACAAATGGTGAGTATCCAGGTGTTTTTGCTGCCAAAGATATCGATCTGTTGACGGAAGTTCGCCTTGATGGGTACGTCTTTGAGAGCGAACCATGCGACGGCTGCTGCCACCAGTGCCCACGGCACCAAGACGATAGCGGCGTTATGGACAAAGATTTTCCTTACCAGCGCGGGGCAGGTGCTGTGGCGCGATGAAGGTGATGCTCAGCAACCCAAATCCCATGATCCAAGGGCCAAGGAATTGGATGAGGGAGATACCAAAGTTGCCAACGCCGGCTTCGCAAGCCCAACGCTGTTCCGGACAGGCGCTTGGGGAAGAAGTACCCGGTAGAGGGCATGAAGCCAGAGAAGCACGCCGCCGATGCCGCAGATAAATGACAACGCAAGCAGGGCCCAGTACGGAGTGCTCGTGTTTTGCATAGCAAAAGAACCATCCCGCCATGGGGATGATGAACAGCAGCGAGGACATGGTCACGAGCTGCGGCAACTGCATGATGGGCGGAAGGAACGCGAAAAATCAGCGGAAGAATCCGCAAGCAAGTCCTGAATTGCCGTCAACCAGTACATAGTTGGCCTTCGACGAGAAGCCTGCATGTCGTTAAGCAAGGCACCTGCAGAGACGAGATACCACGTGCAAAAAGCCAACAATGAGGACGTTGAGATCCAGGGTGTGCCACGCGATGCCGGAATCCCAGTTCTTTTCATCTTCTGGGTCCCAGTTGCTGCAGGACGTGTCCCTTTGTTGATCTCGCTTCAGAGTCAGGGCCATTCTGTTCACCCGTCCAGTGGAGGGTGGAAATGATGGCTGTAGCATCTTCAAGCTATCAGGTCCGGGCCTGCAGAGTTCCAGATAAACACGGAAAAACTCGTGTTAAATTAGGTAACGTTAGTGTTAAGCTAAAATCATCAACGCAGGCAAGAGCGAAATCTGACACCGCAGCTCCACCCATTTAGGTCCGAAAAACAACATTATGAGCGTGCCATGGCACCAAAAACCCACCCGCTAGCACCCCATCCAGCGAGCGTTTGACCGCAGTTATCATCGTCATTTCAGATCGCGTACATAGCGGTGAACGTCCTGATGCCGCAGGTCCAGCTGCGGCTCAACTCTTTGAAAGTCACAACGTGGATGTGCGGGAATCCGTCGCTATCCCAGAAAACAAAGAAGCCATCACCGCCGCACTCGACCTCTCGCACAAGAACAGGGTACGACATTATCCTGACTGCCGGTGGCACAGGACTGAAAACCCCAACAACGTCACCCCGAGGCGACCACGTCCGTTCATTGATACCGAACTAACGGCGCTGGCAATGCACATCTTCTGCGAAGGAGTAAAAACAGCCCACGAGCTGGCTTTGACTCGTGGCTTGTCGCAGTGACGAGCCGCGACGAGACTGCAGCAGCCCGACTATCAATGCACCTGGATCCGTTGGCGGTGTCACTGACACCATCACCGTCACTAGGTCCGCTTTTACCCAGCATTTCGAGCAGCTGCAAGCATATCTAACGACGTACTCATTATTAAGCACGGCAAAAACCAGTAAAGATTAGCCGCCAGCAAACGGTGTGTAGCACATCCACGCGGTCGACACCTGCAAGGAGAGTGCTATCAGGCTGCACATGATGACCATCCGCAAGAAAAAAGAACACTGCCCAAAATCTCCGCCAGGTCATGCGCCAGCGGCTGTTGTCTCACTATGCTCGGCTGCATGCCTTCCAACAACTCACCCAATGTGTTGGGTACCAGTTCCTCGAGATTCAATCACACTCTGCGCTGCCGCACGCGCTGCAGCATAATGTACTTGCATACCCTGCATTGTGAGAGAGAAACCACCATGCTGACACCACAAGAGCACGCCGAGGCTACTGAGGGCGCTCCGCCGCGTGCGACAGTAACTTGCCGCTTCGACGCCGCCAACTACACCTTTAGTTACGGACTCACGTGCGCCTTTGACTCACCGCGATTTGATAACCCAGATGGATGGCCAGCGCTTTCGTCTGCTCAACAACAACGCACGCCAGGAGTGTCTCACAGTGGGCCACCGTGACTGCAGGTGCGGACCCTGATGAGCTTTTATCCAGAAGGTTTCAGGGCGACAGCGTCGCGCCCATCATGACAGGGCGAAACTCCCACGCGGTACCACGACTATCGTCCCTGCCGAAGAGTGCCAACCCGGACACCTTTACCGACGATGAGGTCCCTACATACCGTCAGTACCGCAGCAACAGTATGTCCGCAAAGCTGGATCAGATTCCGCCGCTGGTCTCTCTTCTCCCAGGCAGGAACCCGACTTGATGCACTGGCGATTGCTGCGTTAGCCAGCCAATCCATCACCACCGTCACTGTATGGCAACGGCCACGAGGGATTATTTGTACCAGTGGGGCTGAAATTTCACTGGCGACGGAAACGAGCGGAGTGGGCTTCACATACCTGATGCTAATGGCCCGATGCTTCACCAACCGTGCCGCAGCGTAGATATTGAGGTGGCTTGACCATATCCGAACTGATGAGCAACGTGAGCGGTTCGTGGAGGATGTGGCGGGCGTCGATAAGCATCAACCGGATGCGGTGATTACGTCCGGTACTCAGCCACGGGCGTTACGAGGTGGTGCGGCTAGCATTTGCCGAGCATGATGGATGGTTTGGGCATGTTGCCCAACAACCCAGGGCCGCAAGGGCTGGCAACGTTTCGTGGAACGCCGGGTGATATGCTCGCCGGAAATCCCATCTCGCTGGTGAGCTTCCGACTTTTGTTGTCGCGCCAACCCTCCCGAACCGCTGCGGATGGGGGCGCGTGCGCTGCGCTTGACCCACGCTGTGACTGGGTTGCCTGGACGCGTGACTCAGCTCTGCAGGCACGTACGCCGTTGATGCTGCGGAGGGGAGTGCTTCGGTGCAATCATTGCGTGCCGACCGGTATTTATTGCAAACAAGCGGTGGGTGCGACCTGTTTAATCCGCATCACTCGCTCGCACGCACTCCATATTCACCCCAGTGCGGTGCAAGGCTGATCTATCCCGTTGGAGTAGAATCCACGGCGTGAAATCCGCCCCTGTTGTCGTTGTATCGACGCGCGTAGCCCAGTTAAATCTACGAAGACCAGGACAGGGACCGATTCTCGTGCAATGGCTGCGTAAACTCAGGCTTTTCCACGCCCTGAGGCACGTGTTGTCGCCGATGCGGATGCGTTGCGGGATGGAACCCTTACGCACCGCCATTACCCCCGGACCTCAATGTGCCTCATCACCACTGGCGGTACCGGATTATCAGATGATGATCGCACCGTGGAGGCTGGGTTACGCACCTGGACCGTCGTGAATCCGCTCCTGGAGTGGTCACGCGTTCTGGCAGAAGGCGAGGAGTCCAAGCACCTTCTCTCCGTTGTGTCCATAGGGCCGTTGCGGTGTAAGCCGTCGGGCGCACTTTATCATGACGCTTCCCGGCTCGCGCGCCGCCGCAGATGGAAATAAGCGGCGTGCGCGTAAACACACCCATTATCATGCCCATTACCGACACATGTTAGAAGGAACGCACACTCACGGACTAACACCAACGACCCAGCCCACGCCTGACGACACAGGAGTTGGGATTCGGACGCTGATCACCGACCAGCCTCCTTTGAACCGCTTGGCTGCGGCGCTTACGACGACGTACGGTGGAAGCATCGATGGGTGCGTGCGTGCTACGTCAACGGCGTCGTCCGAAATCAGCACGATGGAGGTCAGCGCGTGCGCAGTCCCCAGCTACACGTCGCAACTCACGGCAGAGGCAATTACGGCGACAGTGGCGGATAGTCCTGACAGGCACCTCGGACGTGCGCGTGATTCCGGGCAGCGCATCGCATCGGCGGCATCGCAATCGGCGAGGCGGCATTTCGCTGTATCGTCGCGTCGGCGCACCGCGACGCCGCCTTCGGGCATGCTTCGACATGGCGGACACCGTCAGCCGAGTGTGCCCATCTGAAAGAACAACTCCTAGAATCTGGCGACACACAGTAAGTTGATATAGAGTGCGCCAGCGTCAGACATCTCTCTTGCTGGTTTTGGCGCGAGGCCAAACAACAGCGGCTCCAGAACTCCGTCGTGCTTATCGTCGGCAGCGGGCGGATTTCCGGTCTCACCCATGATGCAGACCTCGCAGGGGCCGAGTTAAGCATCACCATCAGTGACGATGATGTTGTTTCGCTATCCAACCTGCACGACAAGTCGTGCACACTACAAGCCCCAGTACGGGAGAACAAAAGTCCGGTCCGCCGCTGAGGCTCTTTCATAGCCTGAACCTCTCAAATCACAAGGTTCACGATGCTGCCGAACGGCGAACTGGGACAACGCACTCGCGCCTCATGGCGGACGTGGACGTGGTTATCGACGGCTCTGAGCAACTTTGCACACTGACATATTGTGTCGGGCGCGGTGCTCAGGGCGATACCTTCAAGTGCATCTGCGCTGGGTTTTGATGCTCAACTGTCTGTCCAGTTCTGGGCAGGAAAGGGCGCCTGGTTTACGAAGACATTTTCCCCGGGAGCCCTGCGCCCGGTTCCATTCCCCACTGTGCGCAGCCGGGTCTGCTGGCCCCTCATGGTATCATCGATCAGCCATGGCCATGGAGACCACCATAAAGCTCCTCACCCGACCTAGGGCACACGCTCTGCTGGGGACCGCTGGCTACGCACTCACCTCGCCCTCACGCTGGGACTATATTCCTCCACGCGGACCCGGGAGTCACCCAGCGCCTCCTCGCCGCGACCCGTGACAGCAGAACGCGACACAACAACGTTATCTGACGGGGACCTGGTCATTGACGCAAGCGTACCATGAGGAAGCGCTGAAGAGCACGCAATCGGTTCCTTCAACATCGCGTAGAAGAGTTCCAGCGCGGGTGCCTGCCATCCGCGACACGACGTTCGCCAGCGCCGATCGCCGCGCTCGTTCTTTACTGCGCCAGCGGCATCCGATCCGCGCGCGGGCTGTCCCATGCTTGACGCAGATGGGCATCATGGTGCCTGGCAGTCTCGAGAGTAATACTGCGTGGCTGAGGCGGAGGCGTGAAGCTCGGACAGCGTACAAACGAAGTTCGCCAGAGCCCAGCCACCGTGTCGTAATCAACCTCCGCACCAGTGCCCGGCACCGGCACTACCGAACCAGCGATACGAAGCAATGCATTATGGCGGGTTTATCACGAGGACGCTCAGCCAAGCTGACTCAGAGCCGCTACTAACGATGCTGTACGCCAGACAACACATTAACGGTTCCGGATGGCCCTGCGCTGACATAATCGCAGAAACGGGCATCTGCGCCGATTGGTGGCGGAGTGCATTCCCGAGCGCTACCGGATATGGAGGTCCCCGATGCGGGCATCAACCGCCAAGACGGCTGTCATCTCGGTGGCGGGATTAAAGTCCAGCGATTTCTTATGCCTGCGGCGGGGCCGCGCCGTGTTGAGGATCTCGCACACAGGCGAATAGTCAGTGCGTGTTCCAGCCCAAATCGGATATGGCGTGACAATGCTGACGGAACATGTGGGAGGGTGGCAAGCGAGGGCGTCGATAAGCGAGATCCCGTGACCACGCGAACCTTCGGCCTTGGCCATACCACCTACGCGCGAACTCTACACCGCCACTAGAATGGCGGACATGCATATCGTGGCAGGTCGTGGACCAGCCACCTGAACGGCCACCTGACTTTGCAACGAGATGCCGCCGCAGACCCCGATATATGCCGAACGATCCACGCCTTTGACCAGGCGTCAATGAGGGTCAGGGCAGCTACCGTTACCGCTGCCGCGCTTCCATCTCAACACCCGTGCGGGCTGGCGCAGCGCACTGGTGGCCTCACGGCGACGCGGTCGCTCGTCGTCGGATGACCAGGTCCACTGAACATCCGTGCAGGCACGCCACCATGGTGTGCGCGAGGAAGCAGACCAGACGATTTAGCTGCAGAAATGCCCGCACGACGCTGACCGCCGTTACATCACCCGACCGCGCGCCATCTCAGTGGTGCTGCCAGAATCTCCGGTGAGCAGATAACCCTCTCCTTGCGCCGCCGCGCCGCACTGCTGGCTGCTTATCTGGGACATCCACCGCGGCGACCCGGCGCGTTATCGAGGTGGAGTGAACTTCACCGCGCCTTCTTCGGTAGGGGGAGCTTTCACAAACAGAAGCCAGCCACGGGATCGTGGGATCGCGTGAGGTCCCGCAGCTGCAAACAGCTAAACACCATGAACGCCTGCGAGAGTCGCGGACCATATGCGAGCCAGCCCCATGTGGCAGAGCGCACGTGGTTGCCCCGCGTTCGCCCCAGGTTAACCTGGACCTCGACTAAAACGCGGCACGGTGCAGGGCTGCGGAAAATCATCCGAAACGATGCACACAAGGAGGACGGTCCTCTAATATTAGAATGAGGCGCGGCACATACCCGCGAGAGGTGCGCAGCACGGAACCAGCAAACAGAAAGAAACTCGCGTAAGGCCGCCACCGCTGCTGAGGACACATCACCGGCGTACTGTTCCACGTGCCCAAACCCCGTGAAGCTTCCCCGGTTGGTGTGCAACGGGCCAAAACCACATATCGGCGGTCCGGCCCACGGCGCGCGTACAGCAACATCGGTAGGCACCGGCGACACGCGTCACCTCAACCGTGATCATTACCAGGTCAACTCGGATGCGGCGGTATCGATCGCGGCATGCACGGCTGCGGCGTCGTCACGCACATGACGGTGGGTTGAACAGCGCCGCTGGCGCGGTGTGCCGCAAGCAACAGCATCGGACCGTTCGAGCTGGGACGCCCACGTGTTGCGTGAGCATCTCCCACCTCATCACCCGAGGCACCATCGCACACACCGTGGGGCGCGGGATACAGTAGCCCACCTGCATTCAACACTGGCGGAAATAAGCGTTGCTATCACTCCGGCGTCGATTCCTTGGGTACCTGCGTGCGTGACGACGTCGGCTGGACGTGCTCACCACGGTACCGGACGTGCGCGCGGTGCGGGTCGCAGTCCTCACCGTGACGGCTGTTGGCATCACAGTCATTGCGTGCACTCAGTGCGTTTTCACGATGACGGCGGGTCGTAACACCCTAGTGTCTTGGTGTCGATCTTCGCACCGGCGCGCCAGTCAATGCGCATGGCATGGCCTGCAGGTACTGGAACTGGGGGATCACTGCTGAATGTCACTACACGTGAATGTCCAAGGTCCATCACCAGCAAGATCAGCACTATGTAACAGAAAACCATCCATGGCTGAATTGGTAAATGGCAGGAATGGCTGGTAGCACTCATAACATCTCGGGCCACCACGATGCCATGATGACTGTCTAAGTCTCTGCGCTTACCTGAGCGTGTACAGCGGTGCAACAAGTGCAAGAGCAGCCATGTCTATCCATGGTGCGTCGATGCTGCTACTGTTCACCCATGAGACCTGTGGTGTAAAAAGAGATGTTGAATTACAGTCAAGTTTGGTTCATACCATACGCAGCAAGCTCAACAAAACGAAGGATCATCATCGCCGCATCAGCGGTTTGCTTCACACCGCTGCCGCCCGGCGCCTCGGCTATCTCATTGTCTGATCGGCCCTTGGCGATGGAAGGAGAGATCCCGCAACGAGGTTTCCAGTTTGAGAAACAAGCTCCGCACAGCGCGCCGTCGTCGATGTAAGCCGCGTACGGTCGCACGCACCACAAAAGGACGGGTCACCGAAGATGATGCCAATCTTGCCGTGCATGTCCCCATCAGAAATCCTCCACATGGTTGCGGGGCCGCACTGTGTGCTGTCTCCCATAAATAGGGTCAGTCAAACTTAATGAGATGACGTCAATAATGTCCTGGCTGTGACCATAGCTGAACGATCCCACTGGTCGCGCGGCCCAGGGGCATCTGTTCATTGTGCGCAGTTCGTTTTCGTATAGCCCGAATTCTGCGAGCGGAAGAATGTCGTTCTATTGACACCTCCGGCACGATCACGCTGTTGATCTCGGGGAAAGGTTGGCGTTGATGGCAGCCTCATCACCGCGATAATGTCCTTGAAACGATCCCGCCGAGTCAGAAGAAAAATGTTCAGGCTGGAGAGTGTCCAGGAAACATTCACTGATCGCCCAGCGTCTTTCAGCTGTGTTGCTTGGTGCAGTCCAATGCCGTTGGTTGTCAGAGCGGTGCTTACCGGCCGGTTCAAATTGCAGAAGCTGCTTCACTGCAGGCGGACTGCTGGTCAAGCGACTTCTGAGCAGCGAAGGTTCGCCGCCAGTGAAACGAACCCGTGGATGCCGAGCAGCTGGACCCAATTGTTACAGCAAGGCGAATAATCTCCGTCGGTGAGCAGTTGCTCAGAAGGAGTCCAAACCTTGTGCAGGCATGCAACAGGCACCGAAGATTACATCGGTCCACAAGAACCTGCAGGTCTCGGCTATGTCCATATAGCGATCCTTTAGCAGGAGTATGGTGTGCCATGTGGGCAAGAATGCGTCGTGCGCCCATCAGCCTCATGATATAGGTTACGGAATGGGTGGTAGCGGGCATGTGGTGAGGCTGCTGGCTGTCACTGGGGATAGCTAGTACTGGGTGCAGGTTACTATGGGGGTGAGGCAAACAGGTAGTGAGCTATTTCGTTCATCGCTGATGGAATCAGGTCGTCTATTTATATATAACATGATATGGGGAGGACAACCATATTGACTGGCGCAGAATTTCCGACCAAAGATGCTGGATACCGGTGCGTATTTTTGGCGAAGTATTTTGATTGGTCATGACGCAATGTATGGCGACGACCGCGTGATACGCCAGACAGTGGAATGGAAGCGGCATCAATGCTGAAACCTGAACGCCAACGCCTCTACCGCATATTTATGTCCCAGACCTGCAGGAGGCGTATAATGTTGAAATTGCTGGCGGTGCGACTGCAAAAGAGATTTTGATTTTCCGGCGGTACGTTAAGCTTTCATTTTCAAGATCCAGCTGGCAATAATCTTGCTGCATGGTCGGAGTAGAAGTGTAGATGGTAATAATGGAAAGTCAACTCGATGCATGCCGAACGGGGTGGCTTCAACTGCAGATGTTTTAGCGGCGCGGCTGGAGGAAAGTGTGGCAAAGTAGTCTGGCGATGCCGCAGGCGGCCGCCAGAACGCCTGGCAGAATTTATTAGGGAGCGATTCCGCTCGATTGATCATTGCTGAGCGCTGGCGACACCCCTGCATGAAGGCATCAGAGCTTGATGGTACGTTGCCACCCCGGGGTCCCAATTTTGGCGTTGGCGGTTATTATTGCAATGACGGTGGCGGTTATAGGCAATAGCTCCGTGACGACTTCTACGATGAATCATGAGAACTCCTCGTGTGATGAAAACGTGACGGTGTATCCAAAGTCCTGCCGTGGGCGGGGCTTCTGAGCAGCACCAGCAGCAGCGCTTTGATAGGTAATATCATTACGTGTGCTGCTTTTCGTGGTTTATATGGAGAAACAGGAGCACGGTCGCCAAAGGATTATGAGCTGACAAAATGTTCAAGTAGTGAATGGTGCAGGTGATTGAGCGGACACCTGAACCAGGCGCGGCGTCGAGATAAGGAGTATTTTTGTGTGACCCTGCGGTGTTCACATGCAACCCCAACCAACAAAGGCTTGGAAACCATGTCTTCAACGAAAACCAGCGATCGCTCTTGGCCATCCTCGCGCACTGATGGCTATGACCTCCATTGCTATCACCATCGATATTCGCTGCGATGCCTGTGAGGAGGAAAACTTGCAGACGCCGAATTGGCCATCACTGGT
>BNJV01000358.1_pt1 | contig 28824 bp, 30 predicted proteins | sample 8540591 | NCBI WGS metagenome assembly BNJV01 (sample SAMD00202457, study PRJDB9452) | human saliva metagenome | host: Homo sapiens | reverse complement strand
CTCGTTTCTTTTATAGTGACCTACCTATGCTTGCGCATCTCTACGCCTTTTTTTCCGACGTTTCCTTGATTTATTATAAACTAAAAGTACAGCTTTTGTCAAATATTTTTTTAATAATCAAATTATATCGTTCGGTTTTTTTACTTGATAAATAGAGAAGTAAAGTGGAAGAGTAGTTTCACTCCACTTCATTATCAATATTCCTTTTAAAAATTTCTTCAGTGATTTCCATCATTTCATAAAATTCACTATAGGATGAGGCCTTCTGAGGAATTTGGATAGACCACTTTTTAAGCAAGACTCCGTAGCCCACTACTTTTCCTATCTCACTATTTACTGACTGCTCCATACTAGGAAAAATCAATCCAGCTTTCCAAGTTTTCCCAGCTTCTAAAATATAAGAATAGGAAATCAATTGAAACAAGTCCTGGCGGTTAATCCCTTTTTCAGTAAACTCTAGTTTTTTATATTTTGCATCTAGAACAATCTTTCGTTCTCTGTCATAAAAATCTGGATATACTTTTCGTTTCCCGACAGAAAAAACTGAAATTCCGTCCGTCTTATCTTTATTTCGTGGATGGATGAAACCTTTTGGCAACAAGCTGTAAACATACTCTTCCCAAAGCCAGGCAACATCAAAGAGAATACCATGTACCTTTGGGGCTTGAGGTCCAAGACCATGCTTTTCTCTACTCAGAATCATCAAGCAGAGTTCCTGTAATTTTCTATATTCTCTAAAATAGGCGTGTCGGATGGGTTTGATTTTATTTATTCTGATAATCTTGGCACGATCAGCTAGTTTATAAGCTGGGGTTACACGAGTAATTTCTGTCATATTTTCACGATTACTATCGAGCAGAACTCCGAAGCTTTTCTGATTCTTTATGTACTCAATCGTATGCCGAATCAACTGCATGAGTGGATTATCATAGGTAAACTCCCTAGTGGTATAGGCAACATTTCCCATAAAAGGAACATTTCTCTTAAGATGATTTCCTACATCTATCACTCCCTTTACATGACTGTCGTTATGAGAAAATCTCTGGTATTCCTTATAAAGACCTTTTCTGAGAGCAGCTTGAAGATACTTGGGAAAGAGGTAAACCAAGAGTTGATAAAGCTTATCTTCAGGAGATAGACCGACATCCAAACTAGTCAGATTGATATTGAGAACCTTTTGTAAAAGATAATGCAAAAAGTGGTCGTTATATTTATCAGAAAAACGAGAGGAAATCGTCAATCTTTCCTGACCATATCCAAGAAAACCAATCACATTTCCTGTCTTGATTTCCTGATTAACTGTTTCAAAAATCTTTTGGTTCCTGTCTAGATCAGGAGAATTCATCAAATCATTCGGGAAAATAAAGATACGATCCTCTCGAGAAAGGTTATCTAGTGTTCTATCAAGGAGTGCTTGACTAAGGTTGGGATATTCTGCGGCAAAGTCTTCTTTAGCAATTCTATGCTGATTATCAGTTATCCGCATCATTATCACCAGTCTCTTGCTGATTTGTTTGCTCGTTATTTGTCAGATCAAATGCTTTTTTCAATGTATCCAGAGTTTCAGTCTCTTCATAAGAACCACGTAAGTAATCTTCCAAAAGCGGTTTAAGGTAATCAGACCAGAGTAATTCATAGTCAAAATCTACATCCTTCAACTTAAGGAAATAACTTGGTCCGATATGATAATGACTATTTAGCTCCTGAACGTTTTCGATAGCAGCATTCAAATTTCTAAGACGAAGTTTTGCTTCTTCTGCCTGGATACCCAGTTCTTGATCCAACATAGCAACTTGACTTTCAGCAGTAACTTCAACAAAACGGAAGCGACGACGCATAGCAAAATCAAAGGTATCCACTGAACGGTCAATATCATTCATTGTTCCGATAATGTAGACATTCTCAGGAATATAAAACTTGTCATCCGTCTCATGTAAATTAGCATACTGGGTAGAAACACTCCCCCTTTCACCACGATAACCAGGATCGATAGAGAAAAAGAGCTCGCCAAAAATCTTAGAAATCTCCCCACGGTTGATTTCATCAATGATGAAGACGAATTTCTTTTCTGTGTCAATTTCTGTTGGAGAAATATAATCTTTCAGACCAAATCTTTTCTTTAAAGTTTCTAGGACTTTTTTTCCTTCACTCTTATAATACTTTTGTTTGTCATAATTCGGATCTTTATAAAGTTCGTATACATAATTTCTAGATAAACTCCATCCTGATGTTCCCTTATCATAATTAACGGATAGGTTTTGTCTACTATTTACTGACAGGTAAGAACCCTTTGTTAAATACTCTTTTTCATCCGAATTATTTATATAGGCTAGATAAGAATCCCAAGCTTCCTCAAAATTATCTTGTCCTCCAGTTTTCTGAGCTGCTTTAGCCTTCTGGCAAAACTGCTTAAAAATACCATCTTGTAATTTAAACTCAATAGCTCCATCCCCATTTGATACCGGTCTCAACCCCTCTACAAAATCCGTATAGTCATAGGATGGATGAAACTGTACAAAGCCGATTTGGTCTTCGTTGCCATCTGTTAATTCATTTGCAATATCAATAGCAAGGTGTGTTTTTCCTGTACCAGGTGCACCTCGAAGGATAAGGTTTTTGGATTTTAACAAGATATTACTCAAGGGATGATGAATATTATTTTGTTCAGACATTTCTTTCTCCCCTTTCTTATTATTACTGTCTATAAAATCTTTTGAATACTCAAATAAAATACTACCCAAAATTGAAGATTCTAGTTCAGGATAGGTTTTAGAAAACAGTTTACAAATCTCATGATTCTGACGATAGGGCCCTCCTTGATTACGTTGAGGAATCAACCTATTCCAAAAGTCATTCTGATTATTCATATTTACTCCTAAAAATGAATGGTTTTCCGAATAAATACAAAGTAGTTTTGTCACCACAGCAGCACGACCAATAAACTCATTCTTTGACTTTTTTATGTCAAAAATAGGGTTATTGAAATCTAACTTTCTACCAGCTTGGATGATCTCATACAAATCCGATTTTAATTTGTTAAATCGCTCTTCTAGTTCTGATTCTGGAATGATTTTATTTGCTTGATTTTTATAGCTTTTGGTATTCTCATTCCAATAAATACCAAATTTTGAAGAACCTCCGCCTCCAATTCCCATAAATAATGATTGGTACTTTCCTGTCTCAAGAGCATAGCAAAAAGAATTACTTTTAGCACCTTTCCCAATGACATATTCATCGATAGACATGCTTAAAATTCTATCAAGTGGCCATTCTTTAAGAAATTCTTCTCTCAATTCTTCATTTTTTTCAAACTGTATTGTTTTTGCAGATTCTCTTAAATTGATTTCATTTTTCTTGATACCAAGCATAAAAAAATCTTCCAAGCTAACCTTTCTTTTCAGCATCAATCTTACTCCTTTTTATAATAATGTTCAAATAAAAAAACCATATATTTCATATATAGAATATCATATCCTATAAAAAAAGAAAAGAATTTCTAAAGAAAAGTCCAGTGTAGAGAGCTTTATTCCCTCGTAACACTAGACTTCTTTTTATCTTAATAATACTCTCCCTGACGGTAGTCCCATGAGTTAAAGGTATCTGACAAGTGCATCATGATTTTATCAATGTCAAGCCCTTTGCGGATCACAACTGGCGCTGGTGAAGTTGAACGTGCTCCTCCTTGTTCTGGGATTAGTTTGCCGTCTTTATCAACCATAGATACCATCACACCTTGCTCGTAGCGCGTTTCAATCGTTTTGTCAGGCTGGATTGATGCCACGTAGTCGTCTGCTTCAATGACAAGGTCCACTGCCCCTTCGATTCGTTCTCCGATACCTTCTACCTTACCACGGTTACCTTTTCCAGATGGGTTAGCTGATGAAGCATAGACCATCTTTCCTTCTTCCCAAAGTTTGGCAGCCAATTGTTCTCCTGCTTTCCCAAACTTGATGACAAAACAACTAGTACCACGAACGTCTGTCATAAGTTCTTCACGGCCATCACCATAAGCTTTGAGTTTTTCAAAGGCCTCTGGTTTCCAAGGAAGGATACAACCAAGAAGAATATCTTCATCCCAATGTTTTTGGTAGAAGGCTTCAATTTCTGGATTGAGTTGTGCTAAAGCGCGAAGCTCATCCATGCTACCACAGAGAACAACACCTGGCTTGTTACGGTTACGCTCTTTGGCTTCAAACTTACGTTCAAGTCCTGCCTTATCGCTAGTCATGATGATGTAACCAACTTTGGTAGGACAAACGATACATCCGCCCTCACCTTTTAAAATATCATAGCCTTCTTGTGAAAGTGTTCCGTTCCATTGAATGTGTTTTGTCATAGTTCTATTTCCTTTTCTATTTTTCTAATCCTGCCAGTAGGCTGGTCGTTGTTTTTCATAAGCAGCAATCAAATCTTCATACTGCAACGTAATACCGATATCATCCAAACCATTTAAGAGCTTGTGTTTCCATTCGCTATCGATTTCAAAAGTGAATTCACCGACTGGTGAGATGATTTTTTGTTGTTTCAAGTCCACAGTTACCTGATCGCTTGGTTGTAGCTGGGCTAGTTTCTCTCTAACCTCTCTGGGTTGAACGATGGGCAACATGCCATTATTGAGTTCATTATTGTAATGAATGTCACCGAAAGAGCCTGCAATCACGACCTTAAAACCATAGTCGGATAGAGCCCAAGCTGCGTGTTCTCTGGATGATCCTGCGCCAAAGTTATCCCCTGAGATGAGGATACTGGCTTTTCGGTATTCAGGTCGGTTAAAGACAAAGTCTGGATCCTCAGTGTAGTTATCGTCCAGATAACGCCAAGCATACATGAGGTACTTACCAAAGCCTTTCTTATCAATCAACTTGAGAAACTGCTTGGGGAGGATTTGGTCTGTGTCGATATTATCATTCATGAGAGGAACGGTCGTTCCCGTATAAACTGTAAATTTCTCCATATCCTCTCCTTACTGGGCCTCTGGCATTTGCCGAACATCTACGAAGCGCCCTGCGATAGCCGCTGCAGCTGCCATGGCTGGACTGCAGAGATGGGTCTTAGCACCAAATCCCTGTCTGTCTTCAAAGTTACGGTTGCTGGTTGAGGCACAGTGGACGCCATCAGGAACCTTGTCGGGATTCATCCCTAGACACATAGAGCAACCTGGATCTCTCCACTCAAAGCCAGCATCAAGGAAAACCTTGTCCAAGCCCAACTTCTCAGCAGCTCGTTTCACAGACGAGAGCCTGGTACTACGATTGCTGTTAGATTGGGAGCTATTTTCTTCCCTTTGACAAATCGCGCAGCCAGTTGTAAATCGCTGAGACGAGCATTTGTACAAGACCCGATAAAGATATAGCCTAGTTCAATATCTGCTGGCTTTTGACCTGGCTCCAAGTCCATGTAATGATAAGCACGTTCATCGTTCATATCCTTAATTTCTGGGAAGCTACTGTCAAAGTCAACGCCCATAGCAGGATTAGTTCCCCAGGTCACCATGGGTGCCAAGTCAGAGACATCCATCTGGATAACCTTATCATAGACAGCATCATCATCACTGACAATTGTTTTCCAATCCGCCACAGCCTCTTCGAAATCCTCTGGAACACATTCTCGTCCCTTGAGATAATCATAGGTAGTTTGATCTGGATTCATGATGCCCATCTTAGAGCCAAACTCGATGGACATATTGCAGATGGTCATTCGCTCTTCCATGGTCAAAGCATCAATCGCTTCCCCACGATATTCTACCACATAGCCAACACCACAGGCAACGCCGTACTTGGCAATCAAGGCGAGAATATAATCCTTGGAATAAACTCCTTTTTGAGGAACACCAGTGAATTCCACCAACATTTTCTTGGGTTTAACTTGCCAGAGGGTCTGAGTAGCAAAGACATGCTCCACCTCACTAGTCCCAATCCCAAAGGCAATTGCTCCGAAGGCTCCGTGAGTTGCTGTATGGCTGTCTCCACAGACGATGAACTTCCCTGGTTGGGTTCGTCCTGTTTCTGGACCAACCATGTGAACAATCCCTTGCTTCTCAGAACCGTGGGCCGCATGTTCGATCCCAAACTCCTCAACATTTTCAGCTAACTTATCAATTTGCGCTTTCGAAATGACATCTCGAATATCATAGATATTGACCGTCGGAACATTGTGGTCAAAGGTTCCAAATGTCAAATCTGGTCGTCTCAATCTGCGACCTGCGTCTCGTAATCCTTGAAAGGCTTGGGGACTGGTCACCTCGTGAATATAGTGTTGATCCACATACATGAGTTGGGGCTGCCCCTCTTCTCCTGTGATGACATGACGCTCCCATAATTTATCAAAAATCGATTTTCCTACCATCCATTACCTCCAAATGAAATATAAGGCTACTAGTGTGGTCACCATCCCAAGAAACCAAACCGTTTTAAATACCATTTTCTAGTCTTGTGGTGAAAGGTGATTCCTGCTAGCCAAGCACCAAATCCACCACAGATAAGTGCTATCGTCAATAAAACTTTCTCTGGGATGCGCCAAGCACCTCGTCTTGCCTTGGATTTGTCAATGCCATAAATCAAGAAAACCAGCAAATTCCAAATCAAGAGGGCAAGCGTTATTCCTTCATTTATCTTCATAATCTTTCAATAATAGCTTCCGTCATTTCCTTGGTCGAAGCCTGACCTCCTATATCTCTTGTTAAAATGCCTGCTGCCAAACTGGCTTCCACTGCATGTTCGATACGCTCCGCATCCTCAAAACGTCCAAAACTATCTCTCAGCATCATGGCCACTGATAAAATCATGGAAATAGGATTGGCAATTCCTTGACCTGCAATATCAGGCGCTGAACCATGAATGGGCTCATAGAGACTTGGTCCATTTTCAGAATGACTGGCTGATGGCATAACTCCAAGTGTACCAGATAGAACGCTTGATTCATCTGATAGAATATCTCCGAAAAGATTCTCCGTCACGATGACATCAAACTTAGCAGGATTGGTAATCATGAGCATGGCAGCTGAGTCTACCAACTGGTGTTTCAAGGTCACATCTGGAAAATCCTGCGCAACCTCCTCAGCTACTCTGCGCCAGAGTTTTGAGGTTGCCAAAACATTTTGCTTATCAATGCTGGTAATGATTTTTCTCCGATTTCTTGCGATTTCAAAGGCCTTGCGAAGAATTCGCTCCACTTCCTCATAGCTGTAGTCGTTGATATCACGCGCTTTTCGCTCTTCAAGAATATGATCCCCAAAGTAAATACCGCCTGTCAACTCACGCACCACGACAAAGTCTACTCCAGCAATTCGTTCTGGTTTGAGTGGTGACAAATGCTTGAGACTCTCAAAAATCTTGACGGGGCGAATATTGGCATAGAGATTGAGTTCCTTACGGAGAGCCAGCAATCCTTGTTCCGGCCGAACCGCTGCCCCATCATACTGAGGACTACCGATAGCCGCTAGGAGAATGGCATCTGCTTCCCTACTTGCCTTGAGGGTTTCATCAGGTAAGGGATGTTCTGCCGCATCAATACCTGCACCTCCAAAAGGGCGTCTGTCTATTTCATAGACAAATCCTGTTTTTTCAGCTAGAGCCTCCAAAACCTCCAAACCAGCTTCCATAATTTCTGGACCGATTCCATCCCCTGCTAGAGTTACGATTTTCTTTGTCATAGCATTCTCCTTTACACGTTAGGCATATCGCGATAGGAAACGCTTCGTCCCATCTCACCAGCATTCTCCTTTTGAACAAAGGTATTGGCATTGATGTAGGCAATAGCTGAAGCCTTCAGGACATCGAAATCAATCCCTGCTGCATTAAAGATGGTCTCTGTATCTCTGTTTTCAACAGTGACCAATACCCGAGCCTGAGCATCTATTCCATCCGTCACAGCGTCAATAGTATAGGACACCAAGCGGACAGATTGGTTAAAGAACTTATCAATAGCGTTAAAGATCGCTTCTACAGAGCCTTGTCCTGTCGCATTGAATTCGACTTTCTCACCATCCATATTGGCTAGGCTAATGAGTGCTTCTATGTCATTATCTGCATGAGTTTGCAGTTGTAAATCATCAAAGTGGAAGCCTTCTGGATTTTCAACCATGGTTCCAGCTACCAGAGCACGAATATCTGCATCTGTGATTTCTTGTTTCTTATCAGCCAGCGCCTTGAACTTAGCAAAGAGTGGTTTGATATCCTCTTCTGTAAAGTCAAGGGCCAGTTCTCTCAGTTTTTCGACAAAGGCATGGCGGCCAGACAGTTTGCCAAGCGGTAGTGAATTGCTCTTAACGCCAACCAGCTCAGGTGTGATGATTTCGTAAGTCAATGGATTCTTAAGGACACCATCCTGATGGATACCGGACTCGTGAGAGAAGGCATTACCACCAACAACGGCCTTGTTTTTAGGAACTGGAATACCAGAGAAGCGAGAAACCATTTCTGACGTATTCATTGTTTCATCCAAAACAATATCACTAGTTGCTTGGAAGAAATCCTCACGAATCTTCAAAGCAACAGCTACTTCTTCAAGAGCAACATTACCTGCGCGTTCACCAATGCCATTAATAGTTCCCTGGACACGTCCAGCACCGTGTTTAATCGCTGTCAAAGTATTTGCAGTTGCCATACCAAGATCATCGTGACAGTGGACACCAAAGACAACTTTATGATCTGATTTAATATTTTCAGTCAAGTGGTCAAAGATGCGTGCAAACTCTTCTGGAGTCGTAAAGCCAACTGTGTCAGGGATATTTATATAAGATGCACCTGCATCGACCGCTGTTTGAACAACTTGTAAGAGGAAATCCAACTCTGTTCTAGTCGCATCTTCAGGCGAGAACTCGACAACCTCAAACTTAGAACGTGCATAAGAAACATGCTCCTTGATAGCTTCTAAATCTCTTCCTTACTCTTATTGAGTTTATACTTGCGGTGAATCGGACTGGTAGCGATAAAGACATGAATTTGTGGATACTTGGCATCCTTAAGAGCCTCATAACAAGCATCAATATCAGATTTTACAGAACGAGCTAATCCTGTCACTGCTGTTTTTTTCATAACTTTAGCAATTTCTTGAACGGCTATAAATGAATCTGGACTAGCAGCCGGAAAACCAGCTTCAATTACAGAAATTCCCCATTTCTCCAGCTGTCTTGCAATGGAAACTTTTTCCTTTATTGAGAAGTTAACACCAGGTGTTTGTTCCCCATCACGAAGACTTGTATCAAAAAATTCAACTTTACGCATGAGATTTCCCCTTTTCCAAATATGGTTTTAAAAAAACATCTCGCTCAGAAACCCAAGCGAGATGTTGATTTACTCCCGCTTGGTAAGCCAAACAGGACTAATGCTTTAGCATTAGTCCGAGTAACACAACAACAAAGCAAATTGATTAAACTTAGCTGTTTTCATGTTTGACTTTCTCCTTCGTTTGATATCTTGTTTAGTATTTTAGCATAGCTAAAAGTACTTGTCAAGAAAAAATCCAATATTTTCTGAAAATTTCTTCAGTAAAGAATATTTTGCTAATTGAAAGTATTTAAAAAGGCAAGGGAATTTCCTTACTTTTTCACAGTCAAGTTCCAACTTCTTTCGATTAGTTCTAACACCTCTTCATCTAGCAAACTATCATCAAGAGCCAGACTAATCCAGTAGCGTTTGTTCATATGAAAGGCTGGATAAATGCCTTTTTGTGAAAGCAAGTCAGCAACTTGATCATGTTTGAGGTTGATTGCTTCCACTAGCCCTTCTCTGTTCTTATCTAGCTTATCCCAAGGTATTCTCATTAAAACAGCATACCACTTTTTACTGCCTTCATGACGTAATACTGCCGTATCAGGAGATTTCTCCCACAGATATTCCAACTGATTTCCATACTTTTTCTGAACTTGAGACATGATACGCTTAGTCTGAGGACAGATAAAATCCTGCATATCAAAACAAGCCTTCCGAATCTGGTAGAGAATCTCCAAACAAGCTTGACGGATACTTCCGACAAAAGTCCCTCTCATGCTTTCCATATGGACTTGAGGATAGAGGTCACCAGTCTCCTGATCAAAAACTTGAAAGCTCACATTATCCGTTATGATGGACACAGTCATGACAAAATCTCCATCCAAAATCTGGAAACTGTAGGTCCAGACTCCCTCATTTTCTACAAAACCATAGGCACGAGCTTTTTCTTGATTAAACTGATAGGATTTAAAAATTTCAAACATAAGTGAAAACTGCTACCCAAAGCTAGCAGTTCCTTTCTATTTTTTAAAAGACAACCTTGGTTCCATGCAATTGTGTCACACCCAGCTGGTCGATAAATGTTTGACGGTTGTCCAAGTCAATCCCTCCACCTGGCAGAATTTCAATTTTACCTTTAGCATGCTCCAAAATTCTGTGATAGTGAGCAAAACGTTTCTCTAGCGAGTCTCCAGATACGCCAGCACGAGTCAGGATACGAGTGACACCAGCTTGGCTGAGCCAGTCAATAGCTTCCAACTGATCTTCTTCGCTCAATTCATCAAAGGCCATGTGAAAGACAATTTCCATTCCTTTCGATGCGGCAATCAACTTCTCAAGATTAGTCTTGTCCAACTTCTTATCAGCAGTTAAAGCACCAAAGACAACTCCTTGGCTTCCAGCCTGAGCAGTCAAATGAATATCTTCTAGCATGATAGCAATTTCCAGATCATTATAGACAAAGTCGCCACCACGTGGACGAATCATGGTCATAATGGTGGTATCATAGTTAGCTGCCAGTTCAACCGCTGCCTTTGTTACTCCATAGCTAGGTGTTGTTCCACCAACTGCTAGATTATCACAAAGTTCGATTCGACGAGCTCCAGCCTGCATAGCTTTTTCAAGCAAGGTCACATTTTCAGCACAAAATTCGTAAATCATTTGATTCTCCTTGAAAATTACTTTTAATTTATTATATCATATTATTTAAATATGTTTTAATTTTTTTATCAAGGAAATATCAAATTTCAAAAAAACTAATCCTTATCAGGAATTACTTTAAAGAGATAGTAGGTGATAAAGATGGTTAGGACTCCCAGACCGATTTTAACAGGTAAAAGAGGGGCAAGATAAATGGAAATTCCCATCAAGATATAGATGGATACAATGATTTTTTTCTTGCGTTCTCGGGCGATAGATTTGGTCTCGCGAAAGTCAGCTACATAGGTCTGGTAGAGCTTGGTGTGATAAAGCCAGTTTTCAAAACGCTTAGAAGATTTTGAAAAGCAAGCGATAGCTAACAAAAGAAAGGGAGTTGTTGGTAAAAGTGGTAGGACAACTCCAATGACAGCTAAGGCCAGTGAAATAAAGCCAATGCTTAGGTAAATGATACGCATGATTTCTCCTAGATAAATTATCTCTTCCTCTAGTTTCGCATACAAGGGGGGAAATTTGTCAAGCTTAAACTAAAAAGATCCTGAAATTCACTTTCAGGACTCTTCGTTTTATTTAATTTTTTCTTCTTCGTAGTCGCCATTACTACACACAATCTGTTTGCCACCACCACGGACTTTCTTCTCCACAAGAAAGTGACCACATTTTGGACAATCCCGTCCAACTGGTTTGTCCCAAGAGGTGAATTCACATTCTGGATAGCGATTGCAACCATAGAAGATACGATTGCGCTTAGTTTTGCGTTCAATGATTTGTCCTTGATGGCAGCTTGGACACTCGACACCAATCTCCTTAACAATCGCTTGCGTGTGACGGCAGTCTGGGAAATTGCTACAAGCATAGAATTTACCAAAACGACCTAGCTTAATGACCATTGGACTACCACAGACCTCACAGTCAAATCCAGCTGGCTCATCCTTAATCTGAATTTTTTCCATTTCAGCTTCAGCCTTGGCTACTTCTTTGGAGAATGGTTTATAAAATTCATCAATAACACGTTGCCACTGTTCTTTTCCAACTTCGACATCATCCAGTTTTCCTTCCATCTCAGCTGTGAAAGTCACGTTTACGATGTCTGGGAAATATTCAACAATGAGTTTATTGACAATTTCTCCCAACTCAGTTGGTTCAAGCGTTTGGCTGCCAGACGAACATAATAGCGTTTCTGAATGGTTTCAATAGTTGGTGCGTAGGTTGATGGACGACCAACTCCATTTTCTTCCAAAGTCTTGATAAGGGTCGCTTCCGAATAGCGAGCAGGGGGTTGGGTAAAATGTTGTTCTGGCTTGCTATTCACCTGCTTGACTACATCTCCAACAGCCATATCTGGCAACATCTTGTTTTTGTCAGAGTCATTGTAGATGGCAAGATACCCATCAAACTTAACTTGGCTACCATTTGCTGCAAACTGGACTCCATTTTGAGAGAGCTTGACAGCCATGGTATCAAAGATAGCTCCCGTCATCTGGCTAGCTACAAAACGATTCCAGATAAGCGTATAGAGTTTGAGTTGGTCTTTATCCAAGTACTTAGCAATTTTTTCAGGTGTATTGAAAACACTTGATGGGCGGATAGCCTCATGGGCATCTTGGGCACCTGAAGCATTCTTGACCTTGCTTCCATGTTTAGAGTACTTACTGCCAAAACGTTCGTTGATAAAGCTTGCCGCTTCGTTTTGCGCCACTGGACTAATACGAGTCGAGTCTGTACGCATGTATGTAATCAAACCTTGTACGCCTGTACCGATATTGATTCCTTCATAGAGCTGTTGGGCAACCATCATAGTCTTCCGAGTACGGAAGTTGATCTTATTTGCCGCATCCATCTGCATGGTTGATGTTGTATAAGGTAGCGGAGCGTTACGCTTACGTTCTTTTTTATCTACCTGTTCCACTGTGAAGTCTTTACTAGTAAGATGAGATAAAACTTCTTTTACCTTTTCATTCGTAGCGAGCTTCATCTTCTTCCCATTCATACCATAGAAAGAAGCTTGGAACTGCTTGGTTCCCTTTTTGAAGACTCCATCAATCGTCCAATATTCTTCGGGTTGGAAGGCATTAATCTCATTTTCACGGTCAATGATTAACTTGAGTGCAACAGACTGTACGCGTCCAGCTGATAAGCCCTTCTTGACCTTCTTCCAGAGAATTGGTGAAATCGAATAGCCTACCAAGCGGTCCAAAACACGACGTGCTTGTTGGGCATCGACCAAGTCCATATCAATCTTGCGAGGTTCTTTAAAAGCGTTTTTCACTGCATCCTTGGTGATTTCATTAAAGACCACACGGTTGGCATCATTTTCATCCAGATCGAGAATATGAGCTAAATGCCAGGAAATCGCTTCTCCTTCACGGTCCGGGTCACTTGCCAGAAAGACTTTATTGGCCTTTTTGGCTTCTTTTTTCAGATCATTGATGAGAGGACCTTTTCCTCGGATATTGATATATTGCGGTTCATAGTTGTTTTCGATGTCAACTGACATACTGGATTTTTTCAAATCTCGGATATGTCCGACACTTGCTAGAACCTTATAATTTCTTCCTAGATATTTCTCAATCGTTTTCGCCTTGGCAGGCGACTCCACGATGACTAGATTTTTTTTAACTGTTGATTTTTTCTTCTTTGTTGCCGTAGCCACACTATCACACCTTTTCAAAGTAATAAACTTTATAAAGTGTAAACCATTTTTAAAGACCTGTCAAGACTTAACTCCTATAGTATAGAAGAAAAGTTTATCTGAGTGAACAATTTCTCCTTAAAATTCAAACTCAGCTAGCACATCTTGACCGCTGGAAATCAGTTTTGCTCCCTCTTGGATCAGGTGGTGACAGCCATCTGAATGGCCATCTAAAATGTTTCCTGGAATGGCAAACATCGCGTCCTTCTTCCATAGCTCGCTCACAGGTAATAAGACTACCAGAACGCATCCTTGCCTCTGCAACGATCACACCACGGCAAAGACCAGCAATGATGCGATTACGAGCTGGAAAGTGAAATTTCAAGGGTTCTTCACCTGGTCCGTATTCACTTAGCACTAGATGATGATTGCCAATGTACTCTTGCAGGCGTTTATTGGCACGTGGATAAAAAACATCTAATCCTGTTCCAATCACAGCAATCGTTCTCCCTCCATTCTGGAGCGCAGCCATATGGGCAGCGGTATCAATTCCTTTGGCCAAGCCGCTGACCACGATTAACTCGTTTTCCAAGCCTTGGATAATTTTCTGAACCGACTTTGCTCCCTGACTCGAACATGAACGACTCCCTACAAGAGCAACCTTTGGAAATTTCAATAAGTCTAGATTTCCTTTATAAAACAAGAGCGCTGGAGCATCATAAATCTCACTCAAATCCCAAGGATAACAGTCGTCAAGAATAGAAAAGGATGGAAATTTCTGAAACTCCTTCTCCAACTGTACATCATCTATCTGGAAATAGCGTTCCATAAAGACAGCAGGATTGCGGCAACCAGAGATTTCAGCAATATCACCTAGCAAGAGCTCCTGATCTACGGTCTCGTCATATTCAAGAACAGTTAAGATCTGTTGATTGGTTAGCCCAGCTTTGCGCAATTTATAGATTTCATAGTTATCAATTTTTCATAAGAAACTCCATTTCTTTTACTACTCTCTTATCTATTCGTAAAAAAATAAAAAGAAGATCAGTTGATCTTCTTTTTTTCATTTATTCAGCTTTAGTAGTTGACCAGCTACTTTCAATCATCGGTAAGATTGTTTTTAAAGTTTCCCCATCCCCTTCAAGTGAAACATAGCGGATTTTACCATCATTTGATCGAAAAACCCAAGTAACGAGGTATTTCCCTGACTTAGCAATTGCATTGACAACATAGGCTTCATAACCTCCAATGGTCGATTTGGAGCCCCAAACCTTACTGAAATCAGAGCTTTGTTCTTTGGAAGATAAAATACTAGCAGAGACAGTCACAACATCCAGTTTGGCATACTCTTCTTCGCTAATATTAAACTGCTCAGCCTTGAAGGTATTCAGCGTAACAATGTTGATATCTGTTCCATCGCAATACTGTATATCATTTCCACCTTCTACTTCATGGAATCGAACCCATGATTTGGGTACCTTGACAAAACCATATTCATTCGAACCAATGATTTGTGTCTCTTCCTTTTTCGCTTCAGAAACAGCAGAACTAGAACTACTCGTTTCCAAACTGCTAGAAGAACTAACAACCGCAGTCGAACTTTCTTCGGTTGCTGTTTGAGACTTATTGGAGCATGAAGCTAAAAAAACACTAGCGAGAACAACCGTTCCTGAAATTAATAATTTTTTCATCCTACCACCTTTCCATCTGCATTATAAAAAAAATCAGGACTCCTGTCAAATTTTAACCTGACCAATTCTGTCAGTTGACGATTTTTCTCATTCTCCTTTAAAGCAAAAACTCTTGAAAATTTCTCAAGAGTTTTGTTTTCTATTTCTATTCTTCATCCATACTCAAGACGCTGAGGAAGGCTTCTTGCGGAACTTCTACTGATCCGATAGCCTTCATGCGTTTCTTACCAGCTTTTTGTTTCAAGGAGTTTGCGTTTACGCGAAACGTCACCACCATAACACTTGGCAAGTACGTTTTTACGAAGGGCCTTGATATCCGTACGAGCCACAATTTTGTGTCCGATAGCTGCCTGAATTGGCACCTCAAACTGTTGACGAGGGATGATTTTCCTGAGCTTATCAACGATGAGTTTTCCACGTTCGTAGGCAAAGTCCTTGTGAACGATAAAGCTAAGCGCATCCACTTTGTCTCCATTGAGAAGGATATCCATTTTGACCAGCTTAGATGGGCGGTACTCTGACAATTCATAGTCAAAGCTTGCATAACCACGAGTAGAGGACTTGAGCTTATCAAAGAAGTCAAAGACGATTTCAGCAAGTGGGATTTGATAGATGACATTAACACGATTGTCATCAATATAATCCATAGTCACAAAGTCCCCACGTTTGCGCTGAGCCAGTTCCATCACTGCTCCTACGAACTCCTGCGGTACCATGATTTGCGCCTTGACATACGGTTCTTCAATGGTCGCAATCTTAGTTGGGTCTGGGAATTCTGATGGATTTGACACATCCATAGACTCACCGTCAGTTTGGTTAACCTTGTAGATAACAGACGGAGCTGTCATGATGAGGTCAATGTTGAACTCGCGCTCTAAACGCTCTTGGATAACATCCATATGGAGAAGTCCAAGGAAACCACAACGGAAACCAAATCCAAGTGCCTGAGATGTCTCTGGTTCAAATTGAAGACTGGCATCATTGAGCTGCAATTTTTCCAGGGCTTCACGAAGGTCATTGTACTTATTTGACTCAATTGGATAAAGACCTGCAAAGACCATAGGGTTCATCTGTTTGTAGCCATCAAGCGGTTCTGCTGCAGGATTGCTTGCTAGAGTCACTGTATCTCCGACACGCGTGTCTTGAACCGTTTTGATAGAAGCCGCAATATAACCAACATCACCAGTCGCTAGGAAATCACGCCCTACTGCTTTCGGAGTGAAAATTCCGACCTCAGTCACATCAAAGGTCTTGCCATTGCTCATGAGCTGAATCTTATCACCAGGTTTGACCACCCCATCCATGACACGAACTTGGAGGATAACCCCTCGGTAAGCATCGTAGACAGAGTCGAAAATCAAGGCCTTGAGGGGCGCCGTCACATCACCCATTGGTGCTGGCACTTTTTCTACGATTTGCTCAAGAATCTCTTCGATACCAATACCAGCTTTGGCAGAAGCTAAGACTGCTTCACTGGCATCCAGTCCAATGACATCCTCAATCTCCGTACGCACACGCTCAGGATCGGCTGCTGGTAAGTCAATCTTGTTAATAACAGGAAGAATTTCCAAATCATTATCCAAGGCCAGATAAACATTGGCAAGAGTTTGAGCCTCAATCCCTTGTGCGGCATCGACTACCAAAATAGCTCCCTCACAGGCAGCTAGAGAACGCGACACTTCATAGGTAAAGTCCACGTGTCCAGGCGTGTCAATCAAGTGGAAAATATAGGTTTCCCCATCTTTAGCAGTGTAATTGAGCTCAATGGCATTAAGCTTAATGGTAATCCCACGTTCCCGTTCTAGGTCCATACTATCCAGAAGCTGGGCTTGCATTTCACGACTAGAAACCGTCTCCGTCTTTTCCAAAATACGGTCTGCCAAAGTTGACTTTCCGTGGTCAATATGGGCGATAATAGAGAAGTTACGGATCTTTTCCTGTCGTTTTTTCAATTCTTCTAAATTCATGATTCTCTTCCTTTCAGGGTATTTATTTATTATAAATTGTTTTTAACATTTTGACAAGACCATACCCTGCTAGGAGTACTAATCTTCGGCGATAAAGCCGTCATTTTCAATGAAATAGTGCTCAGTCATGCCTTGGTCAGTAAAGACAATCCCATGAAGGACACCGCCATAGACAGCTCCTCCATCCATGCCAATCTTGTCATCCTCTGTCATCCAAAGCTCAGCAGTACCTCGGTCTTGCTTCAGCAAACCATAAACTGGTGTATGCCCAAAAACAATGGTTTTCCCGGTATTATTTCAGCTTCGTGGAATGGTTTTCTGAGCCAGACTTTCTTGTAATCAGTGGTTTCATGCCAATCATCCAAGGTCAAATCAATACCAGCGTGAACAAAGATATACTTGTCTGTCTCTACTACAAATGGCATTTTACGAATAAATTCGACCAAGTCTGCTGCTTCTGTCGCAACCCGTTTGGCATCTCCTACGCCATCAACTGGTGCATCCAAGGGACGACCTAGGATAGAGTTAATGGTTGTATCACCACCATTTCGACGATAGTGGTCATAACTTTCTTCAGGATTGTCCAACCAAGTCAAAAACATATACTCGTGGTTGCCTGATAGACAGATAGCTCCATGATTGTACACCAAGTCCTTGACCATTTCTAGAACACGGCGACTATCTTCACCTCGGTCAATCAGATCCCCTAGAAAGAGCAACTGGGTGTGACCATCCCATGTTTTGAGAAGGTCTTCCAACATACCTGCTTTTCCATGGACATCTCCAATTACATAATAATCTGTCATTTATTTCTCCCTCGTTTGCAATAATTCTCTGGCTTGGGTAAGGGCCGCTTCGGTTACATTCTCCCCGGCCAACATCTTAGCTACTTCCTCTACTCGCTCTTCTAAAGTTAAGAGACGAACCGTTGAAACAGTTGAATGTTCGTCACTAATTTTTTCAATAAAGAATTGGTAATCCGCAATGGCAATCACTTGTGGTAGATGAGAAATAGCTAAAACCTGACCATGCTGGCCAATCTTATGAATCTTCTGCGCAATAGCTTGGGCCACACGACCTGAAACTCCCGTATCCACCTCATCAAAGACAATACTGGTCTTACCTTCCTTACGAGAAAAGGCAGACTTGATAGCTAGCATCAGACGAGACAATTCCCCACCAGATGCAACCTTGACCAAGGGTTTAAAGTCTTCGCCAGGGTTGGTTGAAATGTAAAACTCAACTGTTTCATTTCCTTCACGACTGAATTTGCCCTTACTAAAGCGAACCTGAAACTGTGCCTTTTCCATATATAGGTCTTGCAGTTCTTGCTTAATCTCTGCTTCCAGCTGCTGGGCCAAGTCATGGCGAGCAGATGCAAGCTGACCTGCCAAGTCGACAAGAGTTACTTCCAATTTCTTAAGTTCTGCTTCCATGTCTTCAGAAGAAAGGTTATTTCCAGTCAAGAGATTATACTCATCCGTAATCTTAGCAAAGTAAAGCAAGACCTCATCCACAGTCCCACCATACTTACGTGTGATCGTGTTGAGCAAGTCTAAGCGATTTTCAACCTGCATGAGGCGATTGCCATCAAAACCTAAATCTTCAATGATATCTTCCAAACGCTTGGTAATATCTTCTAAAGCATAGTAGGTCTCTGATAGAGAACTTGAAATTTCACGGTATTCAGGGTCGAATTCTTCGACACTTTCCATGTCATTCATGGCGGAACGGACATTTGCTAGGCTGGAGAATTCCTCATTGTCCAACATAGTGTAGGCATTTGTTAAGGTATCCGCTATATTCTTGTGATTGAGGAGTTTATCTCGTTCCTGGTTGAGACTAACATCCTCCCCAGCTTGCAAATTCACCGCTTCAATCTCTGCCATTTGAAATTCCAACATCTCAATGCGAGACTTGTGTTCCTGCTGATTTTTCTTAACTTCAAGAACTTGTTTCCGCATTTTGCGATAGGCGTCAAAGCTTGTCTGATAGGCTTGTTTCAACTCCAAAAATGCTGCATCACCAAACTCATCCAACATTTGGATATGAAGTTGTGGACGCATTAACTCTTCTTGGTCATGTTGACCATGAATATCGACAAGATGCTGACCGATTGCACGCAAGACAGAAAGATTAACCATCTGGCCATTTACGCGACTAATACTACGTCCGTTTTGGAGAATCTCACGGCGAATGATAATCTCATCCCCCAATTCCAAACCTTGCTCATCAAAAAGTTCCTGTAAAAGGCGACGGTTTTCAACCGAGAAAAGGCCCTCAATCTCAGCCTTAGGAGCACCATGACGAATAACGTCTGTCGTTGCTCGAGCTCCCAACATGAGATTCATAGCATCAATGATGATCGACTTTCCAGCACCCGTTTCCCCGGTCAAAACAGTCATACCCTTTTCAAAATTGAGCGAAATGGCCTCAATAATGGCAAAGTTTTTTATCGAAATTTCAAGTAACATACTGACCTACCATTTTTTTACTTGTTCAACAATTTCCTCAGCAGCCCCAACTGTTTTGGCTACAATTAGGATAGAATCATCATCAGCTAGGCAGCTAAAAATCTGTTCAGAAAATGCTTCAATCAACTGACTCTTCACAAAAATAGTATTTCCGGGAATGACAGTAAGGTTGATCATATTTCCCATTAGCTCGGAACTCACAATATTGTCCTCAGCCAACTGCAAACTTTTGACGATTGATTTTGGCAATTCATAGATATAGGTATTATTCTTCAAAGGAATTTTAACAATCCCAAGCTCCTTGATGTCCCTTGAGACAGTGGCTTGAGTAGCAGAAATACCTGCTTCCTTCAAATACTCAACGATTTCTTCCTGAGTCCCGATTTGATAATCCGTAACAAATCTTCTAATTTTTTCAAGTCTCTCTTTTTTATTCATCTTTAAATTCTCTATGTGCTCTCTCTACAACTTTCTATTTCGGGGGCAACTTGATTACTTGCTCCCTCTTCCTTTTTCAAATATGCCAGAAATTCAATGTTTCCATGTCCTCCTTGGATTGGTGAATAGTCTAATCCAAGCACTGAAAATCCTTCTTCAACTGCCATAGCAGTGACTGATTCAAGGACATGTTGATGAACCTTGGCATCACGAATGATTCCATTCTTCCCAATCTGCTCACGACCTGCTTCAAACTGTGGCTTAACCAAAGCAACCACCTGACCTTGTTCAGCTAAGACGCAGTGCAAGGCAGGCAAAATCAGACTGAGGGAAATGAAACTCACATCAATACTGGCAAAACTTGGTTCCTGCTCAAAATCAGTCTTTTCAGCATAGCGGAAATTAAACTGCTCCATACTGACAACCCGAGGATCTTGACGCAATTTCCAAGCCAACTGATTGGTACCAACATCCACCGCATAGACCAACTCTGCACCATTCTGCAACATGACGTCGGTAAATCCTCCAGTGGAGGCCCCAATATCGATCGTGGTTGCGCCATCCACTGACAAATCAAAGACCTGCAAGGCCTTTTCCAGTTTCAAACCACCACGACTGACATACTTGAGTTTTTCACCTTTGAGTTTTAGCTCAGTATCATCTGGAATTTTCTCTCCTGGCTTGTCAAAACGCTCCCCATTGAGGACAGCTACAACCAGACCAGCCATGACACCGCGCTTGGCTTGTTCACGCGTTTCAAACAAACCCTGTTTATAAGCTAGTACATCCACTCTTTCCTTAGCCATTGATTCTCAAACTTTCTACTACTTTCACAATCGGTTCTGTTTCAAAGCTGACTTGCTGGGCGATTTCTTCTAATTCAGCCTCGGCTTGATCCAGAGTTTGGTTACAAAAGGCAATGGCCTCTTCCAAGCCCAGCAAGGCTGGATAGGTCGACTTTTCTGCCTGTAAATCCTTTGCGGAGTCTTGCCGATTTCCTCAAAACTAGCGGTCACATCCAGCACATCATCTCGAACTTGAAAGGCCAGCCCAATCAATTCACCCACAGTTTTTAATTTTGCTTGGATTTCAGGAGCTAATTCAGCTATGATAGCAGCTGCTTGGAAAGGATAAGCTAGTAATTTCCCAGTCTTATTAGCATGAATGGTCTGAAGTTCTTCCAAAGACAAATGTTGGTGTTCGCCTTCCATATCTAAAACCTGCCCTGCAACCATTCCCAGACTTCCTGAAGCAAGGGATAAGTTGACAATCAAGTCCACCTTGATCTGGCTTGGCAAGTCTGCCTGCGCTATCAAAGCATAGGGATCTAGGAACAAAGCATCTCCTGCCAAAATTGCCATAGCTTCGCCGAATTTCTTATGATTTGTCAAGCGTCCCCGACGGTAATCATCGTCATCCATGGCAGGAAGATCATCGTGAATCAAGCTCCCTGTATGAATCATTTCCAAAGCCGCAGCCACTTGAGCATGTGCTGGTCTAATAGTAACATGCAAGGCTTCCAAAACTTCTAACAAGAGAAAAGGCCGAATACGCTTGCCACCAGCATGAATGGAATAGAGAATGGACTCTCGTAGACTAGAAGCAAACTGCTGGTCTCCATAAAAATCTTCCAAGGCAGACTCGACAAGAGCTAATTTTTCTTGCTTCTTCATTCAAAATCACTTTCTGTTCCGTCTTCTTGCATGACCTTGACCAAGATCTTTTCAGCCTTATCCAGCGTCGCTTGGAGCTCTTTTGACAAGACCATGCCCTTTTGAAAGGCAGCAATCGCATCTTCCAGAGCGATTTCACCATTTTCCAAACTTTGGACAATGGTCTCCAGTTCTGCTAGATTTTCCTCAAATTTCTTTTGTTTTGACATCTTTAACCTCTAATTCTACTTGACCATCTCGCATCAAAAGCGTTACTTGGTCTTTTTTCTTCAACTTCTCAACCGAATCCACAACTGACTCTTCTTTTTGACAATTGCATAGCCACGCGCCACGATTCGACTGGTATCCAACATGAGCAAGGCTTCTGAAAGTCGCTTGACCTCCGCAACCTTGGCATCATAAACCAGTGCCATTTGGCTACGTAGAAGCTTGTCCAACTGACCAAGTCGGTCCTGATAGCGCTGGATTTTGGTAATGGGTGATAATTGTACCAGTTGGTGCGTCCTTGCTTGAACTATCTGTTTGCTATCAGAAATCCGTGTTCGCAAACTTTGTTTTAAGCGCAGTTGCAGCTGGTCCAAGCGTTGCAAATAGCCGTCATACAAGCGCTCTGGTTGTCTAAAGATAACAGACTGACTGCATTTTTTCAAAGCTTCTTTTTTCCTTGACAGGACATTCTGAACCGCTGTTGCCATTCGTTTTTCTTGATTTTGCAAATGGGTCAAGAGATCCAACTTAGTTACAGGTGTTGCCAGTTCAGCTGCAGCCGTTGGGGTCGCCGCCCTACGATCCGCTACAAAGTCTGCCAAGGTCACATCCGTTTCATGTCCCACACTAGAAATGATTGGCAAACGGGATTCAAAAATAGCCCGTACCACGATCTCTTCGTTAAAAGCCCAGAGATCCTCGATGGAACCCCCACCACGACCAATGATGAGAACATCTAGGTCCTCACGCTCATTAGCACGCGCAATATTTCGAGCAATTTCCTCCGCGGATCCATCACCTTGTACCTTAGTCGGATAGAGAAGGATGTCAACACCAGGGAAACGTCTGCTGACGGTTGTGATAATATCCTGGATGACTGCGCCACTGCGACTGGTTACCACACCAATTCTCTTAGCAAACTGGGGAAGAGGTTGCTTGAAGCGTTCTTGAAAAAGGCCTTCTTCCGTTAGTTTTTTTTTGAGTTGTTCAAACTGAATCGCAAGCGCACCAACTCCATCAGGTTCAGCCTTCTCAATGATGATAGAGTAGCTCCCGCTTGGCTCATAAACCTGAACACGCCCAATCACATTGATCTTCATTCCTTCTTCGAGGTCGAAGCCTAATTTCTGATATATTCCTGACCAGATGGTCGCTTGAATGACCGCATGGTCATCTTTTAGGGAGAAATATTGGTGAGTAGGGCGTTTACGAAAGTTGGAAACTTGACCAGTTAAATAGACCCGTTCCAAGTATGGGTCTTTATCGAATTTCATTTTCAGATACTTGGTCAAAGTTGTTACCGATAAATACTTTTCCATCTCCACCTACTATTCATTTTCTTGCTTTTCCATGGGTATTATTATACCAAAAATATGATTAAAAATCTCCTTTTGCATATCGAAACGAAAGGAAAAATAGAAAAAGGAGGCCAGGCCTCCTCATCTGATTATTTGCTGTTTCGAGCTTCTTCCAAAATCTTTGCAATCTTGGTGGTCAACAGGTCGATAGCCACTGTATTACTGACCCCTTCAGGAATGACGATATCCGCATACCGCTTGGTCGGCTCGATGAACTGGTGATACATAGGTTTTACAACACCCAGATATTGGTCAATCACGCTATCCAAACTACGGCCACGCTCTTCCATATCACGCTTAATACGACGAATAATGCGCACATCATCATCTGTATCCACAAAAATCTTGATATCCATCAAATCGCGCAGACGCTTGTCCTCTAAACAAGAATTCCCTCAACAATAAAGACATCTTGAGGCTCCTGACGATAGGTCTTGCTACTTCGTGTATGCTCTGTATAGTCATAAGTCGGAATGTCCACCGGACGCCCTGCCAACAACTCCTTAATCTGCTCGATCATCAAGTCTGTATCGAAAGCAAAAGGGTGGTCATAGTTGGTTTTGACACGCTCTTCAAAGGTCAAGTGAGACTGATCCTTGTAGTATGAATCATGCTCAATCATGGAAATCTTCTCATCAGGAAAATGCGATAAAATGGCTCTTGAAACACTGGTCTTACCACCACCAGAACCACCTGTAACCCCGATAATGATTGGTCTATTTTGCATGCTATCCTCCGTTTTTTTATCCGTCGTCTATTCTATCACATTTTTTGAAAAATTTATAGTCTAGTTTTGGATAGATTATGGATAACAATTCTAATACTTGCACCCAGCTAGACTATCCAAAAACCTTCCTTGGCTTATAAAGATTGCCCCGTTTTTCTAGAATGGCAAGCAATTTTTCTCCTTCAAAGGCAGCCAATTCCTTATCCGACTGATCTAGCTCGATAAAACGACCAAAGCGAACTTCCGTAGCCTGTTCTGGAGTTAGGGTAACTTTAACAAGGTCCCCTGTTCCAATCTCTAGAGGATGGAGAAAATCCAATTGGCCAGACTCTACTCTTTCAGCAATTTCTTCCAAGGTAAGAGCATCTTCTAGCTGTAAACCGGCTGCACTAGTCCGTGTCAAATGGGACATATGAGCCGCATAACCCAGCTTCTCTCCCAAGTCAACTGACAAAGTACGAATATAAGTTCCCTTACTGCATTTTACACGAAAGGTGAAACGTGCAAGTTCGCCCTCATAAGAAATCAGACTTGTCCGTTCAAAGCTATAAATAGTCACCTGACGTTCTGGGCGGTCCACTTCCTGACCAGCACGCGCATACTCATAGAGCTTGCGACCATTGACCTTGACAGCCGAATACATGGGAGGAATCTGAGTAATAGGCCCAGTCAGGCTAGTAATTGCTTCATCGACAAGTTTTTCATCTAAGGGCGACAAAACGGGTGTCTCTGCGACCACTTCCCCACTAGCATCCTCGGTCGTCGTTGAATAGCCCAGAGTGATTTCCCCTTCATAGACCTTGCCTTCATCTTGCATAAACTCGACCATACGAGTCGCCTTGCCAACCGCAATGGGCAAAACGCCCACTACATCCGGATCCAAGGTTCCACCATGACCAATCTTCTTGGTTTCCAAAATCTTACGCAGTTTAAAAACCGCATCATGCGAGCTCATTCCCGCTTCTTTTTTTAAGTTGATAATACCGTTCATGTGTTGCTTTCTGATTTCATTCATGAAATATCTTCTTCAAGAATTGTAATGTAATTATCTTTTGTAACAAAAGATAATGTGGCTAATCTTTTTGCTTGGTTCATAATTATCCTATCAAATACATTTCTTACAAATCGCCCATTTGCATTTTTATTTTCAGGATTGCTACTATGTAATTCTAAATATTTTTTAAATGTTTCTTTTGCAGAATCATGCAAAATGTACTCTTCATTTTTACAATATGAAAGAAAAATGTCAAACATTTGGTCCACAGTATAATCTTCAAACGTAATAAAATAATTAAATCTTGATTTTAACCCGGGATTAGATTCAAAAAATTTTTTCATCAATTCATCATATCCTGCAACAATAACCACCAAATCATCACGATAGTCTTCTAATGCTTTAGTTAACTCAGTTAAACACTCTCGACCATAACTATCACTTTTATCGTTTTCAGTAATACTATATGCTTCATCAATAAACAATACACCACCTTTGGCTTTGTATCAATCTCTTAACTTTCGAAGCCGTCTGTCCTTGATATTCTGCTATTAAATCTGTTCTACTTGCCTCAATAAAGTGACCTTTACTTAATATTCCTAATGACCGATACATATTCCCAACGATTCTAGCCACAGTAGTTTTACCGGTACCTGGATTACCTAAAAACGCCATATGCATAGTTCTATTTGTTTTTTTAAGACCGATTTTCTCTCTACTTTGTTGAACTTTATTAAATGCGACTAGATCTTCAATCTCTTTCTTCACATTTTCTAAACCTATTAATGATTTTAAATCATTAGCTAGTGCTTCAAATGATTTATTTTTTTGTTTCTTTCAAAATCAAATAATTTGTATCAATAACTCTAGAGCCAAGATATTTATACAATAATTCCAATATGCTAGTTTGCTTATCTTTCATTTTAGAGAATGTCTCTTTAGTAGTTAAGTTTCCTAATCGTTTTATAAACTCTAAGTCAGCATTTTTTTAACATTATCAACAATATCTTGAAGAATTACTTCTAACTCATAAGTACTATTTGTTAAATCATCAATTTTTCTTCACTTCTGATTTTTAACAGTTTTTAAATATGTTTCACTAATCATCTACATTCCTTTAAATAACAGAAATACTACTATTAGAGCGGATAAGATTCCTAAGGTATAGAATCCTTTTTCTAAGGAAACTAATCTCTTTTTGTTTTTTTCCTCTAATTCAGTTTGAAATTTCTCAACTATTAAAGTAATATTTTTTTACTTTCGTCTATTAATAGAACATTCATCTTATCTACGTCGTTTTTTTCAGTTCATTTTGTGTTTCTTTAACTTGTAAATGCAAATCGTTAAAAACTATTTTTCTATTTTTCACTAATGATTTTTAGCTTCGCTTTTTAAACTATCAATTTCAATTTGAATTTCACTTTCCTTCTCTTCAAGTTGTTCTAACTCTTCTAGCTTTTTTTATGATGTTTCTTCAATATACCAATTAAATCTTTATTCTGTCTAAAAAAACATCATCTAATAGTTTTTTTATTACCTGTTTGATATTCTTCTATCTCGTGCAATCCTTGTATAGCTTTATTATTTGCCTCTTTGGCTGCGATCAGAGATTCTGAAATTCTTTTTAATATAGTCATCATCTAATAACTGAAAAAGTTTCGTAAATTGTATTAAATTCTTGAATAATCTTTTTTTAATATGCTTGTTTTTGTTCAATCATTCTATTTTTGAACAGCATCTGTAAGAGTATTTAAATCCTTACCCTTAACTCCATAGTCGACAGAAAAAATATTAAATATGTTCTCTTCCTGAGGAACTGTTGGTAAATCTGATTGTTCTGGAATTTCTTCACTAAAAGCTCTCAACGCTTCTTTTTTCTCATTAAATTTTTCAGACATTTCTAAAACCTGAATCTCTAATTCTTCTGACATAACATTCTCCTATAATAAATCGTTTAATGCACTTTGCATTTCTTCAAGTTCACTTTGCTTTTCATCAAAGTACATTTCGTTAGCTAATAATCGCTGTTTGAAATCAATCTTTGAATTAGAAAACTCCTCTTGAACATTACCAAGAAGTTCTCTTAGTTTTTGATGGTTCTTAGCCATCTTACTGAATATATCATTTCTTTTAATAGCAACATTCTGCTCAGCAACAAAAATTTGAACATCCTGAATTCTTAGCAATTCGTTCTTCTTATCAGCTTGTTGTTTTTGATTTTCCTCAATTAATTTTTTTGAAATAAATTGATCAAGTCCGTTAATGATTATCGCTCCTAAGATTCCAGTTAGTAAACTTGCTAAGAACATCCCTAAAATATTAGCAATTGTTCCTAGAAGTTTTATTTCAAAAGTCATACCTGGTATCTTATTTAAGAACTGTTCAAAATATTCTCCTAAAAACATTGCTCCTACAGCAACTAAACCCGATGTAATAATTTGAAATGTGAGCTATCTTAATTTCTGTAGAATGTGTTTGATTTTCTGGGTTAGATAAATAAGAAATGCTTTCTCTGATAGAACCAAATAATTGTTTAATCAAGTTTGGAAGTTTTTTTGTAATTTCTGGTTAAATGCGCCAATAATTTCTCCAACAATGCTTCCAACAAAACTATCCACACCCACTTTAATAAAAATCTTTGATTTTTACCAAAAAAATGAATGAAGAGCTTTTTTCATTTCCTCCATAAATGTATCAAAAGATTGTTTTTTTGCTTTAAAATACCTCACTAAAGCATTCATTATTTCTTTTAGCATTCCAAATAGAGCTGCAACAAACATAGCTTTTATAGCATCTTTACCAGCTTTATTGGCCATTCTGACAGAAGCTTTCTTTGCAATATCCTTATTAATAGCTTTCTTCGCTGTTTTTTTCAGATTTGAGCATTTTCTTCGAATCAGCTGCTAATTTATCATTTAATCTTTTTATTATTTTTCAGCTTTAAGATTTCGCTTTTTCGGCATCTGAGATATTCATCTTATCAATTTTATCATTAACTCTTTTGAGTTGATCCTTGAGATCTTTTTTTCCCTCAGTTCTCTATTCTTTATATATTCACTATTGGATTTTGCTCCTTTACTTTTTATTAAGTGATTCGTTTGTTGCAGCAAAATTTTCTGATTTATTTGCTAAATCAACAGTCTCTATATCAGCAATTTTCCTCCATGGATTTTCAAAAATCTGTTTTTCGCGGTACGACGTGATCCAGATTAACCTTTTCATTAATTTTCAAAGTTTTACCAGTATACTCATCTTTTTAGGGTTCCAGATCTTAGCTTATCTTTCATATTATTTTTTTTGCATCTTTGAATCTTTTTATCTTCTAAAAATACTTTTTACCTATTACTTTTAGTATATTCTTTTGGTTTATCTATATTATCATTATACTGCTTGAGAAGAGTATCACTTGTCATATCTAAACCAATTTGATTCGCAAATTGATTCCATATTTCATCTAAAAATAACATCCCCCAATTTATCTGGTGAACTAATTTCTTTACATTCTACCTCTAATTTTTTTAAGATTAGAAAACTCCATTGTAAATTGCTCTTCCAATAGTTCTTCTAATTCGTCATAATTTAAATTTTTCAGACTCATATACTTCTTCAGTATTCAATACTAATAATTCATTTTCCACTTCTTTCTATTCCCCTTCAGCGCTTCAAATTTCGCTTTCATGGTTGGATTTTTTTCGGGTCAATTTTTTTGACGGAAACATCTTCCAATTTATTGTTTGCAAGGCGGAGCTGGTTTTCTGATGTTGTTAGGAATTTCTTGACTTCTCCATACGCTTA
>BNJV01002298.1_pt1 | contig 28858 bp, 31 predicted proteins | sample 8540591 | NCBI WGS metagenome assembly BNJV01 (sample SAMD00202457, study PRJDB9452) | human saliva metagenome | host: Homo sapiens | reverse complement strand
AAGGTGGTAATATGGACTATAGTAAAGAAGCACTAAAAATTGTGATGAGGCAAAATGGAGGTAAGGTTGCGCTGTAAGTAAGATAAAAATAAATACTAGAGATGATTTTGAGTACCGCATACACCCGGGAGTAGCTGAACCTTGTAGGGAGATTGCAAAAGATCCTAAAATGTTTGGAAATACACGGCCAAGAAGAATTTGGAAGCAGTGATTTTGACGAACAGCAGTTCTTGGTCTGGGTGATATCGGACCTAAGGCAGCTATGCTTTGTAATGGAGGGAAAGGCTATACTGTTTAAAAGAGTTTATGATGTAGATGCATTTCTATATGCCTTGATACAAAGGATGCAGAGGGGATAATAAAAACTGTAAAGAATATTGCGCTTATGCTTTTGGTGGAATAAACTAGAGGATATTGCATCACCAAAATGCTTTCTGAAATAGAAGAAAGACTGAGAGAAAGAGCTTGAGATACCGTATTTCAGGTGATGATCAAAGATGGTACTGCAATAGTAGTTATGGCGGCTCATTACACGCTCTAAAACTTGTAAAAAGGAAATGGTTGATATAAAGGTGGTTTTAAAATGGACTGAAGTGCCGGTACAGCTATTATAAAAGATGCTTTTTAGAGTCTGGAGTAAAGAATATAAGCAGATGGATGAATTTGGTGTTTTATATAAGGATAGAGTAGAAGGTATCAAGGATCATAAAAATGGCTATGTACAGTTACAAACCTGAGGATATGAGAGGCGAATTGGCAGATGCACTGGTAGAAGCGGATGTATTTATAGAGTTTCTGTGGCAAAATGTTCTACAAAGGATATGATAAAACAATGGTTAAGGATCCGCAGTATTTGCTATGGCAACCCAAATCCGAGATTTCATATGATGAGGTTATAAAAAGCAGGCGTAGCTGTAAGGGCACGGGAAGAAGTGATAGACCGAATCAGATAAATAATGTACTTGCTTTTCCCGGAATATTTAGAGGTGCCCTTAATGCAAGTAGAGATATAAATTATACTATGAAAAAGCTGTGGCAAAAAGCTATTGCAGATTATATAAGACCTGAGGATCTGAGTGCCGAAAATATTATACCTTCCGCACTTGATAAGTTGGTAGCAGAAGCAGTGGCCAAAAGCGGTGGAAAAGCAGCTATAGAAAGTGGCAGTGTTAGGAAGCAAAATTATGGTAAGTATTAAAGATATTGTTCTCGTATAGAGAGTTAGAAGGTAAGGACACTACAACAGTTGCAATGTTCGTTGTAATTTCTATTATATTAGGAGCTTACAGTCCCTATAGGTAATTTTTGAAGATTGGTCTTCATTGACGACCGTGCGATAGGATATTTGTTTGGACCTATAGTTGTGCTATTTGGTGCAATTACTGATATTGTAAAGCATATGATGAAACCCACAGGCCTCCCGGTTTTACATTTAACGCTATTATCGCAGGTATTATGCATGGAAGTATTTTTATATCAGTTTGTCTCAATAAAGAGAATTTTAGCAGCTGAAATTTTGTAAGCTTATTATGTAATATATTGCTTATACACTTTCACAAATATACTATATGGAAAAGCTTTCCTTGCTATTTTGCCGATGAGAGCAGTCAAAAATATAATTTTACTCCTATAAACAGTTTTATGGCATTTGTTATATTAAAGTTTATGAACAGCACAACTTAAGAAAACTTTGATTAGTATAATAAAATATAGTAGATAAAACTGATTTAAGTACTTGTTTACAGTTCAGGTAGCTCCTTTAGAGTGTTTTCACATCTCATCGCAACTCTTTCTTAAAAACTGCAGGATTTTACGCAGTTCGCGAAACTCGTTTGTTCGCTTGGGGGAGCAGCGAACTGCACTCAAACAAGTCACAAGCTGCTTAATCTGAGTCTCGTTTTCACGAAAGAGTTAAACGCTACAAGGATTGTAAAATTAAAAAGTCTCAAGATATATACGGGTACCTGACGATGAAATAATATAAAAAGTGCTTGCATCTGGTTTTTATATATGCTATCCTAGTATGGTTGTGACATTGATAGCTATGAAACATAGGCTGCCGTTTAACGGGTTTTATGGAGCGAAGGTCATGTTGCAAAAACTGGCGACAAGTCACTGTACAACAGCATCTCATATTGAGTACTTCGTGGGTTTATATTTATGATACGCACGAAGAGCGTACAGTCACCGCTTGTCAATTTCTTTTATAAGATTGAAAAAGGAGGCGGCTTTTTATGGCAAATCAGGTAATGAGAATCACATTAAAAGCTTATGATCACTAATTAGTTGACAGCTGTGCTGCAAGAATTGTTGATACTCAAAGAAGACAGGAGCAGCTGTTTCAGGACCTGTTCCACTCACCAACAAAGAAGGAAGTGGTTACTATCCCTAGAGCTGTACATAAGTACAAAGACTCCGTGAGCAGTTCGAGCAGAGAACACAAGAGACTGATTGATGTCATTGCAACACATCACAGAAGACTGTTGATGCACTTTCCAGATTGGAAATGCCGGCAGGTGTGAAACATAGACATCAAAATGAAGAGTAGATAATCCGCTAATTGGCGTTAATCCTGTTTCTAGGATGAGTACATAGTGCTCCGCTGTAGAATAAACCAGGAGGTATAGTAATGAAGAAGGCAATACTTGTTAGAAAAGTTGGTATGACACAGATTTTCGATGAGAATGGCGTGTTAATACCTGTAACAGTTCTTCTTGCAGGACCATAAAGTGTTGTCACACAGGTTAAGACAGAAGAAAATGATGGATATAATTCAGTTCAGGTTGCATATGGACAGATCCGTACAAAGCTTGTAAACAAGGCTAAGTCAGGTCACCTTGCAAAGGCAGGAGTTGAGAAGACTGTAGTTGAGAAGGGCGATAAGAAGAGAGAAGTTTTCACAGCAGGAAGATTTATCAGAGAGTTCAAGTTTGAGAACGCTGCTGAATATGAATTAAAGAGTGAAATCAAGGCTGATATATTTGCAGCAGGAGATAAGGTTGATGCAACGGCTATCTCAAAGGGTAAAGGATTCCAAGGTGCTATTAAGCGTCATGGACAGTCTAGAGGACCTATGAGTCACGGTTCTAAGTTCCACCGTCATCAGGGTTCAAATGGTTCATCTTCAGATCCAAGCCATGTATTTAAGGGCAAAGGAATGCCTGGACATATGGGTGCAAAGAAAGGTAACTACACAGAATCTTGAAATTGTAAGAGTTGATGCAGATAAGAACCTTATCCTTGTAAAGGGTTCAATGCCGGGTTCAAAGAAAGCTTTAATAACATTAAAAAGGACTGTTAAGAAGAAATAACTAACAGAAAGGAGGAACACAAATGGCTAATATATCAGTATTTAATATTGAAGGAAAAGAAGTAGGTAGTATAGAATTAAATGATGCTGTGTTCGGAGTTAATGTTAACGAGCATTTAGTTCATATGGCGGTTGTTGCACAGTTGGCAAACAAGCGTCAGGGGAACACAAAAGGCAAAGACTCGCTCTGAAGTTAGGGTGGTGGTGGAAGAAAGCCTTGAAGCAAAAAGGTACAGGATAACGTCAGGGTTCAACAAGATCACCTCAATGGAAGGGTGGCGGTGTTGTTTTGCAATCTACCCAAGAGATTATACGATCAATTTAAATAAAAAAGAGAAGAGAATTGCTCTTAAGAGTGCTCTTACAAGTAGAGTTCTTGAGAACAAGTTTATCGTTGTTGATGATTTCGCAATGAGCGAGATCAAGACAAAAAGAAGATGCAGCAGACTTTTGAATAACTTAAATGTTAAGAAAGCACTTGTTGTATAAAGAGGAGAATGAGAAGAACACTGTACTTTCTGTAAGAAATATATATGGCGTTAAGGCTGCTTCACCTAAGGTATCAATGTATATGATATCTTAAAGTACAATACAGTAGTTAGCCTAAAGGACGCTGTTAAGACTATAGAGGAGGTATATATGCGTAATGGCAAATATTCAATACTATGATGTAATACTTAAGCCGGTTATTACAGAAAGAGACATGCTTGGTATGACAGATAAGAAATATGCTTTTCCTTTGTACATCCTGAATCAGCAACAAGACAATGATCAAAGAAGCGGTTGAGAAGATGTTTCGACCTATGCTAAGGTTTCTAGAGTAAATACTATGAACCAGATGGAAAGACAAGAAGAAGAGGAATGACAACAGGTAAGACTGCAAAAGTTAAGAAGGCTATTGTGTGGCTTACAGAGGATAGCAAAGAGATCGAGTTATTCCAGGCTTATGACAACAAGAGTTTGCTTTCCCGATATGAAAATCGGAAATATTATACGGCATCCTGCTGTGATAAAGTGCAGCACAAGAAGGAGAAACAAATGGAATAAAGAAATATAGTCCATATACACCGTCTAGAAGAAATATGACAGGTTTTGGACTTTAGCGTAATTACAGAGTACTCTGAGAAGTCATTATTGGCACCAATTACAGAGAACTCAGGAAGAAACAATCAGGTAAAATAACAGTTAGACATCGTGGTGGCGTGGTGCAAAGAGAAATACCAGAATTATCGACTTTAAGAGAAACTCTAAAGACGGAGTTCGCAAAAGGTTGTTGCTATATAGAGTATGATCCAAATAGAACAGCAAATATTGCACTTTATTTCATGTATGTAGATGGTGCAAAGGCTTATATACTTGCTCTGAGAGGTCTTCAGGTTGGAACTACAGTGTGAGTGGTCTCAGGTGCAGAGGCTAGAGTTGGAAACTGTTTACCACTTGCAGAGATTCTGTAGGTGCCACAGATTCACATAACATATCGGAGCTTTTATCCTGGAAAGGGCGGACAGCTTGTTCAAAGCTCAGCAGGAAAATGTAGCACAGCTTATGGCGAAAGAAGGCAAGTATGCAACTCTTCGTCTTCCATCAGGTGAGATGAGGAATGGTTCCAATCATTTGTAGAGCTACTATCGGTGTAGTTGGAAATGGTGCGCATCACCACCTGTTAAGCTGAAATGAGCGGGAAGCAAAAGCGCCACATGGGTATAAGACCTACAGTTCGTGGTTCTGGCTATGAACCCTAATGACCATCCAATACACGGTGGTGGTGAAAGATAAACCAGAATCGGTCGTCCGGGTCCATCTACTCCCTTGGGGGCAAGCCGGCTCTGAGTCTCAAGACAGAAACACAGAAGAAACAGTCTAATAAGTTGATCATCCAGAAGAGAAGAGATGGTAAGCCGCTACTAAATAAAGGAGGAAAGATAAATGTCACGTTCACTAAAAGGACCAGTTTGCAGATGCAAGTTTATTAAAGCAGAAAGTTGATGCAATGAACAAGGCTGGCGATAAGAGTTATTAAAAACATGAGGTCAGGCTGTCGTTCTACGATCTTCCCACAGATGGTAGGTCATACTATTGCTGTTCATGATGGAAGAAAACGATGTTCCGGTATATATATTACTGAGGATATGGTAGGACATAAGCTTGGTGAGTTTGTTGCTACAAGAACTTATAAGAGGACATAGCTGACGATAAGAAAGCTTCAAGATAAAGAAGAGAAGGTTGAAAGGAGGTTTTTAAAATGGCAAAAGGACATAGATCCCAGATTAAAAGAGAAAGAAATGCAGTTAAGGGACGCAGGACCATCAGCTAAGCTCTCATACAGAGTACTGTTCAGAAAGCATAGCTTTCGTGCTTGAGTGCGAATCAGAAGAGGAAAAGAATGTTGGTGAGGCTTTGGGTATTCTTATGTATAGCCCAAGATATGCGTCAAGTTACTCGAAGAAATTGAGTGGAGGTCAGCAGTTTGCTAATGTTGAGAACAATAATAATTTAGATCCTTCTAAATTGTATGTGTAGAATGTTATGCAAGTGATGGCCCTATAATGAAGAGAGAATTAAGCCCAGAGCACGAGGTGCTTTATCGTGTCGAGAAGAGAATGAGCCATAGCACAGTGGTCTTTAGATGAAAGATAGGAGGAGACGCGAAAGATGTTGACAGAAAGTCACATGGACTTAGAGTCGGTGTTATAAAAGACTGGAGCTCCAGATGCATCGCTGATAAGGATTTTTGCTGATTGTTTGCAGAAGACTACAATATCAGAAAGTTCTTAAAGAACAAGCTTTATTCAGCGCGTATCCAGATATTGAAAATCGAGAGCGACGCTTCAGACAGGAGTTAGAATAATACTTCATACATGCCAGACCGGGTGTTGCTGTTATCGGTAAGCAGGGTGCTGCAGTTGAAAAGTTAAAGAAGGAAGTATCAAAGTTTACAGATAAGAAGGTATTCGGTGAGTGCAAAGAAACTGCGTAGACCTGGATAGAGATGCTCAGCTAGCAGCAGAGAATATTGCAGCACAGCTTGAGAATCGCATATCATTCCGCAGAGCAATGAAGTCAACGATGTCAAGTATGAAGGCAGGAGTACTCTGGTAATCAAGACAGCAGCTGTTCAGGACGTCTCGGTGGTGCTGATGTGGCTCAGTACAGAGTTCTATTCGGAGAGTACAATTCCTCTTCAGACGTACAAGGCTGACAGTCAGTATCGTTTTGCCAGAGGCACGTACAACATACGGTGAAAGTTGAATTGATTAAGGTTTGGATATACCACTGGTGAGGTGACTTCCTCAGAGAGAGAAAGCACTGGGAAGAGACGCAAATAACATGTTAATGCCCTGAGAGAGTAAAGCGTAGAAAACAGTTTAGAGGTTCTATGGCTGGAAAGGCCCTAAGAGGCAATAAGATCACTTACAGGTGAGAGTATGGTTTAGTGTCCCTTGATCCTTGCTGGACGAGTCAGAGCCAGATAGAGCCTTGCCAGATGCTATGACTCGTTATATTAAGCGTGGTCGCGGTAAAGTTTGGATAAAGATTTTCCTGATAAGCCTGTTACAAGCAAAACCACGCTGAGACCTCGAATGGGTTCAGGAAAGGGATCTACAGAATATTATTGGGTAGTCGTTGTAAAGCCGGGTCGTGTACTATTTGAGATTGCAGGTGTAATCTGAAGAAGTTGCTAGAGAGCTCTTCGTCTTGCTATGCATAAGCTTCCTTGCAGATGTAAGATAGTTTCAAAGGCTGATTTGGAAGTTGGGCGGTGAAAACAAGTGAAAACAATAAATATGTAAATGAATTAAAAATCTGAGCTTAGAACAGTTGAATGAAGAACGTGGTTTTCCGCAAAGAAGGAACTTTTCAACCTTAGATTCCAAAATGCAACCAGCCAGTTGGATAACACTTCAAGAATTAAGGAAGTTCGTAGAAACATTGCCAGAATTCAGACAGTTAGATCACGAGAGAATGCAAAAGTGGCACAAGATAAAGGAGATAAAACCGTGGAGAGAAATCTCAGAAAAACCCGTATCGGCAAGGTTGTTAGCGATAAGATGGATAAGACAATCACTGTTGCAATCCGAGGACCATAAAAGCATCCACTTTATGGCAAGATTTGTAGAGAAGACTGATAAATTCAAAAGCACGATGATGAGAAGAATGAGATGTAACATTGGCGATACTGCTGTATTATGCAAACAAGACCCCTTTCAAAAGATAAAGAGATGGAGACTTGTACAGATAATTGAGAAGGCAAAATAATTGAGGTAGGAAGGAGTATCCGAAGCATCAGTTCAGCAGGAAGTAAGATTGAAGGTGGCCGATAACACTGGAGCAAAAGAATTGCTTACACGTGTTATGGGTCGTTCAACCAGAAGATATGCTCATATCGGCGATATAATCGTCGTCTACGTGAAAGATACATGCACCTGGCGGTGTTGTAAAGAAAAGGTGATGTTGTTAAAGGCTGTTGTAGTAAGAACAGTTAATAGCACACGCCGTAAAGACGGTTCATATACATCAGATCTCGATGAAAACGCAGCAGTTATAATCAAGGATGACCAAGACTCCCAGAGGTACTCGTATCTTTGGACCGGTTGCAGGAACTTTCGTGGAGAAGCATTTCGAGGAAAGATTGTACCCTCGCACCTGAAGTATTATAAGGAGGTCTAGCGTGCATAAAATCAAAAGAGACGATATGGTTAAGATCATATCTGGAAAAAGATAGAGGCAAGACAGTAAAAGTGGTAAAGGCTGATACCAAGAAGAATGAGAGTAATAGTTGAAGGCTGTAATATAATTACAAAGCATACAAAACCTAGGTATGGCCAATCAGAATGAGTTGGTATTGTAACTACAGAGGGAACTATTGATATATCAAATGTAATGTTAGTTGTTGATGGTCAGGCTACAAGAGTTGGGTTTGAAAGTAAAAGACGGCAAGAAAGTTCGTGTGTAGCTAAGAAGACCGGCCAAGGCTATTGACTAGTGGAAAGGAGGAAAACATGACAAGATTAAGCACATATGAGAACGAGATCGTTGCTAAGATGATCGAAAAGTTTGGATATAAGAATCCTATGCAAGTACCAAAAGCTTGATAAGATCGTATCAATATGGCTGTTGTGCTACAGAGGCAAAAAGACAATGCAAAAGTATTAGGCGCTGCAGTTAGAGAGCTAGAAATTAGCTCCGACAAAGAGCGGCGAGTGAGTTACTAAGGCAAAAGAAATCAGTTGCTAACTTTGAAACTTAGAGAGGTATGCTCTATCGGGTTGAGAGCAACTCTTCGTGGTTCAAAGATGCATGTAGCTGGTTGCTGACAGACTTATAAATCTTGCTCTTCCTAGAGTGCGGCGACTTTAGAGGTGTAAATCCTAATGCATTTTGACGTAGAGAGAAACTATGCGTCTTTGGGTTAAAGGAACAGCTTATCTTCCCTGAGATAGAGTATGATAAGATTGATAAGGTGCGTGGTATGGACGTTATATTCGTTACTACGGCAAACACCGATGAAGAAGCTAGAGAACTGACATTATTCAGACATGCATATTTTTCAAATAATTTAGGAGGAAGATTTCCGAGCAGGAAAGACTTCAATGAAGATTAAGCTATAGCTAGACCGGCAAAATTCTCTACAAGAGAAATTATAGCAGATATGCAAAATCTGTGGTCGAAATCCACATGCTTATCTTTTAAAAGTATGGTATCTGTAGAATTTGCTAGCACAAGTGAATTGGCATATAAGGGTCAGGGTCCAGGAGTTAGAGAAAGCCAGCTGGTAGGCAGATTGAACATAACGAACGCAAGCAAAGCGAAGCGTGAGTTTTAGTGTGGTAAAAGCATGCTCAGTCCCGAGTCCTGCTCACGAGCGAAGCGGTTTGAAACTTAGTCGAGTGGACGCCACCCGGCATACATGTACAAGAGCTGTATGTCGAGGAAGCATATCAGAGCTTAGTTGAAGCAATGGTAACTAAGTAGTAATCAGACACATTCTAAAAAGTAAAACAGCGACATCGACAGATAGTCTAAATAATGAGGATCACCGATAGAGAATTTCAAAGCCAGGTTTATGTATGTATGCAACAGAAGAGCTTCAAGAGTTCTTGGTGGTCTTGGAACAGCTATCATTTCAACAAATAATGGTAAGCTATCACAGACAAAAGAAGCAAGAAAACTTAATGTGGGTGGAGAAGTATTGGCACATGTTTGGTAGTCACCACGCACTTAATGAGCTGCAAACGAAGTGCAGTGCGAATTTAGCTACGGAAACTCGTCCCGAGACGTTGAACACTTAGTGAACACGCAGTGTGAGCTTAGTGTGAAAGTCGTTCGCGACACTCAGCGAAACGTAGAAGTTTGGGCGCTGAGTGGAGTCGAACCTGCACCGGTACATAAATGTATATCAATGTCGAGTGGACGCTACAGCGAAAGATGTAATAATAATGTAAATTAAGTTTTCAACTCTAATAGCATGATAGTCATAAAGAATATTCTTTATTGGCTGCCTCATTAGAAGAGATAAAACCTGGAAAACATGGAGCACTCGCGACAAATTCTGAGGAGGAAGGACGACATCAGTCACGAGTGGAAGAATGCCTACCGCAATTCCGGCAGGAGTAACTGTTGGCAATTGGCAGAAAATGATCATCTGACTGTAAAAGGGTCCTAAGGGTGCACTTGAGAGGCACTACCTGTAGAGAATGACTATGCTAGCGGGAGGGTGATGATATAGTAGTAACTGGACCAATGACTTCTAAAGAAGAATGAGGCAGTATACGATCTCGCCAGGAGACTCTTATACATAAACCTCATTGGTGGAAGGTAACTGACCAGAGGCTGCAGGGAAGGTTACTTGGAGGTGGAAATGGTGTTTGGTTGCAGAGGCAGCAAAGCGAGGGAAACAAGCTTGTGCTTTCACTTGGATATTCATCCTATGTAGAGATGGAAGATCCAGAGGGTATCACATCTGTTCTTGACGGACAGAACATAATCAAGATTCAGGGTATTGACAGGAAAAAGTTGGTCAGTATGCTGCTGGAGATAAGAGACAAGAGAAAGCCTGAGCCATATATGGGCAAGGGTATCAAATACTCTACTGAAGTTATCAGACGCAAAGTCGGCAAGACCGGTAAGAAACAATAGGAGAAATTTAAGCAACGGGTTGGCATCAGCGATCTTGAGACTTAAGAAGCATCATAGATTACGTAATCGCTCAGCGGAACCAGCTCCAGAGACCACGCCTTGCTGTAGTTTAGAAGCAACAACCATATGTACGCTCAGATTATTGACGACACAGTGGGAAGCCACAGTGGTAGTGCATCAACTCTTGAGAAGGGGTGCAAGGGGAGGAACTTTCTAAAGACCAAATGACGTAGAGGCTGCAGCACATGTTGGAACTCTTAGTTGCAAAGAGAGCACTTGAGGTAGGGTATAGACAAAGTTGTGTGTAATGGATAGAGGCGGATTTATCTCTATCAAGGTAAGGTTGCTGCATTGGCTGGAAGCTGCCCGTGAAGCAGGATTACAATTCTAATAGGAGGAGAAACGCACGAGGAAGAGACAAATCATCGATCCAAGCAGTGGAGTTAAAATGACAGAGTCGTAAATATCAAGCGTGTATCCAAAACCGTAAAAGGGTGGACGTACAACGAAGTTTTCTGCTCTTGTTGTTGTTGGTGACGGTAATAGTACATAAGTTGGTATCGGTCTTGGAAAGAAGCAGGAGAGTGTGCCGGGAGGCGATCCGTAAGGGAAAAGAAGCTGCAGCTAAGTCATTAGTTGAGGTTAGAAACAGATGAGAATTTCAGTGTACCGCACATCAGTTACACCGGAAAATCTGGAGGTGCAAGTGTTCTTTTAAAGAGAGCACCTGAAGGTACAGGTACTATCGCCGGTGGTCCGGCACGTGCGGCACTGGAGCTTGCCGGATATAAGAATATCCGTTCAAAGTCTTTTGGGTTCAAATAACAAGACAAATGTGTGTCTTGCTACACTTACCAGGTTTGCAGCACCCTAAGACACCTGAAGAGAGTTTGCAAAGCAGCCGTGGTAAAGTCAGTTTGAAGAAATATTAGCATAATAGGAGGAAAATATGGCAAAAGTTAAAAATTACATTGGTTAAATCCCCTATCGGTGCTATTCCAAAGCAGAAAGCAACTGTAGAGGCACTTGGTTTAAGAAAAATTGAACAAGACAGTGGAAAATGCCGGATAATGATGCTATAAGAGGTATGATTTGCAGAGCAAGACATCTTGTAAAAGTTGAAGAAGTCTCAAAAAGAAGGAGGTGTAGTTGGGCGGATTTATCTAATTTACAGCCTGCATTAGGCTCAAAGCATAGCGATAATTTCAGACGTGGCCGTGGACATGGTTCAGGTAATGGTAAGACAGCCGGTAAGGGTCACAAGGGTCAGAAAGCTCGTTCAGGTGCTACAAGACCTGGATTTGAGGGGTGGTCAGATGCCTATACAGACGTATTCCTAAGAGAGGATTTACAAATCGTAACTCTAAGGATATCGTTGCAGTAAACATTTCTGTTCTTGATCGTCTTGAGGATGGTACTTTTAGTTACTCCTGATACATTAGTAGCAGCAGGAATTATCAAAAATACAAGAGATGAGTTAAACTCTAGGTAATGGTTCATTAACAAAGAAGTTCAATATCAAAGTATATTGCTGTTAGTGAAAGTGCAAAAGCTAAGATTGAAGCCGCAGGCGGAACTTGTGAGGTGATCTAATGCTCACAACACTGTAATGCATTTAAGGTGAAGGATGTAAGAAAGAAACTTCGGTACACATTTATGATGCTGGTAGTTATTCGTTTGGCAGTAATTTACCTATACCGGGTGTAAAACACGACTTTTTAAGAATCTTTTGCAAAGCAATCAGGCGATGCGTTTGGATTTTTAATGCAATAAATCTGCTCTCTTTTGAAAATATGAGGTACTTGCACTGAGTATCACTCCATATATTACAAGTTCTATTATAATTCCGCTTTTAACAATAGCGATTCCGGCACTTGAGGAATTGCAGCAGGATGGCGAAGATGGCAGAAAAAGATAGTCGAATATACAGATATTTGACTATCGCACTCAGCCCCTCTTGACCCTCTTCAGCTATGGCAATAGGGATTGGCAACAGGACCTTCTACTCATTATGTCAACAAAGAGTCTAGTTGTAACGATATGTAGCAATGACAGCAGGTAGTGCATTTTTGATGGATTGGAGAAAGAATAACAGAGAATGGAGTAGGAAATGGTGATTTCCATAGTTCTTTTGTTAAATATACTTTCATCATTACCAAATGATTTCAAGAATCTGTATGAGCTTTCTTAAAAAGATCAGACAGTAGCTAGAATAGATAGTTGTTATAGTTATTATATTAGCATTTATAATTATAATGGTATATTTACTATTATATTACAGGATGCTGAAAAGAAGAATTTCTGTACAATATTCATCCAAAACGCAGGGTAGAAGAAGTGTGGGCGGAACATCATCTCATATTCCTTTAAAGGTAAATACTGCAGGTGTTATTCCGGTAATATTTGCTTCAATATTCTCTCACCATAGTTATTGGCCAATCTTACAAATAAATAATGGCTCAATAGTAGGTGAGATATTGACACATATGAATTCATCAATGTGGTTTAAGCCTGAGGCACCGAAGTATTCTATTGACTGATAGTTTATATCATATTGATTGTCTTATTTGCTTACTTTTATACATCAATTACTTTTAACCCACTTGAGGTAGCTAATAATATGAAAAATCAGGTGGTTTTGTTCCGGGTATCAGACCGGGTAAGCCAACAAAGTGATTATTTCTCAAAGATTTTAAGTCACATCATAATTATAGGTGCAACAGGCCTTATAATCGTGTATTATACCTATAATACTTCAGGATTGTTCAATATCAGCAGACTTTCATTTACCGGAACATCCTTGATCATCATTGTTGGTGTTATGCTTGAGACAATAAAAGCAATGAATCAAATGCTTGTAAGAAATTACAGAGGATTCTATTAGACTAATCATCTTACGAAAAACCACTGGGGAAATTCTTCAGGGTTTTTCGTGGTTACTAATGAAAATTTAGGGGTAAAACCATGAAGATTATTATGTTAGGTGCACTGTTGCACGGAAAGTGTACACAGGCAAAAGAGAATGCAAACAAGTATATTATACCACATATATCTACAGGTGATATATTTAGAGCTAATATAAAAGAAAAACTGAGCTTGGAAATAAAGCAAAAGAGTATATGGACAAAGGTGAGCTGGTTCCTGATGATATTACTATCGGAATGCTTTTTGGATAGAATACATATGATGATTGTAAGAACGGGATTTATACTTGCACGGTTTTCCTAGAACAATTTCCCACAGGCAAAATCTTTGACTAATGCTTTATCAGAGCTTGGTGAAAAAATAGATTATGCTATAAATGTAGATGTACCTGACGAATCAATCATCAGTAGAATGAGCGGTAGAAGAGCCTGTCTAAATTGTGGAAACACATATCATATAATGTATTCTGCACCAAAGACGGAAAATGTATGTGATAATTGTGAAATGAACTTGTTATTAGGATGATGATAAGCCTGAAACTGTTAAGAAAAGACTTGAGGTGTATCATGATCAGACACAGCCTTTGATTGATTACTATGATAATGAAAATACTCGCATCAGTAGACGGTAACAAAGGATATGGAAGAAGTATTCCTGATATTATTGCAGTTTTGGAATAGATTGTGAGGGGAAAATGGCAGTAACAATAAAAGTCTGAGAGGGAAATACAATTAATGAGAGGCCGGAATAATACTGGCAAAGACTCATGAAGAGTGGAGATGTGATGCGGTACACTCACATATCAGGTAAATAAGCTTGGAGATGAAATAATAAGATCATTTGGATGTGTTCCTTCATTTCTTAACTATAATGGATATCCGCTTCAATATGTGTATCTGTAAATGAAGAGGTGCTGAGTATATTCCATCTAAGAAAAGAATCTTAAAGATGGAGATGTCGTGAGCTTGGATGCAGTGTTATTTGGAAAGGATATCATTCAGACGCTGCAGAACCCATATAATAGGCGAAGGAAGCGATAAGGCAAAAGAACTGTAAAGGTTACAAGAGAGTGCTTTTATGAGGAATTAAGTATGCTATTGCAGGAAATCATTTAAATGATATACAAAGCCATAGGAGCGTGATGCAAAGGAAAGAGGATATGGCGTAGTAAGGGGGATTTAGTAGGACATGGTATTGGCAACATCTTCACGAAGACCCTGAAGTTCCAAACTTTGATATGAAAAGAGGTGAATTAAACTACAGCCTGGTATGACCCTTGCAATAGAGCCTATGATTACGGCAGGAAGAGATGAAGTGGTATGGCTTTGATGATGACTGGACAGTGGTTACAGATGATAATTCATTGGCAGCACATTATGAAAATACTATTTTGATAACAGAGGGTGAGCCTGAGATTCTTTCTTTGAGAAAATTATGATAAAATACAGGTGATATGTAATATCAATAATGGTCAGGATAGAGGAGCGTATTATTTAGTAATAGAATGTGACAATAATTATATATATGTTGCAGATGGCAGACTAAAGACTCTTGATAAGCAAAGAAAAGAATATAAAAGCATATTAGAAGACTTGGAAAAAGTGATGAATGTATTGATATAAAAAATAGTGGTGATAACTTTTAACGATGTTAAGTTAAAAATGTCTCTCGAAAAAGTGGAGAATAACGTCTAAACTCAGACGTTATAGAGATTGAAGGAACAGTTGTTGAGAAGTTACCTAATGCTATGTTTCAGGTAGAACCTGAGAATGGGCATCAGGCATTGGCACATATCAGTGGCAAACTAGAATGAATTATATAAGAATTTTGCCGGGTGATAAAGTTATATCGAATTATCTCCATATGATTTGACTAAAGGACGAATCATTTTGGCGTGATAAATAAAATAAGACCTGCATATTATAGTGAGTTACGCTATAATACCCGATGGCTCTATTAGTAGTAGCGATGAAAGGAGAGTTACATGAAGGTCAGATCTTCAGTGAAAACCGATTTGCGATGCAAAATAATTAAGAGAAAAAGGTTCCATAAGAGTAATTTAGAGAACCCAAAGCACAAGCAGAGACAAGGTTGATCTGCATAGGAATAAGGAGGAAGTAGGTAAATGGCTCGTATAGCAGGCGTTGATTTACCAAGAGAAAAGCGTGTTGGAGATTGGTTTTGACATATATCTATGGTATAGGTCTACAAGTTCAAAAGCGTATCTTTGAAAGCAGCTGGTAAATCCTGATACAAGAGTAAAGGATCTTACAGACGATGAAGTAAAAGAGTTGGCACAGGTTATTTCTGGATACTCAGATGGTAGAGGTGTGATCTAGAAGAGAGATCGCTATGAACATCAAGAGATTACAGGAAATAGGATGTTATCGTGGTATTCGTCATAGAAAGAATCTTCCGTTCGCGGACAGAAAACTAAGACAAATGCAAGAACACGTAAGGGTCCAAGAGACAGACAGAAACAAGATAATAGATAATATAGTCTATTCATCGAAAAGTAATTTTCGCTGTATGTTTTAAAAACAGGAGCTGGTAAAGTTTAAAAGAGGTAGGTTAGTTTAATCGCAAAGAATGCGTCCACCAAGAAGGTGACAGCGCGTAAAGAAAAACGTTGAACGCGGACAGGCACATATTCAGTCATCATTTAACAATACAATTGTTACATTAACTGACACCCAAGGTAATGCAATATCATGGGCAAGTGCCGGTGGTCTAGGATTTAGAGGTTCAAAGAAATCTACCCATATGTGGCATCTATGGTTGCAGAAACTAGCTGCAAAGGCAGCTTTTAGTAATATGGACTTAAGTATGTAGATGTTATGGTAAAAAGGACCTGTTCAGGAAGAGAAGCAGCTATTCGTGCGTTGGCTACATGTGGAATAGAAGTAACAGTATTAAGGATGTAACTCCGGTACCACACAATGGATGTCGTCCACCAAAACGCAGAAGAGTCTAATAGGAGGTACTAAAAAGTGGCACTAATAGAGTTCCCGTTCTAAAAGATGCAGATCCTTGGCCTTGAGCCGAGCTTTTCTGGGAATAGATAAAAAGTCTAATAGAGATACAAAAAGAGCTAATCGTAAGCTTAGTGAGCATGGTTTTGCAGCTAGAGAAAAGCAAAAGCAAAGTTCATCTATGGTGTATTGGAGAAACCATTTAGAAACTATTGCTAAGGCTGAGAGAATGAAGGGTCAGGTTGGTGAGAACTCATGATTCTCTTAGAGAGAAGACTTGATAATGTTGTTTTCCGTATGATTCGGTAGAACAAGAAAAAGAAACAAGACAGATCGTTGATCATAAGCATCAGTTTTGGTAAATGGTAAATGTGTAAATATTCCATCTTATCTTGTAAGCAGGAGATGTTATAGAGATTAAAGAGAAGGCAAAATCATCTGCAAGATATAAGGAAGTTAGAGTCAACAGCCGGAAGAATTGTACCGGCTTGGATTGATGCAGATCTTGAAAATTTAAAAGGTACTGTAAAGAGCCCTCCTACAAAGAGAAGAAATTGATGTTCCTGAGACGAACTTCTTATCGTTGAGTTGTACCTAGCAATAGGAATCTCAACAGCTGATACTTATTTTCGTATCAGCTGATTTGCTAATAATAGAAATATTTTTAGCCTTGAAGTATTAACCAAGTCTCAAATGTTAGAGACATAGATATAGTTTTATCTCAAAAGGAGGACAATCGTGTTTGATTTTTGAAAACCCAATATTGAGATTGCAGAGATTTCGAGGACAAGAGTTCGGCAGATTCATATGTGAACCACTGGAGAGAGTGAGGAACAACTTTTAGGTAATTCCCTAAGAAGAATCATGTCTCATCCCTCCCAGGATCAGCTGTCAGTCAAGTTAAGATTGATGGTGTGTTGCATGAATTTTCTTCCATACCTGGAGTAAAAGAAGATGTAACAGAGATCATATAATGAATGTAAAAGCTTACAATCAAAACACATCAATGATGATGAGCTGAAGGTTGCTTATAGATTTTGACGGTGAGGGAGTTATCACCAGAAGATATTCAATGTGATCCAAGTATTGAAATTATTAATAAGGGCCAGGTTATTGTGACTGTTTCAGAAGGCAAGTTCTATATGGAATTGACAAATAAATGGTAGAGGTTATGTAAGTTCAGATAAAACAAGGGAGAGATACTCCCTATAGGTGTTATAGCAATTGATTCTATCTATACCCTGTAGAGAGTAAATCTTCTTGTAGAGAACACACGGTAGGTCAGATGACAGACTTGATAAGTTAACACTGATGCTACTACAAATGGTACATTGGCACCTGACGAGGCGAGTTTAGCTACAAAGTTTTGAGTGAGTACCAATTTATTTATAGACTTATCTGATAATGCCAAAACTGTTGATGTAATGAAAAGCAGAGGATGACAAGGAAAAGTTCTGAGATGAAATATAGATGAACTGAGTTGTCAGTAAGATTGTATAATTGCTTGAAGAGAGCAGGAATCAACAGTTGAAGAATTGTGTTCACGTACCTCAGATGATATGATGAAAAGTCAGAAATCTGGGTAGAAAATCATTAGAGGAAGTCCTTCACAAAAGCTTGAGGATTTAGGGCTTCACCTTCGTGAAAGCGAAGAAGCATAAAAAGAACATAGACATATATAAAAGTATCTAAATGTTTGCATATATGTTTCAGATGGAGGAGTAAAATGGCAGTATAGAAAAACTTTCAAAAGACATCCAGTCAGAGAAAAGCATTATTAAGAAACCAGGTTACACTTTTACAGATGGAAGATTGTAACTCAGGTAGCTAGAGCAAAAGAGATCAGAAAGATCGTTGAGCCAACTTATAGCATTAGCTGTTATGAGAAGGATAACTTGACCTTGTGAAGGTAAATGCAAAGGTTGCAAAGAAAAGATGCTGATGGTAAGAGAGTAAAAAGAAGTTGTAGATGGTAAGAAAGTTACTGTTTATGATGAGGTAGAGAAGGAAATTAAGAAAGATAGACCTTCAAGACTTCATAGTGAGAAGCAAGATTAATGCCGTAGTATATGTTCCAAACAGAGTTACCCAAAGGTAGCCGGAAAGAAGAAAAATACAAAGTCTGTTGACTTGGCAAAGAAGTTTTTGATGAGCATGGTCCAAAGTATGCTGATCGTAAGGGTGATACACAAGAATAGTTAAGATCAGTCTCGTAAGGGCGATGCAGCTATGGAAGTTTTACTTGAGTTAGTATAATATATCAATGAATAGCAGGTCTATGACTGCTATTTTTGCAAAAATTCAAATAGCTTTATGTTTGAGCTTACAGAATATTTATGATATAATTCGATAACTATGACAGGAGATTCTTTATGATTGAGAAAAACCTTAGAGGATATATTCTGCCAAATATCTGGCAACTACCGGTACATCATATGCGTACTGCAGACACAATTTTTATATCAATGGCGGAGGGTGCAAATGGCATCACAGGTTTGAACTTAGCACTGCTGATATTTGCAATAACTTTTGCAATAGGGAGCATGATTGGTATAGGTTCTGCAACAAAATATGCATTGTTGAAATCACTTGGAGATAAAAAGAAGCAGATAAATATTTTTCAAATTCATTTATTTGGAGTTTATTGTTTAGCTTACCTTTTTCAATTTTGGTATTTTGTTCTGATTTAGTTTTAAGAGTTTTTGAGCTGACGAAGTTATTGAGGCTGACGCACATATACACGCATTATTCTTTGTTTATCACCACTTTTTATGCTGAATTTTTACATTTACATCCTCTGTAAGAAATGATAATTCACCAAGCGATAGCTATGGCGGCAACCCTCATTAGCGCGGTATTTTTAATATTATATTTGATTATGTACTATGTTTCCGTTGGGTAGGGAATGGCAGCGCAGCATTGCAAACAGGCCTTTCACCTATTGTAAGTGCTGTGTATTTGTATGACTCATTATTTATCAAAAAGAACAGCATACGCTTTTGACCCTATATTGCCTCTCTAAACGTCTACTCTTAGCCTAGTAGTCTGGGGAGTTGTAGCATTTGTAGGTGAGATATCAAATGGTGTGATTACTTGCGATTTTCAACTATATATTATTGGCACTTGTAGGTAATATAGCAGTTGGTGGCATATGGAGTTAGGCAAACTCAGCATTGGTAGGTGTAGCAATGCTAAATGGTGTTTCACAAGGATTACAGCCGGTGGCAAAGTGAAACTTATGGGTAAAGCTGAGAAAAAGATTTAAAGAAAATATGTATTCACCAGTGGGTAAGGATCATAGCAGAGCTTTTAGTGGTAGTGTAATGGCTTTTGCACCAAATATTATAGCTGCTTTTCTAACAGTGAACATTCTGATATATTGGCAGAGTATGCTACTATAGGTATTAGAATTTATCAGGATTCTCACCTGCTGCATTTAATATTATTATATAGCAGGTTTTGTAAAAGCTACAGGTAGAGTGAAAGGGAAACTCACCGATAGCCATATCAAGGGGTATAGCTGCAATAATTGTGTTTGCATTAGTTTTATCCGGAATCTTTGGAATAATAGGAGTATGGAGTTCATGCAGGGAAAATGTTTACTGCAATATTATGCTTACCACTGATGAGAAAAACTTTTAAAATTTTGCATATGCAATAAAAACTGATAATCTATGCATAATATAGTGAAAGGATGATTTAAAAATGCTTAATTTTGTGGAGACCTTTCAGAGGAGGGATCAAAAGCTTCGTCAACGGTGGATGATAAACTTATAAAAGATATCGTAAAAGGGAAGTATGGAGGTTTTTATACTTTATATGAAAAACTCATGTGCGTATATGCTTTTGCTCCTTTTCAATAACAAAACAATTATGATGCAGAGGATATTTGCAGGATACTTTTTGAAAATCTATCAGCAGCAGATTACACCTCATATGATAAAACCGTAAGATGGATTTTTACAATAGCAAGAAATTTTGCACTAATGAAGATTCGTGACGGTAAAAAGAGGGTAGTTTAGAAGATAATAAATGATTTGCCGGAACAGGATTTTTCATTTGTAGAAGATCTTGGGGAAACGTATTATTCTTAGAACGACTATAAATAAGTTGATGATAAATGAAAGAACAATACTTTCCTGCACACGCAGTGGCAGCAGGTCTGAAAAATCGTGAAAATAGCAGATTTACTTGATATGTCAATAAACACAGTACTTTCAAAGTATATAGAACAATCAAGAAGATGCAGAAATATTTGGAAGAGGAGGGCTTTTTGATGAAAAGAGAAGATATTGAGAAGAAGCTCGATGACTGCTGTATCGGGAATGATTCCTCGAGGATATGTTTAAAAGAATTTCTGAAAACATCGTTTCTGAGGATACAGAAAGGATGAAAAAGGAATGAAGAAATTCAGTAAGGGGATTTGTAGGAGCGGCAGCAGCAGCTGTACTATTAGCGGTAGGATTTGTAGGAGTACCATATTATGGTAATAATTATGTTCCGGATTCAAGAGGTAGATATTGATGTAAAACCCGGGCGTTGAGATTGAAATAAATCAAAAAGAACAAGGTTTTAGAGTACAGTCTACAAAACTCAAGAGCGAGCAAGTGTATTGACGGAATGGATCTCAAAGAATACAGAGCTTTAAGGTTGTGGTTAATGCTCATCGGTTCAATGGTTCAAAAAGGGCATATAACAAGGATAATACAGGAATTTTGGTTACTGTAAGAAATAATAATGAGGATAAGTGCTAATCAGGTTAAAGCAGAGGTGTTGGATGATATAAATGTTGCTCTGTCCACCAATGATATAAGAGGCAAGAGTTAAGGGAATCAGATCAAAGAACAGTGTGGATGTAGATAAGTTTGCTAAAGAAAATAGTATATCCATAGAAAGGCAGTATTTGTACTTAATCTTGCTGCCAAGGATAGTTCTGATGCAAAAGAGCTTGCAAAATGAAGGTAAGTGATATTGCAACATTGGTTGTACAAAAGGAATAGATATCAGAGATATTGTGGATTATGATTCCGATGACAGCATCTGGGGAAAATACAGCAGATGCTATTGAAAGATATAGATGAAGATGCAAGAGAAAATGCAGCTAAGTACAAGAAGCGCAATAACTAGCAAAGAACATCAGTATTGAGGATGCGAAGCAGATAGCATTTTGCGATGATGTAAAAGATTGTGTCAAAGCGGCGTTACATTTTATCAAAGCTAAACTTGATACAGAGGATGGAAGACAGGTTTACGATATAGAATTCTATAGTGGCAATACAGAATATGATTATGAACAGATGCCATAAGCGGTGAAATCAGTATCAAGATAGGATATTGAAAATTATACTATTCCGGATCAAACAGCAGCACAGCCAAATAACATCAGCCGGAGATATAGGTATGCAGAAAAGGCTAAAGAAATAGCTTATGTCTCATGCAGGAGTTCTCAGCCCGGAAGCGTATCATTTGAAAAGGCAAAAGCTTATACAGAGGATGGTGTAAAGGTTTATGATATAGAATTCCACAGCAGTAATGTTGAGTATGATTATGAGATCAACTCTGCAACAGGTGCAATAGTGTCATTTGACCAAGATATTGAAAACTATGCGATACCTACACAGCCGGCAGCGCCTACACAGGCTGCATCTCTCAGTATCTCAGCAGACAAAGCAAAGCAGATAGCACTTTCACATGCCGGTGTTAGCGGTGCCAGTTTTACAAAAGTAAAACTTGATACAGATGACGGCGTAAGAGTTTATGAGATTGAATTTAAGGTTGGAAATGTAGAATATGAATATGAGATCAATGCTTCAAGTGGAGCAATTATCTCAAGTAGCTCAGAGGTTGATGATTGCATATAACCTGAATACTAAAAAGAATAGTAAAAATAAGTTATAAAAAGTAACGATAGGATATATGGTGACAAACAACCAAAAGGATTTAGGAGTGTAATCAGATACTCCTACAGGGAAGATATGGTCTGACTTGAAAGGTGGTTTGTGAATGTATTGATATGTGCTTAGCACATTGAGTTTTGAGTACCCAAAGCCACCGAGGCTTTTGGGGTATACAAAAATCTATTATTTATAAAGGGGAAAATATGGATAACAGAGTAGCATTGATGGCAATAATTGTTGAGGACAGGATTCTGTAAAAGAACTCAATGATTTATTGCATGAGTACGGAGATTATATTATCGGAAGAATGGGTATACCTATATCACAAAAAGAGGTATAACAGTAATGGTCAGTGCTCTCGACGCACCAAATAATGTAATTTCAAGTCTGTCCGGTAAAATAGGGAAATTGTCAGGAGTAAGTATAAAAACCGCTTATTCAAATGTGGGTAATGCCAAATGGCTAAAGATATATCACTGTATAGGACTGACTTTAAAATACTGAATATGACAGACATTTAGAAATTGATAAAAAGTATTGCTCTGATAGAAAGATTAGAAAAGAAAGAAGCCTAAGTCTTGAAGAATATAGATATCTTGTAGAGAATTTGAACGAAGAGGTATTTGATTATACAGTAAAAAGGCAAGAATTATAGGCGATGAAAATTACGGTAAAGATGTTTATCTCAGAGGCTTGATAGAGATAAGCAATATTTGCAAAAACGATTGTTATTATAGGAATAAGACATCTCAAACAGAAATTGTGACCGCTACAGGCTCACAGAAGAAGAAATACTTGAATGTGCGGATGAAGGATACAGGCTCGGTTACAGAACCTTTGTAATGCAGGGAGGTGAAGACGGAAAATTTGGAACCGGATTATATATGTAGTATTGTAAAGAAAATCAAGGAAAAGTATAAGGACGTTGCCGTTACACTTTCTTTGGGAGAATATGAGAAAGAAGACTATCAGAAAATGTTTGACGCAGGTGCGGACAGATATCTTTTGAGACATGAGACTGCGGACAAAGAACATTATGAGAAACTTCACCCGAAATCAGATGTCATTTGAACACAGGATGAACTGTTTAAAGGGATTTTAAAAAGATATAGGTTTTCAGGTAGGATGCGGATTTATGGTGGGCTCACCGTATCAAAGCTCTTTTACATTGGCTAAGGATCTGAAGTTTATAGAAGAATTTGGACCACAGATGTGTGGTATCGGACCTTTTATACCACACTCATGATACAGCATTTAAGCGATGAAAAAGCGGCAGTATTCAAATGACTTTATTTTTAATAGCTATACTTAGAATAATGAGACCGAATATGCTAATACCGGCAACGACTTCCTAAGTACATTGGACAATTTGGGGAGAGAGAAGGGAATACTTGCAGGTGCAAATGTGGTGATGCCGAATCTTTCACCGCTGAAAAACAAGAAAAATATGAACTATATGACGGAAAGGTATGTACAGGAGATGAAGCCGCTCACTGTATCGGATGTATTACCAACAGAATCAACAATATAGAGTTATGGAGTTGCAAAAGTAAGAGGAGATTATAAATGTTTAAATACGATGTAAAAAATCAAGGAACGCCGAAGAATTTATAAAACCATGAAGAAATATTGAGACATTAAAGTTTGCCGAGGAAAATAAAAACAATATTCCTTTGATAGAAGAATACCTTGAAAAAAGCAAGACCGAAAAACGGAGAAAGGTATTATAGCCAAAGGACTTACCCACAGAGAGTCAGTCCGTACTTCTTGCCCGTGAGGACAAGGAAATTATAAAAAAAGATTTATGCTCTTGCAGGAGAGATAAAGCAGACTTTCTATGGAAACAGAATAGTAATGTTTGCACCTCTCTATCTTCAAACTACTGTGTAAACGGATGTGTATACTGTCCATATCATGCAAAAAGAATAAGAATATAGCAAGAAAGAAAACTCACTCAGGAAGAGATAAAGAATGAGGTAATTGCACTTCAGGATATGGGACATAAGAGACTTGCCATAGAATCAGGTGAAGACCCGATAAACAGCCCTATTGAGTATATACTTGAATCTATAAAGACCATCTACAGTATAAAAGCATAAAAATGGTGCTATAAGAAGAGCAAATGTAAATATTGCAGCCACTACAGTGGAAAATTATAAAAGCTCCATGATGCAGAATAGGAACATATATACTTTTCCAGGAGACATATAATAAAGAGTCCTATGAGAAACTTCATCCCTACAGGACCGAAGCATAACTATATATACCATACAGAGGCTATGGACAGAGCTATGGAGGGCGGTATTGATGATGTAGGTCTTGGAGTACTCTTCGGACTGGAGTCATATAGATATGAGTTTGCAGGGACTTTTGATGCATGGGGGAGCATTTGGAAGCTACATTCGGAGTAGGACCTCATACTATAAGTGTACCCAGAATTAAAAGGGCCGATGATATAGATCCTGATGCTTTTGACAACGGGCTTGATGATGATACTTTTGAAAAAATCATTGCATGTATAAGAATAGCGGTTCCTTATACCGGAAATGATTATCTCTACAAGAGAGAGTCAGGAAAGTAAGAGAAAGAGCTTTTGAAGGTGGAATTTCACAGATAAGCGGTGCTTCAAGAACTTCAGTAGGAGGATATACGGAGGAAATCAGACCTACAGATTCAGAGCAGTTTGATGTATCGGATCAAAGAACTTTGGATGAGGTTGTGGACTGGCTCTATGGGAATGGGACATATACCTTCATTTTGTACCGCCTGCTACAGAGAAGGCAGAACAGGTGACAGATTTATGAGCCTTTGCAAGAGCGGACAGATTATAAACTGCTGTCATCCTAATGCTCTTATGACTCTCAGTGAATATATGACCGATTATGCATCCGATCAGACCAAAGAGCATGGAATGAAGATGATAAAATCGGAGATTGAAAAGGTAAGCAATCCGAAGGTAAAGGAAAGAGCAATTCAGTATATCAATGAAATTGAAACTACAAATGCAAGGGATTTCAGGTTCTGATATGAATAGCACACCGATAGGGAGAGAGAGCGACTATTTGCCTTTTCGGTCGCTGTAATGTTGGAAAAATCAAGCTTGATAAATGCTATAACCTCACAGGAAATTGCAATAGTATCCGATATCAGCGGTACCACTACAGATCCTGTAAAAAAGAGTATGGAGCTTTTACCGTTCGGTCCGGTGGTACTTGTGGATACACCGGGACTTGACGATAAGAGCAGTCTTGGAAATTTAAGAGTGGAAAAGAGTCTGGAAATATATAGACAGGGCAGATCTTATACTCTTTGTAGTGGATGAGTGAAGGAGTTTAGTGATGATGAGCTTGAATTTTTAGAAAAGATAAAAGAGAAGAGATGTCTTGTTGTAGGAAATAAATGTGACTCTATATCAGATGAAGAATAGAAAAGATGAAAAATTGATATATATGTTTCCGCATTAAATAATATCAATATTGATAAGCTAAAAGATATGATGTCTGAGGTTCTTGGAAAAGAAAAAGAAAGAAAAGACCATACTTGGTGATATGATGAAGGAAGGTGATATTATAATGCTTGTAACACCTATAGATTCATCGGCACCCAAGGGCAGACTTATTTTACCGCAGCAGCAGGTAATAAGAGAAATTCTTGACAGACATGGTATTGCGGTAGTGGTTCAGGTAGAATGAGATAGAAGCTACACTTAAAAATTTAATGATATTGCCTTGGTGGTATGTGATTCTACAGGTGTTTAAAGGAAGTAGATGAATTGATACCATCAAAGCATACCTCTTACCTCATTTTCAATAATATTTGCCAACTATAAGGGGTGCTCTTTACAATCTTTATAATGCTGCAAAAGTTATAGACACACTTAAAGAGGGAGATAAAATACTTATAAGTGAGGGCTGTACACATCACAGACAATGTGAAGACATAGGAAGTGTAAAAATACCGAAACTGGTCAGAAAAATTCACAGGTTTGCAGGATGAAGATGCGTTGAAAGTTTGAACTTACAAGTGGAGGAGAGTTTCCAAAAAGATCTGTCAGTATATAAGATAATAATTCATTGCGGTGCATGCATGTTAAATGAAAAATCAGATGAAGGCCAGGATGAAGTATGCAAATGACGCTGACTATACCTATGACAAATTATGGTATATCAATAGCTTATATGAATGGTATACTTGAAAGAGCAATGAAAGCCTCTTGAAGGGGTAAATTTTAGATAACAAAATGGACTCGATGATTCAATCAGCTACATCCAGTTTTTTATCTCAAGGCTCAGTAAAGAAAGTGAGTCTTCATCTCTAAATTGAAGTGAGATTTCGTGAGCTCATCCGGGAGTTTCCTTCATATCTCTACTCATCCAGAAATATCAGATTATTGTAAATGCCACCATAATATAAGAAAGCTCATATTGTTTGTAAAGAGGGAAACATTTTGTGCAAAAGTTCACTGAAGTGAAATCTCTTTGAAAGCACATCCAAAAGCAGGAATGAGAGATTAGCAGAGTGAATGATTAAAAAGTTTCATTTTTCTATAATTGTAAAAAGCGGTATATATTGAATGTATATACAGTGTAAAATCAATACTTGAAAGATCTGTAGCGTCAAGTGATTCTTTTAAAACCATATCAAAAAAGAATGATATAATATCATCCTTAGATTTAAAAATGTCTCTAGTATGACGATCTGTCCACACTGCTTTTTGGCAATCTCACCGATTGAAATTTTAGTATAATCTTTTTCAAGCATCAGTTCTAAAAGAGCGCTGGACATATAGCCCATCATCATCTTCATGCGTAGTATTTTTCGTCTCATATATTTCTCCATAACAAAATACAAATGCATTATAATATTAGAGAAATAAAAAGGCAATATATATCCTTTATTTTAGATATATATTGCCTCAAAAGGAAAAATGGAAAACAAGCTTTATAAATTGGAGGGTTTATTGTCGTCTTTTTCTTAGTTGCACCTGCAACCAGTCCCATTGCGATAAATGAAACCGAGTAACATCATTATATTTCTAGTCATATCAATATTATCAGCAGTTTTGGAACAGAGAATTTTCTCTTGTTTTAGTATCTGACCCTGACCTGCAGTTGAAGGAACTTTGCTTTGCATCTCCGGCAGTGTTCTGATTGCCGGTATTTGTAGCCGGAGTAGCCGGATTTTGTGCAGGACCTTGGTTTGTAGTTGTATTAACGCTTGCAGAACGTCTGTTTGAGCTGTAGCCTGAACCACCACCTGAACTCTTTCTTGAGTTAGAATTTGTAGCCACAGATGGAGTAGCAGGCTTTTACAGTTGCATTGATTCAGTTGTTATTTGGTGTAGAAGTGTGTAGCAACAGCTGGAGCTGTGTAGCAGCCTTGACATCATTTATTATGAATATAAACTGCATTTGAATTTTGCTGTTCTCCTTACATAAATTGCATCATTTGAAGAAAAGGCTCTGATGCTCTTTTCCTGAAGGGAGCTCAGGCGTAAAGTTTCCTGATGCATCAGGTGCAGCCTCACGATTTGAAAGAGGTGTAATATCAGCACTTGCATTGAAAGATATTGTTTGCAACTGCAGCAGCGTTATGAGTGGCAGATGTCTTGGTGCAATAGTATATTCATATGTGTAGTCATTTAAACTCTCAGCAACTGAATTATTATAAAGTGAACCACCAATAACCTTTGTAGAAAGTGCAGTAGCACCACTGTAGGGATTTCTATGCTGATTTGAGTATCATTATTGATAATTTTATTTGCTACCGCACTGAATGTAGAAGTACCAACAGTTGAGGTTACTTTAATACCCATTTGTTCTGGAGTTGTGGAAAAGTGTCTCGCCAGTTTGCAGGGAAGCTGAAGTTAAAACCTCCATGCACCGGATGTTCCGCTCCATAAGTGTAGGTGCAGAAACCAGTATTGCTCTTGTATTATTATACTATATCAATGCTTGTAGTTGCTTTAATAGCATCACTGATTCCGGAACCTTCAAGAGATACAGTAACAGTATTTCCGATATAGTAATAGCATCAGTGTCTGGAATAGTGTGTCCTTGAGCTACGGTTGGATGTGTGCAAAAGCCGCCGGCTACAAACATTTAATGTAGGTAATGCTGTTGTTGATATGATTGGTGTAGCTAAAGCTAAATGAAAGAGCCAACTCAAGTGCTCTTTTTGATAAAATTTAATTTATGGTTTATCTCTGTTTTTGAATGATTTTTAATATGCGTTTATTATACAGATATTTTTTAAAGACTAAAAACAAAAAGTATAAATTGTGTGAATTAAGGTATGAAATGCAGAATATTTACAAATATTACATTATACTTACATTTCTTATCTTTTTATAATCGGTATTGTTCATAATAATATATATTATAGAAGACTATTATTTTGATAATAGAGAAATTATTTTGAAAAATAATAATACACTGGGAGTTTTGATGCTACTTCGCAGCCTTAATTTGGGGATCAGCTTTTCAGCCCAAAGCATAGGAGCAAGATACATAAATGCGTATACATTCCTGGCAATAAGAAGCTGGATATCATTTATTGCAATGATTCCGGTCGTTTATTTTTTTAAGAAGAAAAAAGAAGCTCAAAGAAAGATACAA
>BNJV01000377.1_pt1 | contig 29036 bp, 37 predicted proteins | sample 8540591 | NCBI WGS metagenome assembly BNJV01 (sample SAMD00202457, study PRJDB9452) | human saliva metagenome | host: Homo sapiens | reverse complement strand
TCAGTTACGTATTGTTTATGAGCCAGAAAGTTGCGCTCGGCGCCGTCGGGGGTCGAGCCGATCTCCGGCGACGTACTGCCGACCTTCGGACGGACAGTCCGGGTGCACTCGACTCGCTGGTCGAGGCGTAGTACCGTGGACCCGTGTTGGCGTGTACTGGGTCTTCTGCCGGTGAAGACCGCCGCGCGTAATTCTTCTCGCTGATGTACTCCGGGAAGTACTGGTCGATCTCGACCGTGGAGACACTGAGTTCTTGATGCCGAACTCTTCGTTCAGCTGCTTCTGGAGGAGGTTGGCCTCGCTGGTGGCCACCGGGCGTTGGAGGATGGTGATCACCAGCTCGAGTTTCTTGCCGTCCTTGGCGCGCACGCACGCCGTCGAGCCGGCCACCCAGCCGGCGCCGCCTGAGCAGTCTTTCTGGCGGCCTCGACGTCGCGCAGCCTGGTGGAGTTGTCCCGGCAGCCTCCGACGGGCAGGAAGACGCTGCACCGGTGAGAACCTCTGGCGTCCACCGGGCAGACCCGCCGTGGTCGGAGGCCGCGCATGGCCCCACGGTTGCAGGCCCGAGTGACGGCCTGGCGCACGTAGCCTGTCCGCCAGGAGGACCGACCGGAGAGTGCTGAACATGATGTGACGCCACCGTGCGCCGGTACCTGGTGACCTCGGCGTCGTCGCGGGCCACCGCGCTGCAGACGTCGGCGGAGCAGATGTAGTCCAGGACGTCGATCTCCTTGCCGGGCGAAGCGCCTGTCCCAAGGCCGAGTCATCCAGGACGTGCAGGGCAGACGGTCTCAAGCTTGCTGGCGCCCCACCACTCGTCGCGTTGCGCTCCAGGGTGATGATCATCTGCCGGGACTCGTCGTGCTCTTGGATCTTTGAAGGCCGGCGAAGAAGTCGTTAAGGCTGAACTTGGTGGCGCCGGCCATCGACCTCGTTGAAGTTGTCTTGGCGTCGGCCATGAGCCCTGGGGGTGATGCTGGCCAAAGGGGTAGGACCAGTCGCAGAACGAGTCGAAGGCGACCCTGGCGGTCTGCTTTGTCCACTGATCCTCGACCTTCGACCTTGTCGAGTCCCTCGACGGTGGCCCAGAGCAACCTGCGTCCCTTGACATGGTCGAAGAACACCTTTCCGATGTCCTCGGAGTCCCAGCAGCCCATTGCAGTGTGGCCTTCTCGCTACGGCCACGGTGACCACGGTCTTGCCGCCGACCTCCGCAGCCTCGGGAGCTCTGGTGAGGAAGTCGGGTTCGGTGTCGCCTTGCCGTCCGCGGCCGGTCGACGGTGAAGGGGAACGAACTCTGATCAGCCACATGTCGACGATGTTGCCGTCCACGGTCACGGCGTTCCAGTTCGCCGGCGCGAGCCGATGCCGAAGCGCAGCGTCCCCGTCCTGACCGTCGGGGCGGCGGTGGGCACACCGGCGGTGGAGCCTGAGGGCGGAGCTGTTCTGGCGCAGGCCGTGAGTGGTCAGTGCCGCGGAGGCCGTCGTGGCGAGAACATGCGACGGTTGAGATGTCATAAATCTCCTGACCACTATGCGGGCGCCGTCGTCGGCGCGCGTGGTGGGCAGGATCGCGACAGTGCGATCGGGTGACCGCGTGACGCTCAGAAGACCGCCGTGCGCCTGGGCAGTGGTGCAGGCGACCTCGTGGTCCTCGCCCTCGGGAGGAAGTCCGGCATGGCCCCAGGCAGGCCGACCGCTGGTCCTCGGTGAGGACGTCCTGTAGACGAACTGGCAGCGGGTGCGGAAGCGGCACAGCCCCGACGGGCGGGTTCGCCGGGGAGGCAGGTCGCCCTCCAGGACGATGCGGCTGCGCCCGCGCTCCTTGGCCGGGGTCCGGGGATGGGGATCGCCGAGCAGCAGCGCCTGGGTGTAGGGGTGGGCGGGCGCCTCGAAGATGGCGTCGACGTCGCCCGACCTCCACGATCTGCCCTAGGTACATCACGGCGACGGTCGGCGATGTGGCGCACCACGGACAGGTCGTGGCGCGACGAAGGATAGCTCGGGACCGGTGGCGCGCAGCTCGTCGAGCAGGTTGATGACGCCGGCCTGGATGGACACGTCCAGGGCGGAGACCGGCTCGTCGAGCACCAGGGCTGGGCTCCAGGGCCAGGGCCGGGCGATGCCGATGCGCTGGCGCTGCCCGCCGGAGAAGTTGCGCGGGCTAGCGGTTGGCGTGACTCGGCTCGAGCCCGACGAGCTCCATGGAGCTCTCGACGCGGCGCGATGTCCGCCTTCCTCCAGCCGTTGGCCCGCAGCGGCTCGGCGATGATGTCGAAGATCGGCAGGCGCGTCCAGCGAGGCCATGCGGGTCCTGGAAGACGATCTGGAGGTCGCGGCGCACCTGGCACGCTCGGCCTGGCCTGCCCAGGTCGACGCCGTGTCCTGCCCAGGACCACGATCCTGCCCCGCTGCGCGCGCCTGAGGGCGAGGACCTCCATGAGGGTGCGTCGTCTTGCCGCAGCCGGACTCGCCGACGAGCGCAGGTTCCGCCCTCGCGGACGTCGAAGGAGATGCTATCGACGGCGTGACCGTCCCCAGCCGTCCTTGAGGGCGCGCCCTTCATGAGCGGGAACTCCCTTGACCAGGTCCGTGGCGCAGCGACCTCGGGGCGCTCGGCATGTGCGGGCAGGTCGAGAGTCCGGCGTCTTGAGCAGCTGGGGACGGGGTAGATGTCGAGTGAGTCGAGGTTCGGTCGCGCTCGATCTCGTCATGCGGCGGCAGGGCGCACGCCGACCCGCACGGGCGGGCAGCGGCGACGCGTTGGCGGTCGTCTCGTCGGCGTCCCGTCGCGCTCGCAGCGAGGGCCCGGCAGCGTCCGGCTCGCCCGCGCGCACTCGGCTCTCGCGCCATGGGGCAGCGCGGGACGAAGGGGCAGCCCGGCGGGCAGGTCCAGCAGCGAGGGCGGGTTGCCTCCAGGGTGGCCAGGTCGAGGTCCTTCGCGCGTCCAGGCGCGGCGGGGAGCCGAGCAGGCCGATCGTGTAGGGCATGCGCGAGCGGTAGAAGATCTCGTCGACGTCGCCGGTCTCCACGATGCGCCCGCGCGTACATGACGGCCACCCGGTCCGTCATGCCGGCCACGACCCCAGGTCGTGGGTGATCATGATGACGCCGGCACCGGTCTCCTTCTGGGCGGTGCGCAGCACGTCGAGGATCTGGGCCTGGATGGTGACGTCGAGGGCCGTGGTGGGCTCGTCGGCGATGATGAGATCGGGGTCGTTGGCGATCGCGATGGCGATGACGGCCCGCTGGCGCATGCCGCCGGAGAACTCGTGGGGGTAGGCCCTGGCACGCACCTGCGGGTTGGGGATGCCCACCAGGTCGAGCAGACTCGACGGCGCGCTGTCGGCGGCCGCCTCGCTCATCTCGGGATGGTGGATCCTCAGGGCCTCGACGATCTGGGCGCCCACCGTGTACACGGGGGTCAGGGCGCTGAGCGGGTCCTGGAAGACCATGGCGATCTGGGAACCGCGAATGCGGGACATGTAGCCGTCGGGCCGCCCCAGCAGCTCGGTGCCGTGGAGGCACCGACCCGGTGACCTCGGCGACTCGTCAGAGCAGTCCCACGACAGCCGTGGAGGTGACGACTCGCCCGAACCGACTCGCCGACCAGGGCCAGCACTCACCGCGGGCGACGGACAGCTGACCTGCGCATCGGCGTTGACGCGCCCGTCCTCAGAGGGGAAGGAGACGTAGAAATCGGCGACCTCCAGCAGCGGGGCGGCGCTGGAGGGGTCCGGGAGCGCGTCGTCGGCGCTTCTGACGTCGACGACGGGCACGGCCGCAGCGCTCTTCGTGACCTCGGTGGACGTGCTGGGGCTGCTCGTGGGACTCATGCCTGCCTCCCGGACTTGACGAGGGGTCGATGGCATCGCGCTGACCGTCACCCATGACGTCGCTGACGGCCAGGAGCGAGGACGAGCACGGCTGCCGGGACCAGGAAGATCCAGGTGGTATCCGAGCGCTGCCCCTCGGCGATGAGGGTGCCCAGGAGGTGTTAAGCATCGGACCCCGAAACCGAAGTAGGACAGCGTCGTCTCGCTGATGACGGCGGTAGGCCACGTTGATGGTGGCGTCGACGATGAGCAGGGCAGGCGATGCGGGCAGGATGTGCCAAGCGATGATGACGGGACTGGCACGTTGGCGAACCGGGCGGCGCGACGTACTCCAGGTTCTTCACGCTCAGGTCAGGAGCGCAGCCACGCGGGCGTGAGCATCCAGCCGAAGCCGGCCAGGAGGACGATGAATAGACGATGGAGCCCTTGCGGCTCCGGCCCGCTGGGAGAGGATCGCGATGATGAGGCGAGGGACCACGAGGAGCAGGTCGGTGGGCCCACAGGGCGATCTTTTCCCACCAGCCGCCAAGTAGGCGGCCGAGGATCCGATGACGGCGGCGACGCCTGTCGGAGCAGGGCGACGAAGACGCCGATCATCATGGATTCTGCGCGCGCCTCCACCATCATCGCGTAGACGTCGCGGCTCTGCCCTCGGGTGCTGAACCAGTGATCGGCGCTGGCCTGGAGGAAAGGGCGGCGGAGTCGACGTCGGTGAAGGTCCAGTGGTCGCGGCGTCGCCGAAGAGCGCGGAGAGCACACGAGACCAGGAAGCCGACCGCGCCGACCACTGCTCCCCTCGTTGCGCCAGAAGCGCGGGTGATGATCTGCCTGCGGGTGTGCCGCAAAGTCCCTGGTCTCTTGGTGATGTCGCCCAGGTCCTCGGCTCAGCGGGGCCTCCTCGCCCTGCTCGATGGCGGCGCAGCGCCCACCGTCATCGCTGCCGATGGAGGCCATCCCGTTGGGCCCTCAAGGTTGCCGCCGCGGGTCACGCTCACCGCCCGGTCGACGATCGCCACGAAGACATCGGACAGGAGCGCACCGGTGAGGGTGCACAGCCCGGAGAAGGCGACGACGGCCGTCACCCCGTTGATGCCATGCGCGAGATCGCACTGATGGAGTACTCGCCCATGCCGTGCCGTAGCCGTAGACCCGCTCGGTGATGGCGGCGCCGGTGAACAGGGTGGCCAGGGCGAAGGCGAAGTAGGTGGCCATGGGGGGATGAGCGCGGCGCAGCGCGTGGCGGTGTCAGCGCCTTGCGCTTGACGAGGCCCTTTGGCTCGGTGCGCAACGTAGTCGGCCCCCAGGGTGTCGAGCATGAGGTTGCGCTGGAAGCGGAGAGAGGCGATCTGCCCAGCGACATCGACAAGGTGCAGAAGGTGCTGAGGCGACCGAGGGTCCCCTCCCTCACCGGTGAACTCGAGGATCTGGTACGGGAGGAGGTTGATCTGCACGGCCAGGACCTGCAGGAGGATCGCGATGACCATGGCGGGGGTGGAGATGATGACTGGCGGAGATCAGAGATCGCGCGATCGGAGAAGCTGTACATGGCGCGTGGCGGTCCAGGCCCCAGGGCCACTTCGACCATGCCGATGGCGGCACCCAGGAACACCAGCCGCACTGAGGCGAGGATCTTGGTGCCGATGAGGGTGTTGATGAGCAGCCCTGGGGGTGCGCCCCAGTCCCAGTGGACGACGACGTTGCGCAGCCAGGTGACGTAGCGGTCCCACACGGCAGGTCGTGGCCGATGTTGTACTGACGAGGTTGAGGAATGGCGTCCCAGTTGAGGGAGGGGTCCCGACGGTTCCACACAGGGCCGAGGATCCAGAGAGCCGAGGCCAACAGATAGGCCAACGACGTGGCGATGAATAGCAGGACCGCGTAGTTCGCGATCCGGCGCCAGGCACGGGAGCATCGTTCTCCTCTTCGGACAACCCACCGGTGCAGGGATCACTGGCCCGCAGCAGGCGCACCTGGCGGCGTTGGAGGTGACACCGTGTACGAACAAATGAATGGGGTCACAATACCCGCCGAGTGAAACTCGATGGATACATTTGCATTCAGGAAATGCCCAAATGGTCAATAGTGGAGAGAAGTAAAACGCGGCGGTGGCCTCGAGTCCACCGCCGCGTCACCAGGAATCGTCCCTCGAATTAGATCTCAGTCGGACCTCATTGCTTCTCATCGCCGTAGAGGTCGATGCCCGCCCCGGGAACGGCCCGGATGAGCTCGCGGGTGTAGTCCCGCGCGATTGGCGAAGAGCTCGTCGGCCGCCCCGGCCTCCACGATCCGCCCGTGCTCCATGACGACGACGTCGTCGGCGATCTGGCGCACGACGGCCAGGTCGTGGGTGATGAACAGGTAGGTCAGCTCCAGCTCGGACTGCAGGTCGGACAGCAGGCGCAGGATCTGGGCCTGGACCAGCACGTCCAGGGCGGAGACCGCCTCGTCGAGGACGACGATCTCCGGCTGAGGGCCAGGGCCCGGGCGATGGCGACGCTGGCGCTGACCGCCGGAGAGCTCATGGGGGTAGCGGCGCATGACCGAGCGCGGCAGGGAGACCATGTCGAGCAGCTCGGCGACGCGCGCCTCGCGCTCCTGGCGGCGCCGATCCCATGGACCCGCAGCGGTCCCTCGACGACGCGGAAGATCGAGTACATCGGGTCCAGGGAGCCGTAGGGGTTCTGGAAGACCGGCTGCATGATGCGCCGCAGGGCGAAGAGCTCCTTGGGCCCCAGGGTGGACAGGTCCACCCCGTCGTGGAACACCTTGCCGGAGGTCGGGGCCGATGAGGTTGAGGATGATGTTGGCGACCGTGACTTGCTGAGCCGGACTCGCCCACGAGCGCCGTCGTCGTGCCCTTGCGGATGCCGAAGCTGACGTCGTCGACGGCGGTGAGGGTCTTGTCCTTCCCTTGGCACCGCGCACCCGAAGACCTCGGTGAGGTGCTCCACGCGCAGGATCTCCTCGGTGGAGCCTGGATCCCAGGCTGGCGCCCAGGAGCCGTCGTCGGCGACCCTGATGCCGCGGGCGTGGCGGACCTGATGCGCCGGGAGGCCAGGGAGGGGGCGGCCTTGACCAGGCGCTGGGTGGGGTGACTGGGGGTCCCGGAGCACCTCGAGGCTGGGTCCGGACTCGACGACCCGGCCGCGGTGCATGACGACGATGTGCTCGGCCCTGCTCGGCGGCCAGCCCCAGGTCGTGGGTGATGAAGAGCATCGGTGCCCAGCTCGCGCACGAGGGTCTGGAGGTGGTCGAGGATGCGCCGCTGGACGGTGACGTCCAGGCGCGCGGTGGCCTCGTCGGCGATGAGCAGGTCGGGGCGGGCGGCCAGTCCGATGGCGATGAGGGCGCGCTGGCGCATGCCGCCGGAGAACTCGTGGGGTACTGCTTGGCCCGTCGGGAGGCCTCGGCAGGCCGGCCTGCTCCAGCAGGAGGGCCACCTGCTCGTCGACGTCGATGCGCCCGCCGGCCGAGGGAGCCCGGCTTCCGGCGCCGTCAGGCGCGCGCTGCGTCGTTCGTGCTCGGCGACGAGGTGGGCGAGGCGGTCGTCGGCGACGCCGGGCCAGGCCGTTGGCCCGCAGCGCCTCCCTTGACCTGAAAGCCGATGGACCACACCGGGGTTGAGGTTCGACATGAGTCCCGGACACCAGTGCCGATGGAGGAGCGCGCAGTGCGGTGAGCCCTGGGCCCAGGTGGGTGATGTCGCGCCCCCGGAAGCGGATCGTGCCGCCGAGACCTGACCGGTCTCCGGGCAGCAGCCCTGATGACGGCATGGGCCAGGGTGGACTTGCCGGAGCCTCGACTCCCCCACGATGGCCACGGACTGACCGGGGTAGAGGGTCAGGTTCGCCTTTGCGCACGGCCGGGCACGAGCCCGGTCGAGGAGCGGAAGGCGACCTCCAGGTCGGTGATCTCCGGAGGGGGTCGGCCTCGACGTTCCAGGAGCCGCAGGGGGCGAAGGCTTGCTGAGGCTGAGGCGGCCGTCGAGAGCGCTGGTCGATGTGGATGCGTTGAGGGAGTCACTTGCGGGCCTTTCGGGTCCAGGGCGTCGCGGACGACGTCGCCGAGCATGATGAAGCCGAGCACGGTCAGGGCCAGCGCGCCGGCGGGGAAGAGCAGGACGCCTGGGTGGCTGTTGAGGGCGTCCTTGGCGCCGCGATGTCCGCGCCCCAGGAGACGACCGAGGAGGGCAGCCCGACGCCCAGGAAGCCTCAAGGTGGCCTCCGAGACGATGAAGACGCCGAGCTCGACGGTGGCGGTCACGATGATGGGGGCCGCGGCGTTGGGCATGACGTGGCGCAGCAGCATGGCCATGCGCCCCTGAGCCCAGGGCCCGCGAGGCGGTCACGTAGTCCCCGTTCTTGACGCTCATGACCGAGCCCTCGCGTGATGCGGGCGATCTGCGGGCCAGCCGAACAGGGCCAGGACCAGGATGACGGTGAGGATCGAGCGGTCGTTGCGGAACATCTGCATGACGACGATGGCGGCCAGGACGAAGGGGCACGGCGAAGAAGATGTCGGTGACGCGTGAGAGCAGCGCGTCGAAGAAGCCCGCCGAAGAACCCGGCCAGGGCCCCGACGGCCGAGCCGACGAGGACCACGACGAGGGTGGTGAAGATGCCCACGCTCACCGAGGCCCGGGCGCCGTGGACGGTGCGGGCGAAGATGTCGCAGCCCTGGATGTCGAATCCGAAGGGTGGCCCCAGGAGGGTCCCGGTAGGAGTTGACCAGCGTGCAGTAGCCGGGGTCGCGCGGGGCGATGAGGCCGGGCACGAGCGAGAAGAGCCACGGCGACGGCGATGAGCACCGAGGCCGCCCAGAAGATGGGGGCGACGGCGCAGCTGCCTCCAGGCGTCGAGCCAGACGGAGGCCGGGGCGGACTCGTCGACGACGGCGTCGACGGCCCCCAGGCCGATCTCGTCGTCGGCGATGACGAAGCGCCCCTGGCCCGGGCGGCAGGCGTGGCGGGCGTGGGGGACGTGGGGATGTTCTCAGGCATAGCGGATCCTCGGGTCCAGGGCGGCGTAGAGCAGGTCCACCAGGAGGTTGGAGACGATGAAGACGTGAGCACGAGCACGGTCGAAGGACACGACCATGGGGCCGTCGCCGCGGATGATGGCGGAGTAGAGGTGCCCCCACGCCCTTGATGTTGAAGATGCCCTCGGTGACGATGGCGCTGCCCATGAGGGCTCCCCAGGTCCGCGCCCAGGAAGGTGACGACCGGGACCAGGGAGTTGCGCAGGACGTGGACGATCATGACGCGGGCTCTCGCTCAGGCCCTTGGCCTGGCGAGTGCGCACGTGGTCGGCGGTGAGGTTCTCAGCCACCCTCGGTGCGGGTCAGGCGCAGCACGTAGGCGAAGGAGACGGCGCCCAGCACCATGGCCGGGCATGAGGAGCTCGGTGAAGCCGGGGCTCTCGCCTGCGGTCACAGGCAGCCATCCCAGGCGGACCCCGACGATGAACTGCAGGACGAAGCCGATGACGAAGGTGGGCACGGCGATGACCACCAGGGAGAGCACCAGGACGGTGGCGTCGAACCAGCCGCCCTTCCTCACTCCGGCGATGAGGCCGAAGCCGATGCCCGCGACGGCCTCGGAAGGCCAGTGCCATGAGGGAGAGCTGATGGTGATCGGGCAGGCCCGCACCAGCACGTCGAGGACGGACTCGGTCCCCGCAGCGACTGGCCCAGGTCCAGGTGAACAGTCCCTTTGAGGTAGAGCAGGTACTGCACGATGAAGGGCTTGTCGAGGTGGTAGCCGGCCTTGATCTGGTCGATCACCTCGGGGCTGAGCGAGCGCTGGCCCCCGAGCGCGGCGATCGGGTCGCCCGGCAGGGCGAAGACCATGGCGTAGATGAGCAGCGTGGCACCGAAGAACACCGGGACCATCTGCAGCAGCCTGCGTGCGACGTAGCGAAGCATGTCTCCTTCTCTCCCGATCAGAATCGTGAGATGGCTCGGCCTGCGCCCACAGGCGTCTGGCCTCGTCCGTCGTAGGCGAGACCTCGTTGCCCGGGCACTCGGCGGTCCAGCCCACAACGGTGGGGGCGGTGAAGTCCCTGGCGGGCGTACGGGTGCCGTAGTAGAGCTTGTCGCAGACGAGCTTGCGGTCGATGGCCCGGCAGATGGCGGCGCGGCGGGCGCGCCCCTCCTCGTCCATCTTCCAGTGCTCGTGGGTGACGTCGATGGCGAGCCCCTGGAAGAAGGCGGCCGGCTTGTTGATGGCGCGCTCGCCCAGCTGCTTCTGGAAGATGGGCAGGAAGGAGTCGGGGACGGCGTCAGCGATGTCGATGGCGTTGCCAGCAGAGTCGTTGTAGACCGAGTCGTAGCTCGTGTACAGCATGAAGATGATGCCCTTGTTCGCCACGGTGCGTCCGCCGGCGTAGGCGGGGTTGGGCTCCAGGACGATCCGGCTGTCGTGGTCCCAGGAGACGAACCTGTAGGGACCGTTGCCCACTGGCTTGGCGCCGTATGCCTCGGGGTCCTTGAAGGCGGATTCCGGCATCGGATAGTAGGCGTAGTGCCCCAGGCTGATCTTGAAGTCCGACGCCGGGGGCGTTCAGCTCGACCGTGAAGGTGAGGTCGTCGACCTTGGTCAGCCCCGGTCAGCTCGGAGTCCTCGTCGTAGGAGAAGCCCTGATCCTCTCGGAAGAAGGAGGAGCCGAGCTGGGCGTTGGACAGCAGGGCGCCGAACTTCCATGCCTTGATGAAGGAGTCGGATGTCACCGGGCTGCCGTCTGAGAAGGTCCAGCCCGGTTTGAGGGTGATCGTGTAGTGCTGGTTGTCCTTGGTCTCGATGGAGGAGGCCATCTCGTTGATGACCTTGCCGTCCTTGTCGTAGCGGACCAGCCCGGCGTAGATCAGGTCGAGGATCCGCCCGCCGCCGAGCTCGTTGGTGTTGGTGGGCAGCAAGGAGTTCTGGGGCTCCGTGCTGTTGGCCAGGATGACGCCGCCGTTGGCGCTGGAGCGGGCCTCCTCGTAGACCGGGACGGCCCTCCAGTCGAAGTCGACGTTGGAGGCGTTGCGGGAGTAGCCGCCGAACCCGTTCTGGTACCACAGCGGGATGCTGGGCAGGTCGGCGAAGAGCTGGGACTGGGCCTGGCGGAAGTAGCCGTAGGCGGTCTCGGGGTCGGTGGCGCCGCCGCCTGGGCCAGGAGATCGTCGAAGGTCTTCGAGGAGTACTGGGAGTCGTTAGCGCTGGCGCCGGTCTGGAAGGTGGCATTGAGGAAGTTCTCGAGGGACGGATAGTCGGCCGCCCAGCCGCTGCGGAAAGCGCCCAGGAGGGTGTGCTTGGTGATGGCGGCGCGCATCTCGGAGAACTGGGCCACCGGCAGGGGCTCCATGGTTATGCCCAGGACGTTGGACACCGAGTGGGCACACGGCCTCGGCCCAGGTCTTGTGCGGGGCCGTCGGAGTTGTAGGCCAGGGTCAGCTTGCCGCCGCCGCTGCCCAGCCCGCCTCCCGTCGAGCTCGATCCGCGCGAGCATCCTGAGACCAGGAGCAGGTTGAGGCGGCCGCACCGAGCCCGAAGCCACGGCGCGACACTGTCAGGGCGTTGTTCATGCGACCTCCATGGGGCATGGAACTGACTGGGAGCGTCACTGGGACAGAGGGTCTCCGACGCACTGAGGGGCTCAGGCGCCGCCCATGAGCGGGGGCATCCTACGTCCACTGAGGAAACAGGGCCGACACGTGAAACACGTGTCAGACGGTCAGAAACTGGCGCGTTCATGCGTTCCAGGCCTGGGCGAGCAGCTCGTAGGGAGCGGCGCCGCAGGGCCGGGTCGTGGGCGTGGTGACCACGAGACCTCGTCGAGGTCCCACTGGGCGGCCTCGCTCACGCAGACGGGCGGCGACGTCGTCGGCCGTTCCGACGAAGGACAGGGACATGGCCGCCCTCGACGGCGTCCCTCCTGCCGGGGCGCGTAGGCGCGCCAGGCCTGCGGGTCCTCACTGGGCGGGTCGAGCGGGCCGGGCCGACTGCCGACGATGCGGGCGGCGGCAGCCATGGCGGTACTGAACAGCAGGCGGGCCTCCTCCTGGCTGGGAGCCACCATGACGTTGACGGCGGCCGCGACCCGCGGAGCGTCCGGAGCGCCTGGAGGCCTGGGGCGCCTTCCGTCCGGGGACTCGAGGACGGAGCGGTAGGTGGCGATGGCCGCCCTCGGCCTGGACCGGGGCGAAGTGCGAGGCCACGGCGAAGGGCAGTCCGAGTCGTCCCGCGACGCGGGGCCCCGTTGACTGAGGAGCCGAGCACCCAGACGTTCGGGTGGGTGCCCTCCCCGGGATGGCCCGTACCCGGGGCCGTCGGGCTCGGAGGCCTGGACGGCGTCGTCGAGGAACACCGGGGGCGCCCAGGAGGAGGGATCCGGGGACCTGTTCCGGTACGGGCTCGTCACCGAGGTAGGTGAGGATCTCGAGGATCTCCTCGGCGAAGCGGCCCGGATCGGAGGCCCCTCGGCGCAGCGCGGCGGCGGTGCACCGGTCGGTGCCAGGGGCCCGCCCCAGTCCCAGGTCGACCCGGCCCGGGAGAGGGTGGCCAGGGTCCCGATCTGCTCGGCGACGACGAGCGGGGCGTGGTTGAGCAGCATGATCCCGCCGGAGGCGACGCCCAGAGCGCTCGGTAGCGGCCAGGACCCTGCCCCATGAGGACGATGGTCGCTGAGGAGAGGTAGGTGGCGGAGCCGTGGTGCTCGGCCAACCAGTAGCGCTCATAGCCGGCGGCGTCGGCGGCTCGAGCGAGGGCGATCATCTCGGTGAGGGCGTCGGTGCGGCTGCATCCGGCGCTGACGGGGACCATATCCATGACGGACAGGACGGGTACGGCCCGCCTTTCGGGCTGACTCATACGGGCACTCTAACCCTCACCGACCACCTGGAAGCGGGCCTTGAGGCCCGTGTGCCCCGCCGAGCACAGAGCGCGGCGGGGCACACGGAGGGTCGGACTCGTGCCGTTCGGGGATGGTCAGCGAATCCGGCTGCGCACGGGCAGCAGGGCCCGGTGGCGACCACTGACCTGAGGATGTCCCCCACGATGAAGGGCACCAGGCCCAGGGTCAGGGTAGTGCCCCAGCTGGCGCCGGTGGCGACCTTCAGCCAGATCAGGCCCGGGACGTAGACCGAGGCCGAGGCCAGCAGCATGAGGGCGACGCCAGTGGCGACCCGAGCGGTCGTGGAGCCGGAGTGGCGCGACCACACGGTGGCGGCGCGTCCGGCGATGGCGGCGATGAGGGTGTAGCCGATGACGTAGCCGAAGGTGACGCCCACGCCACCGTTCCAGCCGGCCAGGACCGGGGCGCCGACGGCGGCCAGGACGCCGAGGAGCATCGCGGACAGGGCGCCGCGGCGCGAACCGAGGACGGCGCCGACGCCCAGAGCGGCGAAGGTGCCCATGGAGATCGGCACAGGGGTGAAGGGCAGGGGATCGCGATCTGACCGATGAGGATCAGGGCGACGGTGCCGGCCAGGATCAGCCCGACCTCACGAACGCGGACAAGAGCGGGGTTGGCGGCGCTGGTAACGGATTCTGAGCGGGCCGCGGAGCCGGCGGCCGGGGTGGAGGGTCGGTGATCATGCCTCAACACTACGGGCAGACGCGGCGTCGCGAACGACCGGATCATGCCGAAGCACCACACCATCATTTGGAGGAAACCTACAAAGAATGCAGGGTCACTCCCTCTCCCGACCGCACAAGATAGGTGGTTTTCACAGTTCTCACAGGTGCCCGTCGATCCAGGTGAGGATGTCGCCGGTGACCTGGTCCCGGTTGGTCTCGTTGAGCAGCTCGTGGCGCCCGCCCGGGTAGAGGATGACGGAGACCTCTCGCACGCCGGCGCTGCGGTAGAGGGTGGCGGCCCGCTGGACGCCTCGCCCCATGGCGCCGACCGGGTCCCTGTCACCGAGGCCAGGAGCACGGGCAGCCCTGCGGGGCACCGCGGCGGCGTGGGAGGCCGTGTTGACGGCTCTCTGCCCGGCGACGAGGTCGCGGAAGAAGCTGGAGGTGCACACGAATCCGCACCAGGGGTCGGCGACGTAGCGGTCAACCTCGTGGACGTCCCGGCTGATCCAGTCGGCCTTGGTGCGGTTGGGGGCGAAGTGTCGCTGGTAGGGGCCGAAGGCGAGCGCATTGAGCAGGCCGGAGGCATGGCGAGGCCCGCGCAGTCGGGACTCCCCGGCGCAGATCGCGGTGGCGGGCCGGGTCAGCGCGCCGTTCCCCGCACCGGTCCCCAGCAGGATGAGACCGGCCAGCTCACCTCCGCGGCGCGCGGCCAGGTCGCGGGCCAGGAAGGAGCCCCAGGAGTGGCCCATGAGGAAGACGGGGACACCGGGCCAGGCCCGCCGAGCCGCATCCAGGACGGTGCCCATGTCGGCGACGACCCTCTCCCAACCGCCCCGCTCGGCGACGAAGCCGAAGGCACCGGGGGCTGCGGTCGCGCCGTGGCCTCGGTGGTCCTCGGCCAGGACCGCATAGCCCTCCTCCACCGCTGAGGCGGCGAAGCGGGCGTATCGCGAGGCGTGCTCGGCCATGCCGTGGGCGATGACGATGATGCCCGGGGCGGGCGGCGCGGGCACCTGCGGGCGCGGCGCCGCCACGGGGCGCACCGGGCGCCGGCCTCAGGAGCGTCGGCCACCAGGAGGGAGCGTCGATGAGCCACTCGGGCAGCCAGATGTGCACGACCAGACGCGTTCCGTCATCGGCCGTGAGCCGAGTAAGGCTGGTCTGCATCGGTCCTCCTCAGACAGCATCATCAATCGTCGTCAACGGAGCGTTGGTCACGCTCAGGTCGGCATCGGTCATCATTGATCGTGTCGACGGCTGACGATCGGCAGTGACGTCGGGGTCACGGGCAGGGTCCGGATCTCCCGTCGCCCCAGGTGAAAGCCTGGTTGCCCGATGCCGAGCCGGCAGCATGACCGCCGAGGCGATTCTCAGACGCCCCAGGACGGGAACGCTGCGGATCCGCCACAGACGGCCACTGATCCGCCACTGATGACCGACTGCACCGGAGCATCACCTATATTCCTGATGGTTTCATGAGTCCCAGTCGCTCGTATCCCGACAGTTCTCCCGATAGATCCCCGCCCACCCGCTCCGGGTTCGGGCCCCTGGTTTACGGTGGCTGCCATGGCCGTCCACCCTTCACCCTCGTTCCCGCCGTCTACGTCTACCTGCTGCGTCCTCATCCGGGCGCCTCCGAACGGGACGCCGAGCCGGTGAGCACCGCGCCCCAGGTGCTCCTCCAGCTGCGGCAGAACACGGGCTACATGGACGGGCACTGGGCCTGCGGCGCCTCGGGTCACGTCGAGGCCGCCGAGAGCGCGCTGGAGACGGCTCTGCGGGAGACCGACGAGGAGCTGGGGATCCGTGCCGAGGCGAAGGACCTGACTGCGCTGACGGCGATGCACCGCACCAATGACCTCGGCGGCGCGGCTCTGGAGCAGCGCATCGACCTGTTCTTCACGCTGCGGACCTGGACGGGCACGCCGAGCGTGCGTGAGCCGGCCAAGAACGCGGGTCTGCGCTGGTTCTCCCTGACAGACCTGCCCGAGGCGGTTCCGCCGCACGAGCGCCATGTCCTGAGCTGCTGGCCGGGTCCCTCGACGGCGGGAGTCCAGTGCCCCCGGTCATCACCTTCGGCTTCGACGAGGGCCAGGACATCGCCTGTTACGGCGTCGCCCTGCCGCACTGAGCTCAGCTCGCCAGGAAGGCCTCGATGGCGGGGAAGCTCGCGGCGGGCCTGGGCCAGGCCTGCCTCGAAGGCGGTGACGATGCGGTCGTAGCGCAGCTCGCCGTTGGCGATGGGCATGCGCTCGGGCCGGAAGAGGTAGACGCTCCCCCGGCTGCGCAGCCGCTCCAACTCGTCGACGGTACGGTTGTAGTTCTCGGGGCGGTCGATGACGGCCTGGACCAGGGCCGGGTAGCGGGCGTAGAGCCGCTGGAGGATCTCGATCTCGTGGCGTCGCGTGGACGGTTTGCGGTAGCCCTCGGGGCGGGTCATGACCACGAGCATCTTGTCGTACCCGTCGGCGCGGGCGGCGTCGACGGCGAACCCGCCGGTGGGCCCGACGGCGCCGTCCACGTAGGGGACGCCATCGACCTCGACCATGGGCATGAGCACCGGCATCGACGACGACGCGCGCGCCCGCACCAGCAGGTCCGCCATGGTGGGCATGTCCTCCAGCCCCAGTAGACCTCCCTCACCGGTGTCGCAGCGGAAGGCGCCCAGACGCACCGTGGCCGGTGAGGCGGCGAAGGTCTCCAGTCGAAGGGATGGACCCGTCGGGGCGGAGGTGCAGATGTGCTCGGAGTTGAAGTAGCCCTTGCCGGTCACGAAGCTGCCCCAGCCGCCGGCCTGGGGATCGGTGGTCAGTCCCAGGTAGGCCTCACGGGTGCGCCAGGTGTCCCGGGAGACGAAGTTGCAGGTAGGGTGCAGCCCGCGAGATGCCACCGACCCAGGGGAAGGAGAGCCCGGCCCAGCATGACACGCACGAGGCTCGGCGTGCAGGCCCTCGCGCATACCGCCGCCTCGAAGACGAGGGCGACGTCGTCGGGGCCGTGGGTGACGGGAGCGGGCCGGTGAGCCGAGGGCGGGACGGGCCGTAGAACAGGGTCGGAGACGGGGACGCGATCGGGCTCACGCCCGGGAGTCTATGCGGGTTCCACGGCGCCATCGCACGGGTGATTCCCGCCCCATGTCGGCCGAGCGGTCGGGAGAGTAGCGTGAGGTCATGACTACCTCCAGCGCCGCTGCGCATCCTTGAGCCGATGACCATGCGCGGGCTGACTGCCCGCAACCGCCTGTGGCTGCCGCCGATGTGCATGTACTCGGTCGAGGCGCGGGACGGCGTCGTCACCGACCGGCACGTGGTCCACTACGCCAGCCGCGCGGTGGGCGGCTTCGGGCACGATCGTCTGTGGAGGCCACGGCGGTCACCCTGAGGGGCGCTCCGTCCCCCAACGACCTGGGGCCGGTCCGACGAGCAGGTCGCCGGGCCGCGCCGCCTGCTGGAGGCGATCCACGCCGGCGGGGCCCCTGGGCCGGCATCCAGATCGGGCACGGCGGGCGCAAGTCGGGGACCCGCCGTGGCGACCCAAACGGTGGAGGGCGCGCACCGGCACCCTGGAGGGCTGGGAGCTGCTGGCCCCCAGCGCGATCCCCTTTCCGGAGCACGCGGTTCCCGCCGAGCTGGACGAGGCCGGTATCCACCGGATCGTGGAGGCCTTTGCAGCGGCCGCGCGCCGCGCCGTCGAGGCCGGGTACGACGTCATCGAGATCCACGGCGCCCACGGCTACCTCATCCACGAGTTCCGCTCTGCCCTGTCCAACCAGCGCACCGACTCTACGGCGGAAGCGTTGAGAACCGTCAGCGCTTCCCGCTCGAGGTGGTGCGGGCCGTGCGCGAGGCCATCGGGCCGGACACGCTGCTCGATATCCGGCTGTCGGCCTCGGACTGGGCCGGGGGCGGCGTCACTGGTGAGGAGACCGCCGCCTTCAGCCGCGAGCTGGTGAAGGCCGGTGTCGACGTCCTGCACATCTCCAGCGGCGGTAACGTCCCGGCCGAGATCCCGGTGGGGCCCGGCTACCAGCTGCCGCTGGCCGAGCAGGTCAAGCAGGCGGTCGCCGGCAGCGACGTCCCGGTGGTGGGCGTGGGCCTCATCGAGGAGGCGGCCCAGGCCGAGCAGGCGCTCATCGCCGGGCAGGCCGACGCGATCGCTGTGGGCCGGGCCGCCCTGCGCGACCCCCACCCTGCCGCTGCGCTGGGCGGCCGACCTGGGGGCGCGCTCCTGGGACGAGGCCCCCTGGCCCATCCAGTACTGGCGCGGCACCTGGCGCTGAGCAGAGCCCGGCCACCCTCAGCCATTACTATCTCCTGGGAAGTCCTCAGTCGCATGCGACGTATCCATCCTCTGGAGGTAGATCCTTGGGCAGCAGCCATTCGACGGCACCCAGCGCGCAAAGGCACCGCGGGGACGTGTACTCCTCCCAGTGCCCGTGCCGCGATCTTCTTGACGTCGTGGCCAACAAGTGGTCCGCTCTGGCCATCGGCGCACTGGCCGAGGGGCCGTTGCGCTTCGGGGCGCTGCAACGGCGCCTTCAAGGCATCTCGCCGAAGGTACTGACCGCCACGCTGCGCCGGCTGGAGGACCACGGGCTCGTGCACCGAGAGGTGATCCCGGAGGTTCCTCTTCACGTGGAGTACTCCCTGACGGAGGTCGGCCGGAGCGCCGTCGAACCGGTATTCGCACTTCGGGAATGGGCCGAGTCCCGATACGCGCATGCGCTGGCTCACGTGAGGTCGATCCCCTAGGTCGTGTTGCGGCGTGAAAGCGAGTCCCGGGCTATGACCCGGGAGTCGCCACTGCGCGCAGTTCGGCGGGAACGCACCTCAGTCCCTCGACCTCGGACCTTGAGGGTGCAGCGGCCTACGGCGCACCCACGAGTCCCTGGGCATCCGGACGCCATCACGGCCCGGCGCACCGGCACCCCACTATCTTCTTGATAGTAGAGGTCATTGCGGGTAACCACTTTCTTCCTACTACGGTCTATGCCCGTTGACGGTGCACCTCCGTCGAACCTGGCACAAGCCGATGAGCAAAAAGAGCAAGGAGCTATCGATGCCCTCAAGCAGCCCTGACACCCGAAGCACCATGACCGCTGTCGTCACTCGATCCGGAGGCTCGGTGGACACCCGGATGCCCTGATCGATGCCACCGTCCCCGCCCCGGCGGCCCCCACTGGCCACGACATCCTCGTGGAGGTTAAGGCACTGTCCGTCAACCCCGTTGACGTCAAAGTGCGCGCCGCCCTCAACCACGCCGGCGGCGAGGAACGCATCCTGGGATGGGATGCAGCGGGAACGGTCATCGCGGTCGGTGAGCAGACCACTCTCTTCCAACCGGGCGATGACGTCTACTACGCCGGAGCACTGGAGCGTCCCGCTCCTACGGACGGCTGCAGCTCGTGGACGAACGCATCGTCGGACCGAAGCCGAGCTCGTTGGACTACGCGAGTGCCGCGGCGCTGCCCCTGACCTCCCTCACCGCGTGGGAGGCGCTTTTCGACAAGCTCCACCTGAGCAGGGACTCCACAGGCACGATCCTCGTGCTGGGAGCCGCAGGAGGGGTGGGATCCATGGTGATCCAGCTGACCAAGGCCCTCACCGATGTCTCCGTCATCGCCACCGCCTCACGTGAGGAGTCCCGCGACTGGGTCCGGTCGCTGCTGCCGACGCAGTGGTGGACCACTTCGCCGAGGACCTTGCCCAGCAGATCCTCGCCATCGCACCGGATGGCGTCGACTAGTATCTTCACCCCGCAGAGCCGAGGGCGCTGCCGCTGCTGACCCACAGTGGTTCGTCCTTTCGGGAGATCGTCGCCATCGACGACGAGCGAGACCTGGACCCGTCACGCGCTCAAGGACAAGCGCCATCTCCTGGCACTGGGAGTTCATGTTCGCCCGGCCCAGGCACGGCTACGACCTCATCACCCAGCACCGCATCCTCTCCACCGTCGCCGAGCTCATCGACAGTGGAAGAATCCGTGGCACTGCGTCCCAGACGCTCACGCCTCGCAATGCTGCCCAGATACGGGAAGCTCACCGCCTCATCGAGAGCGGGCGCACAGTGGGGAAGATCGTCGTGGCCGACGCCGGCTGAGTCGACCGAATCGGGACCGAAGCGGGACCGAACCGGGCTTCGATCGCCGTACGCGGTGGACTACCCGACGGCGTCGAGGTAGAGCCAGCGGCCGGCGCGGCGGGTGAAGCGGGAGCGCTCGCGCAGGGCGTCGTCCACCACTCCCCCGCGCCCGTCGCCGGTGCGGTAGGTGGCGGTGAACTCCACGATGCCGGCCTCGTCGTCCGCCCCGCCGTCGACGGTCCGTGAATGGTCAGTCCCGTCCACCGGGTCCCGGGGTGGCAGTAGGGCCCCTCCGGGCGGGTGCGCGGGTGCCAGGTGCGGAAGAGGTAGTCCTCGTCGCCGACGACGAAGGCCGTGTAGCGCGAGCGCATGAGGGCCTGGGCCGTGGGCGCCGGGGCACCGTCGTGGAACGGCTCGCAGCACTGGGCGTAGGTTCCTCCGCTGCCGCAGGGGCAGGGGGCGGCGCCGTGCACGCCCGCGGCGCGGATCGGCGAGTCCTGTTGGGCCCTGCGACCCGCTCGCTCCCCCGCCATGCTCAGGCCCCCTGCCAGTAGGCGTGCAGGGCCTGGGCGAGCCAGGGACCGTCCTTGACGCCGCACATCTCGCGGGCCGAGTGCATGCTCAGCAGGGGCACGCCCACGTCGACCGTGGTGATACCGAGGCGGGTGGCGGTGATAGGGCCGATGGTGGACCCGCAGGGCACGGCGTTGTTGGAGACGAACTCCTGGCTGGGCACGCCCGCGGCGGCACAGGCCCGCGCCCAGATCGCGGCTCCCACGGCGTCGGTGGCGTAGCGCTGCTGGGCGTTGATCTTGAGCAGGGGGCCGTGGTTGATGAGCGGCTGGACGACCGGGTCGTGCAGGTGGGCGTAGGCGGGGTGGACGCTGTGCCCGGCGTCGGCGCTCACGCAGGTCGAGCGGGCCAGGAGGGCATCGACGGCGTCGCCCTTGATCCCCAGGGCCGCGGCCAGGCGCCGCAGCAGGGTCTCGAGGAAGGGCCCACCGCCCCGGAGCGGGTGTCCGAGCGATCTCCTCGTGGTCGAAGGCGACCAGGATGACGGGTTCGATGGGTTCGGCCCCGACGACCGCGAGCGTCTCGAGTGCGGCCAGTCCGGCGTGGACGGAGGAGAGGTTGTCCAGGCGGAAGGAGGCCAGGAACTCTCCGTCCCGGCCGAACCGGGCCGGCGCCTGGGTGGGGTAGGTCAGGACGTCGTGGCCGGCGAGCTCGGCCGCATCGATACCGGCGATCTCGCACAGGTGGGCCTCGACCGCGTCGGGGCGGCGTCGGGTCCGGCCAGCGACCACAGGGGCAGCAGGTGGGTCTGGCGGTCCAGGTGGAGGGTGTCGTTGACTGCGCGGTCCAGGTGCGGGGCGATCTGGCAGACACGGGCGATGGGGCCGGTGCGCACGAGGTGGACGGCACCGTCGCGGCTGGTCAGGCGCCCGGCCAGGCCCAGCTCGCGGTCGAGGAAGGAGGCGAGCAGGGGACCGCCGTAGACCTCGGCGTTGATGAGCTGCCACCCGGAGCGGACGACGGCGACCGAGGGCTTGAGCTTGAGGGCCGGGGAGTCGGTGTGGGCTCCGACGATGCGCATGCCCGCCCCCGCGGGGAGTGCCTCGGGCAGCGCCCAGGCGGCGATGGCGCCGTCACGGATGACGTAGCCGCGGCGCGGGAGGCCGCCCTCCCAGGAGACGGTCTCATCGGCGCGGGTGAAGCCGGCCCTCCAGGCGGCGGGCGACCTCGGCGGCGGCGTGGTAGGAGCTGGGCGAGGCGGTGACGAAGTCGATGAGCGAATCGGTGTAGGCGTCGTCGTCGTGCAGGATCGTGCCGGCGCCGGTGGTGGCGGCTGCACGGGCGGGTGTGCTGGCGGCATCAGTCATGGACCCAGTCTTCCACCGGTGCGCCTTATGCCCCGACCGACCTTCCGGCCGGAACCCACCACGAGGTAGGGCAGAATCGGGGCGTGAGCATCTCTCAGCCGGTCATCCCGCCCGCCTCGTCCTCTCCCGTGCGCGCCGTCCTGCTCGATGCCGACGGCGTTCTGCAGCTCATCGGCACCCCGTGGGGCGAGGCGCTGACCCGCGGCGGCGGCCCCGCCTTCGCCCAGGCCATGGTCGATGGTGAGGCCGACGCCCTGGCAGGCCGGGAGACCCTCACCGAGCTGCTGGAGCGGGTGGTGAAGGATCTGGGGCTGGAGCTGCGCGCATCGGACCTGCTGGAGATGTGGCACCGGGCCACACCCGACCCTCTGGCCTGGCAGCTGGTTGGGGACCTGCGCGAGGCCGGTTACACAACGGTCCTGGCCACCAATCAGCAGTGGGAGCGTCGGGCCTGGATGCGCGAGCAGCTGGGCTATGACGGCCTGTGCGACATCGACGGCTACTCCTGCACGCTGGGGTCGGCCAAGCCGGAAGCCGCCTACTTCCACCGGCTGCTGGAGCTCGCAGGGGTGGAGGCGGACCAGGCCCTGTTCGTCGATGACAGCGCCACCAACATCGCCGCGGCCCGCGAGGTGGGCTTGCGCACTATCCACCACCCGGCCGACGCCGGCGGCGAGCTCCTGCGCCGTGAGGTCGCCCAGGCCTCGACGCCGGTCACCTCCCCATCTCAGGAATGAGCCGGCGGGCCACCGTCCCTCCTTTCGGAACTTGCCCAACCGGCGCACGCGGGGAAGACTCCCCCTGACAGGAGCGATCACACGGAAGGACACCTCATGGCAGGAACCGTGACGGACGAGCAGGCCCCCGAGACCACCACCACTGAAGCCGCTGCGTCCACCGTCGAGTCCACCGTCGAGTCCTCCGCCTCCACGGCCCGCCGCGCCCCGGAGGTCTTCCTGCGCCTCATCACCGCGATCCACTCCATCCTGCCGGGCTTCGTGCGCAGCCGGATGCCGGTGACCTTCATCGGCTACGCGATCATCAACGGCTCGGCCTTCTCCTGGACATGACCTGCCTGTGGGTGTTCTACAACCACCTCCACTGGTTCTACCCGGTGGCGGTCACGATCGGCTACGCCATCGCTGCCGTCTACTCCTTCCTGCTCAACCGGTGGCTGAACTTCCAGGCGCACGGGCACGTCGTCAAGCAGGGGGCGGGCTACATGGCCGGAGTCATCAGCCAGTACGTCATCTTCATCCTGGGCCTGTCCTCGCTGCTGCACTGGTTCGGGGTCAACGCCGAGCTGGCGCGCGTCATCTCGGCCTGCTGCGAGGGCATCTACCTCTACGTGTTCATCCGGCTGTGGGTGTTCCGCAGGGGTGCCGGAGCCCGAGCAGACGCACGAGCCCTCGGCCTCCCCGGGCCGACGCCTGAGCACCCCGACCGGTGTCGACGTCGGCGAGGAGCTCGGCACTCACCAGAAGGCGCGAGTCGTCTCGGTGGGGCCCTCGAGCTCGGTGAAGCCGGCATCGGTGACGCTGACGGGCCGCGTGACGGTCTCCCACTGCTCCCGGCTGGGCACGACGACGCGCACCCGGTAGCCGTCGTCGGCCCAGGCCCGCCTCAAGGAGGACGGCATGGCGCTGCTCTCCCAGGCCAGCTGGGCGGCGTGGGCGCACTGGGCGGCCAGCTTGCCCGAGGTCATCTCATGCAGAGGCGTGACCTCGATCGTCACGAGAGCCCCGATGGATGCCGACGCCGCCGTGAGCGCGATCTCCTCGACCGCTCCCGGGTCCTTGGCGATGCGCGCGGTGATCTCGGCGGGCGGTGGGGGCAGCTCGTCACCGGCCGGGAAGTGGGTGCCTCCACCTGGGTCTTGGCCAGGGCTCCGGGCAGGGGGCGCACCGGTCCGGGGACGAAGGCGCGCGCGGCAGCCCGCCCCCAGCCGGCCGGACCGTCCTGGGTGACGGTGACGCCGTCGATGTCCTGGACCTCATCCCAGCGCTTGCCCCGGGCTCGGCGCACGAGCTTGCGGATGCGCCCGTCGCGCCAGTAGTCGACGGCCGGGTTCCACGGTCCGCCGGGGGCGGAGGCGGGCGAGGCCAGGAGGGGAGACGACGGCGCGGGCGGCGGCCTCGGCGACGTCGATCCGCCGGGGCGGGTGGACCTTGTCGTAGCGCACGGCGATCTGCATGCCCCAGGGCACGGTGTGGTCGGGTTCCGGACAGGGGAGGCAGAGGCGATGACGGTAAGAACGGCGATGCAGGAGCGCGGCACGGGCAGGAGCCTACGGGGTCGTGATCGACCGCGTCAGGCCCCGTCCGTGCTCCGCCTCGTGGGGACCGTCGGAGCCATGGGAGGGTCCGGAGGAAAGACCGACCCTTACTATTCCCCACCACATGGCGGATAAGCGACGTGCGAAGATCCTCCTGCGGCAGGAGAGGATTCTCGCGGCGAGTCGTTTAAGTTGCCACTATGCAACCACCTGTTCCGTCCGCTGTCCCCGGTTCTCCTGGCCCGGCACCGTCGGCCGTGCCGCCATCTCGCCCACGGACGTTCAACGGCGCAACCGTTCATGGCATCCTCGGAACCCGCTGGCTGCGCCACCCCGCGGAGATCCCGCTGCTCATCGCCGCCGTCATCACCACGATCCTGGGGTACATCGGCTGGGTCGGTGTCATCATCTGGCTGGCCTCCGTGCCCAAGCCGACCGGCGTGGGCGCCACGATCCGCAAACAGCTCATGGAGGGCGGGACCCTGTCACAGGTGATCCTGATCATCCCCCTCCTCCCTCTCCTGGTGTGGATCATCCGCGCCATCATGTACGCCCAGCTGCGGGCGAGCTCGGTGCAGATGTCTCCCACCCAGTTCCCGGAGGGGTACCGGATGGTCGTCGAGGGCCGCCCAGGAGTTCGGGCTGCGCCGAGTCCCGGACGCCTACGTGGTGCTGGGCAACGGTCAGATCAACGCCTTCGCCTCCGGCCACGGCTTCCGACGCTTCGTGGCCGTCTACTCCGACCTGTTCGAGATCGGCGGGCAGGCCCGCGACCCCGAGGCGCTGCGCTTCATCATCGGCCACGAGGTCGGTCACCTCGCGGCCGGTCACGTCTCCTACATCCGTCTCATCTTCTCCCGGCTGGTCGCCTACGTCCCCCTCCTGGGGCAGGCGTTCTCGCGGGCCCAGGAGTACACGGCGGACAACCACGGCTACGCATACGCCCCTGAGGGCGTCCCCGGAGCCATGGGAGTCCTCTCCGGCGGCAAGTACCTGGGGGCCGAGGTCAACACCCACGCCCTGGCTGATCGCGCCACCCGCGAGAAGGGTTTCTGGCTCCACCTGAGCAACTGGCTCTCCAGTCACCCGATCAACACGTGGCGCGCTCACGCCCTGCGCGACCGCAGCCGGCCGGGACGGCTCATGTTCCGCCCGCCGGAGTCGACCGCCTGGTTCCCGCCGTCGGCTCCCAGCGGCAGCGGGTGGTCCGACTCCTGGCCGACGCCGGAGCAGATGCGCTCCGTGCTGGACTCCACCTCCTCGAGCGTGCCCGGCGAGGAGCAGTTCGGTCGCTACCCGGGTGTGAGCTACGAGATCCCTCGCAATGAGCTGCGCTGGGCCTCCCCCGTTCCCGTTCCGGCAGGGACTGAGACTCTTGGGCAGGCCACCTTCGGGGCGGGCCCCAGCACGACCGGCTCGCCCGGGCAGCACCAGCCCGGACCTTACGGTTACTCCCCATCAGTCGAGCCGCAGGGCGAGCCCACGGGAGATTCCGACACGGTCGCCCTCCAACGCCCCTGCTCCGCAGTGGCGAGATGACAGGGCCCGGCCAGGGGTGAGACCCCGCTGGGGTCGAGGCGACCCCAGGATCACGACGGCGCCGGTTGGCGAACAGCTGCGTTCAGCAACCGGCGCCGGACAGGTTCAGCGCGGGGCAAAGGCGCTGGCCGCCGCCATGAAGGAATCCAGGGAGTCCCGTAGGTCCGCGGAGTTGTCGGCGACATGAATGGCCTGGCAACGGACGGCAAGATCATCGAGCTCGGCCAGGCGACGTCTCACAGACTCGACCACGCCGGAGGCAGCACCGGAGAGCTCTGCGGCGGTGGCGGGCAGCGCCGGGTCGCTCGACGCGGGAGGACCGGTCCACAGTATGAGGAGCTGGTTCGGAATCGTCATCATGCGGCTGGCCTCGCCGATGTAGGCGACCGCCTGGGCCGCGAGCGTGCTGTGGGCCTGAGCCTGACGCTCCATCTCGGCGATGCCGTCACGGAGCGACTCGATGAGGTCCGGGATGGCCTCCGCCGAGTACTGCGGGTCTCCGACACCGTCGATGAGCTCAACGGTGAACAGCGAGGTGATGGTGGCATGCAGACGGGCCAGGGCGATGCGGAAGCGGGTCCGGGCGCCATTGGAGTCGAGCTGGGCCAGGGTGTCGACGAGCCGTGCCACGAGGGGGCTGACCAGGCTCTGCATCTGGGCTCCACAGGTCCAGCAGATCCGCCAGGGGCTTGACCCGAGGGTCGGAGCGGTCCAGGGCGGCGATGCGCTCGGCGCTCAGACGAGGGTCCTCCAGGGTTCGGGTCAGGCCCCTTCCCCGCAGCCTTGAGGGAGGCGGAGAGCTCGGCGAGCTGCTGCTGACCGGACATCCACGAGTCGAGCCCGGCGGCGACGGTCGTCACCGCCTCGAGCATGACGTGCAGGTCCCCGGTGGCGCCGGGACGCTCCGGTATCCCATCGGAGAGCTCCTCACGACGCGCCACCTCCGCCGGCAGGGCTGCATTCTGGAACTCCTCGTAGGGAGGACAGGCCCGCCCCGGCCAGCAGCTCGGCGATGCGGCCGAGGCCCTCCTCCGCCGCCGCCCGGCGGTTGGCCCCGGCATCGATGGCCTGGTCCTCGGTGGCGCGAGCGTCGCGGTAGATGGCGCAGGCGGTGTCGAACAGGTCGGAGCACACCGGCCGGGTGCGCACGGAGGTAGCCGCCGTCGGACAGCGGCGTGACGGTGGCGAAGACGTCGTACTCACTGCCGTCGGCGGCGAGGTTGCGCACGTAGGCGGCGAAGGGGCTGCCGGCCTTGAGGGTGTCCCACATGGCCTTGAAGGCGCCGCCGGGCATCTCCGGGTGACGGATGATGTTGTGCGGGGCGCCGGAGAGCTCGTCACGCCGGTAGCGAGAGCTCGATGAAACGATAGATGTTCGAGTGGCGGATGACGCCACGCGCGTCTGTGGTGGAGAAGAAGAGCTGGTCAACCCCACCTCGTGGACGGCTCCGGTGACCTGCGGCATAGGCAACTACTCCTTGGAGAAATCGAGGGACGGCGTCATCCAGCATCCGGAGCCGGAAGACACCACCTTCCACCCATTGATTGACGGTTGACGGGTGAACGATACACCGCATTTCCGGAACGAGACCTGAGAGGATTCAAAGCAGAGGACCCGCCTATGCATTTAAAATACATAGAGATTAACGTCATTAACCCCCTCGGAAAAGCAAAGTACCCACCCAAAAGGAAACGGAAGAAACCTCCCGAACGAGTTTCCAGGCGACTCTCAGGTACGTTGAAGCACTCCCCAGGAGCAGTGGGTTACATAGATCCTGCCGCTGGACGGAACCGGTCGCGAGGGTTGGGGAGCCCAATGACCGATCGGCTTTCGAGGTCGCCCGGGTTGATAGGGAGCCCGACGTAAACCGCTCCGGCGAAGGAGGGTGAGTCCCCTCTGGAATATGGGATCCAGAGGCGATGCCACCCTCAACGACAGGGGCCTGTGGGGCTCGGACTTCTCCGAGCCCCACAGGCCACGTCGTTTTTCGACATCATTGTGTCGGTTTCTTCTCCACACTCCCGTCTATCGAATAAGGCGGGGAAGCAGACGGACACCGATCGCCATGACGACGAGCTCCACAAGGGTCTGAGCCACCACCGCAATCGGCGCCATCCCCATAGAATCGGGCAGTGCCAGAGCCAACGGCAGAACCACCAGCGAGTTACGGGTGGTCCCGGAGAAGGCGAGAGCCAGGCGCTCCTGACGTCCCTGGTGAGCCATGCGCCCGACGACGTCTCCCACAGCCGGCATAACGAGAGCGAAAGTCACGAAGAGGGGAACAACCCGGGCGACGACGTCGGGCCGGGAGGCGACATGGGGAACCTGGGATGCGACGACGAGCGCCAGGGTCGCCATCATGAGCGGAAACATGAGCGCCGTCGTCGCTGAAGCGAGCCGGGTGGCGGGCCGGAACCGGGATGAAGCGCGCCGCGTGAGGATCGATAGTCCCATGGGCAGCGCGATCATGAGGACGAAGGCCTGCGCGAAGGGTTGCCAGCCGATACCACCGCCCTGAGCCCCAGGTGAGCCGGCGGCGAAGGCCAGCCACAGCGGCAGAACGAGGGCCTGGATGAGCATGAGAGCCGGAGAGGCCGCCAGGATACGCGACCACGCGCCGCCGGCCAGACGGGTGAAGACCATGACGTAGTCGACGCAGGGCGCCAGGAGCACCAGGAGGGTGCCGACCAGGAGCCCCGGCTCATCGGCCACCAGTCGGGACAGAGGCAGAGCCACTGCCGGCACCACCAGGAAGTTGACCATCATAAGCGCCGTCATGAACCGGGCGTCGGCGAATACGGCCCGCAGGCGATGGAAGGGAACACCGAGAAAGGTCGCGTACAGCAGCATGACCAGCACCGGGGCGATAGCTACCTCAAGAAGGCTGCGGGCTGCAGGAGCGGCCAAGCCCAGGACGGCGCCGGCCACGAGCGCACCCAGGTACAGGACCACCTGGTGGTGCTCCATCCACGCGACCACCGGGGCCTCCTCGCCTGCGTCCTCCATGCCGGAACCGTATCGCGACCGGACGGGGCAGTGACCGCTGCCGGGCGTCTACGCCTCCAGGGAGTAGCCCGTCACCGGCCCGGCTGTGTTGGGCCGCCAGCCCAGCGCCGGGGCGACGTGCTCGGCGAAGGCCTGGAGGATGTGGAGGTTGAAGTCAACGCCGAGCTGGCTGGGGATGGTGAGCATGACGGTGTCGGCGGCGTGGAGCGCCTCATCCTGGGTCAGCTGCTCAATGAGGACATCGGGCTCAGCGGCATAGGTGCGCCCGAAGGTCGACTGCAGGCCGTCGATGATGCCGATCTGGTCGCGGGAGTCCTCGCCGCGCAGGGCGAAGAACTTGCGGTCGATGTCGGAGACGATCGGGAAGATGGAGCGCGAGACGCTCACGCGCGGGGTCCAGTCGTGGCCGGCTTCCTTCCACGCCTCGCGGTAGCGACGGATCTGCTCGGCCTGAAGGTGGGAGAAGCCCTCACCGGTGGCCTCGGTCAGCAGGGTCGAGCTCATGAGGTTGAGGCCCTGGCGGGCGGTCCACTCGGCGGTCTCCCGAGAGCCCGCGCCCCACCAGAGGCGGCGGTCCACGCCGGGGGCGTGCGGCTCGATGCGCAGACGGGAGCTCACGCCGGGGGTCATGCCGCTGCTGGTGTCGAGGTCCGCCTGCGGACGCCCCGGACGGCATCGAGGAACTGCGCGGTGTGGGCGTGAGCGACGTCGGCTCGCGCGGGTCGGCGCCGCCGGCGTATCCGAAGGTCTCCCAGCCGCGCAGAGCCTGCTCCGGCGAGCCGCGGGAGATGCCGATGGCGATGCGCTGGTCGGTGAGCAGGTCGAGAGCGGCGACCTCCTCGGCCAGGTAGAGCGGGTTC
>BNJV01001628.1_pt1 | contig 29072 bp, 42 predicted proteins | sample 8540591 | NCBI WGS metagenome assembly BNJV01 (sample SAMD00202457, study PRJDB9452) | human saliva metagenome | host: Homo sapiens | reverse complement strand
TGGAAGTGTGATTGGATAAGATCTATAGATAAAAAAACAGTTTTCTATTTTTAACATAGAAAAAAACTGTTTTTTTACTAAAACAAATAATATTTTGGAGATTGGGAATGAAGAAAAATGCTATTCTTTATATAGGAGTTGTTTTTAATACTTGCTATTTTTTTCTTTTTGCTTTCTATATTTATAAATCGTAAAGAAAGTAAACCTCAAGAAGTACAATCAACTACTACTGACGTCATAAAATCAGATTTTGAGGATATTTCAGGTGATTATATTTCTTCTACAGGTGAGAAAGCTACTGTTGCTAAGAATAATCAAAATTGGAGAATTTCATATAATACAGACGAAGGTAATGTATTTGGAGACTTTTTCTACGGATTGGAAGGAAGATGGCAACAATAGTTCTTCTGTTACAGAATTTAATAAGTCAGACGGAAATAAGGATTTTTAAAAATCTCTATTTTAATTAATAATAATGTAGATGATTCATCTAAAATTTTAAAGGTAATCACCTTATCTGATGGAAATAAAAATCATGAGATGGTGTTTGCTAGTAGTAGTGATTATTTTAAAAAAATAGTAAGGATAATATTTTTGAAGGAGATTTAAGCGCTTTTGAAGGGACATATTCTAATGACTATTTAGAAAAAGCAATTGCAGAATCAAATTTTTACTTTGTATGGGTATAAGAGAGAAGATTACTATGAAGGCATAACTTCTGTTTTTCCAAGATTATCTTATCAAGATGGATATTGGATGTTTTTGGAGTGGTTCTATGCATGCTCAATTTAAGTTGGATAAAAAGTAAAAAAACCGAAAAAAATTAATGATTATTATGAAGTGTATTTTGTAGGGATAATAGAAATGCAATTATTGGGCAAGAATTAGTGTTAACATTTATCCCTGCTAATGAAACTGGACCAGATAATAACAAAAACTCAAGAGAACAGAATTCTCTATGGGAAAAGTTATCTTAGACCATATAGAGTGGATTGGTGGAAACTTTATCAACATAAGTCACTTTCAGAAGTCGATTTAGATATTGAAGCGATTGAAAATGGTGATATTTCAACCCTTGTTGGAACATGGAGGAATGGTCGTGGAAATGAATTGATAATTAATTCTGATGGAACAACTGGGGATGGAAATAGGATTAAAGTAATAAAAAGATTCATCTAAGAAGAGTGGTGTTCCGTCTGTTAGTTTACAAAGTGGTCATACGAGTGCTGCTATAGGATTGTTTAGAATAGGTTTTAAAAACCCAATGGGTGACCAATCAGATAGCTCACGGCCACGACTAATTATTACTCAAACAGCTGGGAATTATAAAGCTGAATCTTATTATTACAGAGTAGAGGCAAGTGATTCTCAATAGTAGTTAAAATGTTCAGCATTATGAAGAAAAACGGAGGAAGTTGCCATGAAATACATTCCATTTGGTCAAGAGAAAAGAGAATTGTCCGAAATCGTCCTAGGCATGATGCGAATCAGTGATAAATCGGTCAAAGAAGTTGAGGAGCTGGTTGAAACAGCCCTATCTGTAGGAATCAATGCCTTTGACTTGGCAGATATCTACGGTGGTGGTCGTTGCGAAGAATTACTGGGTCAAGTGTTAAACAATCGTCCTGACCTGCGAGAGAAGATGTGGATCCAGTCCAAGTGTGGCATTCGCATAGAAGAATTTACCTATTTTGATTTTTCAAAAGATTATGTTTTAGAATCAGTAGACGGGATTCTAAAAAGATTGCAGGTTGATTATCTAGATAGCTTGCTTCTCCATCGCCCAGATGCCTTGATGGAAGCTGATCAAGTGGCTCAAGCCTTTGAAATTCTACACAAATCAGGTAAAGTTCGAGACTTCGGTGTCTCCAATCAAAATCCTATGATGATGAAATTACTGAAGAAAGAGGTCAAACAACCTTTATCTATCAATCAATTACAACTAAGCGCAGCTTTCACGCCAGGATTTGAATCAGGTTTCCATGTCAATATGGAAGGTGACAAGGCAGCTTTGCGTGATGGTAGCGTCTTTGAATACTGCAAATTAAACGACATGGTTATTCAGGCCTGGTCAGTCTTGCAGTTCGGATATTTCAAAGGGAATTTTGTCGGCAATGAGAAGTTCCAACAACTAAACCAAGTCTTAAATCGCCTAGCCTTAAAATACGGTGTGAGCCCAACAGCTATTGCTATCGCTTGGGTCTTACGCTATCCAGCCAAGATGCAAGCGGTGGTAGGAACAACCAATCCTAAGCATTTAATAGAGGCAAGCCAAGCAAGTGATGTCAACCTGACTCGAAAAGAATGGTATGAGATTTACCTCGCTGCAGGGAATGATTTGCCTTAGGAAAAAAATGCATTTTAAGAAATCACAGTCAAAAAACCGTTGGAAAACGGTTTTTTGTTATAATGAAATTAAGATTTATAGATAACAAAGGAGAGAAACATGACATTTGAAGAAATTTTACCTGGACTAAAGTCTAAGAAGAAATATGTGCGTACTGGATGGGGTGGAGCTGAAAAATTATGTGCAGCTTTTTGATACCATCGAGCAAAATGGTGTCGCTCTTGAAGTGACACCCTATTTCCTCATCAACGTAACTGGTGAAGGGGAAGGATTTTCCATGTGGAGTCCAACTCCTTGTGATGTCTTAGCGACAGACTGGGTGGAAGTCCATGACTAAACGTGTATTGATTACAGGTGTTAGCTCAGGGATTGGTCTGGTTCAAGCTCGACTCTTTTTAGAAAAAGGTTATCAGGTTTTTGGAGTGGATCAGGGTGAAAATCCTGATTTACAGGGTGACTTTCACTTTTTACAACGTGATTTAACGCTTGACTTGGAACCCATTTTTGATTGGTGTCCTCAGGTGGATGTTCTCTGCAATACAGCTGGAGTTTTGGATGACTACAAGCCCTTACTAGAACAAACAGCCCAAGAAATCCAAGAGATTTTTGAAATCAATTACGTAACTCCAGTGGAGTTAACCCGCCATTATTTGATGAACATGTTGGAAAATAAGCGAGGAATCATCATCAATATGTGTTCCATTGCTTCAAGTCTAGCAGGTGGAGGTGGTCACGCCTATACCTCTTCTAAACATGCCTTGGCAGGCTTTACCAAGCAGTTGGCTTTAGACTATGCTGAAGCTGGGATTCAGGTCTTTGGCATTGCTCCTGGTGCAGTTAAGACAGGTATGACCGCAGCTGACTTTGAACCAGGTGGTCTGGCAGACTGGGTAGCCAGTGAAACACCTATCAAACGCTGGATTGAGCCAAGTGAAATAGCTGAAGCCAGCCTCTTTTTAGCAAGCGGAAAGGCAAGCGCCATGCAAGGACAAATCTTGACTATTGATGGTGGTTGGTCTTTGAAGTAGGAGAATCTGATGAAAATCAAAAAACACTTTGGAGTATACGGAGTCTGTCTTCAAGAGGGAAAACTGCTCTGTATTGAAAAAACAAGAGGCCCCTATCAGCATCGTTTTGACCTACCAGGTGGTAGCCAAGAACCAGGTGAGGGGCTGACAGATACCCTCAAGAGAGAAGTTCTGGAAGAGACGGGTTATATGCTTAGCCAGTATTCAAATCCTAGGATTTATGACGTGATGGTTCAAGAAGAGGGGCAAGACTTCGCAGTACATCATATCATGGCATTTTATGACATCGTACTTGAATTCGAATGCCCTCAACAATCACTTCCACAAGAGGTTCTTGATGGAAGCAATGATGCAGCCAATGCCATTTGGATTTCTCTTGAGCAGTTGACCGAAGAAAATGCCTCCCCTTTAATATTAAAAGTGAAGGCAGAGTTACGAGGATTTCCAGAATTAGAACTGACAAGCTATAAGAATTGGAAGGTAAAACATGCAAAATCAACTGGCTCTTAGTGGCGAAAAGAATTGATGAAAAAGTTTACCCACAACTATTTCATCATGTTGGTATGATTCGTGGCGAATATTTGGTGAGGGAAATCAGTCAAAATATACTGCTAAAAAGTTGTCAGCAATTTGTGAAAGATTATCTAGACACTATTTGTCATTTGTACTCAGATGAAGAAGTCTGGTATCGCTTTTCAGAGTTAACAAATGCAGAATCAAATATTCTAGACGGGACTAAAGAGTATTTTGACGAACGCCACCCCTTATTTGGATACAGAGGTATCAGGCGTTTGTTGGCGTGTCCAGATGAATTTCAGGCTGAGACAAATGTTGTTACGGAAGTTTTTCAAACCAATCCCAATCTGTCTGTTATTTTTCCTTTTGTCAATGATGCTGAACAGTTAAAACAAGCTATTAGAGTATTGCGTCAGTATGGTTTTACCGGGAAAGTCGGCACGATGATTGAATTACCGTCAGCTTATTTTGACTTGGACAGGATACTGGAAACTGGTATTTCAAAGATTGTAGTGGGAATGAATGATTTGACTTCTTTTGTTTTTGCGACTGTGAGAAATAGTCAATGGCATGATATGGAAAGTCCAATTATGTTAGATATGTTGAGACAGATGCAGGATAAAGCAAGGAAGAACAAGATTGATTTTGCTGTAGCAGGCTATCTGAATACTTCTTTCATACAAAAAATGAATCAGATGGGTATCGAATGTATTCCCCATTATAGCTCTATTCCAGAGATTTTTGATTTAGAAATTGACCATCCAGACCATCTTAAACATATAAAAGAAGAAAGTAAAAAATTACAAAGGAGAACCCATGACACCTCAAGAAATGTGGAATGCCTACAAGCAAATCAACCCCTCTATCGGTGATGATATAGATGCCTGGGCATTTGGAGTGGAACCAGACCTTTTAGCGGATCTGGTCTTTAAAGGCGAAAAAACAGCAACCGCCTCAGCCTACGCCCTCTACGAATTAGAGGACGAACCTCTTCCACAAGAAGGGACTTTCGATGTCATTTTAGATAGCCAAGATCAGGCTATCTGCATCGTTGAAGTTACCAAGGTTTCTGTTCAGCCCTTCCATCAAGTGTCTGCTGACCATGCCTTCAAGGAAGGTGAAGGGGACAAATCCTTAGCCTATTGGCGTCAGGTTCATGAGGAGTTTTTTTCACGGAGTGGCTGGAGGAAGCAGGTCTGACGTTTACACCTGACAGCAAGGTTGTTTTTAGAAGAATTTCGCAAGGTCTATCCTCTCTAGACTACTAGAAGGAAGAAAGTTTTGGAAATCACTGTCCAAATCTTTTTTCTGACTTAAAATATGATAAAAATAGGTATGTTTGAACTAGAGCATATGCTCAGAAATTTAGAATAGGAGAATATGATGCAAGCAGTAGAACATTATATCGAAAAATTTGTTCCTGAACATTATGATTTATTTTTAGACTTGAGTCGTGAGACCAAGACGTTTTCAGGAAAAGTAACCATTACTGGTCAAGCCCAAAGTGACCGTATTTCCCTTCACCAAAAAGACTTGGAAATTGCTTCTGTTGAGGTAGCAGGCCAAGCTCGTCCATTTACAGTTGATAATGAAAACGAAGCCCTTCATATCGAACTTGAAGAAGCTGGTTCAGTCGAATTGGTTCTTGCTTTTTCAGGTAAAATCACAGACAACATGACGGGGATTTACCCTTCTTACTACACAGTTGTTGGTGTTAAGAAGGAAGTCTTGTCTACTCAGTTTGAGAGCCACTTTGCCCGTGAAGCCTTCCCATGAGTGGATGAGCCAGAAGCTAAAGCAACCTTTGACCTAGCACTTCGTTTTGACCAAGCAGAAGGCGAACTTGCCTTGTCAAACATGCCCGAAATCGATGTTGAAAACCGCAAAGAAACTGGCATCTGGAAGTTTGAAACTACACCTCGTATGTCTTCTTACTTGCTAGCTTTCGTAGCTGGTGATTTGCAAGGGGTAACTGCTAAAACTAAAAATGGTACCTTGGTAGGTGTTTATTCAACCAAGGCCCATCCACTTTCAAACCTTGATTTCTCACTAGACATCGCTGTTCGTTCTATCGAATTTTACGAAGACTACTACGGAGTCAAGTATCCAATCCCTCAATCTCTTCACATCGCCCTACCTGACTTCTCAGCAGGTGCTATGGAAAACTGGGGTCTGGTAACTTATCGTGAAGTTTACTTGGTTGTGGATGAGAATTCTACCTTTGCCAGCCGTCAACAAGTAGCTCTCGTCATTGCCCACGAGCTTGCTCACCAATGGTTCGGTAACCTTGTGACTATGAAGTGGTGGGATGACCTTTGGCTCAACGAAAGCTTCGCCAACATGATGGAATACGTCTGTGTAGATGCGATTGAGCCAAGCTGGAATATTTTTGAAGACTTCCAAACTGGTGGAGTGCCAGCGGCTCTTAAACGTGATGCAACTGATGGTGTTCAGTCTGTCCACGTTGAAGTTAAACATCCAGATGAAATCAATACACTCTTTGACTCTGCTATCGTTTATGCTAAAGGAAGCCGTCTCATGCACATGCTTCGTCGTTGGCTAGGAGATGCTGATTTTGCTAAAGGCTTGCACGCTTACTTTGAAAAACACCAATACGGAAACACTATTGGTCGTGACCTTTGGAATGCCCTTGGTCAAGCATCAGGCCGTGATGTAGCAGCCTTTATGGATTCTTGGTTGGAACAACCTGGTTATCCAGTTTTGACTGCTACAGTTGAAAATGATGTTTTGAAAATCTCACAAAAACAATTCTTCATCGGTGAGCATGAGGACAAGAACCGTCTTTGGGTAGTACCCCTTAACAGTAACTGGAAAGGTTTGCCAGATACACTTGAAACTGAAAGCATCGAAATTCCAGGTTATGCAGCCCTTCTTGCTGAAAACAAAACTGCTCTTCGTCTCAACACTGAAAATACTGCCCACTACATTACTGACTATCAAGGTGAATTACTGGATGCTATCCTTTCAGAATTAGTTGAACTTGATAACACAAGTAAGCTTCAAATCGTCCAAGAACGTCGTTTGCTTGCTGAATCAGGACATGTATCATATGCAGACTTGTTGCCAGTCCTTGATAAACTTGCCAAGGAAGAGTCTTACCTAGTTGTTGCAGCAGTTTCTCAAGTTATTTCAGCTCTTGAACGCTTTATCGATGAAGGAACAGAAGCTGAGAAAGCCTTTAACAAGCTGGTTGCTAAATTGGCTCGTCACAACTATGACCGTCTTGGTTTCGAAGCTAAAGATGGAGAATCAGACGAGGATGAATTGGTTCGTCAATTAACCATTTCTATGATGATTCGTTCAAATGATGAAGAAGCTAGTCAAGTAGCAAGTCAAATCTTTGCAGCTCATAAAGAAAATCTTGCAGGACTTCCAGCGGCTATTCGCTCTCAAGTCCTCATCAATGAGATCAAACATCATGAGACTAAGGAGTTGGTAGCGACTTATCTGGACTTATACACTCATGCAACAGATGCAGTTTTCAAACGTCAATTAGCAGCTGCACTTGCATACAGTACAGATGCAGAAAAATATCCAAACCCTTCTTGCAACTTGGAAGGACAAATTTGTCGTCAAGCCACAAGACCTCTCTTCATGGTACCTCCAATTCCTTGGACACCAAGCTACCCAAGAAACTGTTTGGGTTTGGGCGCGTGAAAACTGGGATTGGATTAAGGCAGCCCTTGGTGGAGATATGAGCTTTGATAGCTTTGTCATCTTCCCATCACACATCTTTAAAAACAGAACAACGTTTGGCAGAGTACAAGGCCTTCTTTGAACCACAACTTTCTGACCTAGCTCTTAGCCGTAATATCAGCATGGGTATCAAAGATATCGCAGCTCGCGTTGAATTGATTAAACGTGAGAAAGCAGCAGTTGAAGCAGTTGTTTCACAATATAGCAAGGCTTAAAATATTTAATTTTAAATAAATTATAAAAACTCAACTTTCTCTTAGAAAAAAACAAGGAAAGTTGAGTTTTTTTAAGATAATTTTGCTATAATGGATATAATAAGGAGGAATTTTTGATGATCAAAATTCTATTAGTGGAAGATGACCTAGGCCTGTCAAATTCAGTCTTTGATTTTTGGATGATTTTGCAGATGTCATGCAGGTATTTGATGGTGAAGAAGGTCTCTATGAGGCTGAAAGTGGCGTCTATGACCTGATTCTATTGGACTTGATGTTACCAGAGAAAAATGGTTTCCAAGTCTTAAAAGAACTACGTGAAAAAGGTATTTCAACTCCAGTTCTTATCATGACAGCCAAGGAAAGTTTGGATGATAAGGGACACGGCTTTGAACTTGGGGCAGATGATTATCTGACCAAACCTTTCTACTTAGAAGAACTCAAAATGCGTATTCAGGCCCTTCTCAAACGTTCTGGGAAATTTAACGAAAATACCTTAACGTACGGTGATTTGACAGTCAATCTGTCTACCAATGAAGTTAAGGTACATGATGCTGTTGTGGAGTTGCTTGGTAAAGAATTTGAACTCTTGGTTTATTTCCTCCAAAACCAAAATGTCATCTTACCTAAAACTCAAATCTTTGATCGATTATGGGGATTCGACAGTGATACCACTATCTCTGTCGTAGAGGTTTACGTATCAAAAGTTCGTAAGAAATTAAAAGGATCAGTCTTTGCTGAAAACCTCCAAACCTTGCGTAGTGTTGGGTATATTTTAAAACATGTTTAATAAACTAAAAAAGAATTGGTATGCAGAAGATTTCAGCTACTTTATCCGTAATTTTGGAGTATTCACGCTGATTTTCTCTGCTATGACCTTGATTATCTTGCAAGTTATGCACTCAAGTCTCTACACATCAGTGGATGAGAAACTGCTATCTCTTAGCAACAATCCTCAGGACATCATTCAATTGGCGGTCAATCGTGCAACTGAAGATGTTAAGGATTTAGATAGTGGCAGTGTCGCTTCAGCATCTGATAAAAAACCAAATGTGAGTTCCAATACTGAAGTGATTTTGCTAGATTCGAATCTCAATCAATTAGTGACTGGCAATCGCTTTTTAGGATTAGACAGAATAACTTTCAATAAAAAGGATTTAAACCATATCCGACAACTTCATGTTGTCAATAGTTATGGTCAGGATGAGATTTATCGCGTTGTACTGACAGAAATAAAAATTGATTCGGTTTCGACCAATATTAAGTATGCTGCTGTCTTGATTAACACGAGCCAACTAGAGCAGATTAGTCAAAATCACGAGCAGTTAATTGTGGTGGTAATGGCAAGTTTTTGGATTCTATCCATCATAGCCAGTCTCTATCTTGCTCGTGTCAGTGTTAAACCCTTGCTTGAAAGTATGCAAAAGCAGAAGAGCTTTGTGGAAATGCCAGTCATGAATTACGGACTCCGTTGGCAGTTCTTCAGAACCGTCTGGAAACTCTTTTTAGAAAACCAGAGGCGACTATTATGGAGTCAAGTGAGAGCATCGCTTCTAGTTTGGAAGAAGTTCGAAATATGAAGTTTCTAACGACTAACCTTCTCAATCTGGCACGTAGGGATGATGGAATCAAGCCTGAGTTTGGAGAGGTAAAGCCAGACTTCTTTAATACAACCTTTACTAACTATGAGATGATTGCGTCCGAGAATAATCGTGTTTTTCGTTTTCAAAATCGTGTTCATCGCACCATTATCACAGATAAACTCCTCCTCAAGCAATTGATGACGATTCTGTTTGACAATGCGGTCAAGTATACAGAAGAAGAAGGAGATATTTATTTTGAGATTTCAACGACAGAACGAAGCCTCTATCTAACGGTAGCTGATAATGGAATCGGTATTTCTGCAGCCGATAAAAAGAAAATTTTTGATCGTTTTTATCGCGTGGATAAGGCACGTACACGGCAAAAGGGTGGTTTCGGTTTAGGCTTGTCTTTAGCTAAGCAGATCGTCGATGCCTTAAAGGGCTCTATCAGTGTGAAAGATAACAAACCTAACGGAACAATTTTTGAAGTCAAGATAGCTATTCAGACTCCATCAAGACGAAAGAATAAATAAAAAAACCTTCGATTTATCGAAGGTTTTTATTTGAATTTTTTCTTGATAAAGGTGCGCTGAAATTGTAAAGCTACAAGACTGAGGCCGATAGCCAAAGCAAATGATAAAAACAGTGTTCAATTTAAGCGATAAGAACAAAAAAACTAAAGATAGCTAAAAAGACACAGAAGCAAGCAATGTTTACAAAAAAATAGGACTTCCTTTACACTAGCGACAGAAGTATTCTCTGGAACATAATCTTGATACTGAGCAGTTTTTTTACTTTCTTGTTTGAACTCATACGGGTGTAGTTTTCTTGCGGGCATATTTCTCTCCTTAACAGTACATTACTATTTTTATCATTTTTTTAAAGAGAGATTATTACAGAATGGTTACAAATTGCATAAAAATCTGTTATCAAGGCCAATTTCAGTTTTTCTTGACATGCTGATGGGGAAAATGATAGGATGAGTAAAACCGTTTAAACTTTATTATTTTTCTCTTATTTCAATGAGGGGAAATTTGATGGTTGAAACGAATAAAAATCATACACTGATGCAAATAAATTCAATTTTTGAAGTAAGGACAGGATTCTTTTAAATTGATTCTAGTTGTTCATGACGAGATAGTTTTCTATCTTTAGTGCTATGGTAAAGAGGAGATTTGTTCCTTCAACAACAGAATACTTAAAAGGAGATTGGCATGTATCTTGCTTTCAAAGAAATGTTACAGAATAAACTGCGTTACAGTTTAATTCTAACAACCATTTTTTTCTCATTGCTTTTTATGGTCTTTTTATGACCAGTTTGGCTCTCGGGCTTGTTCGAAATAACAGGGCTGCTATTGATAATTGGCAAGCAACAGGAGTTGTGCTATCCGATTATGCAAATGATAATTTAACTGCATCCTTTATACCAGAAAAAGACTACAAGGATAAGGTATCTGAGAACGCTGTTCCCCTGAGCTATATGTTTGCGGTGACAAACCTTGTTGATAGTAGTGACAAGATGAATGTCTCCATTTTTGGTCAAGAGTGGGACAGTTTTATCTCGCCAACCTTGATTGAAGGCCGTTACCCAGAAAACGACCAAGAAGTGGTAGTGGATCAGTCTTTTGAAAATTACGGCATCAAACTCGGGGACGCTATTCAACTCAACGGAAGTGAGACAAGTTTTAAGATTGTAGGTTTGACCAGAGAAAATAAATTTTTCACGGAACCTGTTGTCTTTACAAGTTTAACAACGTATTGGGATTTACAAGGAACAACAAAAGGAAATCGTTCGATCTCTGCATTGCTATTGCAAAATGATGTAGAAGTGACTGGCGATGGTTTGAAGCAGATTTCTATTCAAAAAATGATTTCAAAAATTCCTGGCTATACTCCTCAGGTCAATGTATTCTCAGGAATGATTCTAGCTATGATTGTCATTACAGGTCTGATTGTAGGCATTTTTATCTACATCATTACTATTCAAAAATTAGGCCTCTATGGAATTATGCGAGCGCAAGGGATTCAGATAAAATCCATCGTATGGTCCCTTTTCTGTCAAATCTTTCTTTTATCTGGTTTGGGTATAGGATTGGCTTTATTAGCCATTTGGGCTGTCATTTTAGTCTTACCTGCAACCTTCTTTTTCTACCCTAGTTGGTTGGCATACTTTGTGTTAAGCCTGGTCATTTGCTTAATGGCACTACTAGGTGGCGTCATTTCGCTTCCGCGTCTACTTAAAGTAGATCCAATTACAGCGATTGCAGAATGATAAGGAGAATGATATGATGACATTAATTGAGATGATTCAAGTGACAAAAACTTATGGCGAAGGCAATACGAAAGTTACAGCTCTCCATGAGACCAATTTTCAGCTAAATGCTGGTGAGTTTGTAGCGATTGTGGGGCCTTCTGGATCAGGTAAAACAACCTTTTTAACGACTCTAGGCCAACTTCAAGAAGCTTCAAGTGGAAAGATTCTAGTAAAGGGAAAAAGAGACTGGGCATTTATCTGAAAAAAGAAAAAAACGGATTTACGCTTCAGTGAATTTGGTTTTATCCTCCAGGCTTCAAATTTGATTCCATTTTTTTAACGGTTAAGGAGCAATTAGATTTAATTGATCGTTTGGATAAAAAAAGAAATCTATAAAAAAAGTAACCGACAAGAGTTGTTCAGTTTGTTGGACTTGGAAAAGGTTCAAAATCACTATCCCAAAGCTCTCTCTGGTGGTGAACGCCAACGAGCTGCAATTGCTAGAGCCCTTTATAATAATCCTAGTATCGTGCTTGCAGATGAGCCGACAGCTAGCTTGGATACGCAACGTGCTTATCAAGTGACGGATATGTTGGCTTCAATTGCCCATGAGCAAGGCAGGGGAGTTGTCATGATTACACATGATACTCGCTTACTAGATAAGGTTGACCGTATTTATGTCATGAATGACGGACGACTTGTTGAAAAGACACAAGCATAAATCTAAAAAGTGAACTGTTAGTGATACGGTTCACTTTTTTGAAATTTCGCATCATAAGACACACTTTTCTATATAGCTGATTTTTTGGAAATGTGGTATAATTTTCTCTATGGAAAAGATTATCATTACAGCAACTGCTGAAAGTATTGAACAAGTAAAACAGCTACTCGAGGCTGGTGTCGACCGCATTTATGTCGGTGAAAAAGATTTTGGTCTTCGTTTACCAACTACCTTTAGTCATGAAGAATTGCGCGAAATCGCAAAAATCGTTCATGATGCAGGTAAAGAATTAATCGTTGCGGTCAATGCCCTCATGCACCAAGACATGATGGACCGTATCAAGCCATTCTTGGACTTTCTAGAGGAAATCAAGACCGACTACATCACTGTTGGAGATGCAGGTGTCTTTTATGTGGTAAACCGTGATGGCTATTCTTTCAAAACCATCTACGATGCCTCAACCATGGTCACAAGCAGTCGTCAGATTAATTTTTGGGGACAAAAAGCAGGAGCGTCAGAAGCTGTTTTGGCGCGTGAAATTCCATCTGCAGAACTCTTTAAAATGCCTGAAATTTTGGAAATTCCAGCAGAAGTTTTGGTCTATGGTGCTAGTGTTATCCACCATTCGAAGCGTCCACTCTTGCAAAACTACTACAATTTCACACAGATTGATGATGAAAAAACTCGTCAACGTGATTTGTTCCTTGCAGAACCGAGTGACCCAGAGAGTCATTATTCTATTTTTGAAGACAATCATGGGACTCATATCTTTGCGAACAATGACCTTGATTTGATGACCAAGTTGAATGAATTGGTAGAACATGGCTTTACCCACTGGAAATTAGAAGGTCTCTATACTCCAGGTCAAAACTTTGTGGAAATTGCCAAGCTCTTTATCCAAGCTCGCAACTTGATTCAAGAAGGTAACTTTACACATGACCAAGCCTTTTTGCTAGATGAAGAAGTTCGCAAGCTCCATCCTAAAAATCGTTTCCTTGATACTGGATTTTACGACTACGACCCTGATATGGTTAAATAAGCATCAAAAACCCGACATAAATTGTTCGGGTTTTTCTAATATTTGGATGAATTTGAAGCGTATTCATGATATAATAGAAGTAGCTCTATTTGGAGGTATATAAGTGGAAAATCTGAAAAAAATGGCAGGGATTAAAGCTGCCGAGTTCGTCAAAGATGGTATGGTTGTCGGGCTTGGAACAGGCTCAACTGCCTACTATTTCGTAGAAGAAATAGGTCGTCGTATCAAGGAAGAGGGCTTACAGATTACAGCTGTAACGACTTCTAGTGTGACCAGCAAGCAGGCAGAAGGACTCAATATTCCTCTTAAGTCAATTGATCAAGTAGACTTTGTAGACCTGACAGTTGATGGTGCAGATGAAGTAGACAGTCAGTTTAACGGAATCAAAGGCGGTGGTGGGGCCCTTCTCATGGAAAAGGTTGTCGCAACTCCATCTAAAGAATATATCTGGGTAGTTGATGAAAGTAAGCTAGTAGAGAAACTCGGTGCCTTTAAATTATCAGTAGAGGTTGTTCAATATGGTGCCGAACAGGTATTTCGTCGATTTGAACGAGCTGGCTATAAACCGAGCTTTCGTGAAAGAGATGGTCAACGTTTTGTGACGGATATGCAGAACTTTATTATTGACCTCGCCTTGGAAGTGATTGAAGACCCAATTGCTCTTGGACAAGAATTGGATCATGTCGTTGGTGTCGTCGAGCATGGCTTGTTTAACCAAATGGTGGATAAGGTCATCGTTGCTGGACAAGAGGGCGTTCAGATTTTAACTTCAACAAAAGCAAAATAATCAAAATAAAAAGGAGACACACTATGCCAAAATTTAATCGTATTCACTTGGTGGTACTAGATTCTGTAGGAATCGGTGCAGCACCAGATGCTCATAACTTTGTCAACGCTGGTGTTCCTGATGGTGCATCAGACACGCTTGGACACATTTCAAAATCAGTAGGTTTGAATGTTCCAAATATGGCAAAACTTGGTCTTGGGAATATTCCTCGCGAAACACCATTGAAGACAGTTCCAACTGAGAGCAATCCAACAGGTTATGCAACTAAGCTTGAAGAGGTATCTCTAGGTAAAGATACCATGACTGGTCACTGGGAAATCATGGGACTTAATATCACTGAACCTTTCGATACTTTCTGGAATGGATTCCCAGAGGAAATCCTTACTAAAATCGAAGAATTTCAGGACGTAAGGTTATTCGTGAAGCCAACAAACCATACTCAGGAACAGCAGTAATCGATGACTTTGGACCACGCCAAATGGAAACTGGCGAGTTGATTATCTATACATCAGCTGACCCAGTTCTTCAAATCGCAGCTCACGAAGATATCATTCCTTTGGATGAACTCTACCGTATCTGTGAATACGCTCGTTCAATTACCCTTGAACGCCCAGCTCTTCTAGGACGTATCATTGCTCGTCCTTATGTTGGTGAGCCTGGAAACTTCACTCGTACGGCTAACCGTCGTGACTTGGCTGTATCTCCATTTGCCCCAACTGTTTTGGACAAATTGAATGAAGCAGGTATTGATACCTATGCAGTTGGTAAGATTAACGATATCTTCAACGGTGCTGGTGTCAACCACGATATGGGCCACAATAAGTCAAATAGTCATGGAATTGATACACTATTGAAGACTATGGGACTTCCTGAATTTGAAAAAGGGTTCTCCTTCACAAACTTGGTAGACTTTGATGCTTTATATGGACACCGTCGTGATCCACACGGCTATCGTGATTGTTTGCATGAGTTTGATGAGCGCTTGCCAGAAATTATGGCAGCAATGAGAGAAGACGATCTTCTTTTGATTACTGCTGACCACGGAAATGACCCAACCTATGCTGGTACTGACCATACTCGTGAATATATTCCACTTTTGGCATACAGTCCATCCTTTAAAGGCAATGGATTGATTCCAGTTGGACACTTCGCTGACATCTCAGCAACGATTGCAGAGAACTTTGGCGTTGAAACTGCCATGATTGGTGAAAGTTTCTTAGATAAATTGGTATAAGATGACGCGATATGCTTTACTTGTTCGGGGCATTAATGTCGGTGGGAAAAATAAGGTTGTCATGGCGCAACTTCGTCAAGAACTGACAGAGTTGGGACTGGAAAAGGTTGAAACCTACATCAACAGTGGCAATATTTTCTTTACTTCGACAGCTCCCAAAGCCCAATTGGTTGAAAAGTTAGAGGCTTTCTTTGAAATCCATTATCCATTTATTCAGAGCTTTTCTTTGCTGAGTCAGGAAGACTATGAAGCAGAGCTGGAGAATCTGCCAGATTGGTGGACCAAAGACCTGGCACGAAAAGATGTGCTCTTCTACACGGAGAGCTTAGATGTGGATCAAGTGATCGAGAAAGTGAACAGTTTGGAACTGGAAGATGAAGTCGTTCATTTTGGAAGACTTGGGATTTTCTGGGGGAAATTCTCTGAAGAATCATACTACGAAACAGCCTATCACAAATACTTACTCAAGATGCCTTTCTACCGCCAAATCACCATTCGTAATGCTAAAACTTTTGACAAAAATCGGTCAATTTTTTTAAAAATATAAAGAAGGAGACACACAATGACATTTTTTTAGATAATATCAATGAAACAGCTGCCTTCCTGAAAGACAAGGGAATCCAAGCACCTAAGTTCGGTCTAATCCTTGGATCAGGTCTTGGAGAATTGGCTGAAGAAATCGAAAATGCAGTCGTAGTAGACTACTCTGACATTCAAAACTGGGGTCAATCCACAGTAGTCGGACATGCTGGTAAATTGGTTTATGGTGAGCTTGCAGGACGTAAAGTCTTGGCTCTTCAAGGTCGTTTCCATTTCTACGAGGGAAATCCATTGGAAGTGGTGACTTTCCCAGTTCGTGTGATGAAAGTCTTGGGATGTGAAGGAGTGATTGTAACCAACGCTGCTGGAGGTATCGGCTTCGGTCCTGGTACCTTGATGGCTATTACTGACCACATCAATATGACTGGTCAAAACCCATTGATTGGTGAAAACTTGGATGACTTTGGTCCACGTTTCCCTGATATGTCGAAAGCTTACACTCCAGAATATCGTGTGACTGCTCATCAAGTAGCAGACAAATTGGGCATCAAACTGGATGATGGGGTTTATATCGGTGTGACAGGTCCAACTTATGAAACTCCAGCTGAAATCCGTGCATATAAGACTCTTGGTGCAGATGCTGTCGGTATGTCAACTGTTCCTGAAGTTATTGTGGCAGCCCACTCAGGCTTGAAAGTTCTAGGAATTTCATGTATCACTAACCATGCTGCAGGATTCCAAGAAGAACTTAACCACGAAGAAGTTGTAGAAGTGACCGAGCGTGTCAAAGGCGACTTCAAAGGATTGCTGAAAGCGATTCTTGCTGAATTATAATCATGGTACATGAGTTGAGGAGGAGTCTTCAGAAGATCCCATATAACCTCAAATTAGTTCTAGCGGTTATCATGCTAGGGCTAGTTTCGGGTATATTTGGAATTTTGCTCCATTATATTTTAGAGCTGGTTGAAGGGATTGCTTTTGGTCAGACAGAACATAACACTGGATTCTTGACAGATGGGGTTGCCTCATCACGAATAGGCTTCAGTTTAATCATTGTGGGTGTCAGTTCTGCCTTGGTCTGGTATTTCTTGCAAAGAAAAACAAGGATTTTTTCTATCAAAGCGCAGATGAAAGATGAAACATCACAATACAAACTTCATTTTTTTAAACAGCTAGTTCATTCAATTTGGCAGATTATTGCAGTTGGAGGAGGGGCACCTATCGGTAAGGAAGCTGCACCACGGGAGATTGGAGCTTTATTTGCAAGACCTATTGCCAATATTTTTTCTCTCTCCGTGAAGGACCAAATCTTTCTCATTGCCTGTGGAGCTGGTGCGGGTTTAGCAGCTGTCTATCAGGTTCCGTTAACCAGTGTGTTTTTCGTTTTTGAAACCTTGGGAATTGCTTTATCTGTCAAACGTTTTTTCTTGGTCGGTTTGACTACCTATGTATCAGCCTTTACAGCAGGCTTTGTTGTTTCAGATCATGCTCTCTACCAGATTCCAGCCATGACTTGGCCACTAGGTGATGTGTGGCTTGTTCCCTTATTAGTTCTTTCCCTGACTCCACTTGCTTGGCTTTTTAGTCGCTTCAACAAACAAGTTTCTTCAAATAGAATAAAGGACAAGCGGATACTCTATACTCTGCCGGTAACATTCCTTTTCCTTGTTGGATTGGCTAGCCATTTGCCTCATCTACTTGGTAATGGGCGTATGATGGCTCAGGAGATTTTAAACGGCAGTAATGCCAAGATGGTAATCCTCTTATTTGTCTTGAAAGCCTTGGTCGTTTTAGTTACCCTTTGGGCAGGTGCCTATGGCGGTACCTTGACCCCATCTTTTGCCTTGGGGATGGCAGGAGCTGCACTCTTGACTATGATTTTAGGTAGTGGCAACCAGCCAGCAGTCTTACTATTAGGTTCGGTTTGCTTTTTAGCTGTGACCTTGAAGGCACCCCTGTCTGCAACTGGATTGGTAATGGGGTTCACTGGTCAGGCATTTGAGGCTATACCTTTTCTTATAGTGACTGCTTACTTGGCATTTGGTTTTGCTAAAATGCTGGACCGAATCCCTTGGGAGAAATACTTACGACCAAAGACAAGGATAATAGAAAATTAATAAGAATACTCTAGTTTTTCTAATCCAAAAATATTTTTAAATTTATAATCAATATCATTTAAAAAGAAAGGTAGGGCATGTGTTCTGATTTGAACACGAGCGGAAAAACTTTTTCTAATTACTCAATAAAAAGAAAGGATGGGTTTACCGTATTCGCTGAACTGAATACGGGTTACTCTCCTCTAAATCATCAAAATTAATAAAGAAAGGTAGAGCATTTGTTCAGATTTGAACACAAGCGGAAAGCTCGGAAAAATAGATAATCTAACTGAGAAATCCTGATTTCTCGTCAGATTCCTAATTTTCAGTCGCTTTCTGGTCGCTCTTTGTATCATAAACTATGTCTATCCATATTGCTGCTAAGCAGGGTGAAATTGCTGATAAAATTCTTCTTCCTGGGGACCCTCTTCGTGCGAAATTTATCGCTGAGAATTTTCTTGAAGATGCTGTTTGCTTTAACGAAGTGCGTAACATGTTTGGTTATACAGGTACTTACAAAGGTCACCGTGTATCTGTTATGGGAACAGGAATGGGGATGCCATCCATCTCTATTTATGCGCGCGAGTTGATTGTCGACTACGGAGTGAAGAAATTGATCCGTGTGGGAACGGCTGGATCTTTGAATGAGGATGTTCACGTCCGTGAATTGGTCTTGGCTCAAGCAGCTGCAACCAACTCAAACATCATCCGCAACGATTGGCCTCAATACGATTTCCCACAAATCGCTAGCTTTGATCTTTTAGACAAGGCCTACCACATTGCTAAAGACCTTGGTATGACGACACACGTCGGAAATGTCTTGTCATCAGACGTTTTCTATTCAAACTATGGTGAAAAGAACATCGAGCTTGGTAAATGGGGCGTCAAAGCTGTAGAAATGGAAGCAGCTGCTCTTTACTATCTTGCTGCTCAACACCATGTCGATGCTTTAGCTATTATGACGATTTCTGACAGCTTGGTCAATCCAGACGAGGACACTACAGCAGAAGAACGCCAAAACACTTTCACTGATATGATGAAGGTTGGTCTAGAGACTTTAATTGCAGAATAAGAAAAAAGGTTTCCTTAACAGGAAACCTCTTTTTTATGAAGAAAACCATCTAGTTCTTTTTTTGATTAGTGATTATGGTTACCTTGTCAGCATAGTCTGAACAGATCTGTTGATAATGGTCTTTGTGAGAAGAGTTACGTCCATCCCAAAGAATCCAGCGGATAAACTCCCAGTCAAAACGTTCAGGACACCCCTCTGCCATACTTTCTCTAACCTTTCCTCTGTATCTTAGATAGCGTTTAAAGGCTCTTACTAAACAATTCCATGCTGAGAAGTTTAAAAAGATAATCTGATCAGCTTGCTCCATCCTTTCCTCGTAGCTACACCATGTATAGTTGCCGTCGATAACCCAATCCTCATGTTTAGAAAGGAAAGTCTTCATCTCCTTTAACATCCAATTGCGGTCACTGTCTACCCAGCCTGGCTGAAATTGCAATCGGTCTATATGGAGTTTAGGAATGGAGTAGTAGCTGGAAAGTTTTTCTGCCAGAGTAGATTTACCTGAGCCTGAATATCCTATAATAGCAATTTTCATGATAACCTCCAGAAAAATGTGTACAAAAAAAGCTCCGAAGAGCTCATTTTGTATCCAGTTAAAGATTAACCAAGTTTAGATGCAAGACGTGCTTTATCACGGTTAGCTTTATTCTTGTGGATCAAACCTTTAGTTTCTGCTTTATCGATGGCTGAGCTAGCAGCACGGTAAAAGTTCTTCAGATGGGTTTGCTTCAAAAGCTTTGATAGCAGTACGCATAGCTGATTTTTGAGCTGAGTTCTTTTCGTTTTGTTTAACGTTCAATTCAGCGCGTTTGATAGCTGATTTAATGTTTGCCAATGTTCTTACCTCCATATTTACTAACTATACCATTATATCTGAAAAACTATTATTTTGACAAGGGAAATCACTTTTTTTAAATAAATTTCATCAATTTCATGATTTTTTTAGATTTATGAAGAATGACTTCTGCCCGATTTCTGGTTGGTTCGATGTAGTTTTGTAGATTGGTCAAATTAATACTTGTCCAAACCTGATGGGCAAAATCTTTTACTTCACTAATTGGTTGCTGGGTGAAACGATAGTAATAGTTGTTTGGATCATCTTGTGCAAAGCTAAGAAGTTTCAAGAAACGGTCCAAATACCAGCTCTCGATATCCTCGACTGCAGCATCTACATAGATTGAAAAATCGAAGAAGTCTGTAATATAAAGACGGCTGTTATGTGGTGTTTGAAAGACGTTGATACCTTCTACAATGACAAAATCCGCTGCTTGAACTCTTTGTGTTTTATCAGGTACGATATCGTAGATTTCGTGAGAATAAACGGGGATATCTACATCCTGACCGTTTTTAAGTTGATCAAGGAAATCGAGCAAGCTTTCCATATCATAACTCTCAGGGAAACCTTTTCGGTTTAGGATATTTCGCTCATTTAAGATACTGTTAGGATAGAGAAATCCATCAGTTGTCACTAATTCAACACTTGCTTCTGGAAAAATACGGGAAAGCAAAATTTGTAAGAGTCGGCTAGTAGTTGATTTGCCAACAGCGACACTACCTGAAATTCCGATAATAAATGGCTGATTTTTACTCTCCCTTTGGAGGAAAATCCCTTTTGAAAAGGCTAGGTCTTCTTTGGAGCGTTTGTAGATTTGAATCAGATGAGCTAGCGGTAGGTAAATATCTGTTACATCTTGGAGACTAATCTGGTCATTAAAACTCTTAATCGAATCTAATTCCTCCTCGGTTAAAGGAGGTGTAGTTTTACGATGTAAAGATTGCCAAGTTCTGCGACTGATTTTTTCATAATGTATAAATTCGTTGGTCATAAAATTTCCTCGTTTGATACCTCAGTATACCATAATTTACAAAGAAAGACATCTGAATCATTTGAGAAAAAGCGCTTTCTTTGTTAGAATAGAGGTAGAATAAACATCAAAAGAGGTGGTGTTATGAGACTAGTGGTGAGTGATAAAATTCTAAAACTGACTAGCTTACTGGTTGTGATTCTGTGGTTATCTCCGACTTTAATTGAGTTTACCGTGAATTTAGGAAGTCAAACCTATAGTTGGTCTGCCTTTGTCTTGTTGTTCTTGCTACCAATTATTGGTTTTATCTACTTGATTCTCGCCATTTTAACAAGAAAATGGTGGCTTTTCTTGTTTGGTCTAGCCTGTATTTTTTCCTTTGCTATCACTATGGCATTGGGTTCTTACTTGCTCGGTCCTTAAAAGGAAATTCAACTTATATTATTTTTCAATAAATCGATGGCAAAGAAAAGCCTTTGTTGTCATGTAAACGATTTACAATTAACTTATTTATATGGTAAAATGAAACTATGAGTAAAATGTATTATGCAGAAAATCCAGATGCAGCCCATGATGTTCATGAACTTAGAGTTGAGCTACTTGGGCAAAAGATGATCTTTTTGACAGATGCTGGTGTCTTTAGTAAAAAAATGATTGATTTCGGAAGTCAGCTGTTGTTAAGATGTCTGGATGTCGAAAAAGATGAAAAAATCCTTGATGTTGGTTGTGGCTACGGTCCAATAGGCTTGTCTTTGGTTAAAAGCTTATGGTGCCCAAGCGACCATGGTGGATATCAATAATCGTGCCCTGGATTTAGCCCAGCAAAATGCAGTAAAAAACAATGTTCAAGCGACTATCTTCCAGTCCAATATTTATGAGCAGGTAGAAGGTCAATTCGATCATGTCATTTCGAATCCGCCAATTCGTGCAGGCAAGCAGGTCGTTCATGAAATCATCGAGAAAAGTATTGATTATCTTGTTGATGGTGGAGATTTGACCATTGTCATCCAGAAAAAACAAGGAGCTCCTAGTGCCAAAAACAAGATGGAAGAAGTCTTTGGTAATTGTGAGGTCGTGAAGAAAGACAAGGGATATTATATCCTTAGAAGTGTGAAAGAATGAGAGCAGTAGATCTAATCCAGAAAAAAAGAGACGGTCAAGAACTGACAGCAGCTGAAATCAAATGGCTGGTAGAAGGTTATGTGGCAGGAACTGTTCCTGATTACCAGATGTCCGCCTTTGCCATGGCTGTTTATTTTAAAGGAATGACCACACGTGAGATTTCTGATCTGACGATGAATATGGTCAAGACAGGTCAGGAATTTGATTTATCCGCTATTGAAGGTATCAAGGTTGATAAACACTCTACGGGTGGTGTTGGTGACAAGGTAACTTTAATCCTAGCACCCTTGGTAGCTAGTTTTGACGTACCAGTTGCCAAGATGAGTGGTAGAGGTCTAGGACATACTGGTGGAACAATCGATAAACTAGAATCTATCAAAGGTTTTCAAGTCGAACGCAGTCAGGATGACTTTATCAAACAGGTTCAGGATATCGGGGTTTCAGTTATTGGTCAATCTGACCAACTAGTCAAAGCGGATAAGTTGCTCTATGCACTACGTGATGTGACTGCGACAGTTGATACTATTCCACTGATTGCTAGTTCTGTCATGAGTAAAAAGATTGCAGCTGGAGCGGATGCTATTTTGCTGGATGTTACTGTCGGTGAAGGTGCCTTTATGAAAACAGTCGACGAGGCCCGTGAACTGGCTCAAACCATGGTGAACCTCGGGAAAGCTGTGGGGCGTAAGACAGTAGCAGTCATTACGGATATGAGTCAACCTTTAGGACGTGCCATTGGGAATCGCTTGGAAATTCTAGAAGCTCTAGAAATTCTTCAGGGTAAAGGACGCGAGGATATTAGTCACTTTATCTGTGAGTTAGCTCAGATTATGCTTTCTCTGGCAAATGTTGAAAAAACAGTCGAGGAAGTAAGGCTACATCTTGAAAATGGGCAGGCTCTAAAGAAATTCGAAGCGATGGTTCTCGCTCAGGGTGGAAACCTAGAAGACCTCTATCGTCCAGTAAAAGTTGACCATGTAATTGATATTCCTGCTCAAGAGGATGGTATTATCGCAGAACTTCCAGCCATGGAGTTTGGCCTTTTTGCCATGAGATTAGGTGCTGGTCGTGCAGTCAAAGCAGATGCTCTTGATTATGAAACAGGAATTGTTTTTTTGAGAAGAAAGTTGGAGAATCAGTCAAAAAAAGGTGAAATTGTTGCAAAAAGTATATGCAAATGGCAAAATTTCTCCGGAACTAGTTACAGATTTCCAAAAATATGTTAAAATTAAAATGAGTGATGAAACGCTAAAAAAATGCGTGAAATCATCGAAATTATCTCCCTAATTTAAGGAAAAATCCGAAATGAAATTAAATAAATACATTGATCATACGCTTTTAAAGCAAGATGCAATCGAACAACAAATCGATCGTTTGCTATCTGAAGCAAGAGAGTACGATTTTGCCAGTGTTTGTGTGAATCCTTGCTGGGTTTCTCATGCAAAAGCTGGTCTAACAGATACTGATGTCAAGGTTTGTACAGTTGTAGGTTTTCCTCTTGGAGCTACAACTTCAGCTGTCAAAGCCTATGAAACCAAAGAAGCCATCCAAAAATGGTGCTGACGAAATTGATATGGTTATCAATGTTGGAGCGCTTAAGTCTGGGAATGCTGACTTGGTCGAATCAGATATTCAGGCTGTTGTTGAAGCAAGTGGAGACAAATTGGTTAAGGTTATTATTGAAGCTTGTTTGTTAACGGATGAAGAAAAAGTTCTGGCTTGCCAACTTGCTCAAAAAGCTGGTGCAGACTTTGTCAAGACTTCTACAGGTTTCTCAACAGGTGGAGCAACTTTGCCAGATGTTCAATTAATGCGTCAAACAGTTGGACCTGATATGGGGGTCAAAGCAGCTGGTGGAGCTCGTTCTTATGCAGATGCAGTTGCCTTTGTTGAAGCAGGAGCTACTCGAATTGGAACATCTTCTGGTGTTGCAATCTTAAAAAGGAGAATTAGCTGATGGCGACTACTGAGTTGATTGAATTAGCGATTGAAACTAGTAAAAAGCTTTACGTTCCTACTCACATTTTCCGATTGGCGCTGTTTTTGGTAGCCAAGGACGGAAGTATCTATACAGGGGTTAACATTGAAAATGCTAGCTACCCCTTGACCAACTGTGGCGAAAGAACTGCAATCTTTAAGGCGGTTTCTGAAGGACAACGAGACTTTTCAGAATTGATTGTTTATGGTCAAACTGAGAAACCAATTTCGCCTTGCGGTGCTTGTCGCCAAGTTATGGTCGAATTTTTTAAACCAGATCTAAAGGTGACTCTAGTTGCCAAAGATAAAACGACGGTCGAGATGACGGTCGGGGAATTACTTCCATATTCTTTTACAGATCTTACCTAGTAACTTCTGTAAAGGCGGTCTATTGACCCTTTCATTAATCCGCAACATAGTTGCATATCTTATTTAGGAGGTTCAGAAATGAACAAGAAACAATGGTTAGGCCTAGGTCTAGTAACTGTCGCTGCATTTGGACTTGCTGCATGTGGAAATCGTGCGTCTCGCAAAGATTCTTCAGATGCAAAAACTGATTTAAAAGCTGCTATCGTTACTGATACAGGTGGTGTTGATGACAAATCATTTAACCAATCTGCATGGGAAGGTCTTCAAGCTTGGGGTAAAGAACACAATCTTTCAAAAGACAATGGTTACACTTACTTCCAATCACAAAGTGAAGCAGATTTTGCGAATAACTTCAGCCAAGCTGCTACAAACGGCTACAAATTAGTGTACGGTGTTGGTTACAAACTTGCTCCAGCTGTTACTGCTGCTGCTGATGAAAATGCTGATATCAACTATGTTATCATTGACTCTGTTGTTGGTGATAAGAAGAACGTAGCATCTGCTGTTTTTGCGGATAATGAAGCTGCTTATCTTGCAGGGGTTGCTGCAGCCAAAACTACGAAGACAAACAAAGTTGGTTTCATCGGTGGAGCACGTGGGGAAGTTATCACTCGTTTTGAAAAAGGATTTGAAGCAGGCGTGAAGTCTGTAAACAAAGACATTTCAGTTGATGTACAATATGCTGAAGACTTCAACAACCCTGAAAAAGGTAGAACAATTGCAGCAACACAATACGCTGCAGGAGCTGACGTTATTTACCAAGCTGCTGGTGGTACAGGAGCTGGTGTCTTCAAGGAAGCAAAAGACTTGAACGAGAAGAAAAACGAAGATGAAAAAGTTTGGGTTATTGGTGTAGACCGTGACCAAGTCGATGAAGGTAAATACACTTCAAAAGATGGTAAAGAATCTAACTTCGTTTTGGCTTCTACTTTGAAACAAGTTGGTAAAACTGTTCAAGAAATCGCTACTCAAACTGCTGACGGTAAATTCCCAGGTGGAAAAAGTAATTACATTTGGTTTGAAAGACGGTGGTGTTGATTTGACAACTTCTAATCTTTCTGAAGATGCTAAAAAAGCAGTAGAAGATGCTAAAAAACAAATTATTGATGGTAGTGTAAAAGCACCTGAGAAATAAAACCTTCCAGAAGCGATCCATCCTTCTTGGGTCGCTTTTTTATGAGGTGTTGAGACATTTTGTCTCAATAGAACTTACTAACTCGTTTAGCAGGTCCTACTGAAATAAAATATAGTTTTCTAGAAAGGAATATTCGAATGGCACACGAAAACGTCATTGAGATGCGTGAAATTACCAAAATCTTTGGTGAATTTGTCGCAAACGACAAAATCAACCTCGAATTGCGTAAAGGTGAAATTCATGCACTTCTTGGTGAAAATGGAGCTGGGAAATCAACCCTGATGAATATGTTGGCTGGTCTTTTGGAGCCAACGAGCGGAGAAATTGTGGTCAATGGAAAATCTGAAAAACTAGATTCTCCTTCAAAGGCCGCTTCTCTAGGGATCGGGATGGTTCACCAGCACTTCATGTTGGTAGAGGCTTTCACTGTTGCAGAAAATATCATTCTAGGTAGCGAAGTAACGAACAAGGGTATATTAGATTTGAAAAAAGCTAATGCAGATATTCTAGAGTTGTCAGAACGCTACGGCTTGGCTGTGGATCCTACAGCAAAAGTTGAAGATATTTCTGTTGGGGCTCAACAACGTGTAGAAATCTTGAAGACACTCTATCGCGGAGCTGATATTCTGATTTTCGACGAGCCTACAGCAGTGCTAACTCCTGCTGAAATTTTGGAGTTAATGGAAATTATGAAAACCCTCGTCAAAGAAGGCAAATCCATTATCCTCATCACTCACAAACTGGACGAAATTCGTGCCGTTGCGGACCGTGTCACAGTTATTCGGCGTGGCAAATCCATTCAAACAGTTAGCATCGAAGGTGCTACCAATAAAGATTTGGCGGAAATGATGGTTGGGCGCTCAGTTTCTTTCGTAACAGAAAAGGAAGAAGCGCAACCTAAAGAAGTGGTTCTGCAAATCTCTGACTTGGTCGTGAATGAAAACCGCGGTGTCCCTGCGGTCAAAGAACTATCTCTTGATGTTCGTGCAGGTGAAATTGTCGGAATTGCAGGGATTGACGGAAATGGTCAGAGTGAATTGATCCAGGCTATTACCGGACTTCGCAAAGTCAAATCAGGCAGTATCAAAATTAAGGGACAAGAAGTTGTTGGCCTTTCCCCACGTAAGATTACTGAAATGAATGTCAGCCACGTGCCTGAAGATCGTCATCGCGATGGTCTTGTGCTCGAAATGATGCTTTCTGAAAACATCGCACTTCAAACTTACTACAAAGAACCACTTAGCAAGAATGGTGCGTTGAATTACAATCAAATTAATTCCTATGCCCGCAAGTTGATGGAAGAATTTGATGTTCGTGCAGCGAATGAGATTGTTCCAGCAAGTGCTCTATCCGGAGGAAATCAACAAAAAGCCATCATTGCTCGTGAAGTTGATCGAAATCCAGATTTGTTAATCGTTAGCCAACCGACACGTGGATTGGACGTTGGTGCGATTGAGTACATCCATAAACGTTTGATTGGTGAACGTGATAAAGGGAAAGCCGTCCTAGTTGTCAGCTTCGAATTAGATGAAATTATAAATCTATCAGACCGGATTGCTGTTATTCATGATGGAAAAATCCAAGGTATTGTGAAGCCATCTGAGACCAACAAACAAGAGCTTGGTATTCTAATGGCTGGTGGAGAAATCAAGGAGACTTCAAATGAATAAAAATACAAGACAAATTGCTATTCCTTTTATTTCTGTAATCCTAGGAATCATCCTCGGAGCCATTATTATGTGGATCTTTGGTTATGATGCTCTTTGGGGTTATGAAGAACTCTTCAAGACAGCTTTTGGTTCCATAAAAAATGTGGGTGAAATTTTCCGCGCTATGGGACCACTGATTTTGATTGCTCTAGGATTTGCAGTAGCTAGCCGAGCAGGATTTTTCAATGTTGGCTTACCAGGACAGGCCTTGGCTGGTTGGATTGCAGCTGTATTGTTTGCTTTGTCCTTCCCAGATATTCCGCGCATCTTGATGATTCCTTTGACCGTCCTTGTGGCTGCAATTGCCGGCGGTTTCGTTGGTTTGATCCCAGGTATCTTGCGAGCATTTTTGGGAACGAGTGAAGTGATCGTTACCATTATGATGAACTATATCGTCCTGTTTGCTGGAAATGAAATCATCCGGAACTTCCCTAAAAAGTTCATGGTCGATTCTGAATCCAGTATCACAGTAGGGGCAAATGCAAGTTATCGCCCTAGGTTTTCTAACTGAATTAACTAAGTCACGGATGAATATCGGGATCTTCATTGCCTTGATTGCCGTTGCAGTGGTTTGGTTCATTATTAAGAAAACAACACTTGGTTTTGAGATCCGTTCTGTTGGTCTCAACCCCAATGCTTCAGACTATGCAGGGATGTCCGCTAAACGCATCATCATTCTTTCCATGGTGATTTCAGGGGCCCTCTGTGGGATCGGTGGAGCAGTAGAAGGAATTGGTACCTTCCAGAATATTTATGTTCAACCTGGTTCCTTGGCGATTGGATTTAATGGGATGGCTGTTGCACTACTTGCTAGCAATTCTCCTATTGGGATTGTCTTTGCAGCCTTCTTGCTTGGAACCTTGCAAACAGGTGCGCCAGGTATGACCACAGCGACTATTCCACCAGAACTTGTCAATATTGTGACAGCTTCGATTATCTTCTTTGTAAGTGCTCATTACATTATCGAAAAATACATCAAGCCTAAGAAACAAATGAAAGGAGTAGAGTAAGAATGAATACTGTTTCTATACTAACGATTCTTGTATCGAATATGCTGGTCTATGCTGCTCCTCTCATTTTCACTAGTATCGGAGGAGCCTACTCTGAACATGCTGGTGTCGTTAATGTCGGTTTAGAAGGTATCATGGTTATGGGAGCTTTCACGGGGTTGTGTTTAACTTGACTTTTGCTAGCTCTCTTGGTGGCATGACGATCTGGCTATCTCTCCTTGCAGGTGGTTTGGTTGGTCTTATTTTCTCTGCCATCCATGCGGTAGCGACTATTAACTTCCGTGCTGACCACGTGGTGAGTGGTACAGTATTGAACTTGTTGGCTCCTGCCCTAGCTGTCTTCTTGGTAAAAGCCATCTACGGAAAAGGTCAAACCAACAATATCGATTTGTCATTTGGTAAATTTGATTTTCCTTTCTTGTCTGATATTCCTGTCATTGGTGATATCTTCTTCAAGAATACAAGTTTAATGGGATATGTTGCGATTGGATTTTCATTTGTAGCATGGTTTATCATGTTTAAAACGAAATTTGGTCTTCGCCTTCGCTCAGTCGGTGAACATCCACAAGCTGCGGATACCCTAGGGATTAATGTTTACCTCATGCGTTACTATGGTGTGCTCATCTCTGGATTTTTAGGAGGAGTTGGGGGTGCCTTGTATGCGCAATCTGCTTCTGTCAATTTCTCTGCCACTACCATCGTAGGACCTGGATTTATCGCTCTTGCGGCCATGATCTTTGGTAAATGGAATCCTGTTGGTGCTATGCTTTCAAGTCTTTTCTTTGGTCTTTCACAAGCC